>Ga0070741_10013244_pt1 | contig 14634 bp, 12 predicted proteins | sample Coa_R1_4_FD_66440 | JGI IMG/M metagenome (GOLD analysis project Ga0070741, IMG submission 66440) | Surface soil microbial communities from Centralia Pennsylvania, which are recovering from an underground coalmine fire - Coalmine... | ecosystem: Environmental > Terrestrial > Soil > Unclassified ...
AGAGCGCCTTCGAGGCATGGATGTTCCTGCATCACTGTCTCGAAATCGGTCTTGGGAAAGCAGCAAAGCAGGAGCGAGGTGGTGGCTTCGGCCCTGAAGATGCTGCCATTGGCGGCAAAGGGCCGGCCGAGGAAATCTCCCGGGAACTGAAGTCCGACGATTTGCTGACGTCCGTCAGGAAAAGAGCGAACCAGCTTGACAACGCCGGTGATGATGACCGCGAACCAGGAGGCGTCTTGGGGACCGGTTTGCAGGACCTGGCTTTCCGGGAATTGCTTGAAGTGAGCGATGTCGCCGAGCGCCTGAGCGGCAGGGGTCGACAGCGCGCTGCACAGCGCCCGCTCCCGGATGGGACAGCTGTCGCAGTAGCGCTGCTTCTTCAGCCCCCCGCTCAATCCAAAGGTTCGCATGGTCCCCCCTTTAGCCCTTGCAGCGCCAGGGCAACCCTCCGCACCAGAACGGGGCGAATGGGCTACCGGCCTTGATCTGGATCAATTTTGCGCCGCCTGCGACGCAATGCCCGGGATCCAGAGCGGGAGACCCGGCCCGCGGGATACACCTGCGGATTTGGTGATCTCGATCAAGGCCCCGACCGTCCGTCCAAGGCACATTGGCTTTTCGCCCAAGGGCGGGAGAGGGAGTTCATGGACATCGGACAGCACGTCACGGTGCGCAACTGGGATGGCACGTGGACCTATCGGCCGAAGGTGCTGGTCACGCCGCGCAACGCGCACGACATCGTCACCATCATGGGCGACAAGGTGCGCTTTCCCTCTCCCGTGAGGCCGGCCGGGTCAATGCACTCAACGGCGCGCATGAACGGCGATGACGGCGGGACCATGGTCGACATGAGGGCCATGAACCGCATCCTCGAGTTCGGTCCCGGTACGGTCACCGTCGAGGCCGGCGCCACTCACATGGCGGTTGCCGAGGCGCTGAAAGCACGCGGGCTGCAATTTTACGTGATGACCGAGATCGGCAACGTCACCATCGGCGCCTTCGCCACCGCCGCGACCAAGGACAGCTCGTTTCCGGGCGAATACGGCCAAGTCTGCTCTTATGTCACGCGCCTCCGGCTGGTGACACCGCAAGGCGAGATCAAGACCTATACCGAGGAAGACAACCCCGAGGAGATGCGCCTTCTCCGCTCGAGCTACGGGCTGTTCGGCATCGTGTTCGAGGTCACCATCAGGGTCAGGCCGACGACGGCGCTCTCGGTGCGTCACCTGTCGCTCTCCCTTCCCGAATTCCGCAGTCGATTCCCTGCCCTCGTGCGCGACTTCGCGGTGATGTACTACCTCTTTCCGTTCGACCGGCGCGTGGCCGTCGAGCTCCGCAAGGACAATCCTGCCGTTCAGCCGACCTCGTATCGCCGCTGGAAGTACCGCAACCGCTTCTGGCGCAAATACGGGCCAGCGACCACGCAGTGGATCGCCGAGCATGTCCGCAGCCGTCCCCTGCGAAAGCTCGCCGACAGGCTGAATTCATTGCTTCTCAGGCAAGCGCTTGTCCGTGTGCTTCGCAGCGACCGAACCTGGCCGCATGCGCAGATCATCAGCTATCCGCGCGATCCCGGCCGCACCAAGTACATTTTCAGCATGTGGGCGTTCAACCAGCGCGGCTTCTTCGACATTCTCGAAGAGTATTGCGACTTCTGCGCCGATTATGAGAGCCGGACCGGCTATCGCTGCGACCTCCCCGCCGTCGGCTACGCCATCGCTCGGGACCGGAGCTCCTTATTGTCCTATTCCTGGGACTTCCCCACCCTTTGCATCGATCCGACCTCGACAGGCGGCGAGGATTGGGAGCGGTTCTTGCGGGCCTATAACGCGTTCTGCTCGGCCCGCGGCGGCCTGCCTCTGTTCAATCAGACACCGTTCCTGACGCGCGCCGAGGTGGCCAAAGCCTTCGGCGAGCGACTCGACGCGTTTGCCGCCGCCCGGCGCAAAGCCGACCCGGAGAATCGCCTGCTCGACAGCTATTTCCGCGAACTGTTGCCGCAACATGCGACGTCAGAGGCTTGTGTCGCGCTGGAGGAACAGAATGAACGTGCATGACTCTAGGACCGCCAGGTACAGCGATGTCCCGGCGAACGAGGTCGCCGAGACCTTCCTTTCCTGTCTCGAACGAGCAAGGCACGAGACTTGGCCATTCGACTATTGGCTGCTCGAGGGCGCGCTCCCCGAAGAGGATGTGGACGCCGTCCTGTCTCTCTCCGCCGCGCCGCCGGAGGGCATGGTGCTGAACGGCAGGCGCGAGACCAACAACGCGCTCCGTTTTTTCTTCGGCCGCGAGAACCAGGAGAGATTCGCGGTGTGCCGGCGCATCGCCGACGGCTTCAAGGACGCTCGCGTCAAAAGGACGATCGAGGAGACGACCGGCACCGACCTGTCGGGAACCCATCTCCGCATCGAATATTGCCAGGACCCGCCCGGCTTTTGGCTCGAGCCGCACACCGACATCCTGGTCAAGAAGTTCACCATGCTCGTCTATCTGCTGGACGATCCCGCGCTCAGACTCGCCGGCACCGACATTCATCAAGGGCCGCCCGACTTCAAATATGTGACGACGGCGACCTATGGCAGGAATCTCGGAGTGATCTTCATCCCCAGCAAGAGCTCCTGGCACGGCGTCGGCCATCATCCGATCCAGGGGCTCCGCAAGTCGATCATCATCAATTATGTCGGTGCGGAGTGGCGCGACGCGTTCGAACTCGCGTAACGCTCGCACACTCGGCAATGCGCCGAAGTATCCCAGGGACCTTCTCGAGGTCGATCGACCGCTCGTGTTGCCGGCCGCCGCGTGTGGTTCCTTCCGGCGGGACCTGAGCGGTGCTCGGCTAGTTGGGATAGGGGTCGTGCGTGAGACCGCCGTTCAGCGGCGCCGGCGGGAAATCGAAATGAGGTCCGAAGTCGGTGGGCGCGGGCGGCATCTTGGCCGGGCCCCACAAATCCCGCTTCATTTTGCGGTAGGTGGCCTTCTGCTTTGCCGTCAGCGTCACGCCGTTGCGCTGTCTGGCGTCAACGCCGGCCGGCGCCGCAAGCGCGATCGCCAGCAAAGCCAGAACACAGAACGGGAAGAGCCTAATTCTCATCTGATTGCTTTCCGCCGCACATCTTGACTGTGGTAGTGAAAACTAGCGTAGGCAGAACCGCAAGCCTTGACGATGCTCAACGTTCGCCTGCGGCAAGTTGTTCGAGGCGGCCGGCAAGCTGGTTGAGCTGCCACTTTTTCGCGAGCGCGGCCGCCTTGTCCCACGTCGGCGTCTGGTCCGGGAGCTTCGGCAGCGGCGCTTTCCTGTTCATCGTGGCGATCGAGCGATAGAGGCGCAAGCTCTTGGCCATGGTGGGGAAGCGTCCCGCCTTGAGCGCGGCTTCAAGGCTGCCATATTGCTGAAGCAGCGCGGCGGCTCCCCCGGCGCCCACCCCCGGCGCTCCCGGCACCTTATCCGATGGGTCGCCGCGCAAAGCGATGAAGTCAGGAACCTGATTCGGGTCGACCCCGTAGCGTTCGCGGACCTCGGCTGGACCGATTCTCGCCATCTCGCCGGCGCGGACGGGATAAAGGATCGTGGTGCGATCGGAGGCGAGCTGGAACGTATCGCGGTCGCCGCTCGCAACGAGGACCGTGCCGCCCCGCTTCTCTTCCTTCGCTGCCGCGCTCGCGAGGAAATCGTCGGCTTCGTAGCCGGGGGCTTTGGCATTCGCAAAGCCGCAAGCGGCGACGAATTCGGGCAACGCCTCGAGCTGCTCGATCACGGCGTCGTCGAACTCGCGTCCGCCCTGATAATCGGGAAGCGCCTCATGCCGGTAGGTCGGCTCGCCATAGCTATCCCAGGCGACGAGCACCGCCCGCGGCCGTTCTTCGCGGTAGAGGCGGAGCAGCATGTTGGCGAAGCCGAGTATGGCGCCGGCCGGGCGATCGCCTCGTCTCATGATCGTCTTGGGCAGCGCGTGATAAGAGCGATGGGCGAAGGAGTCCCCGTCGATGACGAGGAGAGGCCGCCGTGCGGCCGGCGCGCGTTTCTTGCTCTCGCCCCGCCTATGCTTCACCGTCTTTGTGGGCCGCGAGGTTCGCGCGCGGCGCGCGGGTGCCGCGTCGCGCAGCACGATCCAGGCGGGGGCATGATCGCTTGCGCCGTCGTGTCCCCTCGCCTCCCGGTCGACGCCAGCGTCAGCGAGCCGCCTCGCTGCCGGGGCATTCAACAACAGATGATCGAGGCGAAGCCCGGCGTCGCGCTCCCAGCGGTTTCGCTTGTAGTCCCAGAAGGTGTACATCGGCTCGTCGGGATGGATGGCGCGGATGGCGTCGACCCAGCCCTGCTCGAGGAGGCGCCCGAATAGCGCCCGGGGCTCGGGCTGCACCAGCGCATTCTTGGCGTAAGGCTTCGAGGGATAGATATCGGCGTCGGTCGGCACCACGTTGAAATCGCCCGCAAGCACGACCGGCGCGTCGATGGCGCATAGCGCCTTGGCGTGGGTCAGGAGCCGCTTCATCCAGGCGAGCTTGTAGGCGAATTTGGGTCCGGGCTGCGGGTTGCCGTTCGGGGCGTAGAGATTGGCGATGAGAACGCCCCCGACCGCGGCTTCGATGTAGCGGCTTTGCGCATCGCTCGGATCGCCCGGCAGGCGATTGCGGGTCAGCACCGGCTCGCATCCGCGGGCAAGGATAGCGACGCCGTTCCACGACTTCTCTCCGCGCCAGACGGCGCCGTAGCCCGCCTTTTCGATGGCGGCAACAGAAAAGGCAGCATCGGTCGTTTTGATTTCCTGGAGGCAGACGACGTCAGGCCGTGCCCGGCGCAGCCACGCGAGCAGATTGTCGAGCCGCTTGTTGATGTCGTTGATGTTGAAGGTGGCGATCTTCACCGGGGCCACGCATAGCGAGACGAGCCATCATGGCGACGCTTCGCTCTCGACGTCTCGACCGCGAAGCGACCGCGCAACCGTTGCTAGCAAGCAAGTCCTGCCGTAGCAAGCGGGGGGCTCGCTGAGTCAACCTTAGCCGCCGCCGGTGAGCTCAGTCGCCTCCTCGCGCGCGGCCCGATCCGCTGCTTCCTCCAACGTGGCGCCGCGTAGCAGCATGCCGAACCAGGCGAAGAGCTTGCGCGAGTCGGCGTTCTCGGCGATCCGCCACTCGGGGTGCCATTGGACGGCAAGCACACGCTCTCCGCTCGCCGGTCTCACGCTCTCGATGATTCCGTCGGTGCTGGTGGCCTCCACGACAAGCTCGGGGCTTAGTTCGGCGATGCCCTGGAAATGCGCCGAGGTGACCACGATCGACGGCGCCCCCATGGCGCGCTCGAGAATGCCGCCGCGGGAAAGCTCCACCCTGTGCTGAAGGGCGAACATCTCTTCCATGGGAAGCCCGGCGGGGGTGTGGTGGATTTGGTCGCGATCGGGTTCACCGAGATCGCGCCGTAGCGTTGCCCGATAGGCGACCGCGATCTCCTGAAATCCCCGGCATATGCCGAGCACCGGCCGATCCTGGTCGGCAGCGGCATCGATCAGGCGCATCGCCGTCTCGTCGCGCGGCGGGTCGAAGGGTCCCGCGCCGCCTTCCCTGCTGCGGTAGCGGCGCGGCTCGATATTCGACGGGCTGCCGGTGAGCATGAGGCCGTCCAGCCGCGCGACAATCGATGAGACATCGAAGTGATCGCTCATCGATGGCACGAGCACGGCGTCGGCGCCCATGAACGGTATCGCGCGCAAGTAACGTTCGGCGACGGCCTGGGCCGGATCCTCGGGGATGCGGGTGCAACAAATGACGCCGACGAGAGGCCGCTTTGCCAAGACAGGAATCCCTTCAGACGCCGGCTAGACCATTTCGAGATAGCGCCTGCGCTCGACATCGGTCACGCGCCTGTCGCAGGCAGTCGCCTCAAATTCAGCAATGCGGATGAGGTTGTCAATGAAGGCGGGCGCGAAAATCTGCTTCAGCGCGGGAGACGCCGCAGCAACCCGCTGGTAACGCTTGTAGGCCTCAGCGGCGCGGTCTGGGAATATGGGAGATATGGAAGCGCATCGTCATCGCGCTTCAGGCGGCGCAAGCGATCGCTCCAAAGGACCTTAGCGCCGCACTTCGTCGGCTGCGCTCGCAGGCTGGAAAATCATGCGCTCCGCACACATCGAGTTTGCTCGAACACTCCCCTCCGTGGCCTCTACCGCCAGTTACCCTCCATAACGCTCGGTGCGTATGAGCGAGGCGGGAATACCGGCCGAGATCGCTGCGTCAGCGGCCGCCCCGACAAAGGGGTTCGAGCCACAGATGAAGATCTGCTTCGGCGGCGCGGGCAGCCGGCCGAGAAGTTCTGTCACCATGTCTTGGTCGACGCGGCGGCCATAGTCGTGCGCGCGGCGCGGCGGCTCGCGCGTCAGCGCAAGCGCAAGCGTGAAGCCGTCATTGCGTGCGTCGAGATGCAACAGTTCTTCGCGGAACAGCACCTCCTCGAACGTCCGGGAGGAAAAGAGGAGGAGCACAGGCACATCCGAGCGGCAGATCGACCGTTGGCGGATCATCGACATGAAGGGCACGACGCCGGATCCGCCGGCAAACAGCAGGAGCGGTCCGCCGTCGCCGACCTCCCAGACGAAATAGCCGCCGATCGGCCCGCGCAGTTCGATCGTGTCCCCGACCGTGGCGACATCATGAAAGAAGGTCGAGACCTCGCCGTCGTCGAGACGCTCAACGGCAAGCTCGATCACACTTCCCGGCCCTGGCGCCGAGGCAATCGAGTAGCTGCGCTCGGCCCGATAGCCATCGGCGGCGGTCAGGCGGACGTCCACGTGCTGGCCCGGCCGGAACGAGAAGGGACGCGGAAGATCGAAGAAGAAGCTCTTGACGCGCGGCGTCCGAGGAACGATCGCGGCGATCGCCGCCTCTTGCCACTGCAAACCGCGATCGCCGGCGGCGCTGCCGAGCGCTTCAGTCACCGGCGAAGCGCTGCTCGCGCCAAGGATCGCCGTAGATGTGGTAGCCGCGGAGCTCCCAGAAGCCGGGCTCGTCTCTCTGGATGAACTGAAGGCCGCTCACCCACTTGGCCGATTTCCAGAAATAAAGATGCGGCACCAGGAGTCGGGCGGGGCCGCCGTGGTCAGGCGCGAGCGGCGCGCCGGCATAGCTCAGCGCCACCATGGCCTTTCCACCGAGGAGATCAGCAGTGGGAACGTTCGTGGAGTAGCCGTCGTAGGAATGGGCGAGCGTGTAGGGCGTTGGTGGCCTGTCGAGGCCCGCAGCGGCCAAAATATCGTCGATCAACACCCCTTCCCATAGGGTGTCGAGCTTCGACCATTTGGTGACGCAATGAATGTCGCGGGTCTGCATGGTCTTCGGCAATGCGTTGAATTCCTCCCAGGTCCAGCGCGCCAAGGGCTTTGGGCCAGACTTCAGGGTGAAGGTCCAATCCTCGGTACTTATATGCGGCGTGGGACCGGCGGAAAGCACGGGAAAATCATTTGCCAGCGACTGTCCGGGGGGAAGCCGCTTGGCGATGTCGGGCGAACGCTGCCGCCCGGTGAAGCCGCGCGTCACCATATGAAGGCCTCGAGGAGCACCTGCGCGACGCCCCCTATATCACGTCGCGTCCGGCTCGGGCACCGGAACGTCGAAACCATTCAGCGTCACCGAAACAAGGCAATAGAGCCCGACCAGATAGATGAGCTCAGCGGCCGCATGCTCGCCGAAAGTGTCGACGGCCTGGCGATAGGTCAGTGCGGGCAGCGCGCCGTGACTGACCAGGGCCGAGGCCACGTCATAGGCGATGGCCTCGTCGCGCGTGAGGTCGCTTGGACGCTGGCCGGCTGCAATCGTAGCGATCTTGTCGTCGGAAAGCCCGCGGGCTTCTGCAATCATGACATGAGCATAGATCTCATAAGCGGCGCGAAATTTCGCGCCGGTCACCAGGATCGCGACCTCGCGAATCTGTTTCGGGAGCGACGGCGAGAAGGAGAGGGCCTTGATCAGCTCCCAGATCGGCTTTCCGAACTTGGGCTGGTGCAGCCACGGATTCCATGGGCCCATCAGCGCGCCGTTCTCGGCGATGGTGGCAAATCCCTGGAAGTTCTTCTCGATGCCGGCGCGCATATCCTCATAGAGCGGGCGCTGCTCGGGATTGAGATCGGCCGGCTTTATCAAGGGCAGACGCATGTGACCAATTCCTGGTCGTTGATGAGGTCGGCATGACTCACGTGAGGGCAAAGGCTTGGAAGCACTTTGGAAGGCTCTTACCCCGCCCGCAAGACGTGAGACAGACAGCCGCAACCGTTTATCCAATTCGACATCAAATCGGATGACGGTTCAACCACGCACATGCGCGGTGCCCGGCTTTATGAGATTCTTATAGAGAGCGGCTCACCTCCCCCTCGAAAACATACTCGCGGTAGGCCTAAGTCTTCGCCGAACAGAGCAGGCCGCGATCGTGCTTCGCGCAAACGTCATCCGATAACGATCTGCTTCTGTCGGCCAAGTCTCAAGGAGAGACCCATGTTGGACGCCATCATGCTCGCCATCGGCATCGGCTTCTTCGCCGTGTCCGTAGGCTACGTGCTCCTCTGCGACCGGCTCTGAGGAGGTTCTCATGATCTTCGATTACTGGCTCGCCGGCATCGTGACGGTTGGACTGCTCGCCTACCTCACCTACGCGCTCGTCAGGCCCGAGAAATTCTAGGAGGCGCGCAATGACCCTCAACGGCTGGCTTCAGATCGCACTCTATTTCGCGGTCTTGACCGCGCTCGTTGTGCCGCTCGGCCGCTTCATGGCGCGTGTGTTTCAAGGCGAATGGACGTTTCTCACCCCGGTGCTCGGTCCCGTCGAGCGCGGTCTTTATCGCCTCGCAGGCGTGGACGAGACGCGCGAGCAGAGCTGGATCACCTACACGGTGGCCATGCTCCTGTTCAACGCGGCGGGCTTTCTCCTGGTCTACGCCATCCTGCGGCTCCAGGCCTTTCTGCCGTTGAACCCCGCCGGCATGGCGGCGGTGGCACCGGATTTGACCTTCAATACCGCCGTCAGCTTCGCCACCAACACCAACTGGCAGAACTACGGCGGCGAAAGCACCATGAGCTATCTCTCCCAAATGGCGGCGCTTACCACGCAGAACTTCGTTTCTGCCGCGACCGGCATCGCGCTCGCCGTGGCCCTCGTTCGCGGCTTTGCCCGCGCCTCCGCCAAGACCGTCGGCAATTTCTGGGTCGATCTCACGCGCTGCACTCTTTATGTCTTGCTACCACTGTCGATTGTGGCCGCCGTCTTCCTCGTGTGGCAGGGCGTGCCGCAGAATCTCGGCGCCTATATCGATGCGACGACTCTCGAAGGCGCCAAGCAGACGCTGAGCCAGGGTCCCGCCGCCTCGCAGATCGCCATTAAGCAGCTCGGCACCAATGGCGGTGGGTTCTGGAATGCAAACTCAGCCGTTCCCTACGAGAACCCTACGCCCCTCAGCAATTTCCTCGAGGCGCTCTACATCCTTCTCATCTCGGCGGCGCTCACTCACACCTTCGGCCGCATGATCAAGGATGAGCGTCAGGGCTGGGCGCTCTACGCCGCCATGTCGATCCTGTTCTTCGCAGGCCTTCTCGTTTGCTACTGGGCGGAAGGATCCGGCAACCCGCAACTCGCGGCACTCGGGCTCGATCCCGCCAATATGGAAGGCAAGGAGGTTCGCTTCGGCATCGCCAATTCGAGCCTGTGGGCGGTGGCAACCACCGACGCCTCGAACGGCTCGGTCAATGCCATGCACGACAGCTTCACGCCGCTCGGCGGCATGATCCCCATGCTGAACATCATGCTCGGCGAGATCATCTATGGCGGCGTCGGCTCAGGCCTCTATGGCATGCTGTTGATGGTCGTCATCGCCGTGTTCGTGGCGGGCCTCATGGTGGGCCGCACGCCGGAATATCTGGGCAAGAAGATCGAAGCGAAAGAAGTCAAGATGTCGATGCTCGCCATCTTGATGCTGCCACTCGGCATGCTGTGCTTCACCGCCGCGGCCGTCGTGCTGCCTTTCGGCCTGTCGAGCCTGGCCAATCCCGGCCCGCACGGCTTCAGCGAGGCGCTCTACCTCTACACCTCGCAGACCGGCAACAACGGTTCGGCCTTCGGCGGCATCACGGGCAATACGCTCTGGTACAACACGACCGGTGCGCTCGCCATGCTGATCGGGCGCTACTTCATCATCATTCCCATGATGGCGGTGGCCGGCTCGCTCGCGGCCAAGAAGACCGTGCCGGCCTCGTCGGGCACTTTCCCAACCCATGGCGGCCTGTTCGTGGGCCTCCTCGTCGGCGTGATCCTGATCGTCGGCGGCCTCTCCTTCTTCCCGGCGCTCGCGCTCGGACCGATCGTCGAGCACTTTGCCATGATGGCCGGGCAACTGTTCTAATTCGGAGCCACTCCCATGGAAACGTCTCGTTTGCGCAAGCGGATGCCGGTCACGGCGCTGACCGATCCCAAGATCGTGTGGCCCGCGATCGGCTCGGCCTTTGCCAAGCTCGATCCACGCGTGATGGTGAAGAACCCGGTGATGTTCGTGGTGGAGGTCGTCGCTGCTGTTACCACCGTAATCTTTGTCCGCGAGTGGACGAGCGGCGCCAGCCATATCGGCTTCACCTTCCAGATCATCGTCTGGCTCTGGTTCACCGTGCTGTTCGCGAACTTCGCGGAGGCGATCGCCGAGGGCCGCGGCAAGGCCCAGGCCGCGACCTTGCGCCAGACGCGCGAGGAGACCAAGGCAAAGCTCATCGTCGACGACAAGACCGGTCTCATCGTGCCGACGCTCGCGAGCAAGCTCGGGCCAGGCCAGGTTGTCCTGGTAGAGGCCGGCGAGCTCATCCCCTCCGACGGCGAGGTGATCGAAGGCGTGGCCTCGGTCAACGAAGCCGCCATCACCGGCGAGTCGGCGCCGGTCATTCGGGAGGCGGGCGGCGACCGCTCTGCTGTGACCGGTGGCACGCTGGTGGTCTCTGATTGGCTCAAGGTGCGCATCACCGCGGCGCAAGGCTCGACCTTCCTCGATCGCATGATCGCGCTGGTCGAAGGGGCGCAGCGCCAAAAGACGCCGAACGAAATCGCGCTCAACATTCTGCTCGCCGGCATGACCATCATCTTCGTGTTCGCGACCGCCACCATTCCGAGCTATGCGGCGTATGCAGGGGGCGCCGTGTCGATCGTCGTGGTGGTCGCTCTGTTCGTGACCCTCATCCCGACCACGATCGGAGCCCTGCTCTCGGCCATCGGCATCGCCGGCATGGACCGGCTGGTTCGCTTCAACGTGCTCGCCATGTCGGGCCGCGCTGTCGAGGCCGCCGGCGACGTCGATACGCTGCTTCTCGACAAGACCGGAACCATCACGCTCGGCAATCGTCAGGCGGTCGCCTTCATGCCGGTCAAGGGCGTGACCGAGCAGGAACTCGCCGATGCGGCGCAACTCGCCTCACTTGCCGACGAGACGCCGGAAGGCCGCTCCATCGTGGTGCTGGCGAAGGAGAAATATGGCATCCGCGGCCGCGACATTCACGAGCTCGGCGCCAAGTTCATTCCCTTCACGGCGCAGAGCCGGATGAGTGGCGTCGAGATCAACGGCTCCTGGGTCCGCAAGGGCGCGGTCGACGCCATCCTCGATTATCTCAAGAGCCTCGCGCCCACGGCGGCTTCGCTGGGAGCGGCCGCGGCGCGAAGAGAGGGCGTCAGCGCCGAAACCGCCCGCGAGATCAATTCCATCGCCGAGACCATCGCCAAGGCCGGCGGCACGCCGCTTGCGGTGGCCAAGGATGGACGGCTGCTCGGCGTCGTCCAGCTCAAGGATATCGTGAAGGGCGGCATCAGGGAGCGCTTCGCCGAGCTCAGGCGCATGGGCATCCGCACCGTGATGATCACCGGCGACAATCCCATGACCGCTGCCGCTATCGCCGCCGAGGCGGGAGTCGACGATTTCCTTGCTCAGGCGACGCCGGAGGAGAAGCTCAAGCTCATCCGCGCCGAGCAGGCCAAGGGCAAGCTCGTGGCGATGTGCGGCGACGGCACCAACGATGCGCCCGCGCTTGCCCAGGCCGATGTCGGCGTGGCCATGAATGCCGGCACCCAGGCGGCGCGCGAGGCGGGCAACATGGTGGATCTCGACTCCAACCCGACCAAACTCATCGAGATTGTCGAAATCGGCAAGCAGTTGCTCATGACGCGCGGCGCGCTGACCACCTTCTCCATCGCCAACGACGTGGCCAAGTACTTCGCGATCATTCCGGCGATGTTCCTCGCCTTCTATCCCCAGCTTCAGGCGCTGAACGTCATGCATCTCGCCACGCCGCAAAGCGCGATCCTGTCCGCGATCATCTTCAACGCGCTGATCATCATCGCGCTCATTCCGCTTGCCCTGAAGGGCGTGCCTTACCGTCCGATCGGCGCTGCCGCCCTGCTTAGGCGCAACCTGCTGATCTACGGTCTTGGCGGCATCATCATCCCGTTTGTCGGCATCAAGGCGATCGACCTCGTGGTCAGCGCCCTGCACCTCGTCTGAGGAGACACCCATGTTGAAAGAACTGCGTCCGGCGCTCGTGTTGATGCTTGCCTTTACCGTGATCACGGGCCTGCTCTATCCCCTCGCCATAACCGGCATCGCCGAGGCGCTCTTTCCCTATCAGGCGCAAGGAAGCCTGATCGAGAAGGACGGCAAGGTGGTCGGCTCGGCGCTGATCGGACAGGAATTTGCGGCCGACAAGTATTTTCACGGCCGCCCTTCGGCCACCCTCGGCTCCGATCCCAACGATCCGAGCAAGACGGTCTCGGTGCCCTATAACGCGGCGAACTCGATGGGCTCCAACCTCGGCCCAACCAACAAGGCGCTGATCGAGCGGATCGCCGCCGACGTGACAAAACTCAAGCGGGAAAATCCGTCGATGCAGATCCCGACCGACCTGGTGACGACCTCGGGCAGCGGGCTCGATCCCGACATCTCGCCGGAAGCAGCCTATTTCCAGGTCCCGCGCATTGCGAAGGCCCGCAACATACCGGAAAATGAAGTCCGCCAGCTCATCGACGCTCACATCGAGGGCCGCACCCTCGGCGTGCTTGGTGAGCCGCGCGTTAACGTGCTCGAGCTTAATCTCGCTTTGGATAAAGCCGGCGCGTAGCTATCGCCAGCGGGTCCAGCCCGCGTGCAAGGATCGAGGCGGCATGGCCGAACAGCGGCGCGAGACCAATCAACGTCCTTCGCCCGATGCCTTGCTCGCCAAGGCAAGCAAGGAGGAAAGCCGCACCGGGCGGCTCAAGATCTTTCTCGGCGCCGCCCCCGGCGTCGGCAAGACCTACGAGATGCTGCTGGAAGCGCGAGCGCGGCAGAAGGAAGGCAAGGATGTCGTCATCGGCGTGGTCGAGACCCACGGGCGCAAAGAGACCGAGGTCCTGACCGAGGGGCTCGAGACGATTCCGCGCCGGCGCGTCAGCTACCGAAATCGCGAACTCGAGGAGATGGACCTCGATGCGATCCTGGCGCGGCGTCCAGAGCTCGTCCTGGTCGACGAGCTTGCCCATACCAATGCCGCCGGGAGCCGCCACCCGAAACGCTATCTCGACGTCGAGGAAATCCTCAACCACGGCATCGACGTCTACACCACGCTTAATATCCAGCACATCGACAGCCTCAACGACGTGGTCGCCCAGATCACGCATGTCCGCGTTCGTGAGACGGTTCCCGACGCGATTCTCGATCGAGCCGACGCCATCGAGCTTGTCGACATCACGCCCGAGGACCTGATCCAACGGCTCAGGGACGGCAAGGTCTATGTCCCCAAACAGGCGGAGCGGGCGCTCGAGCACTTCTTCTCGCCGGCCAATCTCACCGCCTTGCGCGAGCTCGCACTCAGGCGCACGGCCCAGCGCGTCGACGAGCAGCTGTTGAGCGAGATGCAGGCGCGAGCCATCCCCGGTCCCTGGGCAGCCGGCGAGCGGGTCCTCGTTTGCGTCAGCGAGGACCCCCGTGCCGCGGGGCTCGTGCGCTACACCAAGCGGCTCGCCGACCGGCTGCACGCGGCCTGGACCGCGCTCTATGTCGAGACGAAGCGCAGCCTCCAGCTCAGCGAGGAGGATCGCGACCGCATCGCCGACACGCTCCGTCTCGCGCAGGGGCTCGGCGGCGAGCCCGTGACCATTCCCGGCGGCGAGCGACGCGTTGCGGACGACGTGATCGCCTACGCGCAGGCCAACAACATCACGCAGATCGTGATCGGCAAGTCATCACGGTCACGTTGGTTCGAGCTCTTGCATGGCTCGGTCGTGCGCGACCTTTTGCGTTCGTGCGGCAATATCAGCGTGCACGTCATCGCCGGCGAAGAGCTCGCCAAGGACACCATCCCCAGGAAGACGGTCCGCACGGCGGAGCGTGCCGAAGCCTTCGAACCTCGTCCCTACGCTGTCGCTCTGTTGGTCGTCGCCTTGGCGCTTGGCGTCGCGAAGCTTATTCAGCCGTGGCTCGGGATCGAGAACGTCGATCTCGTGTTCATCACCGCGGTCGTTGGGGTCGCGGCACGCTACGGGCTAGGTCCCTCTCTCGCGGCGAGCATTCTCGCTTCGCTTTGCTACAACTTCTTCTTCCTGCCGCCGGTCTATACCTTCACCATCACCGACCCCACCAACGTCGCCGCCTT
>Ga0070741_10013245_pt1 | contig 14633 bp, 13 predicted proteins | sample Coa_R1_4_FD_66440 | JGI IMG/M metagenome (GOLD analysis project Ga0070741, IMG submission 66440) | Surface soil microbial communities from Centralia Pennsylvania, which are recovering from an underground coalmine fire - Coalmine... | ecosystem: Environmental > Terrestrial > Soil > Unclassified ...
AAATCCCACGCCCGTAACCGCCGCTGTTCTCGCCAATCTGTACGTTCTCTTTTGTTTCCCATCCTGCCATTTTATCCCATCCTGCCGCCCCTTTATTTCTTTTTGTTTGCGTCAGTAGAAGTTTCCAGAAAATCCGACCCATCCTGGCTACTGCTCTATTGCCTCATCCGGCTGATCGCATCAAGTACGCTATAATGCCTGCCACCTCGTTGGTAGTTGGCTGAAGGATATACGACGTTGGACATGCTGTTGATCTCGCGCTGTCCACCTTTCCCACTGCACCAGGGAGATCGGTTGATTCCCTTTCACCTGGCACGGCAGCTTCGCGCGCGACATCATCACATCGATCTGATCGCGTACTACAACCAGCACAGTGACCTGGAAAACATCCCGCGTTACGAACAGTATTTCCGCGACATTTTGCTGATCCACGAACCGCAGCGCTCCTGGCTGGACTATTATCAGCGATTGCGCGACCCGGTGCGGATGTTCCCGACAGACGCACGTGGTTCATGGTCTGCGGAGATGTGGGAGGCCATCAGCGACAGGTTGGGCACGAATCGCTACGACATCGTGGAATTGTTTGGTGGCGTGCAGGTCTACGAGTTCCGCCACCTGGTCAAGTCCCTGCCGAACGTCATCGTTCCCTACGAGTCGTACAGCCTGTTTCTTGCCCGCAATCTCGCCAACGAAACGGGCTGGACACGGCGGCTGCTGTTGCGCGCCCAGTTGAGAGCGGCGCGGCGCTATGAGAGGCGCATGTTCGAGGGCTTTGATCGGGTGGTCGTGCTCTCGGATGGCGACGCGCAAGCCCTGCACGCGCTTGCACCGGATTTACCGCTGCACGTCATCCCCAATGGTGTGGACACCGACTATTTCATCCCCACCGGGCACGAGGCCGAAAGCCCGACGCTGCTCTTTACCGGCAACTTTGCCTACCCGCCCAACCTGGATGCGGCGCTGTACCTGGTCCGGGACATCCTGCCGCGTGTCAGGCGGCAAGTCCCGGCGGCGCGGCTGTTGCTGGCGGGCAGCAGCCCGCCGTCCACGTTGAGAAAACTGGCGAGCAAAGATGTCGAGGTGACGGGCCACGTGCCCGATCTGCGTCCTTACATGGAGCGGGCGCTGATCTTTGTCAGCCCACTGCGTTTTGGGGCCGGCATCAAAAACAAGGTGCTGGAAGCGATGGCGATGCAGAAACCCATTGTGGCGACGCCGCTCAGTTGCGAGGGCATCAGTCTTCACGACGGTGTGAACGCCCTGTTTGGACGCACGACCACTGAACTGGTCAGCGCCGTCGTCCGGCTAATCAAGGATGACGCCTTGCGTCAGCGAATGCGGCTGGCAAATCGCCAGTTGATCGAAGCGCATTATACGTGGCGACGGGTGGCTGACCAGTACGAAGACCTGTACAAGCAGGTGATCCAGGAGCGCAGTCCGCAGGTGCGATCAATGTAAAGGCCGTAAACTGGTGATGGCATACAACAGCACCGCGAGCAGCGCAACTCCGAAGATGAGCGGGGCCGACCACGTTTTGACCAGTGGGTTGCTGTCCTCTACGCGGTAGCCGGTGGGCGTAGTCAGGTCGGTGCGCAGCCGGTATTGGGGTGAGATGAACCAGGCCAGCACGATCCCGGCAAAGAAACCGCCGACGTGTCCCCAGTTGTCGATAAGGATTGGCCCGGCGCTGAGTTGCGTGTAGAGGCCAAAGCCAAAGTTCAGAAGGGCCAAGAAAACCAGGGAGCGGAGTTCGCGCTGCGCCGCCTGCCCCAGCAGCCTGCGATTGTGATACAGGAAGATCATCTCTGCACCGAAAATGGCGAAGATGGCCGTCGAGGCGCCGACGGATATGCCGCGTGTGAAGACGAAACTGGCAAGGCTGCCACACAGCCCGCCCAGGAAGTAGATCAACGCAAAGCGCACGTGGCCGAAAAAGCGCTCGACGGATTGGCCGAATGACCACAGCGCCACACCATTGAAGAAGATGTGGATCATGTTGGCGTGCAGGAACATGGCCGTAAACAGGCGATAGTACTCGCCGTTGAGCAGAATGCGGCGGAAGTCAACGGCCCCCATTTCGAGTAAGGGTTGAGCAGGGAAGTAAAGCTGATCGGTAACCAGTTGGGCGATGAACACCGCCACGATAATACCAAGCAGCGTATAGGTGATGTACGGGCGGCTGGTCGGTAGGCGAAGCGCCACCACCTGCTCACGGGGCGGTGCTTCTGGCGGTTCCGTTGAAGTTTGCATAAAATCCTCGGTGGACAACCCTGGAATCTGGCTCAAGGCGTGAGTATACCGTTGGAGAGGTAAATCCGGCTCGCTATAATCAACCCCTAACCATCGCGTGACATGATACTCGCAGAGACAGGAGGAAGCGCGTTGCCATCGTATGACTATCGCTGCAACGACTGTAAGCGCCGAGTCGTGCTGACCTATAAAACGTATGCGGAGTACGATCAGGCCGTTCCGACCTGCCCACGTTGCAAAGGCACGAATCTGACCCGGCTCATCTCCGGTGTGGCGATTGCCAAGTCAGAAGAGAGCCGCTTCGCCAGCCTGGACGACGACACGGCGCTGGATGACCTGGCTGACGCCGATCCGGCCACGCTTGGGCGCTACATGCGGCGCATGAGCCAGGAAATGGGCGAAGACCTGGGCGACGAATTCAATGAGGTCGTCGGGCGGCTGGAACGCGGTGAGAATCCGGAGGACATTGAGGCATCCATGCCCGAACTTGGGGCATCGGAAGGCGGCGCGGACGCGGGCGACGACTTCATGTGAAAATGGCCTGTCAGCCGCAGCAGGGGTCTGTCGCGGGGCGTGGGGCCAGGTCTGTGGCGCTGATTGTCGGCGCGGCGGTGGCCGCTCTCGTCGCACTGGGGGTTGGATTGAGCGGATCGGGCTGGCGCAGATATTTCAGGCGGATGTCTGCCGTTTGGCTGTAATCGGCGGGCGACATGGCCTGCCAGAGATCGGCGGGCGTGGCGACCCGGTTAGATTGAGCGATAGCGTAGGCACGCAGCCACCTGTAGAATGCCTCGTCGCCGAGACGCTCTCGGATTTCCTGAAGCATCAACGCGCCGCGCAGATAGACGGCATTGATATACAGCCGCAGGTTGGTGAAGTCGAAAGTTCTGGCATCGACGTAGCCCTGCGGCTGGTACATCTTGACGCGGAACTGCCACCACCAGGGGACGAGCGCCGGGTATTTGTCTTCCAAATAGAGCAGTTCGCTGTACAGGGCAAGGGCTTCGTCCAGGTAGGGCGCTTCGCCCTGGTCGTTGCCGATCAGCGAATACCACCACTGGTGCGCGATTTCGTGGGCTGTGATGACAGTCAGCCATGTATCGGGCTTGCCTTCATAGCGGAGAAACCAGTCGTGGCTGACGAAGACCATGCCGCTGAATTCCATGCCGTCGGCAAAGTCGCCTTCTGCCACGACCAGTCGCTTATAGGGCAGCGGCCCGAACAGTTTGGTAAAGCGGTTGACGGCCTGGCGTGCCGTTTCGAGGGCGTGCTGCGGCCCGCTGATGGGTGTGCCATCCGGCGCTTTGTTGGGTTGCAACTTGGCGAAGTAATACAGATCGATGGTCACACCGTCGTCGCTGGCCGCTGTCAATCTGGAAAAGCCAGCACTGACAGACAGCGTGAACGTCCGCAGGTCGGATGCCTGGAAACGCCACGTGTCAGCGCTCACTCGTTCGGCCTCGCCTGGCCCTACCACATCCATGTTGCCCGCCGTGCTGCGCACCTTCACCGTCACGTCATAATCGCCCATGCGCGATACGCTGTATTCCCCCACCGCCCACGACTGGGGCGTCAGCCAGCTACCCGGACTGCTATGCGTAAAGGGCGCGATCTCCGGGAGCCACTCGCCCAGGTTCAATTGGCGGTCTGAGAAGCCGAAATAGCCCCTACCGAGATACCCGCTCTGGATGGCAGCCAGATGGATGGTGAAGCCGAGCGAGACCGTCAGCGTGCAATCCACATCGAGCGGACTCTTTAAGCTCACTTCCAGGCGCGGCCCGGTCAGGCTGAATTTGTCCAGGTTGTCGGCCTCCACACCGGTCAGTGTGAAAATGCCGGGCTTGCGGTTCGGCTCCACGTTGAAGACGATCTGTTGCAGAGGCTGTCCGGTATCGTTACGAAAGGTGGCCTGCATCGTCGCCGTCACGCTGCGCGCGTCCACATCCACCGTCGTCTCAACTTTGTATTGGGCAGTGGCGGCGTTCGGATCGGGCACGCAGCGGCGGGCAGGAGTCGGCTCCGGTGCGATGTGCGTGGCAGTGATGATCGGCGCAAACGTGGCCTGCCCGCCGATCAGGGTAGTAGGCGTGGGTGCATCGGTGGGCAGTGGCTCAACGGCGCCGCGCCGACAGGAGACGAGCCAGAGAAGGAGAAGCGCGAGATTTAGCCCGGCGCTGAAGTACCGCCGGGACTGGTTTGGAGTTGGCTTCAGCCGACTTCGTCGATTCAGCCCTGTGCCTTGAGCTTTGGGCGACTGTTGGCGCGTCGCCCGATTTGCGCTATCTTCTGAATATATGACTGACTCTGGCATTGACACAACCGTTTTTGATCTGGCAGGGACGCATTATGACATCGGGGTCGCCATTGCACGCGGCAGCTTGCCGTTCGTCGTTCCTTCCTGGTGGCCTGCACCGCCGCCACTGGCCTACGCGCAAGCCTGTGCCGGCGAGATCGCCGCGCTGCACCCGGCCTTGCTGGACGAGATACACGGCCACGCGGACGGACAGCATCTATCTTACAACGAATTGATCCGGCTGATCTGTCGCCAGCGGCTTGGCGGGCGGGCAGCGGTTCCGCCTGTCGTGCCTGAACAGGGCGGCTGCATCAGCTTCGCGTGGCGCGCGCCCAACGGTCACATTCTGGTGGGCCGCAACTACGATTTTTACAGCGTGCAGCGTATTCGCCAGCGGATAAGGCTTCGCCCGGACGGATCGCGCCCGTCGGTGGGAATGCGGGGCAGCGTCCCGGCAGGGCGCTATGACGGCGTGAATGATGCCGGGTTGTTCGTGTGCCTGCACGTCGTGCTGGCCGACGAACCAAAATCTCCGCGCCCCGGCGTGCCCTTCCACCTGATTCCGCGAATCCTGCTGGAAACGTGCCGTTCTGTCAAGCAAGCGCTCGATCTGATCACAATCATGCCGCACCTGCACAGTTTTAACTACCTGCTGGCCGATCCGAACGGTTTTGTAGCGGCGGAATGCCACGCGGACCGACTGCGCATCCTCTATCCGCAAGGCGATATTCTGGCAGTGGGCAACTTCTTCCGGCATCCCGACATGGCCGTTTTGCAACGTCATCGGCAGCAGCCTGTTTCGCGGCGACGGGTCGCTTACCTGGAGTCCGGTACATGGCAGGGCAGCCAGGTATGGCCGTCCGTTCAGGATACGCTGCGCGATCACGAGGCACCGGTGTGTGGGCACGACGGAGGGCATACGACGTTGTGGTCGGCGGTGGCCGATCTGACGGCGCGGCGTATTGTCTACGCGATAGGCGCGCCATGCTGTACCCCTTATTCCGAAGTGCTCTGGCCCACCTGATCCGGTATAATTGCCCTTGCTCCAACTGAGCCAGCCGCTTCCCTCTCCCTGCGAAGCGGAAAGATCGAGAGGTGACGTCCGCTCGTGAACATCACTGAACTGCGCGCCCTGTATGACCAGGATCAGCGCCAGGACGTTGAGTATCCTTTTGTACGCCGCGAGGTCACGCCTCCTGGAGCCGAACCGCCAGCGGCGGCGTGTAATAGCCTGGCCGATGATACGCAGGCAACGTCGAGCCGCCCGATTCTGGAAAAGTTCGGATTTCAGCGCATCAGCACTGCCTACGCCTGCACCTGGCACGTTCGGAAGGCAGAGGCATAGAGGGCTGGAGAACATGGATGCAGGATTGAGCGGGTTACTTCTCGCGTTTGTCGTCCTGGCCGCCGTCGTGATTCTAGCCAACGTCGCCGAAAGGCAGACGGCGCTGCGTCCGGTGCTGTTTGTCGCGCTGCTGATCCTGAATTTCCTGTTCGTCATCGTCTTCCTGGCCGCGCCGAACGTGACCCGCACCGTGCCCAGCAACTCGACGCTCGTCGCGGTGCTGGCGCTGCTGTTCGGCAGCCTGGCGAGTCTGGTGCTGCTGCTGCCCGTCCGCCGCAGGCTGGCGCGACTGTTCCCACAGGCGCATCTCGGTGAACGCGGCTTTGATCCCGAGTCAATGGTTCACCTGACGGCGCTGGTCTTCTGCATCTACTTCGTCGGGGATCGGGTGCTGGAATTCCTCGTCGCGGGCGGCATGGCCGGGTTAGCGGAAAACTTTAACGCGCCGACGGCCAACAGCCTGTGGGTGCAGATGCTGATCTTCGTCCTGTTCGCAGCACTTGGCGCTGGCCTGGGCACGCGCCGCCGCCTGAGCGACGTGATTCAGCGGCTTGGCCTGCGCGCCCCGACTGTCACCGAATTGGGCGCGGCGGCGCTCATCGCCTTTGGCTTGTACTGCGCTGTCTTCGTGATCAGCAACATCTGGGAATCGGTGACGCCCTCGGAAGTGATCAAAGAGCAGACCCGGGTCAGCGAGTTACTGAGCGAGAGCATCAACACGCTGTCGATGGGGCTGCTGATCGCCGGGACCGCCGCCATCGGCGAGGAGATCATTTTTCGCGGCGCACTGCAACCCGTCTTTGGCTTGTGGCCGACGGCCATCTTCTTCGCGCTGGTTCACATCCAGTACACACTCACCCCGGCCACGTTAATCATTGTCCTGGTCGGTGTCGGCTTCGGCTGGCTGCGCCGCCGCTACAATACCACCACGTCCATGGTGGCCCATTTCCTGTACGACTTCGGCCTGATTGCGCTGTCCATCTATGGCCGCTACCTGATCGACGTGATGGGAGTCCGCCCATGAGCGAGCTACGTGCCCGTCTCCGCAGTCTGCGCGCCGTTCACAACCGTCCGGCGCGCCGCTTTACCGAGCGGCCCGAACCCTACTACGCGCCGCTGGACGGCGAGGACGACGGCACACCGCAGCCGCTGGAAGCGCTGTTGCCCGGCGACTTGCACGAGACGCCGGTGGGCGCGGTCTATGTCGTGCGCAAGCTGCACCCGCGCGATCACACACACGGTGATGGTATCCTGGACGAATGGCTGTCGCAAAGCCTGAGCGGGGCAGCTATGTTCAGCGACAGGCGGCTGGCGGGGGTCGATCCGCGCCGCTGCCTGTTCCTGGATACGGAGACGACGGGCCTGGGCGGTGCGGGAACGCTGGTCTTTCTGGTCGGCGTGGGGCTATTCACCGACGATAGCTTTGAGGTGCGGCAGTATTTCCTGCGCAATCCGGGTGAAGAACCGGCCATGCTCCACGCCCTCCAAACCTTGCTGGACGGCTACGATGCACTGGTCACGTTTAACGGGCGCAACTTCGATGTGCCACTGCTGGCGATGCGCTACAGCCTGAACCGCCAGCGATTGCCTTTTGACCGCTGGCCCAACCTGGATCTGCTCTATCCAGCGCGGCGGCTGTGGCGGCGACGGCTGGAATCGTGCCGTTTGTCGTCCCTGGAAACGGCGATCCTGGGTGTGCGGCGTACCACGAATGACGTGCCCGGCGCGCTCATCCCGCAGCTTTACCACGAATACGTGCGCACCGGGGACGCGCGCCAGATGGCGCGGGTGATGTACCACAACCTGAATGACGTGCTGTCGATGGTGACGCTGGCAACGCAGCTTTGCACGGTCTTTACCGAGGCCAAGCCTTCGGCGCTGCACTGCGACGATCTGCTCAGTCTGGCACGGTGGTACGAGTCGCTATCTATGCTGAAGCAGGCTGAGACTGCCTACAGCGCTGCGCTGAATGCCGCCCACCACGAAGCGGATCGGAAGCTGATCCTGGAAAGTCTGGCGCTGCTGCTCAAACGGCAGGATCGCCGTGAGGAAGCAGCCATCGTCTGGGAAGCACTGGCGGCGCTGGCCCCTTCGAATCCGCTGCCCCGTGTCGAACTGGCAAAGTACCACGAGTGGACAACGGGCGATCTACCGCAGGCGATAGACTGGACGGAAGCTGCAATACAAGCCATTCAGAATTGGCCGCTGTCGCCCTCACGGCAGGCCGAGCAGCACGAGCTACAACGGCGACTGGATCGCTTGGTGCGTAAACGGGCCGAGTAACCTCACCCTCGGCCCTTCTCCGCGAGCAGTTCACACGCCGACACTTACAGGGAGGCGGTCAGTCCTATGTCGATGACAGTGTATCGGAAGTTCGTAGAGATATTGAGCCAGGCCATAAGCGCAACGATAGTGCAACTGAAGCTGCGGAACGTCGGGCCAAACCAGTTGTGTAGAACACATACGAGCGCCTCCCAAAGCCCTCCGTCATGCGTCCTTCCTAACCCACTTGCTCGGTCAGCCATGCCTGCAACTGCACCAGGGCCGGTGCTTTGCTTGCGCCTGGCCCCAGCGTGGACATGCCGCCACAATAGTTTCCCCAACGCAAGCATTCACAGGTATCGCGGCCCTGCAGGTGCGCGGCTAGAAACCCCGCGTTGAACACGTCGCCTGCACCTGTCGTATCCACTGCATTGACGGCCAGGGCTGGCTCGTGATATAGCTCGCCGTTGCGCCACGCTGTCGCGCCTTCTGCCCCACGCTTGATGACGACGTAAGGGACGATCCCTGCCAGTATATCCAGGGCCTGTTCGACGGTATTGGTGCGCGTCAGCTTTTGGGCCTCGCTGGCGTTGGGCATGAAGATGTCAACCTGCGAGAGGATGTCACGCACCAGGGGCGATTCCAGGGTTTCGTCACGGTGCTGGCAATCCATCGACACCTCGATCCCTTGTGCGCGGCAGCGATCCAACAAGGCCGGGGTGCGTTCGTCTACCTGCAGCCCGGTAAAATGCAGGTGCGGGAAGGTCGCATGTTCCAGGGCGTACAGCGCCAGATCGACGACGTTCGGCGTCCTGTCCACGAAGCTGATGAATGCTCGATCATTGGGGAAAGACAGGGATACGGTGACGCGCCGCTGTGGGTTTTCGAGGCGCTGCAAGAGCGTTGTATCGACCCCTTCGACCAGTGCCTGCTCAAGCGCAAAACGGCTGAAGAAGTCGTTGCCCAGTGCGCCCGCCCACCCGACGTTGACGCCCAGCCGCCGCAGTGCGATCACACTGTTCATGATGCCGCCCGGAACGACGGCTACGTCCTGGGTGTAGATTTCCTGACCGAGGGCCGGGAAACTCTGAAAGCCTGTGAAAATGATGTCGCAGAAGTAACAGCCAGGGATCACGATGTCAAAATGACGCCTGGGTTCGGGGTTCAGTTCCATGTCCCGACGATGTCCTTGTGAGCTTCGATGAATTCGTTGACGAGTGTCTTTGCCAGTGGATAGGAGCCAATCAGCGGATGGGCGGCCAGCGCTTCGGCGGCCAGCTTACGCGAGCGTTGTAGAATAGCCTGGGCGGCCAGCCGCTCGTAGCGTTTCACATCGCGCATCAGCAGGTATTGTCCTTCCGGCACGTCACCAATCGGCTGAGGATGCGGGCCATTCGCATCCACGACACAGCCGATCTCTACCACGTCGTCGTCGCGCATTCCGGCGATTGCACCCTGGTTGGGCACATTCAAGCCCGTGAAGTGCGGCACGCCCGTCGCAATCGCCTCCACGCAGCCGAGCGCGACTCCGGCATAGCCTTCGTCGTCCTCTGCAACCGGGGCCATCTGCGTCCGAGGCGCGCCGTGCCGGGCATGGGCCATGTAAGTAGCGCTGCGCTTGCCCATCACGTCCTGATAAACGGCCAGCCCCTCGGCGGGGTGGCGTACTGCATCCACCTCTCGCAGTCGATCCAACAGCTCGCTCGTCAGCCGCAGCACCTCTTCGCCGCGCGTTTCGGGCTTCGCCAGCAGCGCCGCCAGTGCCTCATCGCGGTGGTAGAAATAGTGCAAATACTCGTTCAGGAACATGCCCAGCGACTCACGCAGATCGGGATCGAACATCGACATATGCGTGGCCTGGATGAACTTCGGGTCGGCCAGCAGCGCGGGCAGCACCTCCTCACCGCCTTTGCCGTCGGCGTCAGGGTCGATCCGCACGCTGCGCGTCCACGACAGGTGATTCAGCCCGAATACCTCGTGGCGCACTCGTCTGAGCGGCACGCCCAGGTAACGACTGGCAGCATTCTGTGCTCCATTGGCGCTGTCACAAATGCCAAAGACGCGCGGCACACCGGCATCGTGTAATCCCTGGGCGACCAGTCCTGCCGGGTTCGTGAAGTTGTAAATCCATGCACCGGGCGCAAGCTGTTGGGCCAGGCGGCAGTAATCGAGGATTGCAGGCAGGCTGCGCATCGCCATCGCAAAGCCACCAGCCCCTGTTGTCTCCTGGCCCAGGACACCATGTTTGAAGGCGATTCGTTCGTCGATGGCACGGCCCTGCTCAAAGCCGGGGCGGATCGTCGTGATGATGTGATTCGCGCTGCGGATCGCTTCGCGGGCGTCGGTGGTCAGAATCACCTTGAACGGGGCATTCTGCTGTGCCGCGAGGGCCTTGCACAGCCCACCGATCAGTTCCAGTTTGGCCCCATCGATGTCCATGAGCCAGAGTTCTTGGAGGTTCAACCGTGCCGCGCGCCGCACGAGCGAGGGAATGATGCGGGGCGTGCGTACCCCGGCCCCGCCGATGACTGTCAGTTTCATACCACTCGTTTCTGTAAAGCGTCGTACCCGTTACTGCCCTTGACTATAACTCAAGGCAGCCCGTTGACATATTTCATTTTTGTATGATTTTGAAGAGTGGCATCGCTACTTGCCCCTGACCTGGGCGAGCACCTGGGTGACTTTGCCATTTTCGCCGAAATATTCAGGGCTGGCTTTGCTCCATCCGCCAAAGTAGTCAATCGTGAACAGGTCGATGATAGCGGGGAAGCGCCCACCGGTCCCGGCGGCTAATGCTGACTGCGTCGCAGCCGGGGTAGTCGCGGCACTGCCCTTGATGATCGGTGGACGGAAGCCGTGTTTACTGAAGACGGACTGGACTTCGGGCGTCCACAGGAAATTGAGGAATGCCTCCGCCACCTCGCGCGTCCCGTGCTTATCGACATAGGCATCCACCACTGCCACCGGGTTCTCGATGAGAATGGTCGAGGTTGGGTAGACCGCCTGATAAGTCGCACCGGCTGCCTGCCCGCCCAGGATTTCGTTCTCGTAGGTGATCGCCACGTCGCCCACACCCTTTTCAAAGTTGAGGATGCTTTCCCGGGCTCCGGCGTCCATCACCTTGACGTTCTTGAAAATGTCGCCGATGAACTTAAGCGCGCCTTCCTCGCTGGACTCGTAGCCCTTGACCTTGCCGCGTTTGGCGGCGCCCAGGGCGGCCAGAATGTTCCACTGGGCGCCGCCGCTGGTGGCTGGATCAGGGGTCAGGATTTCCAGGCCCGCTTGCGTCAGATCGGCCCAATCCGTGATCTTCCTGGGGTTGTCCTGGCGCACGGCCAGCGCCACGACAGACGCTGACACAATGCCTTTGTACGGGTTGGCCTGCCAGTCATGCGTGATCAGCCTGGCCTTGACCAGCCGTGTAATGTCCGCTTCCAGTGACAAAGCGGCGATGTCTGCCTCGAAACCGCCCGCAATAGCCCGCGACTGCGCACCCGATCCCAGATAGGATTCCTGGAATACCACAGTCTTTCCTGTCTTGTTCTGCCAGTATTTCTGGAACAGCGGGATGATCTCTTCATAGGCTTCACGCGGAGTTGTGTAGGCGCCCAGAATCAGGGTGATGTCACCTGATTGAGCGCGTGCGGTCTGTCGAATTCCGATCAGGGCAGTTGAACTGAGCAGCACCGCCAGAATCAGGACTGCGATCATTCGGCCAATGTTGATGTATTTGGGTTCCACGACCATTCTCCTCGTCGCTTGCAGTACCCGTTCAGAAAAGTGGTTATTCGAATATGAGAGCTACGCTGTAGGACAACAAAAAACCCCGGCAGTAGTCCGGGGTCTTGGTCATCTGGTGAACAGGTGTGAAGTTACCAGGCCGAACTACAGCGACAGTTCAGACAGTCACAACACACTGTACAGCATCGGGTCTTGGGGGCCATCCTGCAATTTCCTGAAAGCAAAATGTCAGATCAACCTGTGAAGGACAGCACAGCGACGGGCCTGGCTTCAGCGTGGGCCACAGCGAACGCCATCGTTTTCCGACTGTGGGTTAATGGTAGACGATAGGCCGGCACTTGTCAATGTGCGCCGGCACAGTTCAGCGTTTGCGCTGAACGAGAGGCGGGGTTGTTGGCTGCCGGCTGCCAGCGCGCGGCTCTACAGTAATCTGAATATTGTCATAGGTAGGGATGGGCACAGCCGTCCGAAACACCAGCAATCCCAGGCCATCCTGATCGACAGGGAACGTTCCGACACTCGAGATCTGACCGTTGCGCTCGACCCACAACTGGTATGCTGTGCCTGACTGTAAAGGAGGAAAGTTCTTGACATACAGCAGCGCGTATTCTCCCTGCGGATCCCAGACGATGGCCGCGAAAGGCGTGTCTTCTGCGCCCATGCCTGGCTGCACTGCCGGCAGATCGAGGCGGTTGGAAGCCCCCAACCCGACGAGCATCAGTGCCGTATCCTGGTCGTGGAGGCGTGTAGCGACTTGATCCTGATAGCGGCGAATCTGATCGACTTGCATGAGCAAAAGGATATTTGAGGCCAGCAAAACGATCAGAATCCCGGCGGCCAGAACTGCCGCCAGTCGCCCGTATTGTGCGCGCCGCGCCTGTGCCAAACCTCGCCGTTCAGGTTTCAGCTCGGCGCGCTGCCGAAGAGATGCCCGCAAGTTTTCGGCCAGAGCGGGCGAAGGTTGCACCTGCGGCACGCTGTAATGAAGAGCCTCTGCCAGCCGTGAATAACTGGCTAATTCCTCCGCCGCTTCAGGGCAGGAGGCGAGCATCGCCTTGATAAATTCCTCCTCATCCGGGTCTGTTGCGCCGATACTGTAGGCAGGAATGAGTTCCAGGACATGCGCGCACCCATCGTCATGGGCACTGCCCGAAGCGTTGAGTTGGGACTGGTCATTTTGTGGAGGCTGGTTAAGACTCACTGCTCCTCCAGGCGTGTCAGATAAGTTGGCGCACCAATGATAGTGCGCTATCCCCGGCAACTATTCGCATCTTCGAGCTACTAATAATCGTCCAGAATCGGGCCTTTGGATTTGTGAGATGCACCCATTCAAACATTTAGCCGATCTTATCACCCACCGTCAATCGCCGAGCCGGATTCCCACAGCATCCTGAGCTTCTGTAATCCCAGGCGAAGCCTCGTCTTGACCGTTCCTAACGGCAGGTTGAGCAGTTCTGCCAGGGCGCTATGCGTCAGGCCACCGAAGAACGCCAATTCGATCACCTGTGCCTGCTCCGGGGGCAACTGCGATAACAGCGAGCGGAGCAAACGGCTATCTTCCAGCCGAGGATCATCCGGGGGGTGTGGCTGTTCTGCGCGCATCAAGTCGTCCTGGAGGATGCTGGCCTGCATATCGGGGCGGCGTTGTTCGTGCCGGATGCGATCAATAGCACGGTAGCGCGCTACGGTGAGCAGCCAACTGCTGAACAGGCCCCTATTGGGACTCCACGCCTCGGGGCGATTCCAGACCAGGAGAAACGTATCCTGCGTGATCTCTTCGGCCAGCTCACGGTTCTGCAAGATGCGCATGGCAAGGCTGTAAACCAGGCTGCCGTAGTGGTGATAAAGCTCGGTCAACGCCCCTTCATCTCGTTGAGCGACGCGATTCATCAAGTCAATGTCACTTGAAGGCTGTTGACCTTGCGTGCCCATTGCATCCCACAGAATAAGCTGACCTGAAGCCAGTGCGCCGCCCTGCATGATGTTACAGGCATAAGCGTGGCTTGTCCAGTGAAGCGCAACGGCCCTGAGATTCGAGCAAAAGGAAACGGAGCGAGGTTTTCCGGGTTGAAACGACTTGTCGAAGGACGGTTCAAGGAAAACCTCATAAAGAAGAATAGCGGGAAAGCAGGGCACAACAAGCGCGGGCCCGGGCGAAAGCCGAGCGGCGGATGAAACGGGTGAAGCGAAAAGAGAACGGGGAACTGCACCGTAATCAGCAAGCGATAGCCAAACGGTTAGTGGCTGGCGAAGTGCCGCTGGTCATGGCGACAGTCTGGGATTTGTGGAAGGGCTGCTGGATTTTCTGACGGGGCTGGGCTTCTGGGAAGTGCTGAACATCGATGGACAAGGCCTCAAGCGGAAAATGCTGAGGGTTGTAGTGCGGACAGATAAGACTCTGTTGAAAAGCGAGGACGATGAGACAGGTGATATGTAGTGCGCGCGGAAAGCTGCGTTGTGGGCAGTTCCGCAAGGCGCTCGAATTCAGCACGCAAAGCAAGCTCCCATTCAAAGGACGCAATGAGTTCGTCGGGTTTTTCTTTGACGACGCGGAAAAAATTGATGAGTTCCTGGTCTTTGTCGTTGAGCACTTCAACCGGGCTTGGTGGTTTGGCAAACAGCACCCATGCCGCGCCCGCAAACGGTTCAGCCTAGCAGGTATGCGGGGGTAGGGTGGCGACGTTGTGTTTTCTGAGCCGGGACTTGCCGCCCACCCATTTGAAGGGACTATTCCCCATCGTG
>Ga0070741_10013246_pt1 | contig 14632 bp, 11 predicted proteins | sample Coa_R1_4_FD_66440 | JGI IMG/M metagenome (GOLD analysis project Ga0070741, IMG submission 66440) | Surface soil microbial communities from Centralia Pennsylvania, which are recovering from an underground coalmine fire - Coalmine... | ecosystem: Environmental > Terrestrial > Soil > Unclassified ...
GGTGCGCCGCCGCGCCCCTTCGATGCGGCGGAAGCGCTCGAACAGGTGCGGAATCTCGTCCTCCGGGATTCCGGTGCCGGTGTCGCTGATTGCCAGCTCCGCCGTCCCGTCGATCTCCCTTAGTTTGACTGCGATCTCGCCTTCGAAGGTCGACTTGAAGGCATTAGAGAGCAGGTTGAGGACGATCTTCTCCCACATGTCGCGATCAACGTACACCGGCTGGGAGAGCGGCGGGCACTCCACCCGTAATTGCAGGCCAGCCTGTTCGGCAGTGGAACCGAAGACGCTCGCCAGATCGCCCGTCAGGCCTGCCAGGTCCACCGGCCGGTAGTGGGCCTGCATGCGGCCGGCTTCGATTCGCGAAAAGTCCAGCAGGGCATTGACCAGCTTCAACAGGCGCAGAGCGTTGCGGTGCAGCAACTCGAAATCGCGCCGTTCTTCAGCCGAGTTCTCGCGGGCCAGGGCGGATTCGATGGGTCCGAGCATGAGCGTGAGCGGAGTACGAAACTCGTGGCTCACGTTGCTGAAGAACAGCGTCTTGGCGCGGTCTACTTCGGCCAGGGCCTGCGCCCGTTTGCTTTCCTCCTCATAAGCCGTGGCATTGGCTATCGCTGTGGCCACGTGGTCCGCCACCAACTCGTAGAAGGTGCGGTAGTCGCGGTCGAGTTTGCATGTGGGATTGATGCCCGCCACCAGGAGGCCGGTGGCGCGTTCGTCGGCACGCGATCGTACCGGCAGCACGATGGCGTGGGTGATCGGCTGCTGGGCCGGACCTCGGGGCAGGGAATCGCTGTGCGCTACGGGAACGATCTGCGGCGGATGAAACGCGGCGCCTTCCCAGCTATTTGGCTGGAGTACTGGCATGGCCGACTGCCAACGATCGCCGGAGATCCCGGTCTGCGCTTGTAGCCGCATGCTGCGGCCGTCGGCGGCAAAGCGGTAGAGCAGCGCGAACGGAATATCGTCAGGGTTCTTGGCCAGGGTGCGCACCGCAGAAGCGCATGCGCTCTCGACGCTCCGTTCGATGAACGCCGAGGCCGAAAGTTCCGAGAGCGTGCGAAGCCGGCGGGCGTTCAGCACATTCGAGGTGATCTCCGTCGAGGGACAGAACAGGCCGCCAACTTTTCCCGATTCATCGAGGATTGGGCTGTAGGAAAACGAGTAGTAGGTTTCCTGCAGGTAGTCTCCGCGGTTCATGAACAGACGCACGTCGCTTAAGAACGAGGGTTCGCCCTGCTGAAAGACCTTATCGGCCAGAGGGCCGCAAACATCCCAGATCTCCGACCAGACTTCGGCGGCGGGCCGTCCCAGCGCCCAGGGATGTTTGGCCCGGCTGAGCACCTCGATGTAAGGATCGTTGTAAAGAAAATAGGCTTGCGGCGTCCACCCGATCCACATGGGGTGCTGCGAGTGCAGGATGAGGCTGACGGCAGTGCGCAGACTTTGCGGCCAACTGGCCACCGGCCCCAAGGGCGTGCGCGACCAGTCGTGCGCACGCATCAGGCGGGCCATCTCGCCTTCCCCGGGCATAACGGCCTGTCTCAGGTCGTCTTCAGCGTACGGGACGGTTTTCGTGGTGGGAGCAGCAGCAGCGGCGCCTGGTGCATTGTTGCTGACATCCCCGGGAACAGACATTTCCGTCTCGGTACTCGCAGGATTTGGCCGCTCAGTGCAAGAGAAGAGAGAGCAGGGTTGCCAGACAGCTTAGATGTTGTCGCAACCCCGGCCGGTTTCCCAAGCTTCTGCTGCTGAAGACGGCCGCAGAGCGGATAGAGTACCACGGGCCACTGTCTTCACGATTGCCTGCCGGGCCCTATCCCATGGTGTGGATGTGTTCCGGGACGATCTTGTAAACGATCCGCTGCTCGCCGGGCTGCGCGAAGGGGTATTTGTCCTTGTCCAGATATTTCTTGGCCATCTTATCGATATGCTGGGCGGCGCCATTCTGCGTCGCCTCGCGGATCTTGCCGCGAATTTCCAGGAAGCGATAGGGATTGTCGGGATCGATGAGCGCGACCGAGACGCGCGGGTCGCGCTTCATGTTCTTGTCCTTCAGCCGGCCGACAGCGGTGTTCACCCAAACTTCGCCGTCTTGAAAATCGACCCACACGGGATTGGTTTGCGGGCTGCCGTCCGGCATAAGCGTGCTCAAACTGCCAAAGGCCTTCTTCTGAAAGAGGTCGAGAAAGTTCTCGGGAATCTTAGCGGCCATGACGTTCTCCTCGGTGAAATTCTACGGCAAAGCACGACCGGAGATTGGATTGTGGCGGCAGGCGGCCGGATGCATTCGCGGCGCGAATGGCCGCATGCTCGCAGCCGGACGAATCGCGCGACTGTACCGCGGGCTCGCTTGAGATCGTTATCTTCCCGGAGGGTAGTGTGCAGTTTGGGAGTTGTAGCGGTGGAAGAGCCGGAGTTCAGTCCGGCGAAAATCTCAGGCCATTAATGGCGGCTTTAGCCCCGGCAACCGGGGCTAAAGCCGTGTCCCATTGTCGTCCTTTCGGTACGGCTGAAGCCGTGCCCTTCCACCGCTTTTGATACGGCTGAAGCTGTGCCCTTTCACCGCTCAGACTTCAACCTGAGCCACTACCTCCCGGAACTCTCGCTTGACGCCGAGGCCGCGAAGGATTACCTATGTTGTAACCGCGCCACATGAGATGATCGGCTGAAGGGCAAGTGAGCGAACCCGTCTTAGCCAGGGAGATTTTTGACCGTTTGCGGCAGGCGACCGCGAACCATCCCGATACGCTCATCGAATTGTGCCGCGAGTACCTCTCCGAGGCGCGCAACGCGCTTGCGCAAATCGGGGAAGCGCTGAGCCACGCCGATGCCGGACAGGTGCGCGAACGCGCGCATTACCTGAAAGGCAGCAGCATGATGATCGGCGCGCGCGAATTATCGAGTGCTTGCGCCAGACTCGAGCAGATGGGACGCGACTCCGACCTAGTGGCGGCAGCGCCCGAGCTGGAACGGGCAACGGCCGCGCTGAAGACGGTGGAAGCCCATCTGTCGCAGGAGGTCGGAGCTAACGTCCTGCCCGACGCAGGTTCCGCGGCCTAGATTAGAAGAAGACCATCCCTCGAACATGGGGAAACAAGATGGCGACGACACCGATTCGAGTCCTGATTGCTGATGATCATCCGGTAGTCCGAATTGGCTTGCGCAACATGCTGCAGGCCGACTCCAACATCAAGCTGGTGGCTGAGGCCAAAGACGGCGTCGAGGCCTTGCACATGGTCCGGACCTTGCGGCCCGACATTCTGCTGCTGGACCTGGCCATGCCCAAGATGCCCGGGCTGGACGCGCTGCGCGAGCTGACCGACCATGACGTGGAGACGCGAACCATCGTCCTCACCGGGCAGATCGACAAGCGGCAGATCCTGGAGGCGCTGCAACTGGGCGCCCGCGGCGTGATGCTGAAGGACGCGGTCGTTGCGCATCTTTCCGCCTGCATTCGCGCCGTCATGCAGGGCCAGTACTGGCTGGAAGGGCGTCCGGTGCAGAACCTGGTGCAGGTGCTGCGCGATCTCACCGCGCAAACCGCGCCGCCGCCGCGCAAGACCTTCGGTCTCACCGCGCGCGAGCTTGAGGTGGTCGGGCTGATTACCGAAGGCTCAACCAACAAGCACATCGCCGAGACCTTCGGGATCAGCGAAGAAACCGTGAAGCGGCACCTGACGAACATCTTCAACAAGATTGGCGTGGGCAACCGGCTGGAGCTGGCATTGTTCGCGCTGAACCACAATCTGCTGCCGCAGAGCGATCAGTAATGTCTTCCACAACGTTTATCGCCGGCTGAAGCCGGCTGAGAAGTTTTTAGGGGAGAGCTTAGACGCTGGCCTGAAGGCCAGCTCTACCCGAACAGCTCGTCCCTGAAGGCGAGCTCTACCCGAACAGCTCGTCCCTGCAGGCGAGCTCTACCCGCATCGGGTGCTAGCTTTCCAGCGCCGCCACCGCAACCTGCGATTCCTGCTTGACGATGACTTCGCTCAGTTCTTTCATGCCGTATTCGAAGCCGCGATCGAACGCCTTCAGGTTCAGCTCGCGATAGGCCTCCGGCACCGAGGCCGCGACGGCATTGCGCAGCGCCTCGGGATCGACCACTCCCGACACCGCGCCGAAGAAGCCGACCATCACGATGTTCAGCACCATCTTCTTGCCCAGTTCTTCGGCAATGCGAGTGGCCGGAATGCTGTAAATGCGAGTGCCGGCTGGATGGTCGCCGATGCGTACCAGGTCTTCCTCGATGATTAGAATGCCGTGATCTTTGAGCTGCGGGCTGAACAGCGTGTACGCCTCCTGCGACATGACGACCAGGATGTCCGGCCGCGTGACATACGGGTACAGCACCGGCGAGTCGGAGAGGATGACTTGCGCGCTGCAGGCGCCGCCGCGCGCCTCCGGGCCGAAGGCCTGCGTCATGGTCGAGTAGCCGTCCTGGTAAATGCACCCGGCCTTGCCGATAACAATCGCCGACAGGATGACGCCCTGCCCGCCAAATCCTGCGATGCGGATCTCGGTTACTGGCATGTGCAACACTCCGTTTCCACGTATTCGTCGCCCAGCGCATCGGCGAGCGAGTCGTGCATCAGGCCGCCATAGTCGGCGCGCTCGCGGTCAACGAACTTTCCGACGACGATCTCGCCGCTGCGGCTCAGCGCCACTTCGTTGGTCGGCGCGCCGTTGCGCACCTTGCTGGCCTGCTTGTAGAACTTCATGGTGTCCAGCCCATCGCCCATCTTGTTGCGCCGCTGATAGAGCGTCGGGCAGGGCGACAGCACTTCGATGAAGCTGAAGCCCTTCTTGGCGAACATCTCCTGCATGGCGCGCGCTAGCTGCTTGACGTGGAAGGCTGTCCAGCGCGCGACATACACCGCGCCGGCGGCCTCCACCAGATAGGGGAGGTTGAAAGCCGGATCGTAGGTGCCGTAAGGGTTGGTCGAGGTGATGACCGAGCCCGGCGTGGTTGGCGCGGTCTGGCCGCCGGTCATCGCGTAAATCAGATTGTTGATGCAGACGACCTTGATGTCCAGATTGCGGCGGGCGGCGTGGATCAGGTGATTGCCGCCGATGGCGAACAGGTCGCCATCGCCCGAGTACACCACCACGTTCAGCTTGGGATTGGCCAGCTTCAGCCCGGTGGCGAAGGGGATCGCGCGCCCGTGTGTGGTGTGGAACGAGTCGAGGTTGGTGTAGCCGGCGACGCGTCCGGTGCAGCCGATGCCGGAGACGATGGCCGTGTTCTTGACGTCGATCTTCGCGTCGATCAACGCGTGAGCAAACGAATTGACGCTGGTGCCGATGCCGCATCCGGGACACCAGATGTGCGGGATGCGGTCCATGCGCAGGAACTGCTCGACCGGGTTCGTTGGGATTTGAACCGTCGCTTCGCTCATCGCGCCACCTCCTGGATGACCTGCAGAATGTCTTCGGGCTTGTGCACGCTGCCGCCGGCGTGGCCTACCAGCCTGACGAGGGCTTTGCCGGCCGCGCAGCGCTCGACCTCACGCACCATCTGGCCCAGGTTCAGCTCGGGCACGACCAGCGCCTTCACTTTGCTTGCGATCTCGGCAATCTGCTTTTCGGGAAAGGGCCATGCGGTGATGATGCGGAACTTGCCGACCTTCACGCCTCGCTCGCGCGCCATCTCGATCGCGCGCTGCGCCACGCGCGAGGTGATGCCGTACGAAACCACGACCACGTCGGCGCCTTCGATCTGGTCTTCTTCGTAGAGGACGATCTTGTCGGCGTTCTTCGTGATCTTGTCGACCAGGCGCTTCACCAGGCGGTCCTGCACGGCGGGCCGCATGTCGGGGTAGCCTCGCTCGTCGTGCGTCAAGCCGGTGACGTGCACGTTGTAACCTTCGCCGACGCGCGGCATGTCGGGCACCAGATCGTCTCCCGGCTGGAAGGCGAGGAACTCTTCGGGGGGCAGCGTCGTGTAACGACGCGGCTCGACTTCAATTTGATCGGGGGGAGGGATGACAACTTTTTCCGTCATGTGCCCAACCAGTTCGTCAAGCATGACGAACACCGGGCAACGATACTTCTCGGCCATATTGAAGGCCGTGATGGTCAGGTCGAAGCACTCCTGCGGCGAGTTGGGGCAGAGCGCGATGATGGCGTAGTCGCCGTGCGAGCCCCAGCGCACCTGCATCATGTCGGCTTGCGCGGGGAGCGTGGGCAGGCCGGTGGATGGCCCGCCGCGTTGCACATCGACGAAGACGCAGGGTGTCTCGGTCATGGCGGCGTAGCCGATATGTTCCATCATCAGCGAGAAGCCCGGCCCGGAGGTTACCGTGAAGGCCTTCGCGCCGCCCCACACCGCGCCTTGCAGCGTGATCGAGGCAGCCAGCTCGTCTTCCATCTGAATGAAGGTTCCACCGACGGTGGGAATGCGTTGCGCGAAGCGCTCGACAACTTCGGTGGAGGGCGTAATGGGATAGCCGGAGGAAAAGCGCGCGCCGGCGGCCAGTGCGCCCTCGCAGCAGGCGTGGTCGCCGTCGAGGAAGTGTGTGCCGGTCATCACTCCTGCAGGATCAGCGTGCATCTTGCGCCTCCTTTGCTGCTTCAGTCGCGTTCGGCGCGGGCGCCCCGACCTTCTCGGCGGGCGCCCCATCCTTTTCGCCCTTAGCGAGAGGCTGGGCCTGCTCGGACTTGAACCCGTAAATAGCGAAGTCCGGACAATACATGCCGCACAGATCGCAGCCGCTGCACTTTTCCGGATGGGCCATGTACGGCGTGTGGTAGCCCTTGGCGTTGAAGGCGGAGGAAAGCGCCAGCACGTGCGTGGGACAGAACTCAACGCAGAATCCGCAGGCCTTGCACCGCTCGACCACGATCTGCACCGAACCTTTGGCCATGGCTGCCCTTTCTATTGCGGGAGCATTGCAGCGGAAATGTTTTCCGGTTTGCTCACCCACCTGGAAACTTCGTTGCGGTAGAGAGGCTCCCCCCATACCGAACGATGGTTCGATTCTTGCCCACGCGCGGGCCGGGCCGAAGTGATGGCGGTCACATGGGGGTGTGAGATTGGACACCACTAAAACGGCGATGCTAGGATGTGCACAAGATGTACATACGGCCGCGGGCGCTCGACTAGGGAGGCGGAATGCTTTTCGAGTGGGACGAGAGCAAGCGGCTGACGAACCTTACAAAGCATCACATCGATTTCCAGGACGCCACGCAGATCTTTGATGGGCCGGTGGCTGGAAAGCAATGTGAGCCGCCACAAGGAAAACCGTACATTCGCTATCGGTCTTATGCAAGATATCGAGATCGTCGTAGTCTATGTGGTTCGCGGCGAGCGGCGGCGCATTATCTCAGCCAGGAGAGCAAATCGCGACGAAAGGGAAACTTATAAAGACCACCTCGGCAGCGCGAACGAAGGGTAAAACTGACTGGAAACGGCTGCGCGAAATGCGTGATTCGCAGATCGACTATTCGGATGTTCCCAAGCTTGGCAAGTCGTTCTGGAACAACGCGCAGCTTGTTATGCCTGAGCCTAAGGACCGCCTGACCATCCGTATCGACCACGACGTTGTGGAGTGGCTGAAGAAGCAGGGCAGCGGCTATCAAACCCGCATTAATGCCATCCTGCGCTCTTATATGCTGGCACGGTCGGGCAAAACGCGCATCGTCGATCATGAAGAGGTTTGATTTGGGCCACAGGCTCGGCGGAAGATGAAAGAATCACCGCCAGTCCGGGAGAGTCCACGCACTAAATTTCCCGAACGGAGCGACAATCTGTAAGGCTGTTTGCTGAGTGCCGGCCCTGGACGCCGGTGCTACCATCTACTCAGCTTGATCGCTCGAATTGCTTTTGCCAGGAGTTCGCCGTGGCTAGGCGACGGTTTCATTCCTTCTGTAGCAACGTTTTGCTGCTCGTTTTGTTTTCGATTCCATCGCTCGCTGCCGACGCTCAGTGGGTCGAAGTGCGTTCCGACCACTTCACCGTGATCACCGACGCCGGCGAGAAAGACGGCCGCCGCGTCATCGAGCGCTTCGAGCAGATGCGCGCCGCCTTCGGCCTGCTCTTCGGGCGCACCAGCATCAATCAGCCGGTGCCGCTGACAATCGTCGCCTTCCGCAGCAACAAGGAGTTTCGGCAGTACTGCCCGATCTTCCAGGGCAAGGTGGTCCAGCTATCGGGCTTCTTCCAGCAGGCCGACGATGAGGACTTCATCGCCGTCGACATGGGCCAGGAAGAGAACTGGGAGACGGTCTTCCACGAGTACGCCCACGTGCTGCTGAACTCCAACTTTCAGCCGACCGCCCCCTGGTTCGATGAAGGGTTTGCCGAGTTCTTACAGTCCATCAAGGTCTCGCCCGGCAGCATCGTGGTGGGGCAGACCATACCCGAGGCGGCGCTGCTGATGCAAGGCGGCACCCTGCACTTGCTTGAACTTTTCCAGGTGCAGCATCACTCCGAGACCTACAACGTGAGCGGCGCCCGCCGGGACATGTTCTATGTCGAGTCGTGGCTGGTGGTGCACTACCTCTTCGATAATGGGCGCATGCCGCAGGCATCGAAGTACTTTCACCTGGCCAACGATGAAAAGGTGCCGGTGGCCCAGGCGGTGCAAGGCGCCTTCGGAGTTGCGCCTGCCGAGTTCGAGAGACAAATACTGGGCTACTTGCGCAATGGCAAGGTCAAAGTCATGAGCTACACCGCGAAAGAGAAATTCGCGGTCACCTACACGGCAACCGAGCGGCCGCTCAATCCGCTGGAAACCCGCGCGGCACTGGCCGATCTCCATCTGCACTCGCAGGATTATGTGCCGGTTGCGATCAAGGAATTCGAAGAGGTCCTGAAGGCCGATCCGAATCAGGCGGAGGCGCAGCGCGGCCTGGGATACGCCTACCTGAGAAGTGGAGACCTGGACCGCGCGGGCGGGCATTTTCGTGCCGCCTCGAAGCTCGGTTCGAAAGATGCGCGCGTGTATTACTATTCGGCGGTCCTGCTGGAGAGGAGCAGCCCTGGAGCGATGAGCTCGCCGGAGCTGGCGCAGGACCTGCGGCGCGCCATTGAACTCGATCCGCAATATGCCGACGCCTATGCCATGCTGGGCGAGTCCCTGGTGATCTCCGGCAAGACCGCCGAGGGCGAGCGGAGCCTGCGTCATGCCATCGAGCTGGCGCCCCGCGACCAGTTGCACCGCCTAAACTATGGGCTGGCGCTGATGAACGAGCAGAAGATCGACGACGCCGAGGCCATCCTGACAGCGGTGGCCAACAGCTCAGATCCGGCAGCGGCAGAGCGGGCCGAGCAGGCGCTTAGACAAATTCACGAATTCAAAGCGGCGACCATGAAGCGCGAGGACGCGGAGGATACGCCGGCGGCGAGCGGTAATCATGAGGCCGGCGACGATACGACAGCTGGCGAGGTGGCGCCGGTGGAGGGCCCGCCGCCCTCGAAGCCCTTGCCCGCGCCGGTCATCAATTCAGTGCCCGCCAAGTACCTGCAAGGCACGCTCGTCTCCGTCGATTGCTCGGCGGCGCCCGCGGCCCTGCTGACCGTAGTGTCGGCAGGCAAGACCTGGAAGATGAAAGTAGCTGACACCGAACACGCCGTGCTCATCGGCGCCGACAAGTTTTCCTGCTCCTGGAGCAAACAGAAAGTCGCGCTCAACTACCGTCCCGCCGGAGTCGACCAAGGCAGCGTGATCTCGCTGGAGATTCAGTAGGCGCGACATAGCTTCGCAGCGTACGCCGGCCGTCTGCGAGTCCGGCCTATCCATCCAGCAGCACACATGCATCTAAGATTGCGAGCCGGAACAGGCCACGCTCCGGTGCAGGCAGTCGTTGTTGCCCTGTGCGCTGATGCAAATGGATAAATCACCGGTACACTCTGCCCGCCTTGTTGGCTTGGCGCTCTTTCTACTTGGCGTAGTTGCTTCTTTGTATGCTGCGGAGCCGGAATCGCGACCGTTGAATGCAGGCTGGGAGTTTCGGGCGGTCAACGCCGCGGCGCATCCTGAAGCCGCCGCCTGGCACGCGGCGCAAGTTCCCGGCGTGGTGCAGACCGATCTGCTTGCCGCCCACCTGATTGCCGATCCCTTCTCTGGCGACAACGAGTCGCGGCTGCAATGGATCGGCCTAGCCGATTGGGAGTATCGCACCACATTTCAGGTGGACGCTGCCACGCTCGAGCGGGAGCACGTCGATCTTGTTTTCGACGGCCTCGACACGTTCGCTGAAGTCTTCCTCAACGATCAGCAGGTCCTGACCGCCGACAACATGTTCCGCAGTTGGCGAGTTTCCGTGCGGCCGCTGCTGAAGCCCGGGCCAAACACGCTGCGCATTCTGTTTCACTCGCCCGTCACCTCGATGATCCCGAAGGTGAAGGCGCTGCCGTACATTCTGCCCTCGGTTTCGACCGTGAATGAAGGCAACGAGGAGAATGTTGCCACCGCGCCATACACGCGCAAGGCGGCGTACCAGTATGGCTGGGACTGGGGGCCGCGCTTCCTCACGATCGGAATCTGGAAACCGGTGCGGCTGGAAATTTGGGACAGCGCGCGGGTCGCGAACTTTCACATTCAGCAGCGGAAGATCACGCAGGATGTGGCGGAACTTAGTGCCGAGTTAGACATCGAGGCCAGCCGCTCGATGCTTGCGAGTGTCGCGATTAACTATGCCGGTGTCGAATTCTCCAACCCATCCGAACCGAAGGGAAGAACGAGGCACCCAGGCGAGAAAGGCGACAATGCTGCCGGCCCCGTGGTTCAACAAGCGATTCGACTCGACCCCGGGACCAATCACATATCCATTCCGCTGCGAATTGACTCGCCCAAGCTGTGGTATCCCGCCGGCTACGGCGCGCAGGATCGTTATCGCTTCAGCGCGACTGTGACTGCCAACAAAGCTGTGATTGCGCGCGCCGAAGTTAAGACTGGCCTGCGCTCGGTGGAGTTGCGCCGCGCGCCCGACCAGTGGGGCAAGAGCTTCACCTTCGTCGTGAATGGCATCCCGATCTTCATCAAAGGCGCGAATGTCATCCCGTTCGACAGCTTCCCCAGCCGCGTCACGCCGGCGCGCTATCGCCAGATCCTGCAGGCGGCGCGCGATGCCAACATGAACATGGTGCGCGAATGGGGTGGCGGCATCTACGAGAGCGACGTGTTCTACGACCTCTGCGACGAGCTCGGCCTGATGGTCTGGCAGGAGTTCATGTTTGGCGGCGACATGGTGCCCGGCGACCTCGCCTTCCAGCAGAACGTGCGCGAAGAAGCCACGCAACAGGTCAAGCGTCTGCGCGATCATCCCAGCATCGTGCTGTGGTGCGGCAACAACGAAATCGAAGCCGGCTGGCAGGTCTGGGCCGACCGGCTCGCCTTCAAGGAATCGATCACGCCGCCCCAGCGCGAGCGCGTCTGGCAAGACTACGTCGTGCTCTTCCACGACATCATCAAGAGCGTGGTCGAGCAGTACGGCGCGCCGACTCCGTATTGGCCCAGCTCGCCCAGCGCCGACTTCGAGGAGCCGTCCAACAGCCAGGACAATGGCGACATGCACTACTGGGGCGTGTGGCACGCGCTCGAGCCCATCGACAATTACAACCTGCAGGACCCGCGCTTCATGTCGGAGTTCGGCTTCCAGTCGTTTCCCGAGCTGCGCACCATTGCCAGCTTCGCCGCGCCCGACGAGCGGGCGATCGATTCGCCGGTGATGATGTCGCACCAGAAGAACCACGGCGGCAACGAGCGCATCCTCACCTACATGCTGCGCGAATATCCTGAGCCGAGGGACTTCGCATCATTCGTCTACATCAGCCAGGTGCAGCAGGCGGAGGCGATCAAAGTGGGTGCCGAGCATCTGCGGCGCAATCGGCCGCGCACTATGGGGGCGCTGTTCTGGCAGCTGAACGATTGCTGGCCGGTGGCGTCGTGGTCGAGCATTGACTACTTCGGCCGCTGGAAGGCGCTGCAATACTATGCTCGGCGGTTCTTCGCCGACCTGCTGGTCTCGCCCTTCGCCCATGACGGCGTTGTGGACATCTACGTCGTTTCCGACCGGCAGCAGCCGGTAAATGCGCAGCTGCGCACGCGCCTGCTAAGCTTCGACGGCAAGGCGCTGTCGGAGAAAACTCAGCAAGTGCTCGTCGCGCCGCAATCGAGCGGCGTCTTCATGAGCCTGAACGAAAAAGAGCTGTTGGCCGGCGCCGATGCCGACCGCAGTTTTCTGGTTGTGGAATTGAATGTAGATGGACAGCTGGCTTCGCGCAACGAGCTGTTCTTCGACCGTATGCGAAATCTGCAGCTGCCCCAGAAGCCGCCAATTGAAGCGACGGTTACCGGCAGCGCGCCGAATTACACGGTGACGCTGCGCTCGCCGGCGCTGGCGCGCGATGTCGATCTCTCCTTCGGCGATCTTGATACCACATTGTCGGACAACTTCGTCGACCTGCTGCCGGGAGAAACCACGGTTCTCAAAGTCACCAGCACGGCAACTGCTGACGAGCTGCGGCGCGGGTTGAAGATCACCTCGTTGACGGACGCATTCTTCGAGGCGAGGCCGACGTACCGGGCACATGAGCAAATCGGCGGGTCCGAGCCATCAAAAAACGCAGGCGCAAAGTGAGAAGCCGCAAAATGAGAAGGCCGAAAGGCAGACAGCCGCAAAGTGAGAAAACCGCCGTGCCCTTATACAAACCCGATGAAGATGTAGAGCGGTTGCAGGGAGCCGTAATCCATTGCTGAAACATTTTCTTGCCCTTTTCCTTTACGCGGCACTCGCGGTCCCGGTCCTTGCTCCAGCCCAATCCAAAGCTGCTGCGAGCAAGACTGCGCCCGCTCAATCCAAGCCGCCCGCAGTCGATGCCGCAGGCCATCAGTGGTGGCAAAACGCCGTTTTCTACGAGATCTATCCGCGCAGCTTTGCCGACAGCAATAACGACGGCATCGGCGACCTGCCCGGCATCGCTTCCAAGCTCGACTACCTGAAGCGGCTGGGCGTCGACGCCATCTGGATCACGCCATGCTTCCCCTCGCCCCAAGTCGATTTCGGCTACGACGTCTCCAACTACGAAGACATCGATCCCATGTACGGCACGCTGGCCGACTTCGATCGAATGCAGGCGTCCGCGCACCAGCACGGCATTCGCATCATCCTCGACTTTGTGATGAACCACACGTCGGACCAGCACCCGTGGTTCCTGAATTCACGGTCGTCGCGCACTTCAACGCATCGCGACTGGTACATCTGGCGCGACGGACGCGCGCCCAATCAGCCGCCCAACAACTGGCAGGCGGTGTTCGGCGGGCCGGCGTGGCAGTTCGACCCAAAAACTCAGCAGTACTATTACCATTATTTCTATCCCCAGCAGCCCGACCTGAACTGGCGCAATCCGGCGGTGAAGAGTGCCATGTTCGATGTCACTCGCTGGTGGTATAAGCGCGGAGTCGCGGGCTTTCGCCTGGATGCGGTGGACACTCTGTTCGAGGATCCCAAGCTGCCTGACAACCCGATCTTGCCGGGCAGAAACGCATACGGCGATCCCAACATGCAGAACAAGTACAACGTCAAGCTGCCTGAGGTACATGATGTGCTGCGGGAGCTGCGCGGCGTTGCCGACCAGTACAATGCGGTGCTCATCGGAGAGACGTGGACCGACAATATCCAGCAGCTGAATCGTTACTACGGCGGGCACGGCGACGAGCTGCAGATGCCGATGGATTTCATGTTCATGACCGTCGACAAATTGTCGCCACCGGATTTTCGCAAGCAGGTGGCCGCTGCCAATTCAGCCAGCGGCTGGCCGGTGTACGTGATCGGAAACCATGATCGCAGGCGCTCGTATGATCGCTACGGCGACGGCAAACACAATGACGCAATCGCCAAAGTCCTGGCGGGCCTGTACCTCACGCTGCGCGGCACCCCGATTCTGTATTACGGTGAAGAGATTGGGATGCAGAACAACGATCCCACATCGAGGGATGAGGTGAAAGATCCCATCGGGAAGCTGGGCTGGCCGAAGGAGAAGGGCCGCGACGGCGAGCGTACTCCCATGCAGTGGGACGGCACGGCCAATGCCGGCTTTACCAAGGGCACGCCGTGGTTGCCGGTTGCTCCAAGTTACAAGACGCACAATGTCGCCGGCGAAGAGAAAGATCCCAACTCGATTCTGGTCTTCTACCAGCGCCTGCTTGCCCTGCGGCACAGCAATGCGGCGCTGCTGGATGGCGATTACGTTGCCGTGAACGATGACGATCCGAACCTGTTGTCGTACTTGCGGCGCTATAAGGGTGAGGCGGTACTGGTGGTGCTCAACATGTCGGCCGAGCCGCAGAAGGCGAGCTTTAATCTCGCGCCGCAGGGAATCGCATCGACACGGGCGAAGACCTTGCTGACCACGATGAGCGGCATGCCCAGCGCGCCCGATCTTGCCCGTATGACGATGGCGCCGTTCTCGGTCTATATCGGCCAGGTTTCCCCCGCCATGCCGGAAGCGCGACAATGATCCTAGTGAGGCGGTTCAGGAGAGCTCAATGGACACTCGCGTGACGGCAGAAATGCGCGCCGCGGTTTCGGGCGCAGCGGCGGCGCCCAGGCTGCTGGACAACTTCATCGATGGACGCTTCGTCCACGGCGAGCGCCAGTTCGATGACATCAACCCCGCCGACGGCAGCCG
>Ga0070741_10013247_pt1 | contig 14632 bp, 6 predicted proteins | sample Coa_R1_4_FD_66440 | JGI IMG/M metagenome (GOLD analysis project Ga0070741, IMG submission 66440) | Surface soil microbial communities from Centralia Pennsylvania, which are recovering from an underground coalmine fire - Coalmine... | ecosystem: Environmental > Terrestrial > Soil > Unclassified ...
AACACGCTTTCCAATTCTGTTGCTGGCCGTTCGGTAGCAGTCGGGGCCGCACGTGACCAGGCATGATTGAACTGGGCGGGCGGTCGCGGCCGCCGCTGAACGCCCGCGAATGAGACGGGGATTGAGACGGACGGGTCGGCGCCTGCGAGCGACTTCGACGGCGGATTTCAATGTTCACCACAGCCGGGATGAGAGCTCGCTCAAGCGCAGCGGCGGCCGCCCGGCCGCTTTCCCCGTCCGGCAGCTCGTCCCAGGGCTGCTCCAGGGACTGTCACGACAAGGGTTGCCGATCGCGGCTGCGCGGTCAAGCGGCGCGAGGAGCAGAACGAAGCGCGGTCATCGAGGAGCCACGGAGTCTGCGATCGCGCGGCGGGTACCCGGGGAGCCCAGGCGGCCGGCAAGCGAGCCGGCCTCGTCCGCTATCAGTTCCGTCCCGTCCCACACCAGCAGTAGCGCGCTCACCGTGTGGCGGACGGGTGAGTGCGCTAGGTCGTAGTGCGCCGCGGCGCGGATGGCGCCCGAGGTCGCCCACAGGTCGTACCCGGTCATGAACAAGTCGAGGTCGAACTGCGCTGCCAGGGACATCAGCTCGCCGCGCCCGGTGTCGTCCACCCCCGCGAACGCCTCGTCCAGCGCGAGCAGGCGAGGCGCGTCCGGGCGCGCCGAGTTCAGCATCGCGTGCGCCGCCGCGAACAGCGGCAGGTGCAGCGACACCGACTGCTCGCCGCCGGACAGCCGGCTGTGCCTGCCCCGGGTCAGCGTCTCCTCCCCGCCCTCGGGGCTGACCAGCTGGAACACGAACTGCCGCCACCGCCGGTAGTCCAGCACGGACGCGAGCAGCTCGCGGTATGGCAGGTCCCTGTGCCGCGCCCGCTCGGTCTTGATCCGCGCCGCGAAGTGTGCCCGCATCCTGGCCAGCGCGTCCGGTGGCAGCCGGGACGCGTCGGTGTCGAGCAGGCCGGCCACCGCCCGCTGCTCGTCGTCCAGAGCGTCGGCCAGTTGCCAGCTCACGCCGACCCGCTTGCCGGATGACATGCGCCTGCCGCGCATCTCCTTGTTCATCGCCCGGATCAGGTCACGTGCGTCGATGGTCCGGTCGTGGATCTGCTGGGCCAGCCGGGTTAGCAGCGCGTCCTCTAGGATCCGCTGCTCGCTGTCGGACAGCAGCAGCTGCTGGTCGCGGCGCGCGGCGGCGATCCGGGTGGCGAACGCCGCCGCCGGCAGCGGCCCCAGTTCGTCGGCGATCCGCACCACGATCACCCCATCCGAACTGTCCCATTCGGGGTGGTAATCCTGACCGGCCGCCGCAAGCTGCGCCTGCAGATCCTCAAGGGCCCGCGTCAGCCGGGTCGTCGACTGCTTCAGCGAGGTTTCTGTCGCCGTCAGTCCGCGGGTCGCCGTCAGGATCGCTGCATAGATTTTCACAACGGCCGGTGGTGTCTCCCCGTCCGCCCATTCTTCTTCGGTGGCAGGCCAGGCCAGTCCGGATGGGCACTGCAGAACGTCGAGCAGTTCGCGTGCCGCGAACGGGGCGAGCGCGCGGGCGGTGCCGAGTTCCTCAGTCAGCGCGACGGCGAGTGCCTCGCGGCCCTTGACGACGCGTTCGGCCGCCGCGGCGGCGGCCCTGATCGCGGCGATCTCCGCCTGGCGGGAGGACTTCTCCCCCGCCAGCGCGGCCGCGAGCCCGGATTCGGCCTCGCCGATCCGCGCGAGAACCTGCCTGGCCTCGGCACCGGCGGAGTCCTTGAGCGCCTGGAGCCTGGCGTCTTCCTCGGCGTGGCGGCGGTGGGCGGAGCGGTGCGTCTCGGCGGACGCGTCTTCCTCGGCCGCGGCGCGCCTAAGGCGATCGCGGGAGTCGGCTACGGTCTCGCCCTGCCGCTCGTGCTCCCGGTGCCTGGCTTCCAGATCGCGGGCGGCCGCCTCGAAGCGGCGGGTGGCGGCCTCGACCTGGTCGGCGGTATCCGGTGCAAGCGCGTGCTCGGCGGCGGTACGGCGCAGGACGCGTTCGGTCACGGTCACGGCGGCGACCGATTCGTCGAAGCTTGCCTGTGCCTGCTCGGCGGCGTGCCGCGCGCTGCGCAGGTGCCCGGCGGCGCGGTTGTGCTCGCGCTGGGTCTCGGCGATCTGCCGGGTCGGCGGCAGCCCGCGCCGTGCGTCACCGAACGCCTCAAGGGTGTCCGTGAGCCCCGCCGTTCGCTGGTCGGCAGCCGTGATCTGCTCCGTCAGGCCGGCTATCTTCGCGTCGCATTCGGCGATGCGGGCGGCGCGGCGGCGGGCACGGGCGGTGGCGCCGATGTACTCGGCGTGCTCCTTGCGGTGCCGACCCGCGGTGATGCCGTGCGAGTAGCGCCCGTCGGCGCCGATCACGGCGGCGGAGGAGAACAGCTCCCCATTAAGCGCGATGGATTTCAGCGTCGCCGCTATCGTCGCTCGGGGCACGCTGGTGCCGTCTTCGGGCACCAGCACGTCGGCGAGACTCGGCCCGTGGACTGGGGTGCCGGGGATCAGGAACCCGTCGCTGTCGGCTTCCCCGATTTCCGGCGAATCCGGCATCACCCAGCCGTCGAGCATGCCCGTCGCCTCAAGCGCCGCCTCGATCGCCGCCGCCCGGTCGTCGGCGATGTGGTCGGCGAAGCGCACCAGGCGCCAGAGCGGGGCCCCGGCCTTGGCCGAACGGTTCGCCGTCCGGCCCGGATGGGGCGGCGGGGCGTCGTCCTTCTCGGCGGCGATGGCGTCCCGTTCGGCGCTCACCTCCGACCGCTGCCGGGACAGGGAAGACCGGTGGGCGCGCAGGGCCGCCTGCTCGTCGCGGACCTGCTGCTCCGCCCGCTGGGTCTTGCCGTTGTAGCTGCTCTCCAGCAGCGGGGCGTCTGGCTCGCCGAACCGGTCAAGCGCCTCGCCGAGCGCAGCCGTAAGGTCCGCCCACTCCGCGGCGGGCAGCAGTCCGGCGTGCCGGGCGGACCAGTCGGCGAGGGCCTGACGCGCGGTCTCGACCGCGTTAGCGACGGCGGCGGCTGCCCGCTCCTCGGCCTGCTCGGCGTCGGCCAGCGCCTGGCTGGCACGGTCAAGGGTGATCCTGGCGAGGTCACGGGCGTGGCTAGCCTTGCGGTATCCGGCGTCCGCGGCGCGGACGGCGCGGACGTTCTCCAGCCGGGCGGCCACCCGGGCGCCGGCGCGCTGCGCCAGGTTGGACGCCTCGGCGTCGGCCGGCTGCCAGGAGATGCCCGCCTGCGCCGCGTGGTCAGCGAGCGCGGCGGCGGTCCGTGCGACGGTCGCGGCGAGGTCGGCGAGAACTGCGCCCGCGCGTTCGGAGTTGGACCGGGCACGTTCGGTCGCCGCCTGGCGGCGCCCCAGTTCGGCCTGCGCCTCGGTCGCGGTCTGCGCGCAGGTGCGGACTAGGCGCTCCAGGTCGCCCATCTGCTCGACCGCCTGGTAGGCGCTGCTCGCCTTGAGCTGCTCTATCCGGCCCCGCAGCCCGGCGACGGACGTCTCGGCCTGCTCGCGGTGGTCCTCGGCGTCCCGCTGTGCCGCCTGCGCGGCCCGCTCGGTTTCCTCATCCCTGCCGACGGCTTCGCGCCCGGCCTGCGTCGCCTCGCGGCGGCGGGTCAGCGCGTCGGCGGCGGCGCGGGCATGGGTGCGCAGGTAGGTGGTGTAGCCCGTGAGGAACGCGCTGGCCGCCTCGTCGGCGGCGACCAGCCCTTCCAGCGTGCGGGCGACCGCCTCCATGTCGTCGAAGCTACGCGCGGCCTCGCCGACGAGGTCGTCGTCGACGGGGCGCAGGCCGTCGGTCAGCGTGTCCGAAAGCTTGACCGGATCGAGGTTCTTGGCGAGCTGCGGCCTTCGCAGCGTGAGGATCAGGGTGAGCAGCTGCTCGTAGCGCTCGGCGCCGAGGCGGAACAACCTTGCGTCGATCGCCGCACGGTACTCGGTCGGCGTGGCGTAGATGTTCGCCTCGCCGATCGCCTCGGCCAGCTGCTTCTTCGTCATCGGGCGGTCGTCGCCGGTCAGCAGGGAGAAGTCCTCGCCGACGCGTCCCTCGGCGACGAAGTGCCAGCGGAGCGGCGTGTCGCGGTGCCGCTGGGCGTGCAGCCCGACGCCGACCGTCACTGCTTCCCGCGTGTCCCGATGGCGGAGCTCGAGCCAGACGTAGCCGACCGCGTTGTCCATGCCGCGGAACAGGAGGTTGGACTTCATCGTCCGGTCCTCAGCCGCGAACGGGTTGAGCCGCTTCGGGTCGATCCGGCCGTCGAGCACGAATGGGAACAGCACCTCAAGGGCCTTGGTCTTGCCGGAGCCGTTCGGGCCGCGCAGGACGAGCCAGCCGCCGGCGAACGAGAACTCCTCGTCCCGGTAGTCCCACATGTTGATGATGCCTGCCCGGGTGGGCTCGTACCTGGTCACTGAATCCTTTCCTTGAGCTGGGCGGTGACGCCGCGGTAGCGGGCCAGGAGCGGGAGGACGAGGGCGCCGCCGCGAGTGCGGGCGACGAAGCCAACGCTGGCGAGCAGGTCGAGTGCGTCGTCAAGCAGACCCGCCGGATCTGCGACCTGCCGTTCGGACATGCCGGTGCCGAACTCGTCCACCAGCTTCATGAGCTCTGCCCGCAGCCAGGAGTCGCTGAGGAACGGGTAGGTCGCCTCGGCTTCGGCGGTAGTCTCCTCCCCCGCCTCCGCGTCGGCGAGAAGTGCGGCGTCCGGTAGCGAGGCGTCCGGTAGCGAGGCGTCCGCAAGCGCGGCGTCGGCGAGGAGCGCGGCGACGCCCGCGCGGGCGGGGAGGGCGGCGTCGATGCGGGCGCTGGCGTCGGCGAGGCGCTCGGCCGCGGTCGCGGCGGGCAGGTGCTCGACGCGGCGGGCGTTGCGCTGCAGGTAGCCGGCGATCCTGGCGCACAGCAGCAGCGCGGCCTGGGCGACCGTGCCGGTGCCGGGAAACGTGACGTCGGTGAGCCGGCCGCCGGTGTTGATCAGGGCGACGCCCTCGGCGCGGCGTTCCAGCGGCAGGCCGGTAAGCCTTTCCAGGTCCTCCGCGAGCGCGGGTGACTTCAGCAGGCCGCGCAGGTTCTCGTCCACGTCCGCGTAGTAGACCACCGGGTTCTCCAGGACCAAGCGGCGGGCGCGGCGGCCGGCGCGGCGACGCTCGGCGTTGACGCCCTGCGCCGGGCCGGTGCTCGCCGCGTCGCCGAGCAGCCCGGTGACCGAGTCCAGGTGCTGGAGCACGCGGCTGGGTGCGTAGACCGCCGCGGCGACGTCACGGTCGATGTCGTAGAGCGCTTCGGCACGCACCGGGTCGTTGACCCAGTCGGCGGCGCTGCCGTCGGCCATCCGCAGCGCGCCCCGCGCCTCCAGCCACGAGACCGCGTCAACGAACGCATCCCGGTCGGCCTTCCGCTCGGTGTCCATCCCGAGGCCATCGATGCGCCCGGCCTCGGCGGCCACCACGTCGGCCAGCTCGGACAGGGCGATCTGGCCGCCGGAGCGGCCGAGAGCGGACATGGTAAGCACCAGGTAGGCGTAACGGCGGCGGTCGAAGGGCTTCTTCGCCCGCGTGTACGCCGGCCTCGTCGCGTCGAGCGTGTCCTGCACGCGGCGCAGCCTGATTGTGTCGCCATTGCCGACGAGCGTGTACCCGAGGGTCTCCGCGAGGTCCTCTCGGAGCTGAGGTGCCCACCTGCGGACCAGCGGCAACGTCGTCTTGTCCGGGTAGGCGGCCGTGATCAGCGGGTGCCGGAGCAGCTGGCGGGCGGCCTGCTGGTACTCGCCGAGCTCGAGCGTGCTGACGTTCTCGGCGACCCTCACGCCGGCATCCCCGCCGCGGGAGTGTCATCGGGGGCGGGCCGCGCCGCCGCGCCGGTGACCTCGATGGCCAGCCCGCCAAGGTGGAGCCTGCCGCGGACGGTCCGCACCGTCGTCGTGCCTGGCGCGGGGCGGAGCGTGAGGCGCACCCCGTCGGCGGAGCCGGTCGCGACCGGACCTGGCCCGTCGGCCGCGGTGACGCTGCGACTGACCGGAACCCTGGCCACCAGGGCGATGTCCAGCAGGCTGAGCAGCGCCCGCGTCTCCGGCTCGTCGAGCACGCGCCCGTAGATGCCGTCGCTGGCGAGCTGCGCGGACGCCGCGCGCCGCTGGACGGTAGCCTTGAGCTGCTCCGCGCGTAGCCGCTCCCTCGCCTCGTCGTCGCGCTGGATCCGGCCAGGGCCCTGCAGCCCGGCGACCCGGCCGGTTCGCACCAGGGTGCGCGCTAGCCGCACCGGTTCGGCTTCCCACCAGGACTGCCTGCCGGGGATCAGGTCGGGGTCTTCGTAGGCCGCGGCGACGTGACGTGGCCCGCCGAGCCCGAATACCGCCTGGTACAGCGCATGCGCGTCGTCGTCGCCCGGGAGGTTCGCGAACCACTGCGCGAGGTGGCGGAGCTGGCTTTCGCGGCTGACTCCGCCCCTTCTCGACTCTGTCACGCGCCGCAGCAAGGCGGTAACGTTGGCGATCCCGGTGATGGTGGCATCCTGCAGCCGGTCGGCCTCACTGGCCCGCGGCACGCCGCCGCCATGAGCCGGGCCGCCCGGGGGGACGCCGAACCATTGCACGAGCCCTCCCCAGCGATGCTGCCAGTCCCGCACCCGCTGCTCGGGCGAGCGGAACAGGCTGTCGTCGACCTCGGCGGCTAGGGCCGCCACCCGGTCCGCCCCTTGCGCGTTGACCGCCTCGACCGCGTCGGCGAGCAGCGGCGCGTACCTACTGAGCTCGGAGTGGAACTCGCGCATGTGGGTGAGCAGCGCGTCCTTGTGCGCGAGGAACACCTCGGGACGCGTGTCGTTGGTCCTGGCCAGGTCGCCGAGCATCAGGTAGAAGCGCGCGGCGCGCTGCGCCATGTCGGCGAGGACGCCGTCGAGACGGGACAGCTTCCGGTACACCTCGGGCGCGTCGCCGTTACCGGCCGCCTCCGCGAGGGCGCTGAGATCTGCCAGGATGTCCGGGAAGACGAGCCGGGACAACTGCGCGTCGTCAAGGCTGGCGGACAGGACGTCCTCAACGGCGCGGTAGGCGCGGTAGCCCGCCTGAGTGAACTGGTAGACGTAGTGCCGGTTCCGGTACTCGGCCAGGTTCGCGGCGCGGGTGCCGTCGTAGGAGCGGTCGAGAACCTGCCATTCGGTTAGGGAGTCCAGCAGCGACTGGACGTCCGCGGCCCGCGCCTGCGGCCGTTCCGCCGCCAGCGCATCCAGCGCGGCATGGGCGTCGGAGACGTGCATCATCACCTGGTAATTGGCGCGGGACCGGTCGAAGGCGCGCAGCAGCCAGAGGTACTCGTGTCGTTTCTCGGCCGCCGCGAAATGGAACAGGCGCAGCCGGTCGTCCGCCGTGAACGCGTCGATGCCGAAGGCGCCGTCGCCCGCGGGTGGCATCCCCTCAAGGCTCGCTGTGGTCATGTGGGGAGTATTCCAGCCGGCACTGACAGAATCGGGCGCTCGGCCCGAGGTGGCGCCAAAAAAGGCTCATAGTTCCTCGGCGCGCAGGCCAGACAGGGACTCCAGGATTGTCAGGGCCGCGCCGCGGATGAGGTCCTCATGGTGGCGCTCGTTGCCCGGTGTCCGCAGGCAGCCGTAACACGAGGTCTCAAGCCCGCAGTCGCACGCGCTGACCCGCCGCAGCGCGAAGTCGGCCGCCACGTCTAGTGACGCCGCGATCCGCGCCGCGCTGCCCGCGCCGCCGGGGACCGTGTCGAACAGCACCAAGCCGCTGCGTCCGTCGGCGCCCGCATGCACCACGCCGTCGATGTCGCCACGGCTGATCTCCAGGCCCTCGGCGCAGCCCTCAAGCAGCGCGTAGAGCAGCGAGTGCCACCGTGCCCGCTCGCCGAGCCCGGGAGCATCGAGTTGCACCCGCAGGATGTCGGTCTCGTAAGTGTGCGCGAGCGACCGCCAGCGCAACGGCCCCGTGCACGGCCTGCCGCGCAACGGGTTGATGTGGCTCTTGGGGGCGCGGCCGTGGTTCGGGCCGCCCCAGCCGCACCAGTCGCAGATGAGGAAGCCGGCGCCGCCAGGTCCCTCGGACAGGGAGACGAGACGACCACGGGTGCCGCTGTGGCACCAGACCACCGCGCCGCCCGGCGACCGCCAGCGTGTCTCCGCCAGCTCCGCGCCGAGCGACACCACGTGCACGGCGCCGTTCCAGAAGCGCCGCGGCGGGGCGGCTCCGGGCTTCGCTGTCCGGGGGTCGGCCACAAACCCGAACTCCGGTACGCAGTACTCGCGCACCGGCCCGTCCGCGGGCCGGCCGCAGGCCGTGCACGCGGGCTCCAGGTCGCCGCCGCCCTCTCGGTAGTGCTGGCAGCCTCGGCAGACGGTGTAGTGGCGGGTGATAAGTTCCCGGCCGGGTAGCCGGTAGATGCCGGCGCTGCGCCACAGCACGCCGCCGGCGACCAGTTCGGCGCCCGGTGCGTACTCGTGGATCGCCACCGCCAGGTCCCTGGTCAGTTCCAGCCGCGCTCCGACCTGAGAGTCGCAGTGCGCGGTGCGCAGTTCGACGGTGTCCACGGGGAAGCCGTACTTGGGCAGGATGTTGCGGTTGGCGAGGAACCCGATCAGCGACCGCCGGGTGATCGTGTTGATGGACCGCTCGAATCGGGCAGCTACGTCGCTGCGCCGGGACTCGAACGCGTCCTGCCGCCGCTCCTCGAACAGGGCAACATCCTGGGTGATTTCCGCCCGCACCGCCGACAGCAGCGCGTCGAGTTCGTTGACCCACGCGCCGGAGTCAAGCCCGATCCGCTGCTGGACCGACTTCGGGAGCACCGCGCGCAGCGCGGCGTCGACGTCATCGGGCACCGGTGTCAGGAACCCGCGAACCAGCTGCGAGGGCGACGTCCTCGGTGCCGGGCGACCGGCGACTCCGCCCCCCGCCCCCGGATCCCCGCCGAGGAAGAAGGCGCCCGCGGTCTTCCACTCCTGGCCGGTGCGCTCCTTTGCGTCGCGGAAGAATGCCGCGAGCGCGACCGAGTGCGCGTGCCTGCGATCGATCCGCGGGTTGCCGAGCGGCACGTAGGGCGCCCGGACCTGGCCGGTCAGCATCGTCTCGGGCGCGGCGTACCGGGACAGGTCGTGGGACCGGCGCTGCGCGTAGGTGAGCACGAGCGCCGGCGCGCCCGCGCGTCGGCCCGCCCGCCCGGCCCGCTGGATGTAGCTCGCCGTGGTGGGCGGCATGTTGCGCAGCAGCACGGCGTTGAGCGCGCCCACGTCCACGCCGAGTTCGAACGTCGTCGAGCAAGACAGCACGTTGACCTCGCCGGCCAGGAAGCGCTGCTGGATGTCGGCGGCCTCCAGCCCGGTCCACTGGGCGGTGTGCTCGCGTGCGGTCAGCGGGACCGGCGCGGTCCGCTGGTACAGCACCCGGTAGTGCTCGTCGTCGTCCTCGCCGGCGGCGCCGGTCACCGGGACCAGGCGGCCGCCGCAGTGCAGCGTCGGGCAGACGCCGCGCACGCTGGCGGCGGCCCGGCGGCGGCACAGGTCGCACCGATACAGTTCGCCGCCGCCCGGCGCGAGGGTCAGCCAGGTGTGGTCGACCTGGTACGCCTGCCCGATCCGCGGCAGCGCGGACCCGGTGAGCCATCCGTCGCGTGCCCCGGTCAGCGACCGCCAGGCGCCCGCGAGCACCTGGCGGACATCGGCGTCCGCGGCGTCCGAATGACCCTGGCCGAGCGCGGCGAGCACGCGGCGCAGGTAGTCGAGACGCCTGTTGACGCCGCGGGTTGGCAGCCAGCTCAGCACCTTGAGTTTCGCCTCGGCGCCGTCGACGCGGACGTATACCGGGCCGCGGCGCGGGTCGAACATCTCGTCTGCCGGGTCAACCTCCGCCGGCATGGACAGCGCGCCTTGCAAACGCAGCGTCCGGGCCAGTTCGGACAGCAGCAGCCAGCACTCGCCTGCCGTGAGCCCGAGCGCGAGCAGCGGCGTGGGCGCCCGCCACGCCGGATCAACGTCCAGGGTGACCCGGAGCAGGCCGAGGCCTTCCAGGGACTGCCGTTCGTCTAGCGCGATCAGTTCGCGCAGCACCCAGCGGGCGGTCTCCCGCCGTCGCGCCTGCCTGGATTCCCGCCGCCCGAATACCCCGGCGGCCCCGGCCGCGGCGGCCACCGCCTCGATCAGGTCGTCCACCGAGCAGGTCGGGTCGGCAGCGGTCGCGTGGGTCACCCCGTCGAGGATGAGGCGGCGCTGCTGCACCAGCGCGTGGCTGGACTCCAGGTACGGCGCGAAGAACGCGGCGGCCTGTCGGCTGTCGCTGAACGCGAGCAGCTTGCGGCCGCCGCCCGGATTCCCCTCGGACTCCTCGTCCGCCGGCAGCGCCTGGTACAGGGCGGTCGCGAGCACGGCGGCGGACGCCTCGCTGCCGCTCTCGAACAGCCGGATCATGCCGGATCCGCGCGCCCCGCACGATGCGCAGCCGCCCGGCGCGCTCGGCCGGCTTGGCAGCCGTCGCGTGGCACGCAGGTGCGCGGCGGAGCATCCGCACGGCGCCGCTCCGGCGCCCGCCGTGGCGGCGTGCAGCGCCCCGCACTTGCCGCACAGCAGGGCGTCCTTCGCGTCGGACTCGGCGGCTTCCTCGAACGCGGCGTCGTCCTCGTCCGCGGCCCTCAGCCCGGCACCAGCCGTTCCCCCTTCACTGCCCGCCGTGCCGGGAACGTCACCGAGCAGCAGCCAGCTTCGGCGGTCCCCTCGCGCGACGCGGGAGGTGAAGTACTCCCCGGTGCCGTTCCGCTCGACGGTTCCGGTCAGGTACACGGCGCCGCACCGCTTGCAGCAGCCGAACTCGAACACCGCCGCCGAGCACTCCGGGCACACCTCCCGCCGGGCCAGCGCCACGTGCGGCCCTGGCCGCGACCCGTCGGCCTGGAACCCGGAAGAAGAGCCAGCCGTCAGGCAGGTGAACGCGCCCTCCGTGGCCCGGGCGAACAGATGGTAGCGGGCGGACAGCACCGGCGCGCCGGACTCGTCCTGGGTCGCGGAACCGAGCGCCACCAGTTCGGCCAGCCGTGCCCCGGAGACCGCCGCGCCGCGGGCCAGGTCGGTGAACGGCAGCGGCCCGGCCGCGAGCAGCGCGCGGATCCTGCCGATTCCGGCGGCGTCGTCCGGCGACAGACCGGGAATCTGCCCGGCCGGGCCCTCCGGTACCGCGACCCGCGTGGCCCGGACCAGGTCCTGGCGGGATGGATCAGCCGGATTCCACTCGAATGGCGCGTCGAACAGCTTTGCGGCGAAGTCCATCACCGCCTCGGCGCTGTCACCGACCGTCGCGCTCGTCGCGATCACCTGAGGCGAGGCGGTAAGCCCCGGTCGTTCTGGCTGAAAGGTCTTGTACGTGAGGCGGCGCAGCAGCATGCCGACCTCCTCGGCTTTCGCCCCGTCGTAGACGTGGGCCTCATCCAGCACCACGAAGCGCCAGTGACCGCCGTGCGCGCCCTCGAACAGGTCCATGTCCGCGGGGCGGAGCAGCAGGTACTCCAGCATCGCGTAGTTGGTGAGCAGCAGGTGCGGCGGCGTATCGCGCATCTCGGCGCGGGACAGCAGTTCGTTCTCCAGACGGGTCTCGCCGGGGTTGAGCGCGTCGAACAGCGCCGTCCCCTCTGCGGGCCGCTCCGGTGTCTCGCCCGTGTACCTGCCGAACGTGATGTCCGGCGTGTTCGCCAGCACCAGCCGCAGCCGGCGCACCTGGTCGTTGGCAAGCGCGTTCATCGGGTACAGGAGCAGGGCGCGGACGCCGGGGCCAAGCGTACCCGCGTCGCGTTCCCTGACGAGCTCGGACAGGACCGGGAGCAGGAAGCTCTCCGTCTTGCCCGAGCCGGTCCCGGTCGCGACCACGAGGTTGCGGCCCGCGGTGGCTTTTCTGATCGCCTGTTCCTGGTGCGCGTACAGCGGCCGGTCCAGCGGCAGCGCAGGACCGCCGAGCCGCGCGAACCCGCCGGGCAGGACGCCTTCGGTGATCAGGTCACGCAGGCTAGCACCGGTCTGATAGGGCGGCGTCGCTTCCAGCACCGGTCCCTTGGTCAGCATCGGGCTGGAGTCGATCGCGTCGCGCAGCGCCCGGGTGAGGCTCGGGTCCCGCACGGGCAGCAACGACCGCAGGTAGCGGCGGTAGGTCAGGCTCAGGTGCTCGGCTGTCGCGACGACGTCCACGACGACAAGGATGGTGCATCAAGCCATCGCCCACGGGTCGTTGCCGTGACTGGTGCCGGTTACGGTCGCGATCGTGACGGGGACGGCGGCAATGTCGATGGTGAGCGCGACGTCGCCGTGGGCGGCTGCCGTGTCCAGGATGCGGCGCAGCGGATAGCGGCCGTCCCCGGTCGGCGCAAGGACCTGGACCTGCTCTTCCTCGCCGTCCTCAGGGCGCCGGGCGGTGACCGTGACCGGCGGGAGCAAGGCGACCCCGGGCAGGTCGATCCGGAGCGCGCCGCCGCGCCATAGGTCGTCGCTGGTCAGCCGCAGCGGGCCGGCGTGGTGCCAGTGGGTGGCGGTGCCGCCGCTTCCCGGCTCGGGGTCGACGCGCAGACTGATGTGCGGCGGGGTCACGGCGAAGAGCTGCACGACCGGCCCGGCGACGCACGTGACCTCCCTGCGTACCGTTCCCTCCCGGTAGGCGACCGCGGGCGGGAAGACGGTCATGCCTGGCGGGGCGGAGATGACTGCCTCCGCTGGCTCAAGGCCTTTCTGGCTGGTGAGCCGGGGCGCTGGGTACGAGGTGAGGCCGACCCCCTCCGCGAGGACGACGCTGCGGCGCAGGCCCGGGGTCACGATGATCGTCAGCTCGCCGAGCAGCGGACGCGGCACGTCTCGCCACAGGACATCCGGGTGCCAGGCGTCGCCGGTCGCGGTGACGCTCGCAAGCACGGCACCCGTCCCTGCCCGGCGGGCCTCTACCCGCCAGCTGTCCTGCCCCGGTGGCAGGAGGACCTTCGGCGGGCCGGAGAAGACGGGCTCGTCTGCCATCGTCGTGACGCCCGGGATTGGCGTGCCCGTGCGCAGCACCGGCTTCGTCCGGCCGCGCACCATGCGGCGTTCCCCGCCGAGGCGGGCGCTGGCCCCGCCGTCAGGAGCCCCGCTGTCATGGAGAGCGAGCCACGAGGCGCCCCGCAGGTCCAACTGAACGAGCCGCCAGCCGCGCCAGGTCAGCGGAAGCGTGCTAGTCAGCACGGTGCGCAGCTGGACGTCCGATCGCAGTTCGGCGGTCGCGGGGTGGAGCGCCCAGACGGTTTCGGCGGGTAGTATCCGGCCGACCAGCGCGCCGTCGGTGTCGAAGGCGAGCAGCCGGCCACCTGTTCCGGTGGCCTCCGCGGGCAGCGCCGCACGGGCCTGGCCCGAAGCGGCGTCAACGCGCACGACCCCGCCGCCGAACGGGTCGAGGCGCAAGCCGGAGATCTCGCAGTATCCTTCGGTCTCGTCCTGGCTCTCCCGCTCGGCCACGACCGCGTGGGCAAGCACGGCATCCTCCGCGGCCGGTCCCGAGGCCGGGAGCCCGAGCGCTCCCAGGGCGGCGAGGAAGGCGCTGCCCCACTCGCTGGCCGAGTGCCTGCTCGCGCGCAGCCCTGCGGCACGGTGCCAGGCTGGCCAGAACGACAAGGCGCCGGCGGCCGACGTGACGGCGGCTGATGTGACGTGTGCGAGCGCGACGACGACGCAGGCGGGCCACCGTTCGGCCGTCCCGCTGACGGTCAAGGCCCGTGACTGCCCGCCCAGGGCCATGGCCGCCGCCGAGGGCAGTTCCGGCGCTACATCGAGGGCAGCGGCGGGCCCGCCCGCGGCGAGTCCTCGTCTCCAGGCAGGTTCGAGCAGGTCAAGCCGCCTGCCGCCGGTGAGGGCTCCGCTCATCCCGCCGACCGGCATCGGCCCACTATACGGTCAGCATGGACACTTCATCAGGCGCTGCAGTGGCCGCACTCAAGGATGCGGTGCCGGTCAGCTGCAGGGTTCCGCCATGAGGTACTTGGATACCATGGTCGGCAGAGGAGTAGTTTCCTCGCTCACCTCCACCGTGGCGCTTGCCCGCTCGCCGGCCTGCCCCGCAGACGCCTTCTGCGCCGTCGCCAGGTTCCGAATTCTCTGCGCGCCCGGTCCTGGGTCGGACCAGGGGCCGGCGATTGGGAGGGCTGATCGTGGCAGTGGGGCTGGCGTCCAAACGTGGACATCCGCTTCTCGGGCCGGAAACCGGAAAGCTACAGGTCAGCGCGATGTGCATTCCTTGAACCCGCGAATGTGAACCAAGTCAGGTCACAGCAGAGGTGGTCCATCAACTGGCAACCATGTGGTCCCATCCCCGTGGCAACAACTCTCAGCAGGTGGTCCCATGCTCATGGCAAATGACACCCAGGCCTGGGCGGGAATGGCCGGAAACATGGCGGTGATGATGTCGGCCACCACACTGGAGGTCGCCTGGTGTGCACTGCCGAGCGGGCGGGTCGGTCGCGGCGATCTCGTCGTAGCGGTCCTGGAGCCGTTGTATGAGGGCTAAGCAGCTAAGCAGGTGAGCGCGTAACTGCTCGAAAAGCATAAGCTCAGACCCGAATCCGCGAGTAGCCCGGCGACACGGCTGCGCAGATGCTGATGGGTGCCGCTCTGGCCTGGGATGATGATCTTTGCGTAGTGATTGTCATC
>Ga0070741_10013248_pt1 | contig 14631 bp, 10 predicted proteins | sample Coa_R1_4_FD_66440 | JGI IMG/M metagenome (GOLD analysis project Ga0070741, IMG submission 66440) | Surface soil microbial communities from Centralia Pennsylvania, which are recovering from an underground coalmine fire - Coalmine... | ecosystem: Environmental > Terrestrial > Soil > Unclassified ...
GGAGGTCCTGCTGAACGTGATGTACGAGCTCCCGTCGCGGCAGGACGTCACCAAGTGCCTGGTCGACCGCGACGTCGTGCTCTCCGGTGTGAACCCCACCCTCGTGCCGCGCGAGGTGCCCGCGCCGCGCGTTCGCAAGGAACGCACCGCCTGAGGGGCGCCCTTCCGCGCCCCGTGGGACTCAGACGAGTCGCGCCAGCTCCCGAGCCCTCCTGATCTCCAGGAGCGAGCCCAGCTCCTCGAAGACGGCGCTCGCCCGATCCAGCCGGCTCCGTGCTTCCTCGCGCCGCCCGAGCGTGGTCAGCACCTCCGCCAGGAGCAGGTCCGTTCGGGCGAGCTCCCATCGAGCGTCCAGATCCGCGAACGCGGCCCGGGCGCGATCGAGCAGCGCGATCGCCTGACCGGGCCGCTCTTCCGCCACCGCCGCACGGCCCTCCAGTCTGTCCAGGCGCGCGGGGAGGGCTCGAAGGCCCGCGTCCGTGGCATACGCGCGGCCCTCCCTGAGAAAGCGTGGCACCTCCGCCCATCGTTCCGAGATCGCGAGGAGATCGGCGACGACCTCGTGCTTGAAGGGCTCGGCGATCCTCGAGTCGATGTGCGCCACCTCGTCGACGAAGGTCCACGCCTCGCTGATCCTGCCGCTCCTCGCGGACCTCCAAGCGAGCCAGTAGTTGGCCACGGCGGGTCCGTGATGATCCGCGGTTCTGCGCTGCTCCCGGAGGATCGACAGCAGGCGTTGCGCGCCGGGCGCGCCTCGGGCCTCGCCCACGAAGGCCGCCGCGCCGTAGAGGTACGTCATGAAGTGCGGAGGGTTATCGGCCCGGTCCCCGAGCAGCAGCTCGCACTCGCGGAACAGCTCCAGCGCGCGGTCCCACGAGCCTCGCTCGAACTCGGCGAACCCCACCCAGTTCGTGTTGTGGAGCAGGATTCCCTCCGCCTGGTCGCGCGCCCGATCGCGGCCCTCGGTCCCCAGCCGGATCGCCTCCGCGTAGTTGCCGATCATCGCGTGAGTCCACGCGCCCATCGCGAAGATGTCCCCCGCCTCCCACGGGTCCTCGATGGACTCCGCGATCGCGAGACGGCGTTCGACCGCGGTGAGGCTCCGCCCGTACAGGCCGCGCGTCATCGCGGTGGAGCTCACCCCGTCCAAGGCCACCGATGCGAGGTCCGGCCGGCCGATCCGGAGCGCGATCTCGGCCGCCCGCTCCCCATCCGCGGCCGCCCGCTCGTACTCCTCCGGGGCGACCGGCCGGAGGTGGGAGAACGAGAACGGCCCGAGCGCTCGGGCCGCGAGCAGCCGCACGCCCTCCTCGGTCTCCTCGTCCGGCAGGTATCGGAAACCGAGGTCGATGTACCGGCGAATCTCCTCCTCCACGTAGACCTCCTTCATCGATCCCGGCCAGCGGAGCGGGCTCTCGACGGCGCGGGCGCACGCGCGGGCGATGGCCAGGGGATCGTCGGGAACGTGCTCGATTCTCAGGTCCGCCGCCTCGCGCCAGGCCCGCCAGGCGGCGTCGCCCCGATAGTCGTTGAGGGCGATCGCGCCCTTGATCTCGAGCGCCTCGGCGCGCTCCAGGGGACCCGAGGCGAGGAGCAGGGCCTGGTCGATCAGGCTGGTGGCCTTGCGCACCGCGAACCGCAGGCGCGCCTCCTCTGCGGCCGAGAGGAGCGACCGATACGCCTTGACCCGGAGGTGCTCGACCGTGACCGGATCCGAGATCACGCCCTCGCGCACGCCCGCGTACGCCTCGGCGTAGTGGTACGCGAGGAGCTCGATGAACTCCGTCGCGCGCCGGCCCGCCGTCTCTTCGATCCAGGCCGCGACCTGCGCGTGCGCTCCGGCGCGCTCGCGGCGAGGAAGGCTCTCGTACGCGACCTCGCGCGTGAGGACGTGCTTGAACACGAACTCGGGCTCGCCCGCGATCGTGGAGGACAGGCGGGACTGGACGAGCTCGCGCTCCTCGAGCCGGTCGAGGATCTCTCGAATCCGGTCGTGGTCGCCGTTCAGCAGCCTGCCGACAGGACCGGGCCAGAACACGCGACCCACGACGGCCGCTCGCTGCAGCGCGCGCTTCTCACCGGGCTCGAGCAGGTCGATGCGCGCGGCGAGCACGGCCTGCACGGTGTCCGGGATCTGCACGCTCCCGAGCTCGGGCGAGGCTCGCCACCGGTCGCCCTCCCGCACGATGAGGCCCTCGTCGATCAGGTGCCGGACGATCTCCTCCAGGAAGAACGGGTTGCCCTCCGCCCGCTCCAGCATCGCGCGGTGGATCGACGCGGGTACGTCCTCGACCGCGAGCAGGAACCCCATCAGCCGGTCGGCGTCCCTGGGGGGGAGGGGCTCGAGGGCGATCGAGGACACGTTCCTCCTGGCGCCCCACTGCGGCCGCTGCTCGGCAAGCTCGGGTCTGGTCGGACAGATGAACATCGCAGGGCCCACCACCCGTTCGGCAAGGTCCTCGACCAGCTCCAGGAGAGCCGGATCGGCCCAGTGCACGTCCTCGATCACGACGATGAGCGGTGAGCGCGCGGCGAGCGCCGAGAACAGAGACCGCCAGGCGGCGTGGGTCTTGGATCGGATCTCCCGGGGCTCGGCCGTCCGCAACGAGAACTCCGGGTCCTCGACCCCGACGGTGTAGGCGAGGGCCGCAGCCACCTTGCGCGGTTCGGCGGCCACGTCGGGGGTGAGCACGTCGACCCCGAACGCGAGGATCCGCTCCACGGTCGTCTGCGGCGGATCGCTGTCGCGCACGCCCGCTAGCCCCTTGAGGATCTCGGCCAGCGGCCAGTACGTGACGCCTTCGCCGTACGGGAGCGTGCGACCGACGAGCGCGCGCGGGCGGGGCTCCGCCTTTCCGGCCCAGTCGAGGAACTCGCGGACGAGCCGGCTCTTGCCGACCCCCGGCTCGCCGTAGATGGTCACGAGGTTCGGCCGTCCCTCGGCGACCGTGCGACGGTACACGACCTGGAGCAGCGCGAGCTCCTGGTCCCGGCCCACCATCGGGGCGCGAAGCCCGGGCACGCCGCGCTCGGCGCGCTCCGGTGCCCTCTCGAGCAGGAGCACCGCAGCCACGGGGGCCTCCTTGCCGCGAAGCTCGAGCTCCGCGAGCTCGCGGTAGTGGAACCCTCGGGCCGCCCTGGCCGTCCGCTCGGACACCACGATCTCTCCGGGCCTCGCCGACTGCTCGAGCCTGGCCGCGGTGTTGACGGCGTCGCCGGTCGCCATCGGCTCGCCCGGTCGCGGGTTCGTGGCCGCCAGGACCTCGCCGGTGTTGACGCCGGTGCGGATCTGCAGGGTCACGCCGTGACGCGCCTCCAGGTCCGCGTTCACGTCCTCCAGGCGCCGTCGCATCCGCAGGGCGGCGCGCAGCGCCCGTGCCGGGTCGTCCTCGTGGGCGGCCGGGACGCCGAAGACGGCCATGATGGCGTCGCCGATGAACTTCTCGACGGTGCCCCCCTCGGCCTCGATCTCCTCGCGCATGGCCGAGAAGTACGCGCCGAGGACTTCCTGGAGGCGTTCGGGGTCCAGGCGCTCGCCGAGATCGGTCGACCCGGTGACGTCGGCAAACAGGATCGTGACCAGGCGCCGCTCCTGCCCAGGAGGGGTGGAACCCCGTTCGGCGATGGGGGCCCCGCACGCCGGGCAGTAGCGCGCCCCCTCGGGCAGCTCCGCACCGCACGCGTCACAGACCCGCACGAGGGAGGCCCCGCAGGTCGCGCAGTAGCGCGCCCCCTCGGGGTTCGCGCGTTCGCAGCTCGGACAGACCCCCACCGCCACGAGTCTACGTCCTCGGTGCTCGCGGGCATCTCGTAGACTCCGGCGCATGAACGTGCCGGACAAGCCCTCGCTCGACGGTCTTGAGGCCAAGTGGGACGAGTGGTGGGAGGCCGCGGGCACCTATCGGTTCGACCGGTCCAGGCCCCGCGAGCGCATCTACGCGATCGACACGCCACCGCCCACGGTGAGCGGCTCCCTGCACGTCGGGCACGTGATGTCCTACACGCACACGGACCTCATCGCCCGCTACAAGCGCATGCGCGGCTTCGAGGTCTTCTACCCGATGGGCTGGGACGACAACGGCCTGCCGACCGAGCGACGGGTACAGAACTACTTCGGGGTGCGCTGCGACCCAACGCTCCCGCCGGTGGAGCGCTTCGACGCCTCCGCCCTGGAGCGACCGGACGGGGCCGAGCCGGTTCCGGTGAGCCGGCAGAACTTCATCGAGCTCTGCGGGCGGCTGACGGCGGAGGACGAGCGGGGATTCGAGGCGCTGTTCCGGCGGCTCGGGCTCTCGGTGGACTGGACCCACACGTACACGACGATCGGCGAACGGGCGCGGAGGGCCTCCCAGCGCTCGTTCCTGCGGCTGGTCCGCGCCGGCCTTGCCTACACGGCCGAGGCGCCGACGATGTGGGACGTCGACTTCCAGACCGCGGTCGCGCAGGCGGAGATCGAGGATCGCGAGCGCGACGGGCTCTACCACCGGGTGGCGTTCCAGCGTGAGGACGGCGAGCCCGTGGAGATCGAGACCTCGCGGCCGGAGCTCATCCCGGCCTGCGTGGCGCTCGTCGCGCATCCCGACGACGGGCGCTACCGGAGGCTGGTGGGCAGCCGGGTCCTCACGCCGCTGTTCCGCGTGCCCGTTCCCGTCGTCGCCCACGAGCTGGCCGAGCCGGACAAGGGGACCGGCATCGCGATGGTCTGCACGTTCGGCGACGTCACCGACGTGACCTGGTGGCGGGAGCTCGGGCTCCCGGCCCGCGTGGTCGTGGAGCGCGACGGCACGATCGGCGCTCGAACCTTCGGCACGCCGGGATGGGAGTCCGAGGATCCCGACCGCGCGAACGCCGCCATCGCCGAGCTCGCGGGCCTGCCGGTCGAGCGGGCCCGCGGACGCATCGCCGAGCTGCTGCGCGCCGAGGGCGCCCTGGTCGGGGACCCGAGACCGGTGCGCCACGTCGTGAAGTTCTACGAGAAGGGCGACCGTCCGCTCGAGGTCATCACGAGCCGACAGTGGTTCATCCGGACGCTCCGGTTCCGCGAGGAGCTGCTCGAGCGGGGCCGGCAGCTCGCCTGGCATCCGCCCTTCATGGGGGCGCGCTACGCCTCGTGGGTGGAGGGACTGAACGCCGACTGGGCCGTGAGCCGCCAGCGGTACTTCGGCGTGCCGATCCCGGTCTGGTACCCGCTGGACGGGCAGGGCCGGCCCGACCACGAGCACCCGATCCTTCCGGAGGAGCCGGCGCTGCCAATCGATCCGCAGGAGACCGCACCACCGGGTTACGACCCCGAGGCGCGAGGTCGCCCGGGCGGCTTCGTCGCCGACCCCGACGTCTTCGACACGTGGGCGACCTCGTCGCTCACCCCGCAGATCGCCTCCGGCTGGGAGGAGGATCCGGATCTGTTCGGCCGCCTGTTCCCGATGGACCTGCGGCCGCAGGCACACGAGATCATCCGGACCTGGCTCTTCTACACGGTCCTGCGAGCGCACCTCGAACACGGGTCGCTGCCGTGGTCGCACGCGGCCATCAGCGGCTTCGTCCTCGACCCGGATCGCAAGAAGATGTCCAAGTCCAAGGGCAACGTGGTGACGCCGATCGAGATGTTCGAGCGGCACAGCGCCGACGCCGTCCGGTACTGGGCCGCGAGCGCGAGGCTCGGCGTCGATGCGGCGTTCGACGAGCAGCAGATGCGCGTGGGGCGCCGCCTCGCGATCAAGATCCTGAACGCCTCCAGGTTCGTCCTCACGCTCGAAGCCGAGCCGGGGGCGATCACCGAGCGCCTGGACCTGGCCATGCTCGCCTCGCTCCGGGACACGGTCCGCCAGGCGACCGAGGCCCTGGAGGACTACGACCACGCCCGGGCGCTGGACGTTGCCGAGCGGGCGTTCTGGGACTTCACCGACGACTACCTCGAGCTGGTGAAGCAGCGGGCCTACGGCGTCCACGGGCCCGAGGCGGCCGGGTCGGCCGTGGCGGCGCTCCGCGTGGCCCTGGACGTGATGCTCCGGCTGTTCGCGCCCTTCCTGCCGTACGTGACCGAGGAGGTGTGGTCGTGGTGGCGCGAGGGCTCCATCCATCGCGCCGCCTGGCCCTCGCCGGACGAGCTGCCCGCGAACGGCGATCCGGAGGTCTACGCGGTCGCCGCGGCAGTTCTGACCGCCGTGCGGAAGGAGAAGGCGCTCGCCAAGGTGTCGCTGCGCACACCGGCGCGCCGGGTGGCCGTCGGCGACACGTCCGCCCGCCTGGCCAAGCTCCGCGCGGCCGAGATCGACCTGCGCGAGGCCGGCCGCATCGAGGATCTCGACCTGCGCGAGGCCCCGGCCCTCGAGGTGCGAACCGAGCTGGCGCGCATCGGAGACTGAGGTCCGTGCGCTTTGCGGATGCGCTCGCCGAGCTCGAGGGCCGCGTGCCCGAGCGGATGGTCCCGGACCTGTCGCGGATCACCGCCCTGGCCGAGCTGCTGAACGACCCGCAGCTCACGTACCCGACCATCCACATCACGGGCACCAACGGCAAGACGACGACGTCGCGCCTCATCACGAGCCTTGCCTGCTCCCACGGACTCACCGCCGGGCTGTACACGTCGCCGCACCTGCGCTCGGTCACCGAGCGGATCGCGGTCTGCGGGGAGCCGATCTCCGAGCCCGAGTTCGGGGAGGAGTACGAGCGGCTGCTCCCGTATCTGCACCACGTCGACGCACGCGGCGAGCGCGTGACCTACTTCGAGACCCTGACGGCTCTCGCGTACGTCTGGTTCGCCGACAAGCCCGTCGACCTCGGGGTGTTCGAGGTCGGGATGGGCGGCACCTGGGATGCGACGAACCTCGTGGCCGGCGACGTGGCGGTGCTCTGCCCGATCTCGCTCGACCATCCCGAGCTCGGCTCGACGGTTCTGGAGGTCGCGACCGAGAAGGCCGGCATCATCAAGCCCGGCAAGGTGGTCGTGGCCCGGGAGCAGCCCCCGGACGCGCTCGAGGTTCTGCAGGCGCGCTGCCGGGAGACCGGGGCGCGGCTGTTCCTCGAGCGACGGGACTTCGCCCTTGCCGAGCGAAGGCAGGCGGTCGGGGGGCAGCAGCTCGCCGTGCGCGGCCTCCACGCCGATTACGAGGAGATCGTGCTGCCGCTGTTCGGGGAGCACGCCGCTCGAAACGCCGCCGCGGCCGTGGTCGCCCTCGAGGCCCTGCTCGGGCGCGCGCTCTCGGCCGATGCGACCAGACAGGCGCTCGCGAGGGCCTCCTCCCCGGGCCGCGCCGAGGTCGTGAGGCGCCATCCGCTGGTGATCCTGGACGGCGCGCACAACCCCGCGGGCGCGGCCGCCCTGGCCGCCACGCTCCGGGAGGCCTTCTCCTGGAGGCGGCTCCATCTGGTGATGGGGGTGTCCTCCAACAAGGACCTCGCCGGCATCGTCCGCGAGCTCGCGCCGCTCGCCGACCGCGGCTACGCGGCCCGAAACACCAGCGTCCGCTCGAGCGAGGCCGAGGTCGTGGCGGATGCGCTGCTCGCCGCCGGCGTCCCGACGCAGGCGTTCGGGTCGGTCCGCTCCGCGCTCGAGGCCGCGCGGGCGGCGGCGACCGAGGAGGATCTCATCCTGGTGACGGGGTCCCTCTATACTGTCGCGGACGCCCGCCCAGGAGATCCCGAGACATGACCATCGAGTCCACGCTGCTCATCGTCAAGCCCGACGGTGTCCGCCGAGGACTCGTCGGCGAGGTGCTCCGGCGGGTCGAGGCCAAGGGCTTGCGGATCGCCGAGATGCGCATGATGCGGATCGACCGCTCGCTGGCGGAGGAACACTACGCGGAGCATCGAGACAAGCCATTCTTCGCCGACCTGGTCGAGTTCATCACCTCCGGGCCCGTGGTGGTCGCCCGTCTCGAGGGCGAGCACGCCGTCGAGGTGTGGCGCACGCTGATGGGCCCGACCGACCCGGCGGGTGCGCCCCCGGGCACGATCCGCGGCGACTTCGGGCTGGTGATCACGGAGAACGTGGTGCACGGCAGCGACTCGCCCGAATCGGCCGAGCGAGAGCTCAAGCTGTTCTTCGACGTCTAGGACCCGTGGACCCCGGAGCGCAAACGGCGCGCCTTCGCTCTGGGCTCGATCGATGCTGGGAGGGGCTCCGCGTCCCGGGGGCGGCGATCGCCCTCACGAACCGGCAGGGCACCCTCGGCGTGTGGACCTTCGGTGTCGCCGATCTCGCGACCGGGCGTCCGCTGGGCGAGGAGGACCTGTTCCAGATCGCGTCGGTCAGCAAGTCCTTCACGGCCGCCGCCCTGATGCTCGAGCGAGAGCGCGGCACGCTCGAGCTCGATGCGCCGGCGACCGCGTATCTGCCGTGGTTCGAGGTTCGCTCGCCGTTCGGGCCGATCACGGTGCATCACCTCCTCTCGCACACGGCCGGGATCGTGACCGGGCACGACTTCACGGGGGAGGGCGTGGCGGAGCTGCTCGCGCTCACGGAGCAGGAGCCGGGGTTCGCGCCCGGCGAGCGCTTCCACTACTCGAACGCGGGCTACAAGGCGCTCGGCCTGATCCTCGAGCGTCTGGCGGGCCGCTCCTATGGTGAGGCGATCCGCGACCGGATCCTGCGCCCACTCGGGATGAGCGCGACCGAGCCGGTGATCACCGACGCGGTCTGGGCGCGGTGCGCGACCGGCCACGTGTCGCCGTTCGAGGACCGGCCCTGGCATTCGAGCTACGGGCTGGTGGCCCAGAACCGGTTCGAGAGCGGAACCGGCGACGGCACGGTCTGCACGTCCCCGGGGGACCTGGCCACCTACCTTCGGATGTACCTGAACGACGGGGCGGGTGTGCTGGCTCGCGAGAGCGTCGAGCTGATGACTCGCGGCGTCGCGCGGGACGAGGAGGCGGGCGTGACCTACGGGTACGGCCTGTGGACCGACGATCGCGGCGGGCGGCGCCTCGTCGGGCACTCGGGGTCGTTCGGTGGGTTCACCTCGATGGTCATGATGGACCGCGAGGCGGGCCTGGGCGCCGCCGTCCTGTGCAACGGCCCGGCGGGATGGGAGGCCCGCCGCGAGGTGTGCGCCTACGTCGTATCCGCGGCCCGGTCGGTGGCCGAGGGGGGAGAGCCTCCCGACCCGCCGGACTTGCCTGCGGCGCACCTGGTTCCGGGGGCTGCCGAGTACCAGGGCCTGTACCGCGGACCGTCGGGAACGCTCCAGGTGCACGCCGACGGCGATCGCCTCCTGGTCGACTCGGGCGCCGGTCCGTTTGTAGCCGAGCGGCTGGGCCCCGACCGCTTCGTCTCAGCCGACCCGGAGCTCGCGCTGTTTCCGCTGCGCTTCGTGCGCGCGGAGGGAGTCGTGACCGAGGTCGTCCACGGGGGCGACCGGTACGCGGCCTCGGGACGACCGGAGCCCGATCGCCTCGGCGCGGATCCGACCCGGGACGCGTTCGTCGGGCACTACCGGCTGCCCACCCCCCTGTCCTCAGACATGCGCGTCGTCGCTCGAGACGGGGCGCTCCACCTCTACGACCTCGCCGAGGACGCCGAGTACGAGCTCGCGCCCCTCGGAGGGGGCCGCTTCCGCGTGGGGGCGGAGCCGTGGGCCCCCGGCAGGATCCGGTTCGACTCGGTGATCGACGGACGGGCGGTCCGCGCCATCTGGGACGGGGCGCCCTACTACCGCGTGTTCACGCCCTGACCGGCGGGGCGAGCCCGATCACCAGGCGCTCGGTCTCGGGCGCGCACCGCTGTCAGGAGAGGCGACGGAACGCGATGACCGCGTTGTGGCCTCCGAACCCGAACGAGTTCGACAGCGCGAGCCGGACGTCGACCGAGCGAGACTCGTTGGGCACGTAGTCGAGGTCGCAGTCGGGGCTCGGTCGCTCGTGGTGGATCGTCGGGGGCACGACACCGTTCGCGATCGCGAGGGCGCAGGCGGCGCCCTCGACCGCACCGGCCGCCCCGAGCATGTGCCCCGTCATCGACTTGGTGGAGGACACCGGGACCCGGTGGGCCACCTCCTCGCCGAGCGCCGCTTTGATCGCCGCGGTCTCGGCGGCGTCGTTCAGGGGAGTGGAGGTGCCGTGCGCGTTCACGTAGGAGACCGCGGCGGGTTCCTCTCCGGCGTCGCGGAGCGCCCAGGACATGGCGAGCGCCGCTCCCGAGCCCTTGGGGTCGGGCGCCGTGATGTGGAACGCATCGTCGGAAGCCCCGTACCCCGCGACCTCGCAGTAGATCCGCGCGCCGCGGGCGCGGGCGCGCTCCTCGGCCTCGAGCACGAGCGAGCAGGCACCCTCCGAGAGCACGAACCCGTCGCGCTCGGCGTCGAAGGGGCGCGACGCGGTCTCGGGGTCGGGGTTCCTCGTGAGCGCGGTCATCTGGGCGAACGCGGCCACCGTGAGGGGCAGGGTGGCGGCCTCCGAGCCACCGGCGATGCAGAGGTCGAGGTATCCGTCGCGGATGTAGCGCATGGCCTCGCCGATCGCGTGGTTCGAGGACGAGCAGGCGGAGACGGTACACAGGTTGGGTCCGGTGAACCCGAACCTCATCGCGATGTGGCCGCTCGCCGCGTTGGCCATCAGCGCCGGAACCATGAAGGGCGAGACGCGCCCCGGCCCCTTCTCCAGCAGCACCGTGTGCTGGGCGAGCAGGGTCTGGATGCCGCCGATCCCGGTGGCGAACACCACGCCGGCCCGCTCCGCGGGAACCTCGGGGCTTCCCGCGTCATCCCACGCGAGCGCGGCCGATGCCAGGGCGTAGTGGACGAAGCGGTCGGTCCGCCGGATCTCCTTGGCATCGAGCCACGGGCTCGGATCGAAGTCGGGAATGTCGCCCGCCACCTTGACCGGAAGGTCATCGGTGTCGAACGCGGTGATCCTGCGGATCCCGTTCCGGCCGGAGGTCAGCCCGGCCCAGAACTCGTCGACGCCGACGCCGACGGGAGTGACCGGTCCGATGCCGGTGACGACGACCGCCCGGTCAGGACACACCGAGCTTGGAGGCGACGAGCTCGACTGCCTGGCCGACCGTCTTCACGCCGTCCATCTCCTCCTCGGGGATCTCGATGTTCCACTCCTCCTCGAGCGCGAGCACGGCCTCCACGAGGTCCAGCGAATCGGCGTTCAGGTCCTCCGCGAAGCGCGCGTCGGGCACGACCTGGCTTTCGTCGACGGCAAGCTGCTCGGCCAGGACCTTGCGGACCCGAGCGTCGATCTCTGCCCTGTCCATCCTTCCTCCTCGTCTTCGCTTCCTTGATCGGTTCGGAGCCTTGCCAAACTCTATGGGCTGAACGGTTCCGCGACTAGGCGGTCAGCCCTCCGTCGACCGGGATGACCGCTCCGTTCACGTACGACGCCTCGTCGGACATGAGGAAACGGACCACGCTCGCGACCTCCTCGAGCCGGCCGGTCCGCCCCGCCGGGGTCTGATCCAGGTACGCCGCTCTCGCCTCGGCGCTCAGGTGCGAGGTCATGTCGGTGTCGAGCAGTCCGGGACAGAGCGCGTTCACGGTGATGCCGCGGCCACCGACCTCGCGGGCGAGCGACTTGGTGATGCCCACCAGGGCGGACTTGGAGGCGGCGTAAGCGGTTTGACCCGCGTTGCCCCGCAGCGCGATCGCCGAGGACATGTTGACGATCCGGCCCCACCGAGCGCGCAGCATGGTCCGGAGGGCGGCCTGCGTGCACAGGTAGGCGCCCCGGACGTTGGTGTCGAGCGTGCGGTCGTAGGCCTTCATCGGGTAGCGCACGAGCAGTCCGTCCTGCGAGTACCCGGCGTTGTTCACGAGACCGGTCACCGGCCCGAGCGCCTCGGTGATCTCGCGGAACGCGTCGGCGACGGAGGTCTCGTCCAGCGTGTCCAGGTGGACGATCCGCCCGACCCCTCCGGACGCCTCGATCGCGCCGAGCGTCTCCTTCGCATCTCCCTCGCTCGTGCGAAAGCCGATCGCCACCGACCAGCCGGCCGCCGCCAAGGCCTCCGCACACGCCCGGCCGATGCCGCGGGCGCCGCCGGTGACGAGCGCGATCCTCATGGGCGAGGTTCCGGCACGCTCCACCGGATGAGGTTGGCCCCCCACGCGAGGCCGGCGCCGAACGACGTGAGCAGGACCAGCGCACCCGGCCGGAGCCTGCCGGCCCTCCACGCGCGGTCCAGGGCGATCGGGATGGAGGCCGCCGAGGTGTTGCCGACCTGCTCGACGTCCACGACCGCCCGATCCTCGCCGATCCCCAGCCGTTCGGCCACGGCCACCATGATCCGGGCGTTGGCCTGGTGGGGGATCAGCACGTCGACGTCGTCGGGCCTGTGCCCGGTCTTCTCCAGGAGCTGGCGGCAGGCGGCCGCCATCTCGGTCACGGCGCGTTTGAACACGTCTCTCCCGGAGGCCATCCGGATCGTGTGGTCGCGCGCGGCGATCGTGTCCGGTGTGGCCGGCCGGGCGGACCCGCCAGCGGGGATGATGAGCAGCTCGGCCGCGCCGCCGTCGGTGCCGAGGACGGAGCCGACGATGCCCGGGGTCTCCGATCGGCGAAGCACCACCGCCCCCGCTCCATCGCCGAACAGCACGCAGGTGCTCCGGTCGGTGAGGTCCAGGACGCGCGAGAGGATCTCGGCGCCGATCACCAGGACGGTCTCCGCCGTCCCCGACTCGATGAACGCGGCGCCGGTCGAGAGCCCGAAGGAGAAGCCGGCACAGGCGGCGTTCAAGTCGAACGCGGGGCAGGACAGGCCGAGCTTGCGCTGTGTCCACACGGCCGCCGCGGGGATCGGCGTGTCGGGCGTGAGCGTGGCGCAGATCAGAAGGTCGACCTGCTCCCGCTCGATCCCTGCGGTCTCGAGCGCCCGCCGTGCGGCCGCGGTCGCGAGGTCGGAGGTCGCCTCGCCGTCGGCGGCGAATCGCCGCTCGCCGATGCCCGTCCGCTGACGAATCCACTCGTCGCTCGTGTCGACGATGGACTCGAAGAACGCGTTTGGGACGATCCGCTCCGGGAGGGCGGATCCCAGTCCGGCCACCGCGGCGTGCCGGTCGACGCTCACCGCTCGGCCTCCTTCGTGTCCCGGCCCGGACGCGGCCGTGAGCCGCGCGGGCGCGCTCCCCGTGCAGGGTCCCCGCCAGCGCGCCGCCCTCGCATGGGGGCGAGGATAGCGTCCGGGGCGCCCGGATGTGCGGCCGGCCGGGTCGGGCTCAGGCGCGGGCCTCCCGGCGACCCTGCCCGGCGAGCAGTCGCGCGACCTCGGCCGCCTGCGGCGGGCTCCCGGCGGGAAGGGCCCGGATCCCCGGGAGCTGCCGCCCCGCGAGCTTGGCGAGCACCTGGCCGGGGCCGGCCTCCACCAGCGCGTCGAACCCCGAGTCGGCGAACCAGCGCATGGATTGCTCCCAGCGCACGGGCGAGACGACATGGCGTTCCAGGAGGGCGCGGATCTGCGCGGCGTCTCGAACCGGCTCGCCGGTCACGTTGGCCACGACCGGGATGCGCGCGGTCCGGATCTCCACGGCGTCGAGGGCCGCGCGGATGGGCTCGAGCGCGGGCTCCATCAGCGCGGAGTGGAACGCTCCCGCGACGGCCAGCCGGATCGCGCGAGCGCCCCGGGCGCGTGCGGCGAGCTCGGCCCGCTCCACGGCGCCGGGCGTTCCCGACACCACGACCTGGTTGGGCGCGTTCTCGTTCGCTACGACCAGGACCTCGCCCTGCGCTTGGCCCGCGCAGATCGCCGCGGCCTCCTCGGGCCCGAGGCCGATCAGCGCCGACATCGTCCCGGGGCGTTCCTCGGAGGCCCGCTGCATCGCCCGGCCGCGGACCCGCACCACCTCGAGCGCATCCGCAAGCTCGAGCGCTCCGGCGGCCACGAGGGCGGCGAACTCTCCCAGCGAGTGACCGGCCGCGGCGGCGAACGCCACCCCCTCTGCCTCGAGGACCCGGAAGGCCGCGACGTCGCAGGCCAGGAGCGCCGGCTGAACGAACTCGGTCGTCGCGAGCAGGCCCTCGTCCCGGCATGCCTCGACGAGATCCCGCCCGATCGCCTCGGAGGCCAGGTCGAGGACCGCCCGCCCGGCCTCGTGGACCGTCCAGGGCTCGGCCATGTCCGCGGTCTGCGAGCCCTGGCCGGGGAACAGCACCCCCGCGTTCACCTCGTTCCCCCACCTCCAAGGGTTCGTCGTCGCCCTTGCGTCCGTGACCCTACTGCGACCGCGACGGCGGCGACACGCCGTGAGCGGTCCCGGGCCCCGCCTCCACCTTTGCTGGGTTCCGGGCCTGCGCGCCTCGGGTTGCCAGGTCCACCCACGTCCTGTAGAACTGGCGGCGAACCTATGGCCGAGAGGGTTCAGCGAGGACTTCCCGCCTCCCCGGGTCGCCGAAACGCGGGCGCCGAGGGGATCTTCGGGTTCCTGGGCCAGGACATGGCGGTGGACCTGGGAACCGCGAACACGCTCGTCTACGTTCGGCGAGCCGGGATCGTCCTGAACGAGCCCTCGGTCGTGGCCATCAACACCCTCACCGGGGCGATCCTCGCGGTCGGCAACGAGGCCAAGCGCATGATCGGTCGCACGCCGTCGCACATTCAGGCGGTCCGTCCGCTGAAGGACGGGGTCATCGCGGACTTCGACGTCACCGAGAAGATGCTCCGCTACTTCATCCAGCGGGTGCACAAGCGGCGTC
>Ga0070741_10013249_pt1 | contig 14631 bp, 8 predicted proteins | sample Coa_R1_4_FD_66440 | JGI IMG/M metagenome (GOLD analysis project Ga0070741, IMG submission 66440) | Surface soil microbial communities from Centralia Pennsylvania, which are recovering from an underground coalmine fire - Coalmine... | ecosystem: Environmental > Terrestrial > Soil > Unclassified ...
GATGGAAAATGCGGGTTGCGCTGGCGCGCGTCCTGCTCGGAATGCCGGATGTATTGCTGATGGACGAACCTACGAACCACCTCGACATCGAATCCATTATCTGGCTGGAACAGTTTCTCAAGTCATTTCCCGGCGCGCTGCTGATGACTTCACACGACCGCGAGTTCATGAACCGTCTGGTCTCGAAGATTGCGGAGATTGACGGCGGCGAGATCATCACCTACTCCGGCAACTATGACTTCTATGAACGTGAGCGGGCAATTCGAGAAACAAATCAGCAGGCGGCATTTGCTCGGCAGCAATCGATGCTCGCCAAGGAGCAGCGCTTTATTGATCGCTTCAGGACGCACGCGGCCAAAGCAGCCCAGGTGCAGAGCCGGATCAAGGCGCTGGACAAGATCGAAAAGATCGAGCTCCCGAAGAAACGAGTGGTGGTGAAGTTTGAATTTCGTGTGCCGCCGCGATCCGGCGAGCAAGTTGCGGTCCTTGAGAATCTGCACAAGAGTTACGGCCCGCGTGTGATTTACGACGGGTTCAATCTAACCATCCGGCGCGGTGAACGCTGGGCCGTCATGGGAAGAAACGGTGCGGGCAAGACTACGCTGCTCAAGATGATATCCGGGGCCAGCTCTCCTGATGCCGGTAGCGTAAAGCTCGGCGCCAGCCTACAGATGGGCTATTTCGCGCAACAGTCTTTAGACACGCTCAATCCCGATCTCACCGTTATCGAACAGTTGCAACAAGATTTCCCCCAAGACAGCCTCGGGGCGCTGCGGAACCTGGCAGGAGCGTTCCAGTTCTCCGGCGATGATGTGGACAAGAAGATCCGCTCACTCTCGGGCGGAGAAAAGTCGCGGCTGGCAATCGCACGCATGCTCTACAATCCGCCGAACTTCCTGGTGCTCGACGAGCCGACCAATCATCTGGATCTCGCGACCAAGGAAATGCTGGTGGATGCCCTGAAGGACTTTGAAGGAACTATGATCTTCGTATCCCATGACCGCATGTTCCTTCGCGGTTTGGGGTCGCGAGTGTTGGAACTGGGGGGCGAAAGCGGTACAGACCGCCATCCCACGGTTTATCCCGGGTCATACGTGGAGTACGTGCAGAAGCTTGGACATGAAGCGCCTGGGATCTATTCGTAGGCCTTGCACGGGTTGTGTGCGTGACCTGCCGGGCGCCGCTGAATGACATTACGCCATGACCATAATGAGCGCAGCCGCAGGAGCCATTCTCGTTGCATTCGCCATTTTCCTGGTTGGTCTTACGGTCGTCATCTTCGCCAAGCCAGCCGTAGCTGAACGATTTCTTCTGTCATTCGCGAGTTCGGCGCGAGCACACTACACGGAGCAAATTCTCCGCCTGCTAATCGGCGCGTCCCTCATCATTCGCTCTGGGGTTATGTGGCAACCGAAGGTGTTCTGGCTTGTCGGATGGGGCATCGTCTTATCCTCCTTGGTGTTGATCCTTACTCCGTGGCAATGGCACGACCGTTTTGGCGAGCAAGTGCGTCCAATGCTGATTCGCTACATGGAACTGTTTGCGGTCGGGCTATTGGCGTTCGGAGCTTTACTTATCTACGGGGTGTTCACTGGGATCTTCCCGAGAGCGGCATAATAAGCAATTCAAGAAGAACGCGCAGGAGTGCTAGAAGAAGACCGTAAGCGTCTGACCAACACACCTGTTCGAGGGGCGGGGTTTGTGTTGAATTATCGTGATGACCGCGAAAACAGAGTTGCCATCGCCCAAGCGACGTACACGAGCGGAGGTTCAGCAATTGGTGGCCGAGTTTGTGAGCAGCGGTATGCGGCGGCGGAGCGAGTTTTGCCAGAGCCGAGGTTTAAGCTTCAGCACTCTGGATCGCCATCTAAAGAAACTGCGTTGGAAGAGAAGGCGTATACCAACTTCTTCGGCTGGTCGTTTGGTGCCGGTGGAGTTGGCGGCCAAGAAATCGCCGAAGCAGCAGGAGCCGAGTTGTGGGCTGGCCGTAGTGCTGCCGGGCGGGCGCCGGATCGAGGTGCATCCTGATTTTGATACGAGTACGCCATATCCGGCGTCAGGCAAGAGGCAAACCATTGTTGGACGAAATTCGTGCGACGATCGAGGCAGCGCAGTCCATGGCCTTGCCTTCCAGCGCACTCAGCAAGGCCTGCCAGTATGCGCTGACGCTTTGGAAAAAGCTCACCCGCTTCTTGGAGCATCCCGAATTAGAGCTAAGTACTAACCTGGCGAAATACATGCGTCCGGTAGCTCTTGGGCGAAAGAATTGGTTGCACATCGGCAGCTCACAAGCGGGACCGAAAGTTGCAGCGATACTGTCGGTCGTGGAAAGCTGCCGCAGGTTGAAACTCCCCGTGCGCGAATACTTGGCCGCGCTTCTCCCCGGCTTCGCCCATCGCCCGATCCAGCGCCTCCCAGACCTTACTCCCGCTGCGTGGGTCACGCAGCATTCATAGACTCGAAGGGGAGAGCTTTATTCACGAGCATTGCGAAAGGACCGCGCTTTACTCGCTATCAGCCCAAACCCGTTTTTACTGGCGGCATTCTCTAAGCTCAACGATTCTGCGCGAGCCACGACCGACTGCCCTGCCCTGTTTCTCAACTCCTCGATGGCCAGCCGCGTCTCGAACTCAAGCTCCAAAAGATGATGAGAACGGGCGCTTTGGAGTGTCTTCTGTAGTTGTGCGCTTGCCGCTGGGAAATGGCCTAACAAGGCTTGCACGCGACCAGACATCATTTCGAACTGCAAACGGAACGAGGTGTTCGCACTTTTGTCGGCCAGTGACTTAGCCTTTCCCTGTTCAGACTCGGCTTCAGGAAGCTTGGATTCGGCCAGCAGGGCGTCAATCAATACAATGCTGGCAGCTAATTCGTCGTCGGCTTGCTGGTCTTGATGAAACTGTTCTTTGTCTTTACGGATTACGGTCTCGGCATCGGCGGCATGGCCTTGCTCAACCGACAGCCGCGCCAAGGCGAGTTCCGTTTCCGCGACGGCTTGCTTGTCCCCGATCTCTTTGCAGAGAGCCAGGGATTCCTGGTGAGAGTTGCCAGCCCCCTGCAAGTCTCCTTGATCCGCAAGTACGTCTCCGACTCCAGCCAGCGCATAGGCCACGGCACGTTTGTCAGAAACCTCCTGCGCAATGGCTCTGGCCTCCTCGTAGCCGGTAAGAGCTGCTTTCAGGTCGCCACGCAGTCGGGCAATCTTGGCCAGATCGGCGAGGGTAAGCGCGACCCCGTCTTTGTCTCCCATTTCCTTGTAGCCTGGAATCGCGTCCGAGAGCCCGCGTGCCGCTTCCGCCAGATCCCCCCGAGCCAGAGAAATGTCGCCCAAGTTAGCAGAGGCGGTGGTGACTCCCTCGAGATCACCGATCTGACGAAAGACCTTGATGACGTCCCGATACATTGCTTCTGCACGATCCAGGTCGCCCTGCTCATAGTAGACGATGGCTAAATCGGCCGTGGTGCGAGCTGCGTTGTCGCGATCGCCAACTGCTGTGTACCTCTTTCGAGCATTGTCGCAGTCTTGCGCAGTGGAATCGCCATCGCCGATCTGACAGAGAACTCCGTACGCCCGTGCGACGAATAGTTCCAAACCTTGAGCGTTCCCCTTTTCGATGGCGCGCCGGCAGGCGGCCTGAGCCTTGACGACATCGTTATTGACCCATGCGCGTGCTTCCAGGTAGTCGATCCGTGGGTCGGCGCCAGCAGGAAGCGGCAGACGACGGAGAGTTTCCAAAGTATGCAAAGCATCTGCGGGATTCACCCATCGCTGTTCATCGGCGAGGCGAAGGCCATAGTCCAAGGTGTCCGGGAATTGGACAAAAAGTTGTCGATAAGAATCAATGGCTCGCATCCGATCTTGGATCGTGACATAGTACTGACCATCGATCAGCAGACGGTCTTCTGGCCCCAAGTGCCCGGAAAGACCGCGGGCTCGTTCTGCCTCATCCCGGGCCTTTAGGCTGTAACCGAGGTGATTCCATGCATCGGACAAAGCAGCGTGCGTCAAGGGAAACTCGGGCTCGACGGCTGCAGCCTTGATGAGAGAATCTCGGGCTTTTACAAAGTCAAACGCCCACAAACGCTCCAGTCCCTGCGTGTAAAGCTTGACCGCAAGGGGTTTCGAAGGCAGAGCGGCTCGTGCCTGCGCGATTGCTTCTCCTGAAACCGACGTGGCTCCCAGACTCTGCCGCAGGGACGCACCTGCCTGGCTGACGAGTTCAAACAGATCATTCTCGTTTCCGACGAAGGCCTGCTCGGCGATGGTCTCGCCATGTTCAGTGTCTTGAATGCGAACATCCAGACGAATCCGCCTTTCTCCTTTTCCGGGCAACGGCGTATATGAGCCAATTACGACTACATCTGCGCCGGGATTCGTATGGAGCCGTTTAAGGGTTTCCTTCGCTAAACTGTCTTCGTCGGTCAAGGGAATTTCCCGTTTGGCTCGCGCCACGTCCTCACCTGAGACCATACGTAGGGCGGCATCAGCGGCGAGTTCGGTACCGAGCATTTCCGCAAATGCCGGAGAGAGCCAGTTGTCCTCGGGACGTCCCGGCAAATTGCGAAAACCCATTACGGCTACAGATCGTCGAACGTGTACCGGAGGAAGGTTGGTCTCGGCCGCAGTCTTATTTTCGATCTTGGTGCGCGAGAGGCGGAATCGATAAAGGGCGCTACCGATCACAAGCACAATGAACGCGGCGATTGCCACGGAACGCAACCACCGGCCTGAAGTGGCAGAGTGCTTTTCTGACCTGGGCGATGAAATCGACGGTGCAAGAGGTGCCGGGGTGACGCCGACCGGGTCCTGTAACTCTGTGACCGCAGTGACGGGCGCCAAAAACCGGTAGCCTCGCCGCGGAACCGTTTCCACGTAACAGGGTGCTTCCGCATTGTCCCCGAGTGCATCACGGATCTTCCGGATCGCGACTCCCAAACTGTTATCGAATTCTACGAAAGTGTTTTGGGGCCAGAGGCGTTGGCGCACCTCTTCTCGGGAGACGATCTCGCCTGGTCTCTCCACCAGGATCGCGAGAAGGCGGAAGGGCAGATCCTGCAGCTTCAGCTGATTGCTGTGGCGAGTAAGAGTGGCCTTACTGCAATCAAGCTGGAACGGACCGAACCTGTATACGGACTTCTTGTGAGATTCCCCAGACGACACGCGGTTCTCTTTTGGCCCCAGATGGTAGCACACCTCTGTTAAGAAGACGGCCTAAGCCTATAGAAATCTGACCCTTATCAGTTAAAGCACGCTTAACGGACAGTTTCATTGACCCGACGAACCAGTCCATGCAGATTGATGCTCGCAGGGCAGCTATTCGCCGCGACGACCACTTCGGAGGGCTGCTCCCAAGCCATCAGGCGGAATTGGCATCCGGGGGGGTGCCAACTTCCACCTGGGGACGCCACGGTGCAGGGAAGGAAAATCATCATGAAACGAATCCTGATCGTCGTAATCCTGTTAGCCATTCCCGCTTGTTTCGGGCAGACGCAGACTGCGAAAGTTCGCACGTATTACATTGCCGCCGACGAGGTGGACTGGGACTATGCCCCCGGCGGTGTCAACAAAATGATGGGCATGAAGTTTGACGGCTACTCGAAAGTCTTTGTTGAGCGCGGCGCGCATCGCATTGGGAGTATCTATCGCAAGGCGCAGTATCGCGAATATACCGACGAAACCTTTGCCCACCTTAAACCACGGCCGGTGGAGTGGGAGTCCTCCGGAATTCTCGGTCCGATTTTGCGGGCCGAGGTCGGCGATACGATTCGCGTAGTCTTCAAGAACAATGCCACGCACCCTTACAGCATGCATCCTCACGGCGTCTTCTATAAGAAAGACTCAGAAGGTGCGCTCTACGAGGATGGGACGTCTGGTTCGGACAAAGTCGATGACGCTGTGCCGCCCGGCAAGACTCACGTTTACACATGGGAAGTGCCGGAACGGGCTGGGCCCGGGCCGAATGATCCAAGCTCGATCGTGTGGCTCTACCACTCGCATGCCTATGAGATGAGAGACGTCCACAGCGGACTGGTGGGCGCAATCATTATCTCGCGTCGCGGCGCGTCCGATGCTACCGGGAAACCTAAAGACGTCGACAGAGAGTTCGTCTGCTTATTCATGCTGTTCGATGAAAACCAGAGCTGGTATCTGGACTACAACATTCAGACTTACACCAGCGATCCTAAGGGTGTGAATAAAAGTGAATTCATTCCAGTCGCCGCTGATGGAAATCTGGCTCCCGCCGGAACCGGCTTTTCGGTCGCGAATGGAAAGTTCGCAATCAACGGATACATCTATGGAACTGGACCCGTCATGACCATGAAAAAGGGAGAGCGCGTTCGCTGGTATCTCGTTGGTCTCGGCGAGGGGTTTAGTTTTCACACCCCGCATTGGCACGGCAATGTCGTGCTTCAGGATGGCAAGCGCACCGATGTGGTTTCTCTTATGCAAGCACAGATGGTCACAGTGGACATGGTCCCCGATGACCCGGGCACTTGGATGTTTCACTGCCATCTTGACGACCACATGGAAGCCGGGATGATGGCGTTCTACAAGGTCGAACCTTAGACCAAGAAGACCAATGGCATCTCCTAGAAAAATTGGAGAGACACGCTCCAAGCGATCCGGGAAAGGAAGCGATGTTCTTGTCACCTTCGGCCTAACTCAGTTGTGCCTGCAGGAGGTTTCAGATGTTTGGCAATCGCTTCTTCACTCGTCTCTTTTGCGAGCAGGAAGCCACTTCTAACGATTTCTGTATAGGCGCAAGGATAGGGAGGCTGGGTATGGCCAACTTCTGTGCGAAATTTGGAACGCCTGTGACGGGGCAATTCTGCGTAAAGTGCGGCGGAGACACAAGCCAATCGACGGCGGGAGAATGTTCATGAGAGCTACCGCTCGTCTTGCTGGCTTCGTGGCGGTGTCCATCTTGGGCTGCGTGTGTACAGTCAGAGGCGGAACGAAACTGCTCACTACGGACCCATTGACGGGCCTTCCTCTCCATCCCGCCACAGATTCCCGTCTTCACCTGGGCAATGAACCTACGCGGTTGCCGGAATCGCAAGTCTGTAAGAGCAAAATGCAGTTCGATTTCTACTCGATTTACGACTCCAAAGTGCGTGCAACGCTCGCTTGGTATGATGCTCACCTGCCAGGGTTCAAGAAGACGCACGCTTTTGCTGCCAACCGTTCGCAAGACACCTACTACAAGACCGATGGCACTGTGCTTGTTTCCGTCACCGGTAGCCCAGGCAAAGAAGGAGAGGACATGGACACCTATTCGGTGTCGTATGCTTACGTTCAGCCTGGACTAGACGAAAAGACGATCGTTGCCCTCAACCAACACAGAGTTGTTTGCCCGTGATTGATCCGTCTTTGCGACCTCGCTTTTCTCGACAACGTAAGTTTTGACTCATTGTTTCTCGCGGGCTTGCCGGGCGCAAAGCTGAGGCACGGCGGCCATTCCTTGAGGTCCCGGCGATTGTTGACTGAGTGACGGGGATACCGCAAGGGACTTTTTCCTGGATTATTTGCTCGTCGCCGACCCATCAGAAGTCGGACCACCGCGGCCACATCGCAACGTGGATCTTGCCACCGTCGCACTGATGCTTTACACACAACAGTTCCGGGAGCAAAATCGGTCGGACCCAATTTCGGTTTGAAGATTGCAAATGTGACCATTCGCTGCCCAGTCTGTGGAACTCAGAACCTCGAATCGATCGCAGAGTGCCAACGGTGTGGCGCAAGGTTCGCTGCATCTCCAACCATGTCGATTTCGCCTGATGACTTAGCCCAAGGGGACTGGCGTTCAGCTGTAGACGGTGTTTCCGCCCATGAGCCTTCAGAGTTCAACTTCGCTCCCGGCAGCATGGTCGCTGACCGCTACCGCGTGGTGTCGTTGCTCGGGCGCGGAGGCATGGGCGAAGTTTACGGCGCGGATGATCTTAAGCTGGGCCAGCGCGTCGCACTCAAATTCCTACCGAGGGACCGTGGGAAAAACACAAGTTGGCGAGATCAGTTCTATGCCGAAGTGCGCATGGCGCGGCAGGTTTCCCATCCCAACGTCTGTCGCGTATACGACGTCGGGGAGAGTGATGGCAGGCTCTTTCTCTCCATGGAGTTTGTTGACGGCGAAGATCTGGCATCACTGCTGCGAAGGATCGGCCGCCTGCCCGACGACAAAGCCGTCGAGATTGCGCAGCAACTGTGTGCCGGCCTGGCTGCCGCTCACCGCAGTGGAGTGCTGCATCGTGACCTGAAGCCCTCAAATGTGATGATCGATGGCAAGGGCCGCGCTCGCGTTACGGATTTCGGGCTTGCGATCGCCACGTCAGATGCGGATCAGCAAACCGGCCCCGCAGGCACACCCGGATATCTTGCGCCAGAATTACTCGCCGGCGCTGCGCCCTCCGTCCAGAGTGACGTGTATGCGCTCGGCTTGGTTCTGTACGAATTGTTTACCGGGAAAAAGGCATTTGATGCTTCCAGCCTGGCCGAGTTTCACCGCAAGCAAACGGAAACCAATCCAACGCCGCCCTCGAGCGTCGTCAAGAACTTTGATCCGGTGGTGGAGCGAGCCATCCTGCGTTGTCTGGATCGCGACCCAGCACAGCGGCCACTCTCGGCATTAAGTGTGGCTGCTTCTCTCCCGGGCGGCGATCCGCTCGCGTCGGCGCTGGCGGCCGGAGAAACTCCTTCACCGGAGATGGTAGCAGCTGCTGGACCTCAGGGCTCGCTGCGGCCAGCAGTTGCCTGGGCTTGCCTCTTGGGCGCTCTCATTCTGATCCTGAGCGCATCCATGCTTCTGGCGCCCCGAAACATGGACTGGGGTCTTGCACCCATGAACAAGTCTCCGGAAGTGCTCGCAGACCGGGCTCAGGACCTGGCCCAGAAACTTGGTTATTCCGTCGCCGTGGATCGCGCGTTCTGGGTCGCTTCAGACAAAGATTACCTCCGCTACGCAGCTCGCACCTCCTTGAGCAAGGATTGGAAACGTACTCCTGCTGGCCATGCATGGCCGTCCCCGGTCAGCTTCTGGTACCGGCAGAGTCCACATTGGATGATGCCGGGCGCTCAGAGCCCGAACGGCCCGCCAAGGGTAACTGTATTGAATCCGTCTTATGAAACCTCAGGCATGGTCGCCCTCAAGCTGGATATGCAAGGAAATCTCCTCTTTCTGCGCGGCGTTCCGCCGCAAGTCGAGAGCGTAAAATCGAGCCGTGATCTGGACTGGGGCTTACTTTTCGCCGAGGCCGGACTCGACAAGTCTCAGTTTGTTCCCGCCAGCCCGAAATGGGCTCCGCCCGATTCCTTCGATGTCCGCGCCGACTGGGAAGGTCATCTCCCGGATCGCCCCAGCCTTCTCATCCACGTAACTGCCGCCGCCTACCACGGAGTGCCGGTCTACTTCCAACTGATCGCTCCCTGGGATCAGCCATGGCGAGGAGATCCTTCCAGTCAATCCCGCATGCCCGCCGCGTCTGGGATTCTTCTTTCGACGGCGTGGCCACTATTGATGGCGGGGTATCTTCTCATTGCCGGGTTTTTTGCGCGCAGGAACGTTCGTCGGGGTCGTGGAGACACGAAGGGAGCTTTGCGTCTGGCAGGCTTTGCGATCCTCGCGAATTGCGTCTATGGCTTCTGCGTCTATCACTACGTCCCGCAGGCGGAGTACATTTCGGTCCAATTTATCCTGCTTGGAGCTCCCCTGCTCTTTGCGTTGCTCGCCTGGCTGGGATATATGGCGGTGGAGCCCTATGCGCGGCAAAGCTGGCCGAGGCTGATGGTTTCCTGGCAGCGTCTTCTGAACGGACGCCTTCGCGATCCACTGGTCGGACGCGATGTGCTGTTAGGCATTGTGGCTGGTTCGGCTATGGGGACCATCTTCCTGGCTGCCGGGACTTTTTCGCACCTCTCGGCAGCGTCCCCTGTGGACGGTTATTTCGGTCAAGGGGTCCTGCCGTCTATCGGCCACTGCTTCCTACTACTTTTTGCCGCATCCTTCTACGCTCTTTTCTACTTTGCCCTCCTGTCCGTCATGACTGGCCTGTTGCGGCGGCCAAGATTAGGACTGGTGGCAATTGCAGTCATTATGCTCCTGCTGAATGCGCAGAACACCGCACTCGATTTTGCGCTCACGGTTCTGTTCGTGCTCGTATTCCTGGGAGTGCTGGTTAGAGTTGGGCTCATTGCAGCGGCCGCCTTCTTCTTCATCTTACTAACCCTCGGCACCTCCCCGCCGCTGAGTCTGGACCAGTGGTATGCCGGACGCGCCGTGATCGCACTACTGGCTCCGCTCACTCTGCTTTTCTGGGGCTTTTATGCCTCGCTGGGAGGACAGCCGGTTCTTGGTAGTGCTCTCAAAGAGAAATAAATGGGGCAAACGATAAGCAGGGCAAACCCAAATGGATTCTGCCCTTGAAAGAAACTTAGTCGTCGAATTGTCTCAGGTGACGGGCAAGTCTCACCGCAGAGAAACGACACTAGCGGTGCGGCGGCGATAGGTACGCGGGATTGCCCCGAGGATGGCGAAGAATTGGCGGTCTGCCTCGCGCGAGCCGCCCCGACTTGTCGCAAAATGAGTTTCGAAAATGAACTGTACGCGTCTCATTGACCGAGAAAAGTCCCATCCGTAAGATGAGTCAACCTGAAGGCGTGGGAGCTCCTGATGATTGGCCAGACCATCTCGCACTACCGCGTTCTGGAAAAACTGGGCGGCGGAGGCATGGGCGTAGTCTACAAGGCCGAGGACATGCGACTTCACCGCTTCGTCGCGCTCAAGTTTTTGCCTGACGAAGTGGCCGGAGATGCGCAGTCGCTAGCACGATTCAGACGTGAAGCTCAGGCTGCCTCAGCCCTCAACCATCCCAACATCTGTACGATCCATGACATCGGCGAAGAGAATGGCCATGCCTTCATCGCAATGGAGTTCCTCGAAGGCGTGACCCTGAAACACCGGATCGGCGGGCGTTCGATGGAAATCGACGAGATTCTGCGGCTGGGTATCGAAATTGCGGACGCACTCGATGCGGCTCATGCTGCCGGAATCGTGCACCGCGATATCAAGCCAGCCAACATCTTTATCACCAAGCGAGATCATGCGAAGGTGCTCGACTTCGGGCTCGCAAAGGTGAAGACCGATCAGGTCGAATCTTCTCAACTCGCCGGACTACAGGCGACCGCCGAAGGCAGCAACCAGCACCTCACTAGTCCGGGTACTACGCTGGGCACAGTCGCGTACATGTCGCCCGAACAGGCACTGGGGAAGGAATTGGACCATCGCAGCGATCTTTTCTCATTCGGTGCTGTGCTCTATGAAATGTCGACGGGAACGCTGCCGTTCCGCGGCGAGAGCTCGGCTGCGATCTTCGACGCAATTCTTCACAAATCCCCGGTCCCGCCGGTTCGCTTGAATCCCGATCTGCCTATCCGATTGGAAGAAGTTACGAACAAAGCGCTCGAAAAAGATCGCAATCTACGCTACCAGCACGCCGCCGAATTGGAGACGGATCTGCAACGCATCAAGCGCGATCTGGATTCGAGTGGACGTCCGTTCGCTTCCAACAACGAATCCGCCCCCGTGCTTAGCGCATCCGCAGGGCAATTGTCCGGCGCCGCGAACTCGGTCGTTGACTTTTCGACGTCTCCCGCCGGATCGTCCTCTGCGGTTGCCGCCATCCGGCGGCACAAGACCGCGACCGGGGCCGCTCTGCTCGCCGGCTTGCTGATCTCGGCCGCTGCGGTTTACGGCGTATACACCCTTTTGCGACGCCCAGCCGCCGCTCCTTTCCAGAGTTTTTCTATCACTCAGTTAACCAATACTGGCAAAGTGCAGAACGCCGCTATTTCACCCGATGGCAGGTTTCTGCTCAGCGTGCAGTTGGACAATGGCAACGAGAGCCTGTGGCTGCGAAACATTCCTACCGGAAGTAATACACAAGTGGTCCCGGCGTCCGGGGAATCGTTCGCATCGCTGGTCTTCTCTCCCGACGGCAACTCCTTCTATTTCCGAGAGACCGGTGGCGGCGGCGCAGCGGCGTTTAATCTTTTCCGGGCTCCGCTTCTCGGAGGTTCGCCCACGGTCCTTGCCAAGGACGTGGACGGAGGCCCGATATTTTCACCGGACGGCAAGCGCATCGTATATTCCCGCTACAACGACCCCGAGTTGAACAAATGGCGATTGCTGGAAGCCGACTCCGACGGCGGGAACGAGAGAGTGCTGTATGTTGAACCTGCGCAGGGCGGTCCGAGCGCCGAGCTCTCCTGGTCGCCCGATGGCAAACGCGTGGCGATTTCGACGCTGACTACGAATAGCAAATCTCTTAGCCAGATTCGATTTTTTAACTTCGCTCGTGGGAGCTTGGAACCTTTCGTCGCGCCCCCCGACAAAATCATTCTGGGCAATGCATGGGCACCGGATGGACGAGGAATCTTTGTCAATTACGTGCCCCGCGGGGAGCATCTGTCGATCCAAGCTCAGATCGGCCTGTTCTCCTATCCTGACGGAAAGTTTCGGCCCGTTACCAACGATCTGACAGATCACAGCTCGCTATCGCTCTCAGCCGATGGCCACACGCTGGCAATGGTGCAGAAGGAGACGTCCACCCAGATCGTCCTCATGCCGCCCACCGGTACAGCGTCCCTTACGCCCGTGCCTGGCATCGCAGCCCGAGAAACCCTTCCGAGCTTTTCCTGGACTGGGGATGGGCAATTACTCATCTCACACGGTGATCGCTTGGTCCGGCAGCACACCGATGGCACCCACGCGGTGACCATTCTGAGCGATCCGGCGGCCTGGATCAGCGATTCCATATCGTGCGACAACGACCGCTGGGTTGCTTTGAACTGGATGGTTCACGGCGAGGGAGGCGCCAACGGAATCTGGCGAGCGAATCCTGACGGCTCCGATGCTGTGTCGCTCACCTCCAAAGAATTTGGCAGCCTTTGGGGATGCTCGCCGGACGGAAAGTGGCTTTATTACAGCGAGCAAATCACGAACGGCGTCTGGCGAATCGCTTCCGGCGGTGGCAAGCCGGAACCCGTGCCGGGAGCGAATCCTCCGAATTCCCTGACGGTTCAGGCCACACTTTCTCCTGATGGCAAGACGTTAGCGATTTTTACCGAACTTTTGAATCCTGAATCGAAGACATACTCTAACCGAGTCGTGCTCGACAACCTGGATTCCGGCGTCCGAAACCTTGACCTCGAACCCGCTCTGAAGGCGGTTTTCCGTACTCAGGGCCCGCCCGACAGCGCCGGATTCCGCTTTTCTCCGGACGGCAAGTCCATTGCGTTCGTCATTGAAGACGCGGGAGTAGACAACATTTGGATGCAGCCTTTGGACGGGTCAAAAGGCCGAAAACTGACGAACTTCAATGATTCTGAAAGGATCCAGGATTTCCGTTGGTCCCCCGACGGCAAGACTCTGGCCTTACTGCGTTTTAATTCTCTCTCCGATGCCATTTTGTTGCGGGACACCGGCAACAGTTCGAAGGTTGTTCAGTGATATGCCGGGTTGAGCAAACCGGAGTCCATCCTGGAAAGGAGGGCCAGAGTTTGACTGGTACTCCAGAAACGCCTTCTCTCGGCTTTAGAAGTTATTTGGCAGTGATTGTGGTGGATTCCCAGGGTCCCGAACAAAGAATTAATCGGGTCGTCAAACAAAGTTCTTCCGAATCAAGAAGAAGTTAATGTACTTCTGGCTCATGAACCAATAGAGAAGACTTCTCCTCGCCCGAAAGCTCGTGTTGATAGCCTTGCTCATCGCGAGTTCTGTCGTGGCATTCGGCAGGTATTTTTACGTTTATGGACAGGATAGATCAGGTTTTCCCGATGGTTTCGATGCCGTGCAAGCTGCCACGCCTAATTTCGTATTCTTGAGAAAACTGGATACGGAGGGAACCCACGCGGAGAATGCTGTCGGTCGGGGCCAGGGATATATTCGTACGCCCGCAGGGCTGTAGTGTAGCGACTCGCCGGGCGACGTGAAGGATTCGTCACAACAACGCCAGAAGCGCCGGGACGGGAAGGTATTTGCTGAAGCTCGCCACCTACAACATTAACAACATCAATAAGCGGCTCGATAACCTCCTGGCTTGGTTAGCGAAAGCTGAGCCGGATGTGGTGAGTCTCCAGGAGCTTAAGGCAGAACAGCAAGCCTTTCCCCTGAAGGCCATTCGGAGTCTCGGGTACGAAGCAGTATGGCAAGGGGAACGCTCGTGGAACGGCGTGGCTATTCTCGCGCGACACCAGGTTCCCGTGCTGACGTGCACAAGTCTGCCGGGAAATCCTGCAAATCATAATTCTGATCATCAAGCTCGCTACATCGAAGCGGCGGTTCAGGGAGTTCTGATCACTTCCATCTACCTCCCCAATGGGAATCCGCAGCCTGGACCGAAATTCAATTACAAGCTGGCGTGGTTTGAGCGCCTCATTGCCCACGCTGCCAAACTTATGGCGAGCGGCGCACCCGTGGTGCTGGCCGGTGACTACAATGTCGTGCCGACGCCGCAGGACATCTATCCGACTCGATCGTTGGATAACAACGCGCTGATCCAACCGGAGAGCCGACAGGCCTTTGCGCGTTTGCTGGCTCAAGGCTGGACGGACGCAATGCGGAAGCTGCGTCCGGAGGG
>Ga0070741_10013250_pt1 | contig 14631 bp, 11 predicted proteins | sample Coa_R1_4_FD_66440 | JGI IMG/M metagenome (GOLD analysis project Ga0070741, IMG submission 66440) | Surface soil microbial communities from Centralia Pennsylvania, which are recovering from an underground coalmine fire - Coalmine... | ecosystem: Environmental > Terrestrial > Soil > Unclassified ...
GAGACCTTCATCACGCTCAGCGTCACTGACGACGGGGTAGACAATCCGATCTTGGCCTTGCCGGAATTTCGGGCGTTCGCAGAGAACTTCAAGACCTGGATAGCTGAGCCGCCAACCGCCGAACAGGTGACGGCAACCATCTCCTATCGGTCCTTCTAAAGACCCAGGAGTCGAGGGTCTGGCGAGTATGAGCGGCAGCCTCGCTCGCCAGATCCTCATCGTGAAGCATCTTCTGACGCATGCCGCCCTCTATCAGATCTCCCCAACAGCATATGACATGGATTCTTTCACCTACCGGATGAAAGGAAGAATTAGGATTACCTTCCTGGCCTGCTTATACCCATCTTGGCAACGTGAGAACGAGCTGCTATACTTTTTCTTGAGAAGCGACGAAAGGACAAAGGAGAGTACACGGTGTCCTCACCAGCCGATTTCCCTGCTCCACAAGAGTCTCACTCAGCTCAACCTCCTTTGGAGCATTTGCAAGGGGTTGTGGAGCGGGTGACGTATCACGCAGAAGACTCTGGCTATACCGTTGGCCAACTCAAGGTGTCAGGGAACCGCGATCTCATTACGATCGTTGGCCGCTTTCCTGATATCCACGCAGGTCAGACATTGCGTCTAACCGGTTTCTGGCGCGATCATCCCAAGTACGGCCAGCAATTTTCTGTCATACGCGCTCAAGAGACCAAGCCTGCTACGCTGACAGGCCTGGAGAAGTATCTGGGCAGTGGCCTCATCAAAGGGGTTGGCCCGGTGACGGCCAAACGCATTGTCGCACACTTTGGCCTGGAGACGTTGGACATCATCGAAGAGCACAGTGACCGCCTCATTGAGGTGGCAGGCATCGCACAAAAGCGTGTTGACATGATCAAGCGTGCCTGGGCAGCCCAGAAGGCCATCAAAGAGGTGATGGTCTTCCTGCAAGGACATGGGGTCTCAACGACCTATGCGGTCAAGATCTTCAAACAGTATGGTGACCAGGCCATAGAGGTGGTCTCGAAAAATCCGTACCAACTAGCAATGGATATCTATGGGATTGGCTTCATCACCGCCGATACCATTGCGCGCAACATGAGCATCGCACCCGATTCCCCATTCCGCTATCAGGCGGGGATTACGCATGTCCTGAGCGGAGCCGCCGAGGAGGGTCACTGTTTCCTGCCACGGGAAGAGCTCATTGAACGAGTAGTCAAACAACTGGAGCTTCCAGACCATCCTGTTGAACCTTCACGCGTCGAAGAACTCATCGTCGAGATGGGGAACGCCAGGCAACTCATCATCCAGCCCGGCTATGGGGAGATGCAAGATCAGCACATCTGCTACACGCCTGCGTTTTACCACACCGAACAGGCTCTTGCCGCACGCTTAGCCGCCTTTGTGAAGACTCCGGTCGAAGTCGATCTGCCACGAGTGCGGCGCTGGATTCTTGGCTATACCCAGAAGATGGGCATCACCTTGTCGGACCAGCAGAGGCATGCCGTCGAACTGGCCGCCTCCTCGCGTGTCTTGATCCTGACTGGTGGTCCGGGATGTGGCAAAACCTTCACCACGAAAACCATTGCGGCCCTGTGGAAAGCAATGGGCAAATCGCTCCTGCTCGCAGCCCCCACTGGACGCGCGGCCCAACGCCTCGCGGAGATGACCAGACGAGAAGCCAGGACCATCCATAGACTGCTCGCGTTCGATCCCAAGACGATGCACTTCCGCTTCGATGAGCACAACCCGTTGGAGGCTGAGGCCATTATTGTAGATGAAACGTCGATGCTGGATCTCTTTTTAGCCCATTCTCTGGTGAAAGCCGTGCCTCCACACGCGCAACTGCTTCTAGTTGGGGATATCGACCAACTTCCCAGTGTCGGACCGGGGATGGTGCTGCGCGACATGATCACTTCGGAGCAGATCCCGGTCGTGAAACTGACAGCGGTGTTCAGGCAAGCGGCAGAGAGTCACATTATCACCAATGCCCACTTGATCAATGCTGGTCAGTTTCCTCATCTAACACCAACCACCAGGTTTGCCCAGTCAGATTGCCTCTGGTTGGAAGCTCCAGAGCCAGCACTGGGAGCCGAGGGCATTCGTCATCTGGTCAGCGAATACTTGCCAAAGCATGGCATCGATCCGGTCAAGCAGGTTCAGGTGCTCTCTCCAACGACACGAGGGGACATCGGCACACGCCAGTTGAATACGCAGCTGCAGCAGGTACTCAATCCACCCAAGCCAGAGAAGGTGGAATTGGCGCGTAGTGGCAGCATCTTGCGAGTAGGTGACCGGGTCATTCAACACGTCAATGATTACCAACGGGAGGTCTTCAATGGCGATCTGGGCACCATCGCCAAAATTGACCTGGAAGAGCAAGAGGTCACGGTGCAGTTTGCCGAACGTGCCGTCACCTATGATTACGCCGATCTCTCGGAACTGGCATTGGCCTGGGCGATCACCGTTCACAAGTCACAGGGAAGTGAATACCCCATTGTGATTCTTCCGCTGTTCATGCAGCATTACATGCTTCTTTCTCGTAACCTTTTGTATACGGGACTAACACGTGCCAAGCAGCTGGCTATTCTGGTTGGTCCAACCAAGGCCATTGGGCTCACGGTCAAACGCGTCATGGATCGCGAGCGCTATACGGCTCTAGCTGAGCGCTTAAAGCTCCTGTGATGGTTGTGACAGATGCGACGGTTGTGCTATTGGTTTTTGTAAGATAAGATGTTGTGATGAATGTGACGATTGTGACGGCTGCGATATTGGTTTTGCAAGATGAAATGCCGTGATGATTGTGGCGGTTGTGAGACTTGTAATAGTGGTTTTTTACAAGATGAGGTGTTGTGACGGTTGTGACGCTTGTAATAGTGGTTTTTTGCAAGATGAGATGTTGTGATGAATGTGACGCTTGTGATGGGGAGGACAAAGAGATGATCCTTTCTGGAGATGATCAAGCTGAGGTTGACCAGCGAAGATGACTGGAAAGATGTGGTGATCCTTCTATGACCGGGAAAGGCGACACAGGAGAATGGATGGTAGGCCATCAAGACGATAAGAAGATTGCTAGCTGGTGGATGGCAGACAAGCAGTGTTGTATAAGAGAATTATAGTAGAGATGGGACAAAAATTCAAGATGCTGGCGGGTGATGTTTTCCCTCTATAGACTTTAGCAGTTATAGTACGATGTCCAGCTGGAGGTTGCCGATGTTGAGAGCTTGTGCTGCTGCCAACAAGACCCATCATCAAGCTAGACAGTGAAATAGGTAATGCTTTGCTGCGTGTCTGCAGACATTCCTATGACGCCTGCTTTTGACGGAGGGTAGGCCCCAGTTATCCAGGCAGTCCATTGCCCATTGCTTTGTGTCCATCTGGTCTCTATCGAATAGGCATGTGAAGTAGACCGCCAGGCCTGTACCGTGTCATTCGACAACGGAGCCTCAGTGGATAAGTTGAGCGTTGGTTGAGGTGTTGGCGTTGGTGGAACAGGAGTTGTCACCATCAGCCTGCCGTTCTGAACGATTGATTGAAGTGTTGGCGTTGGTTGAGGCGTTAGCGTTGGTGAAACAGGAGTTGTCGCCGCTGGCTTGCCGTTCTGAACGATTGATTGAAGTGTTGGCGTTGATGAAATAATGTGAGGTGTCAATGGAGAGTGCGTTTCATGTCTGAGGAGCAGCCAACCACCAAGACCAACACTCAACAAGAGTATCACAAATATGCCACTAAAAAGACTTTTGATAAAGCGAGGAGAGAAGTGGTAGCGGGGAGATGGTGGTGCCAGAGGTACGTAGGGACCTGGAGGCGGTGGTGGTGTCAGGGGCGCGTAAGTCTGCGTCCCTCCTTCAGGAGATGGTAGCCGATAAGAGATTGATGAGCGAGTGCTGTAAGGATCAGAGGGTGAGAAGACAGAAACAGCAGTCGGAGTATCACACTCTGACTCACTGGATTCACTCATCCCCCTGGTGGCCAGTTTGCCGCATTTTGAACAGAAGAGGGCTTCTTCGGAAAGGCTGGCTCCGCAGAAAAGACAATTCATCCATAATTCTCCTGATCGTTTTCTTTTAATACATCATGGGCCTCATTGCCACACATAAGGATAAGGAATATTAAGAAGTATAACAATCTTTCTAGTACATTCAGGCCACTATTCCAGCTTCTCATGGAAGGCTCCTGGTTTTATGAACAGAAGCGAAGCCTATGATTAACAATGTCCTCTCTCGTTCAAATTTACGCGAGGCATGCTCCCATTGGTGTGAACCCTCCTCTATGTAGTAAGCAGGGCTACAATGAGGCGAAAGTTGCCTATGCGGCGATGCGTGCGGTGTAGCCTGGAGAGCGGTGTGGTTGCACCGGGCTTGGGAGGGCGTCTGATAAATTACCCCTACAGCCTCGGAGAGGCTGTAGGGGTGACTTGTATTAGAACTGGCTCATAGGAGGAGGAGTGCCGATGGGTTGTTGTAGGCCAAAGGTCTCTACGACCTTGCCATCGGCAAGACGCCAGACGTCAATGCCTGCGAACATCATTCTTTGTCCAGTGGGTGGCATGCCCATCATGGGCCCCAGGTTTGTGCCTTGAGAGGTCCACATAACTACGACCTTGTCCCCTTCAGCTATCTGTTCTTTAATGGTAATAAAGAGGTCGGGGAAAGCTGCACGATACATCGACATGCTGCGTTTGACGCCTTCTGGACCATAGAGTGGTTGCGGAAAACCAGGGAGGTAGACCATAAAAGTAGGTGAGATGAGGGCGTCTATTGCTGCCAGGTAGTTTTGATTCTGTGCATCATAGAGACGGCGTACGATGGATTTGTTTTCTTCTGGTGACATGATGAAGATTCTCCTCTCTGAAATCAGGGGTGCAACGCAACAACCGCAAGAGTGTGTCGCTACGCGGACCCGGGCGCTAAAAGAGAAAACTATGCGATTTTTTCAGGTTGGTGCTTAATTGCTCGGCACTTTGTTGGTATTCTAGACTTTTTTGATGGTCACCAAGTTGTTCGTAGCAGGTGGCGAGGGCTTGTAGTACGGCGACTTCTTGCCACTTGTCACTATATGGCGCTTGATGAGATAGAGTGAGAAGCTTTGTGTATGTTTCAATGGCTTGCTGCCATTTCCCTTGCTGGGAATAAAGATTCCCGATAGTGCTGAGCAGTTGGGGAATAGCTGTGGCATTGCCGATGATCTCAAAGAGAGGTAACAGGCTTTCGTAATAGTTCAATGCCTGCTCCCATTGCTGCTGCTGCTGGTAAAGGGAGCCGATAGCATGGATAACTTGAGTGGTTCCAGCGGATTGGAGGGCCAGAGCTTGCTTGTACTTGTCTAAAGCCTGCTGCCACACCCCCTGGTACTGGTAGATGCTGCCCATGCTGTTGAGGCATTTCACAAGATCAGGAGTGTTGTTTGTTGCCTGCAAGAGAGGGATAGCCCGCTGATAATAATCTAATGCTTGCTCCCACTGCATCTGCTGCTGATAAAGAAAACCCATAGTAGCAAGTAAGCCGCTGGTAATAGTAGGATCTTCAAACTTCTGCACGAAGGAGAGGGCTCGCTCGTAGTACTGCAAAGCTAGCTGCCACTGCCCTTGCTGCTGGTAAAGAGTAGTGAGAGCTTCAAGGATCTGGATGATCATAGCGGGAATACTTATGGCCTTATCAGCGTAGTCCATAGCCTGCTCAAATGTCTTCAAAGCCTGGTCTACCTGCCCTTGCATCTGCTGAGTAATGCCAATATTGTAAAGGCAATTCACAATCTCGAAAGGGGGAGCTGTTTGCTTCAATAAGGGTAGGGCCTGCTGATAATAGTCCAGAGCCTGCGGCCATTTCGCTTGTTGCTGATAAAGGAGACCTATTCTGTTGAGCATCTGCGCTTTAGCAGCAAAATTGCCCCAATTCTGGTACAAAGATAAAAGTTGTTCACTATAACTCAGGCTGCGATCCAGTTGTCCTTGCTGTAGATAGATGGAAATCATGCTTTCGAGAATCTGGATCTTAGCCATAGGATTGCTCACGTGCTCAAAGAGAGCGTAAGCTTGCTGATAGCGATCCAGGGCCTGCTTCAAGTCTCCCTGTTGTGCATACAAAAAGCCGATACGTACAAGAAACCAGATGGTAGACGCTGAATCGTCTTCTAACTGTTTCGCAGGGATCAAGGCGCGTTCACAACATTGGAGAGCCTGTTGCGCATTTCCCTGGAAAAAGTAGATCTCGCTCATTGATCCAAGGGCTTTCACCAGATCGGAGGGGGAGGAACCACGCTCAAAGATCTTGACGGCTTCTTGCAGGGCGGTGAGAGCCTCTTCCAAACGAAACTCTGACGCTAAGGAATTGGCACACGCAAGCCGGTAGCGTGCATAGAAGTAGCCGGTTTTGCCCAGAAGAGGCTCTCCTTCTTCTGCTAATTGCCGCATAAGTTCCAGGAGCAGGCCGATCTGCTGTCGTTGCATATGAAACATGGCTTGTTCTGTGAGCATATGCCACTCTGTGAATGCATCCCCTTGAAGGTCTCTTACCTGTAAAGCATGGTAGAGCCTTTCTACCACTGCTTTGAACGCCTTATCTGGCTCTTCGCCCAGGCGTTCAACATGAGCAGTAGCTTGCTTCTGCTCTGTATCCGCAAGCTGTCTGTAATAATCGACCATCTTACGATGCAATTTCTCTTTCGTTTGAGGATGATCGCGGAGCATCTCTAATCCCACTCGCCGTGTCAAGCCGTGGAAGCTATAGGCACGCCCCGGCCCGCTCTGTCGATTGACAAAAGGATACTTGCAAAAGCGCCGATAATCTTCGTCATACAGTTTGACCTTTTTCGATGGTGTCGTATCAGTTTTTGGCGTAGTCTCGGTTTTCACACTCAATAACGCATCCAGGACCTTCAGATCGAAGGAGCGCAAGATGGGACCTCGCTCTAGAAGGGTTTTGTCTGGATCAGGCAAACGATTCAATAAGCGATTCTGTAAAAACTGGACTCTTGCCGGCTCATCCTGTAAGACGGTACTTGTACGCAAGCTTTCAGCAGTGCGCTTAGCAGGGCTGAGTCTGGTAAAGTCCATGACGGCTAGCCCGAGTATGAGAGGATGGCCTTTCGTCAAATCATAGAAAGCAGTCACTAACTGCTGGTCATCAGGTGAGAGCTCTTGTGCAGATGAAGAGATTACCTGCATCTTTTGCAGGTACGATGTGGTCTCGGTGAGATCGAAGTCGGTTAATTCGACTTCGACACGGCGCATAAATGGGTCAGGAGCAGCAATGTCGGGCCATTCCCAGCCACACGTCATCACCAGAATGGGCTGAGGGGAAGATCTAGCCAGACCAGGCAGTATAACCTCGAAAAGCTCGCTTAAATCCTGGTTTTTCTTTGCCAGTTGCTCATAGTTATCGATAAACAGGCATAAGGGGTGCTCGCAATCTTTAGCCAACTCATTAAGAGCTTTCGATAGTTCGCCGCGTAATATCTCCTCTCGCTTGATCAGCACAGTGCCAAGCTCGATATGTTGGCTAGCACCATCGATTCTAGCATGGCTATGGGCAATCATAGTTTGTTGCACATCGGGCTTAAACTGATCAAAAGAACGTTGATGGTCATTATATTTCTTTTGATATCTGCTGAAACTTTGGGGTGGAACCAACTTTTCCAGGACACCAGCCAGCATCGTCAGAATGGAGAGAAAATCCAGCGTCTCCGATGACATCAAGTATCCGGTTTTCCAACCTGCATCGGGACAGTCTGGCTTATTGAGGTATTTGGCGAGGTATCCGATGAGTTCTGTTTTACCGGTGCCGCTATTGCCTTTGACGGCAAATATTCGCAATTGTTCGCTTTGAGCGGAACGCAGCGAGTGCTTGAACGAATCGATAATCTGTTCACGACCAATAAAATTTTCGAGGGACGCAAGTTCATCTTGATCTATAGCCATCGCCTAAACCCCTTTAGCTACCAGTATTGATCAATGTTTTTTTTATTTTGGTGTGTTGCAATTGCTTCTATTCATAGTCAGATTATAACATGGAAAAATGCAAAATAAAATGAGTAATTGATGATGTAGATAGGATTTAGGAATTATATGGCGGCCAGTTTAACTGTTGTGAAATTTAAGAATGTGGATTATACTAGATGGGGGTGCGAGATGTGAGGTAGGATTTTGTGTAAATGATACAGGTATAAAGGGATTGTCTGAAAATTGATTCCCGGCAAGGGGTGGTGGGATCGGGCTTGGGAGGGCGACCGACCGCGACCCCTTTGGGGGTCGCGGCCGCAAGGATTGCTCGCTACGCGGGGAGGTAAGACCCAGCCTGGGGAGACGACCCCACACGGTTTTCGGATATGAAGAAATTGTGTAATTGTTCAGATCAAATTGCTCCTTAATGGGCAATGAGAGAGGAGTAGCTAGCCGATGACGACTGATCCGAAGGACAATGCTAAGAGTACACCAGAGGCATTACAATTGTTGGAGAAGGCTAGACAAGGATTGCAGAGATTCTTTCAGAATCCATACATCAAAAACTCTGTGGATGTACTCGTACCGGGGGTGTTAGCAGCAGTTCTGTTCCCCATCTTTGGACCAGCATTAGCCACACCAGTAGCAGCGGTTGCCGTCCACAATGGCCTGGCAAAGCTGCATATTTCATTTAGTGCAAATACCATCGATAAATTGCTCCAGTCGCTTGAAGGGAAGCCAATTGAAGAAACTGAGCTCATAAGTGCCTTTCAAGAGATATTGCCCAAAGATAAGCAGGCCAATGATGAGTCAGCAAAAGCTCTGGTAACGATGGTGCCCGAAGTGAAAGAGGCTGCATTGCAGAACAAGAGGCTCGATCAAGAATGGCTGGGAAAGGGCCTGGCTAGCGGCCTCACGCAGCAAGGCGAGACAATGGCAAAAATTGCACCTCAAGTGCAAGATCTCATCCAACTGGACCAGTCGGAGCTACTACAGGCGAGAAATCATCTGCTGGCTAGCTGGTCGCAGATTCTGCAAGAGATAACTGCAACAGAAGGCGGAGAAGTCAGCGATGCGGAGCAAACTATAAAAGGTAACAGAGAAGGAAATATGGCACAGAAGATGACTGCTACAAAGCAAGGTAAAATCACGGGTGCAAAGCAGACCATCGAATGAAACCCTTCGGAACCACTTACTCTACAACGTCTTGCCAGCATTGATAGGAAGCCTGCTTCAGGCAAGCAGTTCTTTGATGCGGCGAAGAAAAGTGTCTAACTCGAACGGCTTGGGAAGCGCGAGAAGCTGTCGTTGCGCGATTTGAGCCCAGGGAGGATTAGCACTCATGAGAATGATCGGGGTCGGCTCACAGCCTATGATAGTACGAAGGTGATCGATGAGGGCAATTCCATCCATTTCTGGGAGGTGATAGTCGAGGACAAACAGGTCAGGCTGTACCCTCCCAACGGTCAAAAGAGCCGCAAAGCCATCGGGAACCAGGATTCCCTGGTAAGGTGTTTCCTCTTTGAGCACCTGAACCAGGGCTTCTCCCAGATCAGAGTCATCTTCCACAATGAGCACCGTAATGAAGAGTTGACGGCGATAATGGTCAGTGACCCAGGTAACGGCATCAGCAATCACTTCGGGTTGATAGATCGGGGGCACGGGTTGCGCTTTATGTGGTAGACGGCTCTTGACCCAGCCAAACTGTGGGGTATTGACGACGGGCAGTTGCACCATCGTGATTGTGATGTGACTGTGATCGTGAATGAGTTCGCAGCGCAGCGATTCAGTAAACCCCTGAATGGCGTGTTTCGCCCCACAATAGGCTGATTGCAGGGGAATCCCTCGATAGGCCAGGGCCGAACCCACCTGAATAATCCTTCCCCGGTCACGTGGCAGCATACGATGCAAGGCGGCAAGGGTGCCGTAGACCTGTCCCAGATAGGTCACCTCGGTAACCCGTTTATATTCCTCCGGCTTCATTTCTTTTACAGGCGAAAAGACCGAAGCCATTGCCACGTTTATCCAAACGTCGAGAGGGCCGAAAGTCTCCTCAACCTTGGAGGCTGCTTCCTCAACTTGATCGGGGTCGGCCACATCAGTTGGCAGCACGAGGGCTTTTCCGCCCAGCTGCTCGACCTCTTTCTGTGCGGCTTCCAGCCCCGCCTGTCCGCGAGCCAGCAAGCCAATCTGCGCTCCACGTCTGGCAATGGCACAGGCAATGGCTCGCCCCACACCTGCAGAGGCTCCAGTTACCACTACCACTTCGCGATGTGTTCCAATCATTGCTCTCCTCTTTTCCTCTTCAATTGCCAGATGAGTATGCCGCCGATCAGCAACCCACCAATACTCACAAGAGCTGCTGGCACTAGTTTCGACAGATCTCGGTGTTCTGGATTGGTACTTCGAGAGCCCTCTTCAGAGAGTCCGCCTGCTGTGCCATCTTGCTTTTGCTGTATTGCCATGTGCAAGACCTCAGCAAGATGCAAGGCATGCCGATCTGTCATCTGGGCAATTTGCTCTCGGCAGCTAAAGCCATCGGCGATAATCAAGGTCTCTTCGTCTGCTGAACGCACGGCAGGGAGTAAGACGCGTTCGCCAACTTTGATAGAGATATCATAGTGATCCTTCTCAAAGCCAAAGGCTCCCGCCATGCCACAGCAACCCGAGTCCAGCACCTGGAAATCCAACCTCAATTTGCTGAGCACGGCTTGCTCATCGTGCATTTTCATGATGGACTTATGGTGACAATGTCCATGCACAATAGCTTTGCGCTTGAATTGCGGCGGCTGGTAATGTGGCGCTTTCTTTTCGAGAAACTCACTGAGCAAATAGGACTGTTGTGACAGTCGTCTGGCATCTTCATCATGCGGCATGAGATTCTTGAGTTCATCGCGGAAGACAGCAAGACAACTCGGCTCTAAACCGACCAGTGGGATGCCCGCTTCAATGTGAGGACGCAGGGTGTCCAGAATCTCCCGCAAGATGATCCATTTTCGCGTCATACAACCCATTGAGCAGGTGAATGGCTCCTGGCCCTGATGTAGCCATACACACACCAAGCTCACCGGTATATTTGGCGTGTCCGCACGCCATGAAGGCGGCCATCTCTTCATGACGCACCTGAACAAACTGAAAGAGGTCTTGATGGCGCTCTAAGGCCCCCATAATCCCAAGAATCCCATCGCCGGGGTAGCCAAAGATCCGTTTGACGCCCCAGGCGGAGAGCCTTTGTAAGAGAAAATCGCTGACAGTCTCACTCATGGCTGCTCTGCTCCTTTTGCTCTTCATGCCAGGATGCCATCCTGTGCATGTTCTTTCCTGACACGATGCGTTGCCAGGGCCACGTCAGTGGGGTATGCCCCTTCGCTGGCCCTCTCTCTTGCACCACATCATGCTGCTCATGGGAGTATACTGCCCTTTGGTTAGAGTTTGGTAAAAAGGCTGCTGGAAGGCTGCTGCTCTAGAAGGGGGCTACTCTCTGAAGACATAGCCAACGCAGCGAACGGCGTGCAGGAGATTGGGTTTCCCCCCAGCATTGAGTTTAGCGCGCAGATAGTTGATGTAGACTTTGATCACTTCCAGCCCTGCCTCGCTCTCATCACCCCAGACGCGCTCAAAGATGCATCCCTTGGTTAAGACATGACCTGCGTTACGCACCAGCAGTTCGAGCAGATCGTACTCTCGTTTGGTCAGTTCAAGTAACTGGCCGTCGCGCCAGGCTTGCCGCGCTGACATATCCAGGATCACGCCTGCGGCTACGAGGGTGTGCGTGGATGGAGGCGTGGCCTTCACGCGACGTAATCCGGCGCGGATATGGGCGACTAACTCTTCAAAGTCGAAGGGTTTGGTGATGTAGTCATCAGCGCCACTCTCAAGCCCGGTGATCTTATCTCTGATCGCGTCTCGTGCTGTAAGCATCAGGATGGGAAAAGGAAAGGCCTGCTCGCTGCGAGAGCGCAGGCGACGACACAACTCAAAGCCATCCATATCTGGTAGCATCACATCCAGCAGCACCAGATCCTGCCGACAGCGGCGGATCTGTTCCAGGGCCGTCTGCCCACTACTGGCTACCTGGACAGCAAATCCTTTATAAGTCAGACCACGACGGAGAGCAGATGCCAGATCTCCTTCGTCCTCAACCACTAAAATCTGTTTCATGGTCATCTCTCCAGATCTGCAATATCTTGTTCAAATGGAAACTATCATCAGTAAGAGAGAAGAGCCTGCTTGTTTGCAGAACGGTACTAGAAAGAAGCGTGCGGCTCCCCTTCTGATTCGCCCGAAGCCTCTTCTTCCTGCCTGCTTGCCATATGGTATTCAGTGGCCACAGGCAAGGACAAGGTGAATTGGACCATCTCTGCTGCTCCTGTGTCGAGTGCCAGAGTACCCTGATGAGCCACTGCAATACTGTGAGCCAGGTAGAGTCCCAGGCCCAACCCTTTTGAGTGCACCCCTTTGACAAAGGGGTGAAAGAGACGAGCCTGCAGGTCAGAAGGAATGGGTGGTCCCGTATTGCTCACAGTCAGCATGGCCCACCATGCATGATGACGGGGCTCTAAGGCGAGTTTGACGACAATAGGCCTTTTGTGATCCGTATGGATGATGGCATTGACTAGCAGATTCTCCAGGGCCTGACGCAGCCGCTCGGCATCGCCGACAACGATGACCTCCTGTGGCGTGTGGACCGCGATCTCGGTTTCTGGCGTCCTGAACGCACCCACGGTCTCCCGCGCCAGATGTGCCAGATTGACCGGACGCTGACTGAGGGCGAAGAGCCCTTGATCGAGGCGCGCCACATCCAACAGGTCTGCAATCAGCCGCTCCAGGCGGCGCACCACCCGCTTGAGGACCGCGCTCTCATGGAGATCTTCTTGCCTCTTGCGCCGAAGGGCACGCATCTGTAGCAAGTCGATATGAGCCTCAAGCGTGCTCAGATAGCTCCGCAGGCTATGGGCCACGACGGTGAGTAGTTCTTCGGCGAGCATGCTGCGGCGTTGCTGGGCCTCTTCTTTCCTCAGACGCTCGCTCAGTTCCGTCCGATGAATGACGATACCAATCCAGCGGGCGACCGCTTGCAGGAACTGGAGGTCCTGCTGCGAGAAAAAATCAGGGGTGCAAGAAGAGACCATGAGCACCCCTCGTCGCTCTCCATGCACGTCTAAGGCCACGACCATCTCAGATCGAATACCCAGCCCATCAGGACTGCTCATGCCAACGATCCGCTCAGGATCCTGGTCCAGATGCCCGGTGAGATAGGGGGTCCCAGTCGCAAACACCTTGACCAGGTATCCTCCATTGATCAGGGGGATGCGATTTAAGCCCAGAGCGTGTTGCCGCTTCCCCAAAGGTGTCTGGCTCGTGCCGAGGGCGACCAGCGTCTTGCTGGTTGGATCGTAGAGGAATACATCTGCCTTCTGGGCGCACAGAGCCTCTGCCATCAGTTGGGCCGCTTCATTGAGTACAGCTTTGAACTCGACGGCTTCGATTTGCAGCAGGCGTTCCAGGGTCAGTAACAATCGATCTGGTTTGCGGGTGTCCTCAGTCCCATCAGGAGTCTGGCTCATGCTTGTCTCTCTTTCTCTCTTCGACTGGTGCCTCTCGCCTTTCAAGTGAACATGAGAGACCGGTTCGGCGTTCACGCCCTCGTGCTCTAACCCGAGAAGCACTTCAAGGCTATCGCTCAGCCTTGGGAAGAGGTTGAGAGAAAATCAACGGAAGTTTAATACAACCTGTGCTGATGCAGCGCAAACCGCCTTCGGAGAACCCCTGTGTTTGGCTTGAAGGTGAGAGGCATTCCACCCAATGATGACACGTTGCAGCGAGCAGGAAAGTGACTGCCTTTGAACCACCTGCTTCCTAGTATGACCATCCAGGGTTAAAAATCAGTAAAAAGTGTTGTGAAAAGGCAAAAAGACCTGACTCATCTCCAATGGTGCTGCTTTTTTACCGTCTCTTTACCATTGCCACCTACAATGGAAAAAGCTGCTCTTGTTCGTGAAGAGCGGACATGGACATTCATGAAGGTGTTGGGAGGTCGGAAAGAAGCATGCTCGCCATTCCAATCTGCTTGGACGCAAGCAGGCTTATTATGACCTCCCACAGCATTTTGAAAGAGACAGAGGCAGAGAAGAAGCAGAAAGGAATTTACTCATGGAACTCCTCGATCAGAAAGTGGCCGTCGTCACCGGAGCTGATAGCGGCATTGGTCGTGCTATTGCCATTGCTTTTGCAGGAGCGGGAGCGACCGTTGTGGTCAACTATGCCCATGCGCAGCAAAAGGCGGAAGAGGTCCATCAAACCATTGAAAAGAACCATGGACATGCGCTGGTTGTGCAAGCAGATGTCTCACAGTACCAGCAGGTCGCCAATCTCATCGAGCAAACGGTGAAGCACTTCGATCGCCTGGATATCATGGTCAACAATGCAGGCATGGAAATCCATAGCCCATTCCTGGAGGAGACCGAAGAGCATTTTGATCGCGTTGTGAGCGTTGATCTCAAAGGAGCCTTCTTTGGGGCGCAATTGGCGGCACGTGAGATGGTCAAACGCAAAATCGCAGGTCGCATTATCAACATCTCGTCCGTCCATGAAGATCTTCCCATGCCAGGCAATGTCCCCTATTGTTGCGCTAAAGGTGGCATGCGCATGCTCACTCGCACGATCTGCCTGGAACTGGCTCCTCACAATATTACCGTCAATAATATTGGTCCCGG
>Ga0070741_10013251_pt1 | contig 14631 bp, 11 predicted proteins | sample Coa_R1_4_FD_66440 | JGI IMG/M metagenome (GOLD analysis project Ga0070741, IMG submission 66440) | Surface soil microbial communities from Centralia Pennsylvania, which are recovering from an underground coalmine fire - Coalmine... | ecosystem: Environmental > Terrestrial > Soil > Unclassified ...
GTGGAGTCGGTCGGCGAAAACGCGCGGCTCACCTCGCAAAACAGAAGCACCCCCAAAGCCATCAGCATGTGCGTGCGCAGACCCGCTGGTCGTCCGTGCATCTCGCGTTCCCAGCCGATCATCGCTCCGCAGATCACCGCAAATCCCGCCTTGATCAGCACCTCCAAGGCGGTCATCAACGACCTCGCGTCCATCATGTGCTGGAAACTGGTCACAATACAAAGTACGGAAACCCCGACGCAAACGATGTTGCGAAAACTTCGGCTCACGGTTCGGGGTACAAGAGTCCCATGCCACTGCTTTCGGAAACCGAACTCAAGACCGAACTCGAAACCTTGCCCGGCTGGACGTTCGTGAACGGCGCGATCGTCAAAACGTACGAATTTGACTCCTATGCGCACGGCCTCGCATTCGCCGGGGCTTGCGGCTTCCTGGCCGAACGATGGGATCACCACCCCGACATGCTGATCACGTGGCGCAAAGTGCAGGTGACGCTTTCAACCCACTCGGCAGGCGGCGTCAGCGGCAAAGATGTTTTCGCCGCGCGTGAATTCGACCGCGTTTACGGTGCGGACAAACGATGAAAACGTTCATCGCCGCTTGCCTCATCGCGCTGCTCGTCGGATGCGCCAAGCCTCATCCGAATACGTTGGCCAATGAAAACCGATCCTCAACTCCGGCAGCAAAACCCGCGCCGAACCCCGAACCCACCGAATCGTTCGAACCGACCAAACAGCAGCGTGAAGCGATTCAAAAGGCCCTCGATCAGCAGCCCGATTTCAAGCGCGTGGGAATCAAAATCGAAGACCTGGAAGTTTCCGGCGATTGGGCGCTTGCAAACATCGAACCGATTCAAAAAGACGCAGCCGAGGGCGCGGCGGTGCTTTTGAAAAACGACGGCGGCTGGACGGTCCTCGATTACGGCACCGATCTATCGGGAGACGGCGAAAAATTCGGGGTGCCGCAAAAACTGATTGACCGTTGGGACTTGTGACCGCATGAACCTCGACGCAGTTCCGAACAAAGCAGGAAGATTCGGCGCCTACGGCGGCCGGTATGTTCCCGAAACCTTGGTTCCCGCACTCGACGAACTCGAAGCCGCTTTCCGCCAAGCCTGGAGCGATCAAGAGTGGCGCAGAGAACTGACGCATCACCACCGGCACACGATCGGAAGGCCCACACCGCTCACCCACGCCGACAACCTTTCCAACGAACTCGGCTTCGACGTCTGGATTAAACGCGAAGACCTCTGCCACACGGGATCGCACAAGCTGAACAACGCGCTCGGCCAAGCGCTGCTCGCGCGCCGCATGGGCAAAAAGCGGATCATCGCAGAAACCGGAGCAGGGCAGCACGGCGTCGCAACCGCCACCGCATGCGCGATGTTCGGAATGCAGTGCGTTGTGTATATGGGTGAAGAAGATGTGCAGCGCCAACAACTCAACGTGTTTCGCATGCGGCTGCTCGGCGCCGAAGTCGTGCCCGTTCACAGCGGAACCAAAACGCTCAAAGACGCCACAAACGAGGCGATGCGCGATTGGGTTACCAACGTCGGCAGCACGCATTACATCGTCGGTTCATGCGTCGGGCCGCATCCTTATCCGTGGATGGTTAGGTGTCTTCAGCAACTGATTGGAGAAGAAGCGAAAACTCAGATGCTCGAACTTGCAGGCGGTTTGCCGACGGCGGTGGTTGCCTGCGTCGGCGGAGGCTCGAACGCCATCGGAATTTTTCACGCGTTTCTCGGCGACGAGAACGTGAGACTCATCGGCGTTGAAGCAGGCGGTGAAGGAATTGAAACCGGAAAGCATGCGGCGCCGCTTTCCGCGGGATCTCCCGGAATTTTGCACGGCAGCTGCAGCTACCTGATGCAGGATGATGACGGGCAGGTGATCGGAACGCACTCGATTTCGGCAGGGCTCGATTACCCCGGCGTAGGGCCCGAACACGCGATGCTCAAGGATGCAAAAAGAGCCGAGTATCTGTCGGCGACCGACCAAGAAGCGCTGCACGCTTTCGCATGGCTCAGCCGAAGCGAAGGCATCATTCCAGCATTCGAATCGGCGCACGCATTCGCCGCGCTCAAACGCGGGCTGTTCAAAACAGGCGATGCGGTGCTGGTCAATCTCAGCGGAAGGGGCGACAAAGATATGGAATCCGCTTCGCGGATCCTTTCGCTGAAAGGTGTATAGTTAATCGAAGTGCCGCACGATCTTGCCGAAACAGCAGCGAAGTTTCGAACCATGCTCGACGCGGCTGATACTGTGCTGATTGTGCCGCACCTCAATCCCGATGGCGATGCGATCGGGTCGGCGCTCGCGGTATATCACGCCGCGAACAACCTCGGCAAACGCGCCAAAGTTGTTTGTCACGACCTCCCGCCGAAAAACCTTCGGTTTCTTCCTGCCTATGATGCGATCGAACAGCCCGACGGCAGGGTTCAAAACTTTGATCTCGCGGTGATTGTGGACGTAAGCGGAGTTGCCCGAGTGGGTTCGGTAAGGCCGTTGGTGGACGCAGCGCGTGCAACGGTTGTGATTGATCACCACGAACTCAACGAAGAGCGGTTCGACGCGCATGAAATCATCGTTCCCGATTACGCCGCGTGTGCGCTCCTTGTGTACGATCTGTTTCAATCTTGCGCCATTCCGATCACAAAAGAGATCGGCCAATGCGTTCTCACGGGAATCGTGACCGACACGGGCAACTTTCGGTTCCCCAACACCGATGCCGCTTCGCTCAAAACCACTGCCGATCTCATCCAGATGGGCTGCGATCTTCAACTCGTTACGCAAGAGGTTTTCGAAAAGAAGCCGCTTGCCGCTCTCAAAATGCTTGCGCTCGCGCTCTCAAGAATTCAGCTTTTCGCAGAAGGCGCAGTGGTTGTTTCTCATCTCGATCATAACGATTTTTCAAGCACGGGTGCGCTCGACGAAGAAACCGAAAGCGTCGTGAACGAAATCGGCAGAGTTGATACCGCCAAACTTTTCGCGCTGTTCCGCGAACCAAAACCGGGAAAAACCCGCGTCAGCATCCGCTCGCGCGGAACGATTGACGTTTCGGTCATCTGCCGCAAATTCGGCGGCGGAGGACACCGCAACGCCGCCGGATGCACGTTCGACTCTTCGGTGCAAGAAGCGGTCGCGAAAGTCGTTCCGGCGCTTTGCGATGCGGTCAATGCATAACGGCTTTGTTCTGATTGACAAACCCGAAGGCATCACCTCGCACGATGCCGTGAATCAAGTGCGGCGCGCGCTCAAAACCAAAAAAGCGGGCCATGCCGGTACGCTCGATCCGCTCGCCACGGGGCTGCTTGTCATCGCCGTAGGCACCGCAGCGCGGTTTATTCGATACCTTTCCCTTGAACCCAAAACTTACGAAGCAGAAATCCGTTTCGGAATCGAAACCGATACCCACGACTCCACCGGGCGCGCGGTTCAAACGCACTCCACAGCCGAACTCACCGAACAGTCCGTTCGCGTAACGGCATCCAAGTTCACTGGTTCCATTCAGCAAACGCCGCCGATGTTCAGCGCAGTTAAAATCGGTGGCAAGAGACTGTATTCGCTCGCACGAAAGGGCCAAACGGTAAGCCGAAAACCGCGGACAGTTCATGTTGAACGATTCGACATCACCGAGTTTCAAAATGACTCCGCCCGAGCGGTGATCGTGTGTTCAACCGGCACCTATGTCCGCACGCTCATCCACGATTTGGGATGCGAGCTCGGAACGGGCGCGCACATGACTGAGCTCCGGCGGACCGCGATGGGTCATTTTCGCGTTGAAAATGCGGTGCAGCCAGATGCAGTCACGCCGTCGGATCTGATCGCTCCCGCCAATGCGCTCCGCCCGATGCAGATGATCGAGATTTCGCAAGAGGCCTCACTGAGAATCTGCCGCGGATTGGACATAAAAGCGCACGATTTGGAACAAGGTTCGTTGGTGGGGTTGATCGGCCCGGCAGGTTCGCTGATTGCGGTCGGCAGGGTGCGCGATGCATCCGTTCACCCCGAACGGGTCGCGCCCACGATGGATGTAGAGTAAAATGGCGCTCCGTTCCGGGGAGTTTCGCTATGCAGGTCAAGCCGGATGTGTTTCTTCGCTGCGCCAAATGCGCCAAAGTGCTCTTTAGCAAAGAGTTGGCGAAAAACCTGAAGGTCTGCCCGCATTGCGATCACCATCACCGCCTCACCGCCGAGGAGCGGATCGCCTGCACCTTCGATGAAAACAGTTTTCAAGAGCTCGACGCCGACCTGATCTCGTGCGACCCGCTGGAGTTTCCCGACTACGAACAGAAACTCGCCAGGGGAAGCAAAGCCACTGGAAGACACGATTCAATCGTCCGCGGCATCGCGCGCATTGATGGAAACGAAGTTTCAACCGCCGTCGCGGATTTCGGATTTATGGGCGGAAGCATGGGCAGCGTCGCAGGCGAAAAAATCACACGCACGCTTGAACTCGCGGCGGAAAACAGAATTCCCGCCGTCGTGTTCACGGCGAGCGGCGGCGCCAGAATGCAGGAAGGATTGATCTCGCTGATGCAGATGGCAAAGACTGCCGCAGCATGCGAACTGCTCTCAGAAAACGGTGTGCCGCACATCTGCGTGTTTACCGATCCAACGATGGCGGGCGTGCTCGCAAGCTACGCAAGTCTCGCGGACATCATTCTTGCCGAGCCAGGCGCGCTCGTGGGATTTGCCGGAGCAAGGGTCAGCGCACAGGCGGGTGTCGCCAACGTTCCCAAAGATTTTCAAACCAGCGAATTCAATCTCAATCACGGAATGATTGACGACGTGGTGCATCGCAAAACTCTGAGATCAACGCTGTCCGCAATCGTCGGACATTTCACAAGGAAACGATAATGGCCAAAACCTGGCGCGAATGGGAGAAGCCCGTGCTCGAATTAGAAGACGTCATTCAGAAACTGAAACAGGCGCTGCCAACCGCGTCGCCCGAACAAGCCGCACAGATCGAACACGAAATCGAACGAGCAGAACGCGCGCGCGAAAACTACCTTCGCATCAAATACAGCAGGCTGGGCGCATGGGAAAGAACGCTCATCTCGCGCGCCGAAGGGCGTCCGTACACTCTCGATTACATCAGAGCGATCGTGAGCGATTGGGTGGAACTGCACGGCGATCGAAGATTCGGCGACGACAAAGCGATCATCGGCGGCCTCGGAAAAATTGGTGAGACCAGCTGCGTGATCGTCGGCCATCAAAAGGGAAGAGATCTCAAAGAGCGCAAACTGCGAAACTTCGGAATGGCCAAGCCCGAAGGCTATCGAAAAGCGATCCGCCTGTTCGATATGGCCGACCGTTTTCAACTTCCAGTCGTCGCGTTCATTGATACGCCCGCTGCCGATCCCGGAGTGGAAAGTGAATCGCGCGGAATCAGCGAAGCGATCGCCGCAGGAATGATGAAAATGTTCAGCCTTCGTGTGCCCGCGGTCGCGGTCGTCATCGGCGAAGGCGGCAGCGGCGGCGCCATCGGAATCGGCGCGGCGAACCGCGTGCTGATGCTCGAACACTCCATCTATTCCGTCATTCCGCCCGAAGGGTGTGCCGCCATTTTGTGGAGGAACGCCGACGCCGGCCCCCAAGCCGCCGCCGCTTTGAAACTTACAGCCCAAGACGCCCTCGAACTCGGACTGATTGACGAGATCATTCCCGAAGCGTTCGGAGGCGCACACCGAGGGCCCGCAGAAACCGCCCAGAACGTCGAGCAGGCGATAACGCGTCACATCAATGGACTCGCCTCGATGAGCGGAGAGCAGCTGAAACTGGATCGGCGGACCAAGTATCGGAACATGGGTGTGTTTGCCGTGCACGGCGGCTCAGAATCTCTGCCATTTTCAACGGCCCCCGCACAATCGAGCTAAATCTAACGTATCCTACACTCATAGGTGCAAGGTGAAAATATGCTCGCATTGACGGCTTTCGTCGTTCTGCTCTCCCCGACGGGTACCGACGTTTTGGATGATCCCCGCCTGGAAAAGCCCATCAGCGTGCGCATCAGCGCAGAAACCGTGCGTGACGCATGCAAAACGCTTTCAGCCGCCGCGGGTGTAACTCTCCGACCCGAGCCGAGCGTCAAGTCCGACCGGATCACGCTCTTAGCACAGAACCGGCCTGCCAAGGAGGTTCTGCGCATGATCTCCTCGCACTTCAGTTGGGAGTGGAAAAAATCGGCGGAAGGTTTTGTTCTTGGGCAATCGCCTGCGCAAAAGTCAGCCGAAGATTCCCGCTGCAGCAAGGAGATTTGCAAACAGTATTACGCATCGCAGGAACGAAGCCGCAAACTCGCAGGCGCGGCCCCTCCGCCGTTCGATCAGGCCGCTCAAAGGCTCCTCGCGCTCGGCGAGCAGTTCGACAAGTTGATGCCGAAGGGCGATGAAGAACTCTCAGAACAGCAGGAGAAGGAGCTTTCAGACCTTGAAGAAGAACTGTCTGGTCTTCAGGACAAACTCGACCCGATGGCGCGGTTCGTCCGTACCGTATTCGCAGCGATGAACGATTCGCAGCTGCTGGAACTCGACGCCAGGGGACGCATCGTGTTTTCCTATCTGCCGACGCGCGCTCAGCATGGGCTTGGTGCGGTTTCATCGGCAGCCCAGCGGTTTTTGGGAGAGGAGCAGCGGAAGAGGGATTGGATCGCCTCTACCCCCGCGGCTCGAACCGTGCTGGCCCGCGAGCTGAGGCGGAGTTTTCGATGGGCGGAAGGTTCATCAAACGCCGAAATCGCAACCGTCCGAATCGTGTTCCGCACCGATGGCCAAGCCGACGTGTGGGCCGTGACAACCGTCCTCGACAAAGACGGAAGGATTATCGGTTCGGGAACCAGTTGGCTCCCCAACGATCAAGACGAAGACAGCTCGAAACCGTCCGAGACTGAAAGTTCGGCGCCATCGCTGATCCGCTCGACGATGACGCAGAAGCTGGAAATAGACAAAGCGCGTGCCGTACAGCAGTTCGGGCCGCAGGCCGTGGTGAGCCGCTTCCTGGCCGTGATGTTCGGATCGCCGGAATCTCCCGATTTTGGCGACCTGTTCCGTCTTAGATCCGAACTGCTGCTCACGATCGCCGACGCCGCGAAAATGCCGCTGATTGCGGACTCCTATGACGATTCCGCTGACCTCTACACCACCCATCTCCTCAAGCTTCTGACTGCTCCGAAAACAGTTGGCGAGGCGTTCGATGAATATGCGAAATATGCCGAGTGCAAGGCCCAACTTTCCAACGGCTGGGTAACGCTCCGCACCAACGACTGGGAATTGGCACGCGCCAAGACCGTTCCGGCCGACGCGCTCGCCGCCCTGACCGCAGCCAAAGATCGGAACGGCGGTGTTACGATCGGGCCTCTGCTGGCGTTCATTTCAGGTTTGAGCGATCTGCAGTTCCGCTCGACAATGACGGATTTGGTGAGTGAACTTGCAGGCTTGGGCCCTGTGCGGAGCGGTTCGGTGCTCCACATGCTGAAGGCCGTCGCGCTGCTCAGCCCTGTACAGTGGGAGAAGCTGAAATCCGGCGCAGGTGTTGCTTACGGCGATCTGCCGATCGAGGCAAGGCGCGAAATCTCCGAGGCGCTGCTCCAGTCGGCTGGACCGGGTGCGGTTTCGGGCCTCGAGTATCCGTTTGCAGATTCGGACTTCGATACTGAAGCCGCTGCAAACGAAGACGTGATGCAGGATGCCCAAAGCGACTCGGACGATACGGACGGCGAGATTTCTGAACGCGGTGCGATCGCCTATGAATGGAATCTTCCCCCGGCTGAAGATCAAGAAATCACTCAACTTCTGCCCGACGGACTCCCGCCTGGAGCGCTGCTGACTCTGACAATCGAAAAGAAACAGGGAGCATCGGTCAAACTGAACGTTGACGGGCGGCCCGTGTCCTTCGCCGGTTCGGTTTCGATGATCGCCGGGCTGGTCTGCATGCTCGATCCAGCCGTTGGGATTCCCGACCTCCCCTTGCCGCAGAACCTGAAAATTGAAGGCTGGAGGCCTTCGAGCCTCGAGCATTGGGAGTTCAAGTTCACGCTTGGCGGGACAACGCTGAGAGGATGTACGATCGTTTCGACCAGTTCATCGGGCCCGTTTGGGTCGGTCGAAGCGCTTCCTGCCGAACTCGGTCAGCGGTTGCGCAAGGCACAGGCGAGTTTCAAAAAGATGTTTCAATATGGCGGCGATGCGGACTCCGAGCCTCCTCCGCCGCCCCGAACGTTTCATCAGCGATAAACAAACAGAAAAATCGTCGGACTTTTTTTGCGCAAACGTCGCATTTTTGAAACGCCGTCGGTATAATCAAACTCCGTGATCGCCAGGGGGCTCGCGGGACTCAAGAGGCTTTTTGAAAGCGCCGCATAAGCGGCGCTTTCGTCTTTTTGGTGTTCTTGACGCTTGCGGCGAAAAAAACTGAGCAGGAGGACAGACGATGACGCCAAACGAAGGTATGACGATGGAGCAGGAGCGCGCCGGAACAGTTTCCGCATCCCACGCCGCGGATTCCGGAATCAAGAGGAGCACAAAAATGACGCCGAAAGAAGCCATAACATTCGCACAAGAACGGGGAGCGCAAATGGTGGATGCCCGCTTCACCGATCTGTTCGGAACGTGGCAGCACTTTACGATGCCGATCAGCGAATTCGACGAATCGGTGTTCGAAGAAGGGCTCGGATTCGACGGTTCGAGCATCCGAGGTTTTCAAGCCATCAACGAATCCGACATGCTTCTTCTCCCCGATTCCGAAACGATGTTCATGGATCCGTTCACCGAGGTGCCGACGGCCGTGGTCATCTGCAGCGTCGAAGACCCGCTCACGCGCGAGCCGTATTCGCGCGATCCAAGATATACCGCGATCAAAGCCCAACAGTACCTTCGACAAACCGGCGTCGCCGACACCGCGTTCTTCGGCCCCGAGGCCGAGTTTTTCCTGTTCAATGACGTGCGATATGTGAACGACCCGCAGCAGGCGGGATTCAAACTCGACTGCGAAGAAGCCTCCTGGAACTCTTGGGCCGACGAAGGCCCGAACCTGGGCTACAAAATGCGCGTCAAAGGCGGCTACTACCCCTGCCCGCCCTCCGACAAACTCCAAAACGTTCGCACCGAAATGGTTCAGAAGCTGATGGACATCGGCGTGCGGGTGGAGATTCACCATCACGAGGTGGGAGGCGCCGGTCAGTGCGAAATTGACGTGCGTTTCGACGAGATCGTAACCATGGGCGACAAACTGCAGATGTACAAGTACGTCGTGAAGAACGTCGCCTATGAGTACGGAATGTCCGCGACGTTTATGCCGAAACCGATCTTCGGAGAAAACGGCAGCGGAATGCACGTCCACTTCAGCCTTTGGAAAAACGGCGAAAACCTGATGTACGACGAAACCGGATACGCCGGCCTGAGCGAAACCGCGCGGTTCATGATCGGCGGTCTTTTGAAGCACGCTCCGGCCCTGCTGGCGTTCACCAACCCGACAACCAACTCGTACCGCCGCCTGGTGCCGGGCTACGAAGCGCCGATCAACCTGGTTTACAGCCAGCGCAACCGATCAGCCTGCGTACGCGTCCCGATGTACAGCAAAAGCCCCATGGCCAAGCGCATCGAATTCCGAGCACCCGATCCCACATGCAACGGCTACCTTGCGTTTTCCGCGATGCTGATGGCCGCGCTCGACGGCGTGCAGAACCGGATCGAACCGCCGATGCCCCAGGACAAAGACCTGTATGAACTTCCGCCCGAAGAGAAGGCGGCGATCGCTCAAACTCCCGGCAGCCTCCGCGCCGTGCTCGAGGAACTCAAAAACGATCACGCTTGGCTGCTGCGCGGCGATGTGTTCACCAAAGATCTCATTGATACCTACATCGCCTATAAGTTGAAAAACGAGGCTGACGCGATTGACCTGAGACCGCATCCTTACGAGTTTCATCTGTACTACGATGCCTAAGAACTGTCAGGGCCGGGCCGCCACGGCTCGGCCCTGAAACAGTTGCCTGGCAGTTCGAGGGGCCGCTGATGGAACCAGAAGGATGTGCAACATTGCGAAAAAATCGGAGAGATTCACACGAAGCACCGCCACCACAGAACGCTGGAGACCAAGGACACCGGAGGGGTGGACCGTCCGCAGGACGTGAGGACGCTCAAATACCAGCCGGTTCCCGGCATGCCTGGCGGCCTTCGGCTGCTGGTCTATCGAAAAGTGGACCCGAACATCAGTTTTCGAGCGTAGCCCGTGGTTGTGCGGGGTTGGCGGTCAGCGACCGAAAATTGTAGATCGTGGCAGCCTTTCGCAACCCCATCCACGAGCCCGTTCGAAGTCATAATGGGCATATCCACGAACTGTTCAGGCGACATCACGAAAACCCGATTCTGACCGCCGCCGACTGGCCCTATGCCGCCAACACGGTGTTCAACCCTGCGGCGACGCGCCTTGCGGATGGAACGACGCTCCTTCTGTGCCGGGTCGAAGACCGGCGCGGAATCTCGCACCTTACGGCCGCACGGAGCCAAAACGGCATCCGCAACTGGCAGATTGACCCAACGCCAACTTTGATGCCGGATGAAGGCCCGGGCTCGGATGAGTGCTGGGGGATCGAAGACCCCCGGATCACGTTCCTGGATGAGTTTCAAAGTTATGCGGTTACGTACACCGGGTTCGCGCACGCCGGCCCGCACGTGAAGATCGCTATGACCAAAGATTTCGTCGAGTTTGAGCGGCTGGGGAGCATCATGCCTCCGGATGATAAAGACGCGGCGTTGTTCCCAACGCGGATAGGAGGCAGGTGGGCGCTGATCCACCGCCCCGTAAGCCCATTTCAAGAGGCGGCTGACATCTGGATCAGCTACTCGCCCGACTTGGTGCACTGGGGCAACCATCAGGTGCTGTTAGAAGCGCGCCGAGGCGCATGGTGGGATGCGGCAAAGGTCGGCTTGAACCCGCCGCCGCTTCGAACCGAAGAAGGCTGGCTGCTGTTTTATCATGGCGTTCGCAGGCACGCATCTGGTTCTTTGTATCGCCTGGGAATCGCGCTGCTCGATTTAGAAGACCCAACGAAGATCATCCGCCGCGGAAACGACTGGGTATTCGGGCCCGAAGAGCATTATGAAAGGGTGGGGGATGTCCGCGACGTGGTGTTCCCCTGCGGGTATACTCTTAGCGACGATAACCAGTCAATCAACATGTATTACGGTGCTGCGGACACCTCGATCGCGTTGGCGTTCGCGAGCATTCCCGAAATCCTCGAATGGTTGCTGACGCAACACTAACATAGCCTAAGCCGGCGAGGAGAACAAGCATGATGGAGAGCACGAACCGCAACGGTTCAAACGTTTTGCGTCCTGCGATTATTAGTACGTATGTACCGCGCCAGTGCGGACTGGCTACGTTCTCGCACGACCTGGCATCCGCGTATTATGGAAGCAGCGCGCGCGGCGAGATGCCTTTGATCGTTGCGATTTCCGACGAAGTTGGAAAGTACGACTATCCCCCCGAAGTGGTTTATGAAGTGGCGCGGAACGCGAGCGACGATTACGTGCTGGCATCCGAGTTTCTTAACAGCGCCCCGATAGACATCGTGTGTCTTCAACACGAATACGGCATTTTCGGCGGGAACGACGGCGATTTCATTCTGCGGATGCTCCACGGTTTGCGCAAGCCTGTGGCGACCACGCTGCACACCGTTCCCACGGCTCCCACACCCGGTCAGCGGAAAACGCTGATCGAGATTTGCCGATTGAGCCGAATCGTTACCGTGCTGTCGGAATCGGCAGGGGCGACGCTCGAACAGTTGTTCGAAGTGCCCGCCTATAAAATCATGAACGCAAGGCACGGCGCTCCCAACCTGCCGTTTACCGATCCTGAGTATTACAAAGAGACCATCGGCCTTGCGGGCAGGCCGCTTTTGATTACGTTTGGGCACTTGGGCCCCGGCAAAGGAATCGAGTATGCGCTCGACGCCCTTGCGATGCTCAAGGATGAGTTTCCCAGCTTTATGTATCTGATCGTCGGCGCAACGCATCCCGAGCTGCTGAAATATGAAGGCGAAAAGTATCGAACGCTGTTGGAACAGAAAGTAGAAGCGTTGGGCCTTTCCGAAAACGTGCGGTTTGTCAACCGTTATCTCAGCACGCAGGAACTGCTGGAATATGTTCAAGCGGCGGACATCTACATTTCGCCCTATCCTGGTCCGGATCAGGTCTCTTCGGGGCCGCTTGCGTTTGCGATTGCCGCTGGCAAAGCGGTGGTTGCCACGCCCTATGTGGCCGCCAAAGAGCTTTTGGCCGACGGCCGCGGGCTTTTTGCCGACTTTTGCGATCCGAATTCGTTTGCGCAAAACATTCGCGCGATTCTCACCGACCCGGTGAAAACCGTGAAAATGCGCAAAGCCGCATACCGGTTTGGCAGAACGTTCACATGGGAGCGCATCGGCGCTTTGTACAAAAAAACGTTCTCTGCGCTGAAAGGTGCGGAACCTCGGATCGGAACCGAAAAGAAAACCGTCGCGGCGGATATCCCTTTGCAGCTGCCGGTGTGGGATCACGTAAATGTGATGACCGACGACACCGGAATGCTTCAGCACAGCGACAGAAACATTCCGAATCGCTCGCACGGATACTGCACCGACGACAACGCGCGACTGCTGCTGGTGGCATGCCGCGATTACACCTACTCGCACAATGTGGAACGGATTGACCTGATTCGCAAATGCGCGTCGTTCATTGTGCATGGATTCGACCGCGAATCGGGCAGAATGCGCAATTTCATGGCATATGATCGAAAATGGATTGAAAAAGTTGGCTCGGAAGACGCGCATGGAAGGACGCTTTGGGCGGTTGGTTACGCGGCGGCGCATGCGCCCTGCGACGGCACTCAAGAAGTCTGTTTCCAACTGTTTCAAGACCTTCAGCCCGCGCTGAAAAAACTTCGATCTCCGCGGACGACCGCGTATTCCATTTTGGGAATTGACGCGTATCTTCGGCGGTTCGACGGTGACCGGCAGGCAAAATCTGTCGGGCTTTCGCTCGCCGAAAAACTGAAGACGTATTATGAGGCGAGCGCAACCCAAGATTGGCCGTGGTTCGAACCGATCCTTTCTTATGACAACGCAAGGCTGAGCGAAGCCGCGTTGAAAGCGTCGCGCTGGCAGAACGATGAACGCCTGCGCGAAATCGGGCTGTGGTCGGCCGATTTCCTGTTTGAAAAACTTTTCGACAAGAAGCGCAACTGCTTGTGGCTTGTGGGAAATCGGGGTTGGTGGGTGCAAGACACCGATCCGGCGCGTTTCGATCAGCAGCCGCTCGATGCCGCCGCAATGGTTGCGCTCGCCATCGAAGCGCATCGGATGGAACCCCAACAAAAATGGGTTGAGCGCGCGCGAGCCGCTTATGAATGGTTTTTGGGCAGAAACGATTTGGGACTTCCGCTTGCCGACCCGATTTCGGGCGGATGCCACGACGGCCTAACGCCGCTGGGAGTGAACCAGAACATGGGAGCCGAGTCTTCGCTTTCGTGGATGCTGGCCCAACTGGATATTCTGGAATCCGGAATCTTAGTAGAAACGCACACATCGGCCGATTCAGAAAGCGCGAGGTCGCAACGTCAAACCGCGTAACGGTCTACAATTAAGCACGTGAGCGTGGTTGAAATCGCGCCGCTGGGAGGTTGCGGCGAAATCGGCAAAAACATGACCGTGGTGCGGCAGGGCGGAGACATGCTCGTCGTGGATGCCGGGCTGAGTTTTCCTTCGGCCGAAATGCACGGCGTGGAACTGGTGATTCCCGACATCTCTTATCTGCGCGAAAACGCACAGATGCTGCGGGGAATCGTGCTCACGCATGCGCACGAAGACCACATCGGCGCGCTGGCCTACTGCCTTCAACACCTGAACGTTCCGGTTTATGGAAGCGAACTCACGCTTGCGATCGCGAAGCGTAAGATCACCGAGGATTCAAGGTTCGATGAGCTTGATCTGCGCCCATTCAAGTCGGGAGACCGCATCGAAATCGGATCGTTTGAAATCGAACCGGTTTTCGTAACGCACAGCATTCCCGATGCCCACGCGATCGCAATCCGCACGGGCGTTGGCATCATTCTTTTTACGGGAGACTTTAAATTTGATTTTTCGCCGATTGACGGTCGGCTGAGCGATCTTGCGCGATTGGGAGAACTTGGAAACGAAGGTGTGACCGTGCTGTTGTGCGATTCAACGAACATTGAAGATCCTGGGTGGTGCCCAAGCGAGCGGTCGGTTCAAACCGGATTTGAAAAGATTTTTCGCGAAGCCGAGGGAAGAATCCTTATCACCTGTTTCGGAAGCAACATTCATCGGGTGCAGCAAGCGTTCGATTGCGCGCATAAGTTTGGCCGAAAGGTCGCCATCGCTGGCCGAAGCATGGATAGGAACACATCCACCGCCGTTTCGGTTGGAAAACTTCGCATTCCGGGCCAAACGCTCATCCGGTTGGAAGACGCGAAAAGCTGGCGCAACGATGAAGTGGTCATTCTCACCACCGGCACGCAAGGCGAGCCGCTTTCTGCGCTCAGCTTGATGTCGCGCTCCGAATACCCGCGGCTGCAGATCGAAGAAGGAGACACCGTGGTGTATTCGGCGAAACCGATTCCGGGAAACGAAGCT
>Ga0070741_10013252_pt1 | contig 14631 bp, 11 predicted proteins | sample Coa_R1_4_FD_66440 | JGI IMG/M metagenome (GOLD analysis project Ga0070741, IMG submission 66440) | Surface soil microbial communities from Centralia Pennsylvania, which are recovering from an underground coalmine fire - Coalmine... | ecosystem: Environmental > Terrestrial > Soil > Unclassified ...
CTATGTGTTCAGCAAGCCGCGCTGAGCCGTGATCGCTCAGGTCAAGCCGAGATAGATCGCGAGCAGAATGCCGACCGCGGCGAGCGCAAAGGAGAGAAAGGAGGTGAGCCAAGGCAGCGTGACGTTAGGCACGTCTTCGGCTGGCAGCGCGCGCACGTACCGGTGATGATTGAGCAGGGCACCGAGAATAATGCCCACGCCCACCAGTACGAGCACGATGCCGATCACGGCCGATGCAAGATGGCTATGCTGTGGTGCGCCCGGCGCCTGCGCCGAGCTATGCAGCAAGGCCAGGAACAAACCGAAGCGCGCCACGACGAAGCCGAAAGCCATGAGGGTAAGGCCCGAGCGCACCCAAGCGAGCAGCGTGCGCTCGGCGGCGAAGAATACACGCGGATCACCCATGGGCCAATCTACTTTTTCAGCCGTTGGAGAAACTTCTGTCGGAACTTGCTGACCTTCGGCGCGACTACCGCCATGCAATACGGCTGATAGGGATTGTTCGCGAAGTACTCCTGATGGTAATCCTCGGCAAGATAGAAGTCGCCCGCTGGCACCACCTCCGTCACGATCGGATCGTCGTAGACGCCTTCTCGTTGGAGCGCATCAATGGCCTCGTGAGCGATGCGCTGTTGCTCGGGGGAGTGATAGAAGATCGCGGAGCGGTACTGCGTGCCCACATCGTTGCCTTGTCGGTTGAGCGAGGTGGGGTCGTGGATCACGAAGAAGACGTCCAGTAGGTCCCGATAGCTGACCACTTTCGGATCGAAGGTGATGCGCACCACCTCGGCGTGACCGGTGTCGCCGTTGCACACTTCTCGGTAAGTGGGATTCTTGACAGGCCCCCCCGTGTAGCCGGATTCGACGCTGTCGACGCCTTTGCATTCGTCGTACACGGCCTCCAGGCACCAAAAGCACCCGCCCGCGAGGGTGGCAATCTCGCGACCGGGGGGCGGCGTGTTGGGGATCAGTCGGGTCATGGTTCACTCCGTGTAAGGTGACGTCGAGCAGTCTAGCAATCTGCTGCGACGCCATCATTGGGCTCCCGGGCGCGACGCAGGAACACTCGCCTCTCGATATAAATCCGTCGCGCAGATGCGGGGCCGCGTTGCCATGCTCGGCGTTGCACGCGACTATGCCTTTCGCGCTATGGCGCGGAACGACCTTTGCGCCTATGTTTGGTCCAGGTTCGCTGCTCTGGAGGAAGAGATGTTCGCCAAGCTGGTCGCAATTCCGCTCTTGCTTGCCGCAGTAGTGTTCTTCCCGTCGCTTATGCAAAGCGCTGCTCATCCCGCCTCGGTACTGCTGCTCGCCGCCTGCGCAATCGCGATTCTCATCACTACACCGGCGCATTCCGATAAACGGTGGAGGCAGGCCGAAAGCCGGGATACGCAGACTCGTGCGATGAATCGTGGTATTTAGCGAGGCAGGAGGTGCTGCCTCGCCATGCATCGGCCCTGCTTTCGCGCTTATCGATTGACCTCAGGAAGGATCGATTGACCTTAGGAAGGACGGGGCGTCGCAGTCGTTCGACGTGTGGTTGGCGAGACAACAGGGTGCACGCCTCCGTCGAATTAAGAGGACCGCCTGATGATCGCGCTGCTTCAGCGCGTGCGCCGCGCCCATGTCGATGTGGAGGGACGAACGGTCGCAGCGATCGGCCAAGGCTTGCTGGCGTTCGTGTGCGCGGAACGCGGTGACGCCGCGGCCTATGCGGAGCGACTGCTCGAGCGCGTGCTGAACTACCGCGTGTTCGCAGACTCCGAAGGTAAGATGAACTTGAGCGTGCGCGACATTGGCGGCGGGCTGTTGCTCGTGCCGCAATTCACGCTGGCTGCCGGTACCCGCAAGGGCAATCGGCCGAGCTTCACGCCCGCCGCAGCGCCCGAGGAAGGCAAACGCCTGTTCGACCACGCGGTGGCGTACGCACGAAGCGCCCACCCAATCGTCGAATGCGGTCGCTTCGGCGCGGACATGCAAGTCACGCTGACCAACGACGGCCCCGTCACGCTATCGTTGCGCTATCCGTTCTCGGCGTCACGCAGCGAAACCGAGTGAATTGCCTCAGACGAGATCCGGCAGCGCGAGGACATGAAGAGTGCACGAGCAGACTCCCCGACCTTTCTCGGCACACGAAGCACCGCACCGGGTGTTTACCATCGGTCACTCAACTCGTACGCTCGAAGCCTTCCTCGCGCTGCTCCAGACACACGGCATTGAGCGTCTCATCGATGTCCGACGCTTCCCCGGCTCCCGCCGCCATCCCCAATTTGCGCAAGCGCAACTCGATGCATCGCTGCGCGATGCGGGCATCGACTACCGTTGGTTACCGGAGCTTGGTGGCCGGCGCGCGCCACGCAAAGATTCGGTTAACACTGCGTGGCGCAACGCCGGCTTTCGCGGCTACGCCGATTACATGGAGACCGACGCCTTCAAAGCGGGCCTCGAGCACCTGCTCGCGCTGTCGGCCGAGAAGTGCAGCGCTTACATGTGCGCCGAGCAAGCATGGCAGCAGTGCCATCGCGGGTTGATCTCGGACGTCCTGAAGTGGCGCGGGATCGAGGTGATACACATCGTCGGAGCCGAGCGCACGCAGTTGCATCCCTATACCGAGCCGGCTCGGATCCTCGATGGCAAGCTCGCGTACTCGGCGCAAGATGCGCAACGCGAACTAGGGTTGTAGGCTGAATCAGCCTGGGCGCCCGTCCACGCGCGGTCGCGTGAGAATCGGTCCGTACTGCACCACGTAGATACCAAAGGCGATCGACCACGCGATGCTCGACAGCACCAATCCAAAGCCGTAAGCAGCGGGAGCGAACAGCCCCGGTACCACGCGCAATACCGCCGCAATGTGCACCAGGATGTAGGCGAGCACTTCGGCTGCGCCGACCTTGAGTGGTAAACCCATATGGCCGCGCGCCGTACGTGTGATCATGCCGATCACCATGCCGCCTACGGCTCCCACACCGAAAGCATGCAACGCCAGAACCTCGGGTACCCATGTAAACGCCGCGGCGGCGAGCAGCAGCAGTCCCACCGGTATCCAAAGATACGACAGCGGCAGGATCCAGAGGATAGGCTGCCCGCGCGTGGCGAGAGGATCCCATCTTGACATGCGCACGCCGTGGAGAACGGCGGCAGCCAGGGCGAGCACACCGGCGACGACTGGGAGCGGCACCAACAGATATGCGACTAGCGCGCCGCCGAGCGCGATCAGGGCTGCACGGTCCAGATTGGGACGCAACTCGATCCGCGCCGAAGGCACCGCGTTCTTCGTGAAACTCGGCGTGACCCTTCCCGCCATGATGGCGACAATGAAAACGACGACGAACAGCGCAGCCCTTACATAGTGCGTCGGCGTGCCGGGGAGCAGGTCGAATCGAGACAAGTGAAAGCCAAGGTTGGCCGCAGCAACCAGCAGAAGAATCGCAACGAAGAATCGATTGCGGTTGCGACTGCGCGCGAGCGGAATCCAAAGCGCCCAAGCTGCAAGCGGCAAGAAGGCGACATCGACGGCTGCCGCAAGCCATCCGGGACCGGTGAGGAGCAGAATCCGGGCCGCGAGCCACAGCGCGCACAGCGTGGCTAGGGGCAGGCCGGTAGGCGTAGGCAGGCCAGTCCAATTCCGGGTCGCGGTGAATAGAAATCCGACGATCACCGCAGCAGCGAAGCCGAACACCATTTCGTGCGCGTGCCAAGCCATGCCCGGCAGGGAGCTGGGCGGCAAAACGCCGAAATATTGCACGACCCAGAACGGCACGCTGAGTGCCGCAAGAATCGCCGCCAGCAGGTAGAACGGGCGGAAACCCAGATTGAATAGCGCGAAGGAGCGCGACTGCGATGAAGAAAGAGCGTCGCTCATGCGCCAAGTTTACGCATTGGCCGCCACACCGACTATCGGCCAATCGAACTAAGCAGGGTCACTGGGGCGCGAACGCAATGCAACGGTGCGGGGTCGACCGCGAAGGGGATTCCCCCTGAGCGCTTGCCTTGAAACCTGATTCCGCTTCGCAGCCGCCCCGTCCTGGGCACCGTTCCTTCTTGTGTGTGTATGGTTGAGCAGCATCGGACAGCCTGTCAAGCGCAAATGCTGACGGGGCGCGGGTTTTCACGCGGTTGCCGTTTTCTATGAGGACGTGCGAATCGAAATTGGAGTGCCGAGCCATGCATCTCAGAGGTCTGTACACGTTAATTTTTCTGGGCTGCCTGCACGCGGCAGCGTACGCCCTCGAGCCCCTGGGCACCGGCATGGAGGGCTTCGAGTATTCCTATCCGGTGCGAATGCTGAGTCTAACGATGGAAGGCGCTCCCGTGCGCCTCGCCTACATGGACGTCAGCCCCTCGCCTCAGCAGACCAACGGACGAACGGTCGTGCTGCTACATGGCCGCAACTTTTTCGGCGCTTACTGGAAGCAGACGATTGAGGCCTTGCAGGCAGCCGGCTATCGGGTGATCGTCCCGGATCAGATCGGCTTCGGCAAATCGTCCAAGCCCGACGTCCCGCACAGCTTCCAGCTGCACGCGATGAACCTGCGCAGCTTGGTCGGGGCCCTAGGCGTCGAGAAAGTCCACGTCGTGGCTCACTCGATCGGCGGCATGATGGCGATCCGGTTCGCGTTGATGTATCCAGAAATGGTCGACAAGCTGGTGTTGGAGAGCCCCATCGGGCTGGAGGACTATCGCATCCTGGTGCCCTACGCGACGCGCGAGCAGCTCACGCGCGAACACCTGGAAACGACCCGCGAAGCGTTCGACAAGCAGTTCCATGCCTTCTTCGCACACTGGCAGCCCGAGTTTCAAGTCTTCCCCGACGTCCAAGCGGCTTGGTTGCTCAGCTCCGAGCCCTACCGCATCGCCCGAACCGCGGCCCACACCTGGCTCATGGCTTACGAGCAACCGGTGGTCTATGAGCTCGGGTTGGTGCGGCCGAGGACGTTGCTCACCTGCGGCGATCAGGATCACAGCGCGATCGGGCGCAATCGCGTTCCGCCCGAAGTGCGCGACCGACTCGGGCGCTATACCGAGTTGTGCCCGCGCGCAGCGGCGGCGCTGCCTCGCGCAGATCTGGTCATGTTCAATGGCGTCGGACACGTCGCCCATCTGGAAGTCCCCGAGCGATTCAACCGCTTGCTGTTGGAGTTCCTGGCACGACCGTGATGCCTCGGATCGCCTCGAATTGGCAACGGTCGGAAGTCTGCGACGGCCCGCTGATTCGAATGACGCTGCGATGTCGTGGCCGCGCCCTCGATTAATGCGCGAAGCGCTGATGCGTGGTCAAATAGAGCGGGCGCAGCCGGGCTACGACGGTCGTCACGCCTGAGTCCTGCAGCAAGATTCGTCATTCCGCAGCGAGGGACCACAGCATGCGCAAGGCTCTAATTGTCATCGTCACCATGCTCGCTGCGGGCCTCGGTCTTGCGCTTGCTGCCGATGCCATCCACATGCGCTGGCAACCGGGCGAGGACGGCAAACTGGCCGCTGGGTGGCGTGAGCTCACGTTCCCCAGGATCGCACGGCACACACGCTACAGTCTGGTACCCGAGAACAGCGGCTACGTCGTCAAGGCCGAAGCGGACAAGTCGGCTTCTGGGCTTACTCACGTGATCGCTGCCAACGCGAGGGATTTGCCGATCTTGCAGTGGCGCTGGAAGGTGCAGAATCTGATTGACAAGGCGGACATCTCGCGCAAGGACGGCGACGACTACCCCGCACGCATCTACGTCACGTTTGCTTACGACCCCAAACGCGCGAGCATCGGCCAGCGCATCAAATACGAAGCGGCCCGACTCGTCTACGGCGAATATCCCCCTCACGCCGGCTTGAACTATGTCTGGGACGGCCGTGCGCCGGTCGGAACCAATGTTCCTAACGCTTACACCGATCGTGTTCATATGATCGTGGTGGACAGCGGAAGCGAACGATTGGGACAATGGGTCACGCACGAGCGTAATCTCTACGAGGACTATCGCGCCTCGTTCGACGAGGAGCCGCCGGCGATCTCGGGAATCGCGATCATGACGGACACCGACAATACGGGCGAACGTGCCACTGCTTATTACGGCGAAATAGACCTGCTACCAGCGCGTTAGTCGTTCTGCCGAAAAAAACGCCTATGCGACGCCCCACTCGAGGCGGCGCAGCCGAGCGCCTGAGTGCCGTGGCGACTTTCGCTTCTTCCTGCTACATTCCCCGGTCTGCATACCATGCCAATGGCACGCTGCTCATCGCACAGCGTCCTGGTGAGCAGAGCCGCCAAAGGACACGGGGGTCGACATGCTCAAACGCTTCAAGCTGCCGTTCCGTCGCTCTGCCGCACATTCAGCCGGCATATCGGGCGCTCAGGGAATCTCGGGTGTCTTCGGCCGTCGTCGCTGGGTGCGCAACACTGTGGTCGGCATTGCCGCGTTCCTCGTCGTATTCGCGGTCGTCGGCTTCTTCGTCGCTCCCCCTCTGATCAAGCACTATGCGGTGAAGATTCTCGCGGGCCAGTTGGGACGGCCGGTATCGATTCAAGCCGTCAAGGTCAATCCCTTCGCCATGACAATGTCGGTACAAGGACTTTCGATCCAAGAGCCGAGCGGATCGCCAACCTTTGCGTCCTTCGACGAACTTCTGGTCAACCTCGAATATCGCTCGATCATTCGGCGGGCGCCTGTCGTGAAGCAACTGCAGCTCAGAAAACCCTATTTGCATATCGTGCGCAATGCCGATAGCCGCACGTACAACTTCTCGGATCTGATCGACAAGTTTTCCAAACCCGATCCTCAACCCACTCAATCGAGTCCGCCTCGCTTTTCCCTCCACAACATCGAGCTGCTCAGTGGTCGGGTCGAGTTCGATGACCGACCCAAGCAGGCGCGGCACGCGATCACCGAGATCAACCTCGCGGTGCCTTTCATCTCCAATCTGCCCGACGTGGTCGAAACCTATGTGCAGCCGGCGTTTTCCGCGAAGATGAACGGCAGCCCGATCGCGCTCAAAGGCCGCACGAAGCCGTTCAAGGACACCCTCGAGACATCGATGGATCTGAACATCGACGGGCTCGAGATTCCCCGCTACATGGAGTACGTGCCGGTCAAGCTCGGTTTTCGCGTCGCTTCGGCGGTTCTCGACACGCGCCTGGCCATCTCTTTTTTGCAAGCAGGTAAGCAGCCGCAAGTGCTCGTCAAAGGCGATGTGGGCTTGAGCAAGATCGGCGTGACAGAGATCGACGGATCGCCACTGCTCAACCTGGCTGCGCTGAATGTCCCCGTGAGCGAGATCGATGTATTCGGCAACCGCTTCGATTTCGGCAACATCAGCATTGCTGCACCGGAGGTGTTCTTGCACCGGGCGCGCGACGGGGCGCTGAACTGGATGCCGGTGAAACCTCCTGGTGCGGCAGGCTCTACCGAATCGTCTGCGCGATCGACGGGCAAGACTGCGCGGCAAGCGAGCGAGGCACCCCAGCGCCAAGTGAAGCTTTCCGTCGCGCAAGTCACCCTCAAGGATGGCCAGCTGCATGTCCTCGACGACGTTCCGCAGAAGCCTTTCCGCGCGGATCTGATTGGCATCCAAGCGAGCCTGCGCCAGCTCGCCATGCCGCAAGCCGTCCCGGCGCAGGCCGAGCTCGCGTTTTCCACGTCCCACGACGAGACGGTCAAGCTGAACGCGACTCTGTTGTTGGATCCACTGACGTCCGAGGGTGCGGTGGAGGTGAGCAAAGTCGCGCTTAAGAATTACTCACCCTACTACCAAGATTTCCTTTTCTATCGAATCGAGGACGGCTCGGCCCGCTTGTCGACACGCTACGCCTTCAAGATGGCGACCGACGGCCCACAAGTTCACCTGACTGGACTCAGCTTGAGTCTCAATTCATTCCGAATGCGCAAGCCCGGCGCGAGTGAAGACTTTCTCAAGGTGAAGTCCGCCCAGATCGACGACGGCGATATCGATCTGAGCCGGGCGGCGCTAACCATCGGTCAAGTCAGTACACGCGATGGCTCCTTGAACTTGATCCGCGAAGCGGACGGTGCGATCAACGCGACGCGTATCGTGGCTGCATCCAAACAGGCGCCATCCTCCAAAGAGGCCAAGCCCAGCGGCCAGGCAACGCCATGGAACATCACGGTGAGCAAGGCCGACATCGAGCGCTGGAAAGTTGCCTTCACCGATATGGCACTCAAGGAACCGGTCAAGATGGTCGTGGATAGCTTGCGCTTCAAGGCGAGCGAGATCAGCAATCAGAAGAATCACAAGGGACAGATCTCTTTGCAAGCCAAGCTTAACCAGACCGGTAACCTCAAGGCGGCGGGGCCGGTATCGATCAATCCGGTCGCGGCGGACCTCAAGGTGGACTTGAACGGATTTGGTCTCGTACCGCTGCAGCCCTACTTCACCGACAGGCTGAACCTCTTGCTCAGCAGCGCCGATCTGATGGTCAAAGGCGGCGCGAAGATCAGTCTCGCGGCCGACGGCGCGCTCAACGCCGCATTCAAAGGCGAACTCGGGCTCAACGACTTCGCCTCGGTCGAGAAGAGCAGCGCGGAAGACTTGCTCAAGTGGCAGTCGCTCTACGTTGCTGGCGTCGATTACACACATGCGCCGCGCTCGCTGAGCATCGAAGAGGTGGCTCTCTCGAATTTCTACGCGCGCATCATCATTTTTCCGAATGGACGGTTGAATCTTCAGAACATCGCGGTGTCGGATCAAACCGAGATCGCGGCAGCAGACGCAAGCACGCCTCCTCAACGCGACGCGGCAGAGGCCGCTGCCGCAACCGCGGCGCCCGCCGCCGGCTCTGTCAGCGGGCGCGGCTCGCCGAACGCGGCGCAGGTCGAGGCGCCGAAGACGAACACTGCGCAGAAGGACGCGGTGCCAGCTGCGGCGACCGAGGGCGCAAAGCAAACGGCGCCGATCCGCATCGCGAAGGTGACGCTACAAGGCGGCGACATCAACTTCACCGATCTCTTCATCAAACCGAACTACTCGGCCGACTTGACCGAGATTGGTGGCGCAGTGGTGGGGCTGTCCTCGCAGCTCGATACGACTGCCGACGTTGATCTGCGCGGACGTTTCGCCAAGACCGCCCCTGTGGTGATCAAAGGCAAGATCAACCCGCTCGTTCAGAACCTGTTTCTCGATTTGCATGCGGACGTGCGTGACATCGAACTGGGCCCCTTCACGCCATATTCGGGCAAGTATGTGGGCTATGCGATCGAGAAAGGCAAGATGAGTTTCGACGTCGAGTACAAGGTGGAAAATCGGAAGCTCGCGGCCAAGAACAAGCTGGTGCTCGACCAGCTCACTTTTGGGGAGAAGATCGAAAGCCCAACCGCAACTAAGCTGCCGGTTCTGCTCGCGGTTGCACTCCTGAAGGACCGCAACGGTGTAATCGACGTGAACTTGCCGATCAGCGGGTCGCTCGACGATCCCAAGTTCAGCATCGGCGGCATTGTTCTGCGCATCATCTTCAATTTGATTGAGAAGGCGGTCACCGCGCCATTTGCGCTCATCGGGAACCTGCTGGGTGGCGCAGGTGGGGCCGAGTTGTCCTTCATCGAATTCGACGATGGCCGGGCACTCCTGACCGAAGACGCGAAGAACAAGGTCGCCAAGTTGCAGACCGCATTGGTCGAGCGACCGGGGTTGAAGCTCGAGATAACGGGCCGCGTGCACCCGGAAAAGGATCGCGAGGGGCTGCGCCGGTATCGCTTCGAGCAGCAGGTGAAGGCGCAGAAGCTCAAGGACATGGTCAAGCAGGGCGCGTCCGTGCCCTCGGTCGACCAGGTGAAAATCGAGCCTGCGGAGTATGAAAAATATCTCAAACGCGCTTACAAAGAGGCTAAGTTCGCGAAACCCCGCAACGCCATTGGGATGACCAAAGATCTCCCCGTCACCGAGATGGAGAAGCTCATGCTCACCAACACCCAGGTAAGCGATGACGATCTCATTCAGCTGGCCAACCAGCGCGCCCAGACGGCGAAGGATGCACTGACTCGAGACGAAAAGGTCGCCCTCGAGCGGGTGTTCTTGCTCGCACCGAAGATGGACGCCGGTAAGGCCGATCAAGGCAAGGCGAGCCGGGTCGATTTTTCCCTCAAGTAGGTCCGCTCGCCAGCATTGATTGGCGAGCGCCCTGCTACCCGCAAGGGCGCCTATAACTTTTGCTCAGTACGCACGCATTTAATGCGGCGGTAGGATCTCCACCATGTGGGGTGCTCCGATGCCTATCGGAGCGCAGGTTTCGTCAATGGAGGGGATCCAAATGAACAAAAAGACCGCTAACCGCTGGGAGCACCTCATTGCGCCGAGCATCGTCTCGCCGAAGATCGAGACGGCCCGCCTGATCACCCCATGCGCGGGAGCTGTTCGAGGTTTGTCAGCACGTCCGCGCGACGGGTCCTTCAAGTCGGCCGCTCTGCAATCCAAGCGCATCGCCCTGATCAGTACCCCGGGATTGGTTGCCGACAGTCTGGTCCGTTCACTTCGCTCGCTCGGTCCATGGGCGGACGTGCAAGCAACTTCACTCGACCCCATCGAGAAGACGGCTCTAGGTGCCGATCTCATCGTGCTCGATGCCGAATCGTGCACCGACTTGCCAGCGGCGGCGAAGGCCTTGCACGACCGTTCACGGGCGCCGATCGCACTACTCACGGTCGCGCCGGACGAGGACTGGGTCACCGAGGCGTTGTCATTGGGCGTGGCGACCGTAATCGCCAAGTCGTGCACAGAGTCGCAGATGCTCGATATCCTGCGGCGGCTGCTCGATGCCGCGCACATCAGCGTCGATGGTCACGCTTACATCAACGCCTCGGCTACGCCGCCGGTTACCCGATCCAGCAATCCCTATGGCCTTACACCGGGCGAGCTCGATGTCCTGCGCTTGCTCGCCGAAGGTCTGACCAATCAGCAAATCGCAGAGCAGCGTGGCAGCAAAGAAGGTACGGTCAAGATTCATCTCGATAAGATTTACAAAAAGCTCAAAGTGCAGAATCGAACGCAAGCGATGTGCATCGCAGTCCGGATGGAGGCGGTGCGCGATCTGCAGCTGCGTCAGATCGAGCGTGGGGGCTTTGCCTTCGAAGCACTGATTCCTTATGTCAGCCACGAGATCCGGCGACCGGGGGACGTGCTGTTCCGCCGGGGAGAGCGAAGCGATTCGCTGTATTACATTCGACGAGGCAAAGTGCGTCTCGCGGAATTCGATGTGGAGCTGGAGGACGGAGGCCTTCTCGGCGAGATTGGAATCTTCTCGCCGGGTCATGCGCGCACCTGCACGGCTTTGTGCGAAACGCAAACCAGCTTGTTCCGTTTGAGCGCAGACCAGGCGCAGCGGCTCTATATCGAGAACCCGCGTTTCGCATATCACGTCGTGAAGCTGATCGCGGGCCGCTTGATCGCGGATCAAATGCGACAGGAGACCGTGCGCCACTGATAGCGCGGAGCCGCACAACGGCTTGGGAGGGAAGGCAAAAACGCCGGCCCCAGCAACCGGTGTGGTACCGCGAGACCGCTGCAGTGGTTTGACTCTTCGCTGTGACCCGCTATGCTATCCAGATCATCCTATAACGACCTCAGCGCGCTGCTTGCACTGCGGCTGCAGGGGAGATCGGGACGCATGGCGCTTCGTACGTTGGTCGTCGCACAGTCGGAAGTCATCCTTGCGCGCATCAAAGGCTGTATCACGGCGGCACTTCCGGAAGCTGAAATCGAATTGTGCAGACACGAAGCGCTGCCTAACGGCATCGAGGTCCCTCCCGATCTGATCGTCCTCGACCCACCGCCGGAACTCACTCCAGCGGAATCGGTGAGCAGTGTGGCGGAACATTTCCCGTTCGCACCTTTGGCTATCGTGGGTACGCTCGTCGATGAGCGGGTAATCGAGGCCGCATTGCGGGCGGGCGCGTTGTCCTATATCCCCGCGCAATATACCAACGAGCAGTTTAGTCTCGTGCTGCGCTTGGCGGTACAGGGAATCGGCCACCGCCCAAATCTTCTACGTGGTGCAAGCATGCATGAAGCGCACTCTTCGAGTGCCGCGAACGGAGATCAGCCTGACCAGACCGCTAGCCAATATAAGCTGACGCCGAGGCAAATCGAGGTTCTCGCCCACGCAGTCGAAGGCCTATCCAATAAGCAGATCGCCAACCGTCTGAAGGTGACGGAAGGTGTCGTGCGCTTGCACATGAGCGAGATCTATCGAAGATTAAGTGTAGAGCGGCGCGCAGAGGCGATCGTGAAGGCTCTACGAATCAAGGAGGTCATCAAAGCGCTCGTTGGACGAGGTGAAAACGGCAAGGACGTGCTGGATTGGCTGCTCCCTCATGTGACCCATCGACAATTGAGACGCGGAGAGGTGATTTTCCACAAGGGTGATCCAGGTCGAGAGCTGTATTACCTGCAGCGCGGGCAGGTCGTGCTGGAGGAGATTGGAGTGCATATGCACCCCGGAGAGTTGTTCGGGGAGATCGGCGTCTTTGCGCCTAATCGAAGTCGCACCTGCACGGCGCGCTGTGTGACTGATGTCGATTTGTTCTGCCTCAACTCCGAGCAAGTCAAAACGATCTACTATCTCAATCCGCAATTCGCGCTTCATCTGGTCACCCTACTCGCACGCCGACTCATCGCCGATCGAGATCGTCCGGCTTGACACATGGCATGGCGCGGTCGACGTGCTCTCCACACAGATCCCGGCACGCCGAGCGGCGAGTCCGAGACGTGGCCGCGACGGCACTTATCTCCACAGGCCCGCACGCTGCTGATCAGTTTGCTGGTCGGCATCGCTGTCGCCGCGGCATGCGCGCTCCCGTGGACGGTTAGCTGGCAGGAGAACTTCGACCTCTATCTTCTCTTTCACGCGCGCGGCAAGCGTCCCACACCAGGCAACGTTGTGATCGTGCCAGTGGATCGGCGGGCCGCCGAGGCGATCTGGGTTTCGAAGAACCCGCACGCTCGCGCGACATGCGAGGACGTGCGCATTGCTGGCGATCACACCACCACCCATGAGAAGCTGGATCCGCCCCATCTCATGTCGCGCTGGCCCCGCTGCCTCACGGCGAAGGTCGTCGAATCCCTTCACGCCGCGGGCGCGTCGGCAATCGTGCTCGACGTGATGTTCCGCAACCTGCCCGCCTCGCCCGATCGCGATAGCGATCAAGCCGCCGAAGGCGATCGCCAGTTAGCCCAGGCTATGCGATTGGCCGGTAACGTCCTTATTGCTCAGCGCATAGAGGGCGAGCACGATCAGCCCGCCGAAACCGTCGAGGCCATCGCAGAAGCCGCAATCGGACAAGCGCCCTTTCTCTTACCTCGCACGAACCTGACGTTCGTCCATCGCTTTTCTACCCTGGAGGTCAATGCGTGGGACAACGTCAGCATGCCCGTGCTGGCGCTGCAGGTTCACACGTTGGCGCTTTACAACGTGCTCCACGACATCCTCACTCGCGAAGCGCCCGATCTGGCCATGCAACTACCATCGACCATCCGTGAGGTGCAGGCCCAGCGCCACTTGCAGAGCCTCGCGCTGATGCTTCGCATGGCATTCCAAAAGGACTCCTCGTTAAGCCGACGCGTAGTCGACGCGTTGGGGCGGCCTGAGCATGCAGACCTCACGCCGATCCAACGTGCGCAGCTTACTGCGCTGGTGCGCGCGTACAGCGGCAGCAGCAGCCGGTACTTCAACTTGAAGGGCCCGCCCGGAACGATCCAGGCGGTTCGCTTCGAGCGGCTCGTGAGCGGGAAGGACCTGCCGGATCTGTCCGGTAAAGTCGTGTTTCTCGGCCTTGCCGAGTACGGCCAGCCTGAGCAATACGAGCACTTTGCCACGATCTGGCAGGATCTCAATGGGTTCGACCACAGCGGTGTCGAACTCGCCGCAACGGCGCTCTCCAATCTATTGGATGACGATTCGATCGAGCCGGTGCCCCTGTGGCTGGGGCTTCTTCTCACCTTCGCGCTTACCGCATCGCTCGCATGGCTTTGCTTCCTCTCGACCACCTCGCGCGCGCTGCTGGTTACCTTGGCCATGCTGTGCTTCTATTTCGCGTTCGCGCTCCTGCTGTTCGAATACCGCGCGTTGTGGCTGCCGGTTGGAAGCGTTGCAGTAGGTAGCCTGTTCGCCCTCGGTGTCGCGTTCGGCACGCAGTATGTCGACTTGAAACACCAATACCGAGGCCTGTACAAGGTGCTTGGCATGTTCGTTCCGCGAACCGTCGTTGAGCGGTTGGTCAACAATGCCGAGCGCTTGGCATGGATCCGGGAGACGGCTTTTGGCGCCTGCGTTGCAACCGATGGAGAACGCTACACCGCGCTGGCGGACCGCTTGTCCCCAGTCGAGTTGTCGCGTTTCCTCAATCGCTATTTTCAAACCCTTTTCCCCCCGGTCGCGAGCAGCGAGGGCTGGGTATCGGACGTAGTCGGTGACTCTATGCTTGCGGTGTGGGCCGAATCTCGCCCCAATCCTCGAGTGCGGGAACGCGCCTGCCAGGCGGCGCTCGAGATGCTCGCGGCAAGCGAACGCTTCAACGATGGATCAGAGTCGGCAAAGATGGCTACGCGCATTGGCGTGGATTTCGGTCCTATCGCCCTCACCACATTAGGGGCAGGTACCCACTGGGAGTACCGGCCGGTTGGGGCGGTGCCCAATACGGC
>Ga0070741_10013253_pt1 | contig 14631 bp, 17 predicted proteins | sample Coa_R1_4_FD_66440 | JGI IMG/M metagenome (GOLD analysis project Ga0070741, IMG submission 66440) | Surface soil microbial communities from Centralia Pennsylvania, which are recovering from an underground coalmine fire - Coalmine... | ecosystem: Environmental > Terrestrial > Soil > Unclassified ...
GCGCAGCTGTTCGCACACGAACTGGATTCCTCGATGCGCGAACGCCACTGCTTCGAAAGCGATCTGAAAGATTGGTGCCTTGCGTATCGCGCGCGGCCGCTTACGGTGCGGTTCATCCGCATCGTTCGCAAAGGAGCCGGCACCGCGGCGATTCGCGAAATTGAAGTGCGCGAAGCGGAGCCGCTCAAGTAGCCGATTCGAATTCGCTGCCTGCCGGGCGTTCCATCAATGCGGCCAATGCCGAAAGCGGCGTGGCTTCTCCTTTCAGCACTTTGAGAATCGAACTCATCAGCGGAATCGGTACGTTCACCGAATCGGCGAGATGCGATGCGGCGATGCACGTGGGAACGCCTTCCGCAACCTGGCCGACCGATTCGAGCGCCCCCGCCAGCGGTTTGCCTTCGGCCAGATACCTGCCCAAGCGGTAGTTGCGGCTGAGTCTGCTCGCGGCAGTCGCAAAAAGATCGCCCACGCCGCTGAGACCCAAAAAAGTGGTCCGTTCCGCGCCCATCGCGCATCCCAAAATGGACATTTCGCGCAAACTTCTTGCCAAAAAAGCGCCCTTCGTGTTGTCGCCGAATCCCAAACCGTCGCTGATTCCCGCGCCGATGGCGAAAACGTTTTTCAACGCGCCGCCCAGCTCCACACCCACCACATCGCGCGACGTGTAAACTCGGAACGATCGTCCGGTGAGCATCATCTGAATTTGTGAAGCAAGATGAGCGTTGGGCGATGCGGCCACGCTCGCCGTAGGAACTCCTCGTGCGACTTCGATCGCCAAATTCGGCCCGCTCAAAACCGCGTAATCGGCGTTGGGGCGGACGTGTTCCACAATTTCGCTCATCCTGCGCGAGGTGCCTTCTTCCAGCCCTTTGGTGGCGATCAAAACTCCGCAGGGTTCATTTGGAATCCGTTCGCAAACTTCGCGAAACGCCGCGCTCGGCACCGCAATCACCCACAGATCGGCGCGCGCAGGCAATTCGCCGCTCACGCGCACGTTTTCGGGAAGTTTCACGCCGGGAAGAAACTTTCGGTTCTCACGATCTTTTTGAATGGCGCCGATCTCGTCATTCGAGCGCCCCCAAAGCAGCACGCTCGCATCCGACAGCGCGAACAAACAGCTCAGCGCCGTGCCCCAACTGCCCGATCCAAGAACCACGATTTCACTCACGAAACCCAATCATACTCGCACGGGCCAAGGGTAAAATCAGCCATCCCGATCTATGCCATACGTCATTACCGAGCCGTGCATCGGCGTGAAAGACAAATCCTGCCTCACCGTCTGTCCCGTAGACTGCATTTATGAAGACGACACCATGCTCTACATCAACCCCGATGAATGCATTGACTGCGGGTTGTGCGAGCCCGAATGTCCCGTCACCGCGATTTTCGTTGACACCGATGTGCCCCCGAACTGGCGCGAATACATCGAAAAAAACGCCGAAATAGGAAGAAAAATCGCCGCCAAAAAGAAAGGGGGCTAAACCGCCTGCAGCAGTTCGAACTCGTCGTGAAAAGCCCGGACTGCCCGCGCGCAATCCGATTCTGAAATCAGAATTGACATCGCATACAAACTGTCGCTCGTCTGCAGCGGTTGAATGTTCTCACGTTCCAAGCACTCCAGCACCCGCCGATAAATCCCCGGCTGCTGAAGATACTCATGCGCGATCACCGAAACCATCGTGCAGTTTTCGATCAACAACGCCACGACAAACCGAATGTTCCCGAAAGCGTTCGTTTTGGAAAGCATCTTCGCTTGTGCCTGCACTTCTTCCGATCCTCGACGACCGATCTGCACGATGTAAGTCCTCGGATCAGCATCTTGAATCATCGGCACAACCAGCCCATCCAAAATCCCTTGCACTTTGCTCAGCTGCTTTCTGGGTACCGCGAACCCGAAACTGTTTGGGTGCGAATTCAGCATGAACAGATTCACTTCATAATCGGCCATCAGTTCATACACTTTGGCTTCCAAAACCGCTTTGTCGGCGCCGAACGGAGTGTCGAACTGAAGATAAACCAGTTTCCCGGTGTGCGTAACCCCGGTTACCCTTCTTTCGGGAAACGCCTCTTTAGGAACCACTTCGGTGCCGGGTTCATCGCTGAACGTGCTTTTAATCCACAGCGGAATCCCAAACTTCATCGCAATTTCAGCCGCGCGCGGGTGCACCACTTTTGCGCCCTGGTGCGCAATCTCTGCGATCTCCTCATACGTCATTTTGCGCAACGTCGGCGCTTCGGGAACCATCTCGGGGTCGCTGGTCTTCACGCCGTCCACGTCGGTATAGATCTCCACCGACTCGGCTCCCAGCGCGGCGCCCAGAGCGCTTGCGGTTGTGTCGCTTCCTCCGCGCCCAAGTGTCGTAATCTCGCCATACACAGCATCGGGCTGCGGGTCGGATCGGCCCTGAAATCCGCACACCACCGGAATGCGTCCACTTTTCAAAACGCGTAAAACGTCGTCGGGCTTCACATACAGAATTCTCGCATCTCCATGGTTCGTGTCGGTAACCAGCCCCGCCTGCCCGCCGGTCATCGCGCTCGCCTGATGCCCAAGCGATTTCAACGTTTGAGCGAAAATGCATGTGGACATGATTTCGCCGCAGCAAAGCATCAGATCCACTTCGCGGGCGTCGGGCAGAATCATCGGGTCAACGTCGCGAAGCAGACCGAGCAGCGTGTCGGTTGCATAAGGCGAACCTTTTCTTCCGATCGCGCTTACCACCACCACCGGCGAAATGCCCAGCTCCTTCACGGCGATCACTTTGCGCGCCGCCAAAATCCTGCTTTCAGGAGTCGCGACGCTGGTGCCGCCGAACTTCAAAACGCGGACTCTCATGCTCCGCCGCCGTTCATAATCAGTTTCTTCAAACCGTCTGCCGCGCATTCCGCCGATTCAGAATCCACAACCAGCAGCACCGAAGAGTGCATGTCGCCAAGCGATTCGATCGCCGCACCTGCCTGAACAACCGTTTGAGCAATCCGCGCGACCATTCCCGCCTCGTCGCGGATGTTGACGGCGTTCACCGTAAGAATTGCGCGGTCGGTGAGCACGCGCGCGTCGAATCCCGCATCGCAAAGCAGGTCGCGCACGGCGGTCCCTTTGTCCTGCGGAACCACAAGGCTGAAACCGTCCAACGACAGTTTCAAAAAGTCAATCGAAATTTCAGCCTCGGCCAGCAGACGCACCGCATCCAGCCGCCGAGCGCCGAGCGCCGCCTCTTCGATGCCCGTGACCACCACCAGGGCGTGCCCGTGCGAAACCTGAACCGAAGAGATCCCCCGCTCGGTCTCAAACGCAGTTCCGGCCTCCATCGCGCGCCGATTTTACCGGCACACGGCCCCGCGGCGCGTTACGGCTTGATTCTGAGCGTTTGAATCGAGGCCCTCGCGTCGTTGATAATTCCCGTCGGATTCTGCGCCGAAACGAAGGTCAACGTGTATGCGTCGTGGCCTTTGGAAACCACATACACAACCCGTCCGATCGTGTCGCCTGCCGGCGTGGTAAACGGAGCGTTGAATTCATACGCCGAACCGATCGGCAGATCCATCTTCTCTTTGGTCTGATACGCCATCAAGAACTGACCCATCGTTTTGGCTGCCGTTTCAAGGTTTCCGCCTCCGGGTTCCTTTTTGATCACAACGCCCGTGCGAGGCACCCCGATCACTTTGCGCTCTTCGACGTTGATGTACGTTGCCAGAATGTTCGCGCCATCTTCGTCCAATCCTTTCAGCCTGTTCGCCACCACGTCCACGCCGCTCATCGCGCCCTTTTCCCAATCCATCGGAATCACCAGCGAAATATCCCCCGCTTCCACAAGTTTGCTGCCGGGCGGCACATCTGCCGGCGGCGCCTGCTTGATTTCGCTCGGCGGCCCCGAACAGCCGATCACCACAATGCCGACAAAAACCCAGATCGCTTGTCTCATACGGAACTTTTCGACGGCGGCAGACAGGCATCCTCCCAAACTATGGGGGAAACTGTTTCAACGTCGCAAGAAAAAATCGTTCACGATCGGCGCGGCGCAAGGCGCCCTCCCGCGGATCGTGCCAAACCGCGGACGCAGGCCCCATACTGCAAAAAGCCTGTCACACGTGCGGGCGAAAACAGGCCGCGCGGGCGCATATCCCCTGCACAGCGAATAAACCGCAAGTTCGTTCGCAAGCAGCAGCGATGACTCGGTTTGGAAACTCCCCAGCACGCTCGCCGCAATGTAAGCATCGCGCGGCGCACGGAGTCTGTCCGCATGATATAACGCCAGGATCTTCTGCACATCGCTCCTGGCAAACCGGCTGCGCTTACGCTTGCGAAACCAATTCCACAACTCGCGGCTGCTCGCGCGCGTTTGCCATTTCGAATCGCGGCTCTGCATCAGCCGTTCGAACATCCGTTCATCGGGCTTCTGAAACGCTTCCAGCCCACGCTGTTTGATTTCGCTCAGCGGAGGCTGCAAAAAATCGAGCCTCGACGCATCGGTTACCGAATACGCGTCCTCGCCTGCAAGATCTTTCCACACCGGCGTGCCTTCGGCGCTCCAAGAAAACTGACTCCCAAAACGTTGTTTCTTGCCGATCGTAGTCAAAAAGCGATCTTCCGCCAGCGCCGGCGTCGAGCCGAATTTTCCGCGCGCAAAAGCGATGATAGAAAGTTCGCGCGCGACTTCGAAATCCTCGGCCCGTTCTCCGTGCTGAAAAATCAGCGCCAGCGAATCAAGATCTTGCGGCGACAAATGCGCCGCTTTTGCGACGATCTGGCGGGCCCGAAGCAGCCGCGCGCGGTCTCTTGGCGCGACCTCTTTTTGATGTTCGAAATAAGCCTGCGCAGATGCGCGGTCCATCTGATCGGCTTTCGCCAGCGCGTGAATTTCGGCAGAAACCGCGCCCGTATCGGGAATAAGAAAAAGCATCGCAAAAAAAACGTCAGCTGGTAGGGCGTATAGGACTCGAACCTATGACCCGCTGATTAAGAGTCAGCTGCTCTACCAACTGAGCTAACGCCCCACAAGATGAGCGATATTACCCAAGCCGAAACGCCCGCATCGCATTCTCGGTGGTCACGCGGGCCATCGCATCGAACGTTTCACCGCGCGCTTGCGCGATCTCGGCGCACACAAACCGAACAAACGCGGGCTCGTTGGTTCGTCCGCGATAAGGTTCGGGCGCCAAGTATGGCGAATCGGTTTCGATGAGAATTTTTTCGGCAGGCATCTGCGAAACCAACCTGCGCAAACTTTCGGCTTTGCGATAGGTGATGGGACCATCCACCCCGAAATAGCACCCAAATTCCAACGCGCGCGCAAAATCCGATTCGGTTCCCGAAAAACAGTGCAGCATTAAATTCTCGGGCAGATCAGCAATCGAATCGAGCATCGCGAACAGCGCGCCGTAAGCCTCACGGCAGTGAAACACAACCGGCATGTTCAGCTCCACAGCCAGGTGAATCTGGTCGCGCGTGCACCGATCCTGCTGATCGAGCGTCGCAAAGTTCCAATGTTTGTCATAGCCGATCTCCCCGATCGCTGCGGCTTTCGGGTGCGCACAAAGTTCGCGGATTCTTTCGATGTCCCCCGGCACGTAGCTGGCTGCAGAGTTTGGATGCCATCCCACCACGGCATAAACCGAATCAAACGCATCTGCCAAATCCAATGCGCGCTGCGAGCTTTCTACGTCCAAGCCCACCACCATCATCTTCTCGACGCCGACAGATTCGGCGCGGCGCACCACAGCATCAACATCCGGAAACTTCTCCGATAGGTTCAGATGGCAGTGCGTGTCAATCAGCACAAGTTCAATGCGTCCCGCCGCGAATCTGATCGAAAAGGTGCGGAAGCAGCGGAACCAGCGCGCGCATTCCGCACCTCGCGCCCTGCGGCGATCCGGGAAGGTTCACAATCAAACATCTTCCGCGCATTCCGCACACCGCTCGGCTCAGCGCCGCGAACGGCGTTTCTTCCAGCGATCGCATCGTAAGCAAAAACTCTAATCCGTGCGCACGCCGGCTGAGCAGCGGCAGCGTCGCTTCGGGAGTTACGTCGCGCGGAGAAAACCCCGTGCCTCCGGTGGTAAAAACTGCATCCGATGCGTCCGCCATCGTTTTGATCGCCGACGAAATCTCCATCAGTTCATCCGGAACGATTTTTCGAATTACCCGCGCGGGCCGAAGCGCGTCCAAACTCTCAGCGATTGCCGCTCCCGATTCGTCGCTGCTTTCATCGCGCGTATCGGAAATTGTGAGTATCGAAAAACTCAGGTTTTCCAATCCGATTTGCCTCCCGTCTTTTCGATCAGGCGCACATGTTCGATCACCATTCCGTGCCCCGCCGACTTCAGCATGTCATAAATCGTGGCCGCAGCCACCAGCACGGCCGTGATCGCCTCCATCTCGACGCCGGTGTTCGCGAGCGCAACGCACTCGCTTCGAATCCGCACTCCCTCTTGTTCCAGCTCCAACCACATCGAAACGGACTGCAGCGGCAGTTGATGGCACAACGGAATCAGTTCGCTCGTTCGTTTTGCCGCCTGAATCCCAGCCACCTGCGCCACGGCCAGCGCGTCGCCTTTCGGATGCTCATCCAACGCCGCCATGTGCGCAGGCTGCAATCGCACGAACCCTTCCGCCAAGGCACGCCTCAAAGTAGGCTGTTTCTCCGATACATCCACCATCCGAGCGCGGCCTTCCGAATCCAAATGCGGTAAATCCGACACAAAATCAGCGTACCCAGCCGTCAAACTTTCGAACGATGATCCTTCTGCCAAGCCTCGCCCTCGGTGCCCTCGCACCCGACATCACGATCACCTCGCCCGAGGGAAGGCAGTTTGCGCTGCTTGCCCCACGCGAAAACTACGCGGTCGTGGCCGTGGGTCTCCACTCGAAGATCGATGCGAACGTCCTCGCAAGGCTCTCGGTCATCCGCCCCGAAGCGGCTCCAGCCGACATCTATCCGCTCATGCCGCCTAACACTCCCGCCGCTTTCACCACAGCCCAGGAATCGCTCGCCAAGTTCGGAACAGGAAGGCGTGCGTTCCTCATCAGCCCAACTGGCCGCATCGTGCAGTCGTGGCCAGACGTTGATCCTTCCAAAATCGAGGCGCGGCTGTCTCTCTCCCGTCCGCCCATCGGGTTCGACCTCGCCGAACTGCGCGACGCGGTGAAGCGCGATCAGCCGGTGCAAAGCGGTTTTCTGATTCTGTTTCTTTCTTCTCAGGGCGTGGTTGATTCGCTGTATTCCCAAAGAATCTCCGAGATCATCGCCAAATGCCGCGGAATGAAGATCGGCGTGGCATGCGTGTTTTCGAACTGGGATGAAACCCTCGAAGACGCCGCGAAGTTTTTGCAGGATGCAAAAAGCGATGCGCTGCCGGTTCTCGACCCCGGCGGAGCGTACTCCTGCGCGTGCATCGCTTCGATCACCCCGACCGCCGCGCTGCTCGATCCCGCGGGCAGGGTGGCCTACTTCGGGGCGGTTGACTCGAACTCCCGCCCGCGCGACGACACACGCCGATACCTCTCCGACGCTCTTGAAGCGGTTTCGCAGGGCAAAACCCCGCATCCGGCAGAGACGATGCCGTTCGGCACTCCCATTCATATCCAGCCCCCTCTCAGCCGATAATCCTTCCTTGATGGAGCAGGCACAGATCGTTCTCGAAACCGGAACCCAACTGGTGGTAGCCAAGGCGGGCGATGAACCCAGTGACGCTGTCCCGGGGACTGTGGCCGATCACAGCGGGAACCTGCTGACCGTCGTGTTGGAACGCAAGCTCGAGCTGGTTCGGCCAGGGATTCTGATGAACGTGCGCTCCTCGAACTGCGATTTCATCGGTTGGGGGCTGGTCGAGACCGTTCAGCATCAGCCGGACGGGTTTGCGATCGTTCTGTCCATTGACAGATGGGAGGACGTATCTCAGCAGCGGAGCGTCCGGGTGCGCGTCCCGCTTCGAGTGGCGCTTGCTTATCAAACCGATGGAGCATCAGGTGAGACCAAGCGCACGATCGGCTCTCTGATTGACGCAAGTCTAACAGGGATGAGAATTCGCATGCGTTCGCCGCTTCCGAAAGACGCAAGTGTGCACGCCACGATTTATCTGAAAAGCGATTCGGTGATCGAGCTGCTCGGCAAAGTTACGCGCATCATCGCGGGCAGCGAAGCGTCTGAAGGCGGGTTCGAAGTCGGAGTCTCGTTCGTTCGTTTTCAAACGGGATACAACGAACTTGTGGCGCTCGCCTGGCCGCACGAAACCGAGCCGCCCGCAGAAGCCAAACAACCTGATGTGCAATCAGAGGCGCCTGCCGAGAACGCGGATGCTCAGACCGAGGCCGCCTAAGATTTCTGTTCGGGCCTGAGCGTTGGAAACAGAATCACGTCGCGGATGCTTTCAGCCCCGCTCATCAGCATCACCAGCCGATCAATGCCGATACCCAAACCCCCGGCGGGCGGCATACCGCATTCCAGCGCAAAAATGAAATCTTCATCCAACGGGTTTGCGGTGTGGTGCCCTTCCGCGAGCATTTTTGCCTGCCGCTGCATGCGCTCGCGCTGATCAATCGGATCGTTGAGTTCGCTGAAAGCGTTGCACATTTCGCGCCCGCCGATATACCCTTCAAATCTCCGCGTCAATCTCGGATCGTTTGGATGCACTTTCGCCAAAGGTGATGTTTCGATCGGATAGTTTTCAACGAACGTGGGCTGAATGAGGTTGGGCTCGACGAACCGTTCTAAAAACTTTTCGATGATTCCGCCCACATCGTTCTCTTCGTCGGCGGCGATCCCTTTGGATTCGAGCGCGCGTTTTGCAGAACCCAGATCGTTGAACGTTTCCGGCAGAACACCCGCATATTCATGAATCGCTGTGAGCAGATCAATTCTGCGCCAATCTTGCGAAAAGTCCAATACCGTCTCGTGGACCTGAATCTTTTCCGATCCAAAAACTTCGCGAGCCACGGTGCGGCACAACTCCTGCACCAGGTTTTGCACGTCTTCCATCTTCACATACGCCCAATAAAGTTCGAGCAGAGTGAATTCTGGATTGTGCCGAGTGCTCACCCCTTCGTTTCGAAACACTCGGCCGATTTCATAAACTTGGTTCAAGCCTCCCACGATCAGCCGCTTCAACTTCAGTTCCAGCGAAATCCGCAGTTTCAATTCCATGTCCAGTTCGTTGTGATAGGTCACGAACGGACGCGCCGCCGCTCCGCCCACTTCCGATTCAAGAACCGGCGTTTCCACCTCGATGAAACCTTGATCGTCCAAAAACCTTCGGATCGTGGAAACCGTGCGCGACCGCTGAATGAACAGTTCGCGGCTGTCGGCGTTCGCAATAAGATCGAGATACCTTTTGCGGTACCGCTCCTCGACATCCGCAAGGCCGTACCATTTTTCGCCGTCCTTCTCTTTTCCCAACGGCAGCGTGTGCAAACATTTCGCCAGCACCGAAATCGCCCGCGCATGAATCGAGATTTCGCCTGTCCTGGTTGTGAACACCTCGCCCGAAACTCCCACGATGTCGCCGATGTCCACCAGGTCGAACGCCTGCCAAGCCAGATCCGGCAGGTCGTCTTTTTTTGCATAAACCTGCATCCGGTCGCCGTTGATTGTCAGGTCGAAGAACGCCGCTTTGCCCATGTTGCGCAGCGCACTCACCCGTCCGGCAATCGAAACGATCTTGCCCGCCAGAATCGCGTAATGCTCGCGAATCTCAGCGGGCGTGTGCGTCTGTTTATGCTCTTCGAAACGGTACGGGTCGAGCCCTAACTCACGAAGCCGCGCAAGTTTCGACAGCCGGAGTTCTCGGGCGTCAGTATCTCCACTCACCTAACGATCTTACCGATCCTTCGAATCTCGTAGGTGATCGTGCCCGCCGGAGCCTCGACCTTTACCAAATCTCCCTTCGATCGGCCCATCAGCGCCCGACCCAAAGGCGAATCGTCGGACACGTTGTCGTTATCCAGGTCGGCCTCGGCGCTCGAAACCACGTTCACCTTCGTCTCTTCTTTCTTCTTCGCAACGCCAAGCGTTACAACCGAACCGATTCCTACCGTGCGCGAGGGAATGTCAGCCGCGGTCAGAATGTGCGCGTTCGCGAGAATCTCCTGCAGTTCGGTAATCCGCTCTTCATTCAGCGACTGCTCAAATTTGATCTCATCCAGTTCGGCGTTCTCTTCGCTGAACTCACCGTGATCCATGCTGTCTCGAATCCGCGCGGCAATGTCCGTCCGGACGGCAGTCGTCAGCCGCTCCAACTCTTCCTTCAGCCGCTGATAGCCTTTCGGAGTCAGCGGAATGGCGTCTTCGTCGTACATGCTTTTCCCGAATGAAAAAGAGCCCCAATGCTGGACTCGCGCGGCATTATAGCCCAACCCACCACGATTCTCCAACACCCGCCGTGCCGCCTAAAACACGCGCAGTGGATCGCCCAAAAGCACCGAAATCAGATACACCAACCCCGACGCCGCCAGCCCGCCAGCCAGCACCCACGGAAGGCCGGTATTCAGAACCCTCTGGCCGAAACTCGGAGCCAACCGGCGGCTGGAGCGGTATCGAACAATCAGCTCCTTTCCCGCGCCGATCGCGTTTTCCAACTGTGCTCGGCTGGGAGGCTTCGTTGTGAACCAGTACTGCACCAGACCGCCGACCGTCCGCCACAGCATGATCGTAGCCGCCAAGGCGATCAGAGCCCCATACTCATAAGGCAGTTCGTCCATCAGCCACAAGAAGATCACCGCTCCCACGGCTATGTTCGTCCCGCACCGAGGATGCACCCTCGGCATCCGTCGCACCACTTCATAGGTCAAAGGTTCGCGCCGCTCGATCGCGTGCACCACCATATGCTCGGCGGCGTGCGTGCCCGAAAGAGGAATCGCCCTGATGAACAGAAGAAACAGCAGCACAGGCAGCGAATTGACCACCGTGATCCAAACCTGGTCTACATCTCCGTTCATCACCTTCGCTGCGCCCGGAGTGCCGATCGCCCTCGAAAAGAACTCGAGAAGCCCAAGCGTCGCCAAAACCGACGCCGTGAAAAGCACGGTCAGCATCGCGCCTGTGGCCGCCAAAGCGATCCCCCGCGCACCGCCCGACACCACGCCGTTGGTCAGATAAACTCCGAACGGGGTGGCAAGGCCTCCCACAAGCCCCGGACGGGCCTCGTGCATCCGATGAAGGAACAGGTCGAGCGCGAACACCATCCCGCCGTATCTGCCCTCGGCATCCACGATCAAAGCCTCTCCGATCCCCCGTTCCCGAAAAATTTCCGACATCGCCTCGAAACCTGTGTCGGGCGCAATCATCACCGTGTCGCGCGAGCAATATCCTGCGGCGGGCTCGAACGGAGATGCTCCTGCCAGCATCGCTTTGCGCACATCTTCTTCACGCACGATCGCAAGTTCGCCGGTCTCCAGCAGAATCGGCAGGGCTGCCACGCCGACATCCTGGAGGTTTTCCATCGCGGCGTTCAGACTCGATTCCGGAAACAGCGGGTTGATCCGCCTCGCATAATCCAGAGCGATCTCTTGTGGGGTGGCTCGATCCACGAAAGCAAAGCGTACCGGCAAAACCCGCCTGCCGTTCGTCTAAACCGTTGCGCGAAGCAAGAATGAACACGATCGGACTGTTGACGAGCGGCGGAGACGCTCCGGGAATGAATGCCGCCATCCGCGCCGTGGTGCGAACCGCTTTAGGCAGAGGCGCACGCGTGTTAGGGTTCAGGCACGGCTATGACGGAATTCTGGAAGATGACCATTCCGAAATGCGCTCGGTGGATGTGGGCGGGATCATCAGCCGCGGCGGCACAATCCTTCGGAGCGGCCGATGCAAGGCGTTCTTTGAACCCGCTGTGCGCGCACAGGCGGGGCAGAAACTTCAATCCCTCGGCGTGAGCGGGCTGATCGTGATCGGCGGCGACGGCTCGCTCGCTGGCGCAAAAAAACTTTCCGAAGAGTGCGGAATTTCGGTGTATGGAGTGCCCGCCACCATTGACAACGACATCTTCGGCACCAATCCGAGCATCGGCTTCGACACCGCAATCAACACCGCGCTCGGCGCGATTGACCGCGTGCGCGACACCGCCTATTCTCACGACCGTGTTTTTGTGGTCGAGGTGATGGGACGCAAGCACGGATTCATCGCTCTCGAAGCCGGACTCGCGGGCGGAGCCGAGGCGATTCTGATTCCAGAAATCCCGTTCAGCCTGAATCAGGTTTGCGAAAAACTTGCGGCGGGCACCAGCCGCGGCAAGAAGAGCAGCATCATCGTGGTTGCCGAGGGCGCAGGCTCAGCACACCAGATTTCTCAAGACATCCGCGAACGTTCTGGATTCGAATGCCGCGAGCTTGTGCTCGGACACATGCAGCGCGGCGGCAACCCCACAGCGTTCGACCGCGTGCTGGCAACACGCATCGGTTCGTTCGCCGCAACCCAACTGATGAACGGGCGCAGCGGCGAAATGGCCGGATTTATGAACGGTGCGATCGTCGGAACGCCGCTCGAAACTGTGCTCTCCACCGATCAGCCGATTGATTCGGAACGACTTCTTCTCGCGGATGTGATGGCGCAGTGATTGTGTGCGTCACGCTCAATCCCAGCGTGGATCGCACGATGTTCGTTCAGGGCCTGAAGCCGAACGATACCAACCGTGTGCTTCGAACCGAAACCGACGCTGGCGGAAAAGGGATCAACGCCGCGCGGATCATCGCCGAGTTCGCCGTTGAAACCGCTGCGACCGGATTCTTGGGAGGAGCAGCAGGGAAGATGGTCGTGCACGTTTTGGAATCCGAAAACGTTCGGCACGAGTTCGTCGAGATATCCGGCGACACGCGCACCAACATTCTCATCGAAGACGGATCGGGTCGTCCGCCCACCACGTTCAACGAGCCCGGACCGCAGCCGTCTCCGCGCGAAATCGAACTGCTGCGGAAAAAACTGATGGAATGGGCAAAAAGCGCGGGCTGTGTGCTGTTCGGCGGTTCGATTCCTCCGGGTTTATCCACACAAACGGTTGCGGAGTTCTCAAAACTGATCCAACAAGCAAACCCCGCGGTAAAAGTCGTGGTGGATGCCGACGGCGAGGTGCTCAAAAATGCGATTTCCGAAAAGCCGTATATGGTGAAACCGAACGGCGATGAAGCGGCCAGACTTTTGAATGAGCGCGTGGAAGACCGCGATGGCGCGCTTGCAGCCGCCGAAAAAATTCACAACATGCAGATCGCAATCGCGCTGGTCTCCATGGGCGCGCTCGGCTGCGCAATGTGCTGCGATCACGGGCGATACTGGGCGGCAGCTCCAATAATCGAACCGAAAAGCACGGTCGGCTCGGGCGATTCGCTGCTTGGCGCTATGATCGCGTGTCTTTCAAAAGGAATGGACGCGGCCGACGCGCTGCGATGGGGAGTTGCCGCAGGCGCGGCGACCGCCGAATCCGACGGTGCTTCGATCGGACGCAAATCAGAAATCAATCGTTTATTCGAGAAGGTGAAAGTTGAAAAAGTTGGTTGAATTCGTGACGTTTTTGGCGCTGGCGCCTTGCACGGCGATCGCCGCAAAAGGCGACAACGTGCAGTGGCGTATCGAATTGGATTTCCACACGTCGGCGCAGATCGCGGGAGCAAGCGAACAGCGCGCGGGATATGGCGGGTCACTGTTCGTTTCGCGCAGCGCAAGATTCTTGGCAATCCGCGGCAGACACGACATCGAAGCGAGGGAGCTGTTGGGCCTGCGCGTCATCCATTCCATTCCTCAAGAGCGCCGGGCGCTGCCGTTCACAGCCGCATGGATCAGCGTGGGCGGCGAGTTCATCGGCCGCGGCAGATCGTTCCATAATTTCTGCTTGGAAGCAGGCACCGGGATATTTGTCACGAAAGACCTCACCTTCGACCTGAGTTCGAAGTTCGACTTCGGCACCTATTTCGGTGCTGGGTACTACTTCGGCGATGGTCCGAACGCACCGAAACTCGCCATCAGGTTCTGCCATATCAGCAACGCCGGATTGCGAAGGCCGAACTTCGGAGTCAACCTTGTTGAATACGCCCTGAGTTTTAAAATTTGAAGACGCATCAACGCCAAACGCGAATCTGGTCGGACTTTCGAAAATGGATGTCCAACCTAATTCCGCTGCTGTTCTGCGCGCCGTTTCCGGTCATCGCTTCATATTTCGATCGCCGCGGACAAACTTCGCTGGCGCTTGGGTTTTGGATCGCAACTCCCGCGGCGCTCTGGCTGGGAATCAACTTCTTCGCTTTGTATCAAAACCAGAGAATCCGAAGCGCACTCCTTCCAAAACTGCGCGCGATGCATCCCGAAGAAGCCAGCCATGCGGTGTTCGTGGGATTCGCGCGACCAAAATCCAACACCGCCGTTCACCTTCACGAAGATGTCGGCTGGCTGCTGATGCTGAACACGCACCTGGTTTTTCTCGGAGAATCGCTCACGTTCTCGATTCCGAAAGAACATATCCGCTCCATAAGGTTCGGATTCAACTGGAACAGTCTGCTTGGACTTGGCAGATGGATCATCATCGAAGGCGTAGAAGAGGGGAAGCGTGTTCAGATGCGCATCGAGCCTCGCGAAAAACGCACGCTTTTGGGCAACCGCAGTTATGGCAAGGCGCTTTCGAAGCGGCTGAACGTTTGGCGCGGCTCTT
>Ga0070741_10013254_pt1 | contig 14630 bp, 13 predicted proteins | sample Coa_R1_4_FD_66440 | JGI IMG/M metagenome (GOLD analysis project Ga0070741, IMG submission 66440) | Surface soil microbial communities from Centralia Pennsylvania, which are recovering from an underground coalmine fire - Coalmine... | ecosystem: Environmental > Terrestrial > Soil > Unclassified ...
GCACCTCCTGGTGCCGCGCGACCACCGACACCATGCGGTCGATGCGCGACTGGCGAATGGCCGCGGTGACATCTGTCCCGCCGACGAACACGCGGCCCTCTTCATCGAAGACGATCGGATTGCGCCGCGCAAGTTGTCCGAGCGGCTCGCCCTCGCCGAGCGGCAGGCCCTCGTGCATCGCGAGCCACGTGAGCGCGCGGTACATCGCGCCCGTATCGAGGTAGCGGAAGCCGAGCCGCTCTGCGAGCTTCTGCGCAACGGTGCTCTTGCCGGCGCCGGCCGGCCCGTCGATGGCGATGATCATCTCGTCAGCTGTCCCAGGAGGTCGTAGAAACCGGGGAAGGATACTGCGACGCAGTCGGGATCCTCGATCGTGACCCCTTCGCGCGAGACGAGGCCCGCAATCGCGCCGAGCATGGCGATCCGGTGGTCGCCGCGCGCGTCCACTGTGCCACCGCGCGGCCGCGCCGGCGTTCCGCGCACGACGAATCCGTCGGGACGCGCCTCGATCCGGACGCCGATCCCGCGCATCGCCTCGGTCACGGTCTCGATCCGGTCGGTCTCCTTCGCGCGCAGCTCCTCCGCTCCGCGCACGGTCGTCGTCCCGTGGGCAAACGCGCCGAGCAGCGCGACGAGCGGCAGCTCGTCGACGAGCCGCGGGACCTCCTCGGCCTCGACCGTCGTCGGGGTTACCGACGTCGAGCGCACCTCGAGGTCGGCAACGGGCTCGCCGCTCACGGTGCGCCTGTTGAAGACACCGACCCGCGCGCCCATCCGCTCGAGCACCGCGAGGATGCCTGTCCGCAGCGGATTGACGTTGACGTTCTGGAGGATCAGCTCCGAGCCGTTCAGGAGGACCGCAGCGACGATCAGCGGCGCCGCCGACGAGATGTCCCCCGGAATCTCGACGTCGAGCGGCGGCAGGCTCTCGACCGGCCACACGCTGACGCTTCGTTCGGTGCGGCGCATGCGCACACCCAGCGTTCCGAGCATGCGCTCGGTGTGGTCGCGGGTCGGGTGCGGCTCGAGCACGGTCGTCGGTCCGTCGCTCGCGTAGAGCCCGGCAAGCAGGATCGCCGACTTGACCTGTGCGCTCGCGACGGGCAACTCGTAGGTCATCGAGCGCAACGCGGCGCCCTCGATGCGCACCGGCGCGTGGCCGTCGGTCGTCTCGATGTCCGCCCCCATCTGCCGAAGCGGGCCCGCGACGCGCTCGTGCGGCCGCATCGTCAGCGACTCGTCGCCGACGAGCTCGAAGCTGCCGCTCTGACCCACGAGAAGGCCGCAGAGGAGCCGCAGCACCGTGCCGGCGTTGCCGCAGTCGACGGTCGCCGCACGCAGGCCGCGCAGTCCGGCCCCGCGGATGCGAATGTCGTCGTCGCCGCCGTCGTGCACCTCGGCACCGAGGGCGCGCGCCGCGTCGAGCGCCGAGAGCGTGTCGGCGGCGCGGCCGAAGCCGCGGATACGCGTGTCGCCGTCGGCGACCGCGCCAAGCAGCGCCGCGCGCTGCGAGATTCCCTTCACGCCCGGAACGGCAGCCGCACCGACAAGCGCGGCCGCCGGCTCGATCCTCAGCTCACTGCTCATCGAGCACGGCCGAGACGACGACGCTGTAGCCCTGGCTCTCGAGCAGCGTCGCGGCACGCTGCGCCTCGGCCTCGCCGGTGATCAGCACCGTGAGCGTCCCGCCGCGCTCGGGCGAGACGTGGTGAAGCTCGAAGTCCTCGATGTTGATGCGCTCGGCGCCGAGCGCCTGCGTGATGCCCGCGAGCACGCCGGGACGGTCGGGCACGTGCACGCGCACACGCTGCAGCTCGCCCGGGTCGGGGAACTCGCGCGCGAGCATGCGCCGGCGGTTGCCGGCGGCCTCGCCGATGAAGCGCGCGAGGAAGCCTGCGTCGCCCTGCTCGAGCGCAGCCTCGACCTGCTCGATGCGGCGGCGGTGCTCTTCGAGCGCGGATCGGATCGCCCGCGCGTTGTCGAGCATGATGTCGACCCAGATCCTTGGGTTCGCGCCCGCGATACGCGTCATGTCGCGAAGCGAGCCGCCGGCGTGCGCGAGCGGCTCGTGGCCCTCGACGCGCGAGGCGCCGGTCTGGTTCGCGACCACGTTCGCGAGCACGTGCGGCACGTGGCTCGTCATCGCGACGAGCCGGTCGTGCGCATCGGCGTCGATCGCGACCGGCGTCGCACCGAGGTCGGCGGCGAACTTGTGGACGAGCCGGTGGCGGTCGGGGTCGGTGTGTGCGACGGGCGTCAGGAACCAGGTGGCGCCGTCGAAGAGACCGGCGCTCGCGTTCTCGGGCCCGCGCGTTTCGGAGCCGCAGATCGGATGGCCGCCGACGAACCGCGGCGAGCCGCCCGCCGCCTGGACAACGGACGCCTTGGTCGAGCCGACGTCGGTGACTGTCGCGCCGTCGTTCGCGGCGAGCGCTGCGGCGACTACGGCCGGAAGCTGCGCGATCGGCGCCGCGACGACGACCAGCTCGGCTCGCTCCACGGCAGCCTCGAGCGAGTCCACGGGGACGACCGCGTCGCGCGCTGCAGCCGCGGCGAGCACGTGCGGGTCGGGATCCCAGCCTGCGACCTCGTCGCCGCGCGCGCGGGCGCCGAGCGCCGCCGAGGTGCCCATGAGCCCCGTGCCGATGATCGCGATCCGCATCGGGCCTCATTGAACCTGGTTCTCGGCCCGGCGCTTGACGTCTCGCCTGCGATCAGGTATTCGTTATTTATCTAGTCAGCTAGAGAATTAGGAAGAAGCCGATGATCCAGTTCCACCTCGAGCGCAACGGAGTCCCGACCTACTTGCAACTCGTGCAGCAGGTGCAGCAAGCCGTCCGCCTGGGCGTCCTGAAGCCGGGCGATCAGCTGCCGACCGTCAAGGAAGTGGTGGGAATGCTCACGATCAACCCGAACACGGTGCTGCGGGCCTACCGGCAGCTCGACCTCGAAGGGATGATCGAGGGGCGCCGCGGCGTAGGGACGTTCGTCGCCGGCGGCGTCGCCCCCGTGCCGCCCGACGACGATCGCAAGGCGCTCCGCGGCGCGCTCGAGCGGTGGCTGAAAGCCGCGCGCGCCGCAGGGCTCGAAGACGACGCAATCGCGACGCTGTTCGCGGACACGCTGCGGCCGCCTGCGCTTTCGAGGGTCGCATGAACGCCGCGGCGATTCGGGCGCAGGGGCTCGGAAAGCGCTACGGGACGACGTGGGCGTTGCGCGACTGCGTTCTCGACATTCCCGCCGGCTCCGTCACCGCCCTCGTCGGTCCGAACGGCGCGGGCAAGACGACGCTGCTGAAGCTCGCTGTCGGACTGACACGTCCGAGCGCCGGGAGCATCGAGGTGCTCGGCTCCTCGCCGCGCGACGACGAGCGCGCACTGATGCACCGGATCGGGTTCGTCGCGCAGGATCACCCGCTCCACCTACGGTTCGCGGTGGACGAAATGCTCGCGCTCGGGCGGCACCTCAACCCGACGTGGAACGACGAGCTCGCGCGCGAGCGCCTCGCGCGCCTCCGCATTCCGCTCGACCGCAAGGTCGGCAAGCTCTCGGGCGGCCAGCAGGCCCAGGTCGCACTCACTCTGGCGCTCGGGAAGCAGCCTGAGCTGCTCCTGCTCGACGAGCCGGTTGCGTCGCTCGACCCGCTCGCACGGCGCGAGTTTCTGAACACGGTGATGGAAGCGGTGAGCGAGTCGGCGGTGACCGTGGTGCTCTCGTCGCACATCGTCGCCGACCTCGAGCGGGTGTGCGATCACCTCGTCATCCTCTCGGAGTCGCGACCGCTGCTCGTCGGCTCGATCGACGACGTCGTCGCGAGCCATCGGCTGCTCACCGGTCCATGCACCGACTCGCCGGGCGTCGCCCGCGTGCACGATGTCATCCGCGCGAGCCATACGAAGCGGCAGACGACGCTGCTCGTGCGCGCGAACGGCCACGTGTACGACGCGAAGTGGCAGGTGCACGAGGTCGACCTCGAGGAGATCGTGCTCGCCTACCTCGGCTACGGCGTCGACGTCCACGAGCGCGAGGCGGTGGCGTCGTGATCTGGCTCGGCTGGCGGCAGCAGCGCACCGAGACGGTCATCACCGCCGCGCTCCTCGGCTTCGTGGCCGCGTTCCTCGTGCCCACCGGCATCGAGATGGCGCACGCCTACGCGCACGATGGGCTCGCGAACTGCCTCGGCTTGAACACCGGTCCCGCCTGCGGCGACGCGGTCTCGGCGTTCGAGCTGCGGTTCAGCAAGTTCACGGGCCTCGTCGGCTGGTTCAACCTCGTCCCGGGCCTCTTCGGCGTGGTGCTCGCGGCCCCGTACGTCCTCGAGCTCGAGCACGGCACGCACAGGCTCGCGTGGACGCAGAGCATCACGCGATTTCAGTGGGTCCGCGCGAAGCTCGCACTCGCAATTACGTCGACGCTCGTTGCAGCTGCCGCGCTGATCGCGCTGTACACGTGGTGGCGTGTGCCGTTCGTCCACCTCGACGGACGGATGGACAACGGGGCGTTCGACGCGCAGGGAACGGTCGTGCTCGGCTATGCGCTGTTCGCGCTCGGGCTGGCGCTCGCAGTCGGCGCAGTGTGGCGGCGCGGTATCCCGGCGGTCCTGGTCTCGTTCGTCGGCTACTTCGTCGCGCGGATCTTCGTCGACACGTGGCTCAGGCAGCGGTTCATCGCGCCGAAGCAGCTGACGTTCTCGTCCGGGCGTGGCGATCCGCCGGCGCTGTGGCACGCGTGGATCATCAGCGAGGGTCCGAGCAATGCGCAGGGAGGGCCTGCGGTGTTCCCGAGGGGTGGATGCGTCGCGCACGCCCAGCACGGCTTTCGCGCGACCAAGGCGTGCATGGCGAGCCTCGGCGGCCACGTGCACGCCCTCTTCGAGCCGGCGAGCCGGTTCTGGGCGCTGCAGGGGATCGAGACCGCGCTCTTCGCCGGGGTCGGAGTCACGCTGATCGCGTTCGCCGGCTGGTGGACGCTGCGCAGCGAGTAGCCAGGTGTCTGACACCATTTCGGAGTGCAGAGCCCGCCGGCAATCGTGCAGGTGCTGCGCGCCGACGAACGAATCCTCGCAACGGCGAGCGGTGCCAAGTTCGTCGCCGCCGCGCGAGAGCGTCAATCGCTGATCCGCGCCGTCGCTGCGAAGCCAACGCTCGCCGACGCCGTCATCCGCCTCGCCCCTGGCGAACGCGACGATCTACTCGCGCGCCTCGACCTCGACCGGCTCTCCGCGAAGAGCGCGCCGCTGAAGGCGCGCGTCCGGATCGGCGCGCCGGCGCCGGCAGCGCGACTGCAAGCCTGGTACGACGAGGCGCAGCGGCGCTTCGGAATCCGCTGGCAGCTCCTCGCGGCGATCAACTTCGTCGAGAGCGCTTTCAACAAGGTGCGCAACACGAGCACAGCGGGGGCGCAAGGGCCGATGCAGTTCCTGCCCTCGACCTGGAGACGCTACGGCCTCGGTGGCAACGTGCACGATCCTCACGACGCGATCCTCGGTGCTGCGAACTACCTGCGCGCGAACGGCGGCGCGCACGACGCACGCCGTGCGCTCTTCGCCTACAACCACTCGACGCTCTACGTCGACGCGGTGATCAACCTCGCGCACCGCATGCGCGCCGTGCCGACCGCGTTCCTCGAGTACTACTCGTGGAAGATCTACGTCAAGCGCGCTGCCGGGCCCTGACGCTGGAGCTCGGCGAGCCGGAACGCTAGGTCGAGGGACTGTCGCGCGTTCAGGCGCGGGTCGAGCAGCGTCTCGTAGCGCGACGAGAGATGCTCCTCGAGCACGTCGTCGGCGCCGCCGAGACACTCCGTCACGTCTTCGCCGGTGAACTCGAGGTGCACGCCGCCCGGCCACACGCCCGACTCCCAGCACGCGGCGAAGAAGCCTTCGAGCTCGCGCATGATCGTGTCGAAGCGGCGCGTTTTGACACCGCCCGACGTGCGGATGGTGTTCGCGTGCATCGGGTCGCAAGCCCACAGCACCGGATGCCCCTCGTCGCGCACCGCACGCAGGAGCGGCGGCAGCAGCTCGCGGACGTGCTCCGCGCCCATGCGCGCGTAGAACGTGAGCCTGCCCGGGACACGCAACGGGTTCAACCGTTCGCACAGCGCGACGGCGTCCTCGGGCGTCGCGCTCGGGCCGAGCTTCACGCCGAGCGGGTTGTGCACGCCCGCGAAGAAGTCGACATGCGCATCGTCGAGACCGCGCGTCCGCTCGCCGATCCAGAGCAGGTGCGCCGAGCAGTCGTACCAGTCGCCGGTCAGCGAGTCGCGCCGCGTGAGCCCCTCCTCGTAGTCGAGCAGCAGCCCCTCGTGGCTCGTGAACACGTCCACCTCATGAAGCCGTCGCTCGGCGGTCAGGTCGATGCCGCAGGCCGCCATGAACGCGAGCGCGCGCTCGATCTCCGACGCGAGCTGCTCGTAGCGCCTTCCTTCCGGCGACGACGAGACGAAGTCCTTGTTCCACAGGTGGACCTGCGTCAGGTCGGCGTAGCCGCCCTTCGTGAACGCGCGCAGCAGGTTGAGCGTCGCCGCGGACTGGTTGTAGCCCTCGAGCATCCGCTGCGGGTCGGGCGTCCGCGCGGCCGCAGTCGGCTCGTCGCCGTTCACCATGTGCCCGCGGAAGCTCGGGATGTCATCGCCGCCGACATGCTCAAACGCATCGGAGCGCGGCTTCGTGAACTGCCCTGCGATCCGCCCGACCTTGACGACCGGCAGCGTCGCGCCGTACGTCAGCACGGCCGACATCTGCAGCATGATCTTCAGCTTCTCGCGGATCCGCATCGTCGAGAGCTCGTTGAAAGACTCGACGCAGTCACCCGCCTGGAGCAGGAATGCGCGACGGTCGATCGCGCGCGCCAGGTTCTCGCGGAGGGCGCGCGCCTCGCCCGCAAACACGAGCGGCGGGCTCGACGACAGCCGCTCGACGACGGCCTGCGCCGCGGCCCGATCCGGCCATTCCGGCTGCTGGAGCGCACGGCGCTCGCGCCACGAGGAGGGCGACCAGGTCGAAGGCGTGACCGTCATCGTGGGATTGTAGTTCGCGCCGTTTGCTCTATCCTGGGATTCGTGACCTTCGCCTCCCGCACTCGGTGGTCGTGGCGCCGCGGGCGAGGCGGAGCCCTGCGCTAGCGACGCCGCCTCGTCCGCTGACCCACTCCCGGCGCGAATCCACGACTTCGACGAGGTGACGACCATGCGCGTGTTCTCGGGCATCCAGCCGACGGGTGCCAAGCACATCGGCAACTACATAGGCGCGATGCGCCAGTACGTCGCGACGCAGGACGAAGGCGAGGCCTTCTTCTGCATCGTCGACCTGCACTCGATCACGACGGACTACGAGCCCCGCGACCTGCACGACCGCACGCTCGACCTGGCCGCGCTGCTCTTTGCGGTCGGTCTCGACCCGAACCGTTGCACGCTCTTCTGCCAGAGCCACGTGACCGCGCACGCGGAGGCGGCTTGGCTGCTCTCGGCCGTCACCGGGTTCGGGCAACTCGGCCGCATGACGCAGTTCAAGGAGAAGGGCGACAGCAAGGACTTCGTCTCCGCAGGGCTCTTCACGTACCCCGTCCTGATGGCGGGCGACATCCTGCTCTACCAGACCGACATCGTTCCGATCGGCGACGACCAGCGCCAGCATCTCGAGCTCGCACGCGACGTCGCAGAACGCTTCAACTCGCGCTACGGCGAGACCTTCAAGGTTCCGCGCGGTGTCTACCCCGAGGTCGGCGCGCGGATCATGGACCTGCAGGAGCCGACGAAGAAGATGTCGACGACGGGCGGCACGCCGCAGGGCACGGTGCTCGTCCTGGACGAGCCGGATGTGATCCGCAAGAAGTTCAAGACGGCGGTGACCGACTCCGGTCGCGAGATCCGCTACGTGCCGGACGAGAAGCCGGGCGTCTCGAACCTGATCGAGATCCTGTCGGTCGCGACCGGCCGCTCGATTCCCGACGTCGAGGCGGGCTACGACGGACGCGGCTACGGCGATCTGAAGAGCGACGTCGGTGAGGCGGTCGTGGAGCTCTTCGCGCCGATGCAGAAGCGCTACGCCGAGCTGCGTAGAGACGAGCCGGAGCTGCGCAGGCTCCTGCGGATCGGCGCCGAAAAAGCGCGCGCTACGTCGGAACCGACGCTGCGCCAGGCCTACGAACGCATGGGCTTCGTGTCGCCGTAACGGAGTTAGTAGGCTCCGGCCATCGTCCGAACCCAGGGGGGTGTTCGTATGAGGAAGGCCGGATTGCTCCTGGCCGCAGCCTGCCTCGCGGCGGTCGCCGCGACGGTTTCGCACAGCGCGCGAAGCGCGACGAAAGACACACCGTCGTGCACCTTCGCGAACGGCATCAAGCATGTCGTGTACCTGCAATTCGACAACACGCACTACCGGCGCGACGTGCCGAATGTCGCCTCGGATCTCGAGCAGATGCCGCACCTGCTGAACTTCTTGCAGTCGAACGGCACGCTCTTCACGAACGACCACACGATTCTGATCTCCCACACCGCAGGCGGGATCCTTTCGTCGCTGACGGGGCTCTATCCCGATCGGAATGGGATCACCGTCTCCAACTCGTACGGGTACTTCGGCTCGAACGGGCAGACGGGCTTCTCGTCGGCGTTCAAGTACTGGACCGACCAGGTCGACTCGGTGTTCGACCCGAAGCCGAACATGATCACCGACGGCGGCCTGAACACACCCGCCCCGTGGGTGCCGTTCACGCGTGACGGCTGCGACGTAGGCGGCGTCGGGACCGCGAACATCGAACTCGAGAACACCTCGACGAACGCGACCGGTGACATGACGCGCGTGTTCGGGCAGGGCTCGCCGGAGTGGACCGAGGCGAGCACCAACTCCGCGCTCGCGCAGGCCGACTTCGTCGGCATCGCGATTCACTGCGCACAGACGTCGAGCAGCAAGTGCGCGAACGACGCGAACGCGAAACCGGATCTGCTTCCGGACGAGCCGGGCGGCTACACCGGCTACCAGGCGCTCTACGGCGCGAAGTACGTCGATCCCGCGATCGCGAACGGCGCTCCCTGCGTCGAGAACACGGCCGGCGAGAAGATCGCCGACCCCGCGGGCAACTGCGGGTTCCCGGGCTTCGACGGGATGCTCGCGAAGAACACACTCGGCTACATCGAGCAGATGCAGGAAAGCGGTGTACCGGTGACCTACGGGTACATCTCGGACGCCCATGACGTGCACACCGCGGACCCGGTCAAGGACACCTACACCTCGGCCGCGAACGGCCCCGGCGAAGCGGGCCACGAAGCGCAGCTGAAGGCCTACGACGATGCCTTCGCGGCGTTCTTCTCGAATCTCGCCGCGCACGGAATCGACAAGTCGAACACACTGTTCGTGATCACCGTCGACGAGGGCGACCACTTCGCCGGCGGCGTCGGCATTCCGCAGAACGACGGGACGCTCGCCTACTCGCACACGAACTGCTATCCGACGACGTCGTGCCCCTCGAACCAGATCGGAGAGGTGAACGCGAACTTCGCGAAGCTGCTGCCGAGCGGCGAGCCGTCGTTCACGGTGCACTCCGATGACGCGCCGACGGTGTACGTCGCCGGCAACCCGTCGAGGTTCGACCCCTCGGTGCGGAAGCTCGAACGCGACGCAGCCGCACTACAGGAGTACGACCCGTACCAAGGGACGAACGTCCCACTGATGGTGTCGATGGCCGATCCCGTCGAGGAACAGGCGCTCCATATGGTGAACGCCGACCCGGCCCGGACACCGACGTTCACCTACTTCGCAAACGACGACTTCTTCTTGTCCACATCGGATCCCACCTGCGGTGGCAACCCGTGCGTGGCACCGGGCTTCGCGTGGAACCACGGCGACATCCAGCAGGAGATCGGCAACACGTGGGTCGGCTTCGTCGGCCCCGGCGTCGCTGCGAATGGTGTCGACTCGACGACGTGGACCGACCACACGAACCTCCGCCCCACCATCCTCACGCTACTGGGGCTGAAGGACGACTACGTCGAGGACGGCCGCGTTCTCACCGAGGCGCTGACCCCGGCCGCGACGCCGACGGCGCTGCAGGATCCGAACGCGGAGAAGCTCGCAACGCTGTACGAGCAACTGAACGCACCGTTCGGCCGGTTCGGGACGAACACGCTCGCTGCGTCGACGAAGGCGATGGCGGGAAGCGACTTCGCCTACCACGCAGTCTCGACCGCGATCGGCGGCTTGACCGGGGAGCGGAACCGGATCGCATCCGCAATCAAGCTGACGTTGAACAGGGCGGCGTTCGACAACACAGCGATCAACCCGGCGCAGGCACGCGTGATGCTGCTGAGCGGCAACGCGATTCTGGCGCTCAGCGGGTTGTTGCCGCACTAGCGCGCAACGCATCGACCTCGGAGGCCTCGAGCTCGCGCCACGCGCCGGGCTCGAGGCCCTCGAGCGCAAGCGGCCCGTAGCGCGAGCGGTGCAGCTGCTTCACGCGGTGGCCGACCGCCTCGAGCATGCGCTTCACCTGCCGGTTCCGGCCTTCGTGGATCGTGAGCTCGATGCGCGCGCCGTCGATGCGGCGCACGCCCGCTCCACGCGTCGGGCCGTCATCGAGCTCGACGCCTTCGCGCAGCCGCTGCAAGTCGATGTCCGTCGGCTGCGTCCAGCACTCGACCTCGTAGACCTTGTCGACCTCGTACCGTGGGTGCGCGAGCCGATGCGAAAGATCACCGTCGTTCGTGAGCAGGAGGGCGCCGGTCGTGTCGGCGTCGAGCCGCCCGACGGGCACGACGCGCGACGGATGGTCGACGAGATCGACGACCGTGGGGCGACCTTGGGGGTCGTGGGCGGTCGTGACCGTGCCGGAGGGCTTGTGCAGGAGCACGTAGGCGAGCTGCTGCTTGGCGAGGGGCGTTCCGTCGAGCCGGACGTCGTCGTGCGCTGCGACGAAGGTGTTGAGCCGGCCGAGCTCGCCGTTCACGGTCACGCGCCCGGCCTTGATCAGCTCGTCGGCCTTCCGCCGCGAAGCGACTCCTGCGCGTGCGAGCCAGGCATTCAGGCGCATGAAAGACATACAACCTGGTTCCCGCCTTCCGCGGCGAACCAGGTTACGGCTCGAGGATCAGCTTCCCGGTCGTGCGGCGCGCTTCGAGATCCTCGTGCGCCTGCCGCGCATCGGCGAGCGCATAGCGGCGGCCGATGCGCACCTTCAGCTGACCGCGCTCTACGAGCGCGAACACCGCCGCCGCACGCTCCTGCAACAACTCGGCTGTGCGCGTGTACGTCGCGAGCGTCGGCCGCTGCACGTACAGCGAGCCCGACGCGGCGAGCAGGCGCACATCGACCGGTTCCGGTTCGCCGCTCGCTGCGCCGTAGAGGATCATCCGCCCCAGTGGGCGCAGCGCTTTCAATCCTTCCGAGAACGTGGTCCGCCCCACGCCGTCGTACACCGCCGCCACGCCGCCGCTCGACAGCTTGCGCACCTCTGCAGCGAACCCCTCGTAGCCGACGATCGCGTCCGCTCCGGCCTCGCGGGCGAGCGCGGCCTTCTCATCCGTCGACGTGGTCGCGATCACGTTCGCGCCGCGCAGCTTCGCAATCTGCACGAGCAGGTTGCCGACGCCGCCGGCCGCGGCGTGCACGAGCACCCAGTCGCCCGCCTCGATCGGGTACGAGTCGTGCGCGAGGTAGTGCGCGGTCATCCCCTGCAGGAGCACGGCGACCGCGACGTCGGTCGGCACGGCGTCCGGGATCGGCACGGTCTTCGCGGGATCGACAACGACACGCTCTGCGTACGACGCCTTCCCGTGCGCCCATGCGAGGCGCTGCCCGTCGGCCGCCGTGCCGCCGGCCTCGGTGCCGATGATTGCCGGCGCGTCCGCGCCGTAGCCCTCCCGCTCGCGCTCGTAGACGTCGCGGTAGTTGACGCCGATCGCCTCGACGTCGACGAGCAACTCGTTGTCGCGAGCGACCGGATCCGGCACGTCGCGCAGCTCGAGCACCTCGGGCCCGCCGTGCCGGTCGAACCAGACAGCCTTCACGAGACCGCTAACGCAGCTTCGGCAGCACGTGTTCCCCGTAGGTGCGAATCGCGCCCTCCGGGTCGGCGCCCGAGCAGTTCATGACCGCGATCGTCGTCGCACCGAGCTCCTTCAGCGCCGCGAGCTTCTCGACGTGCACCGCCGGGTCGGCGGAGATGATCGCCTTTTCCGCGTACTCGTCATCGGAAAGCGTCTCCTCTGCGTGCTCGTACATCGCACGCGGGTCATGCCAGTCGTCGACGTAGTACTCGTCAGGCTGCGCACCCTTCCAGACGCGTGCGCCTTCGAGGGCCTGCTCGTCGGTCTCGGCCCACGACACGAGCCCCTGCAGCACGATCTCGCCCTTGCCGCCGGCGCCCGTGTACGCGTCGATCACATTGGGCGCCGACTCCGGGTCGCCGAGCGTCCACAGCCCGTCCGCGTACCTCGCTGCCACCTCGGCCGCGCCCTCGTAGAACGCCGACACATAGAGCCTCGGCGGGGTGACCGGCCGCGAATGGAGCTTCGCGTTCTTCGTCGGGAAGTGCTTCGAGCCCGTCGCGATCGTCTCTCCGTTCCAGAGCCGCCGGATCATGTCGAGCGCCTCGCGCATCATCTCGAGCTGCTCCTCGCCGGACGGCCAGTCGTAGCCGAACGGACTTTCGTTCAGCGACTCGCCGGAGCCGTAGCCGAGGAACACGCGTCCGGGGAAGAGGTCCTCGAGGGTTGCGAACGCCTGCGCGACGAGTGCCGGGTGGTAGCGGCGCACCGCGGGCGTGACCGCGGTCCCGAGCTGAACGCCGTCCACGGTCGCGCCGACTGCGCCGAGCCACGGCCAAGCGTGCCCCGATTCGCCCGGTTCCCACCACGGCTGGAAATGGTCGCTGCAGAAGACGCCGTCGAAGCCCGCCTCGGCCGCCAGCTGCGCGTGGCGCAGCGCGACGCTCGGCGGGAACTGCTCATGCCCTACTCCGTAAAAGATGCGCATGCCCGCCGTCTACCGGCATGCGCGATGCGCAAACGTCAGTAGAGCGCGGCGGCAAGCTTGCGGCGGTACTCCGCGGAGAGCGGATGCTCCGCCCCGAGCTCCGCGAAGAGCGCGACCATGGTTTCGCGCGCGCCGTCCGGATCGTCGGCGACGCGGCCGAGCAGCAGCTCGAGCGCGCGCGCGTAGTCGCCTGCGTCGAGCGCGCGTCTCAGGTCGGGGTCCTCGACCGTCTCGGAGACCGACGGCTTCGTCAGCTCGGCGAGGAACGCCTCGACGCTCGCCTTCGGCTGCGCACCGACGAACTCGGCGACGACGTGCCCGTTCCGAAACGCCTTGACAGCCGGGATCCCGCGGATCCCGAACTCGCCCGCAAGGGACTGGTTCGCGTCCACGTCCACCTTTGCGAGCGCGACGTTCGCCGCGGCGGCCGCCTCCTCGATCACCGGCCCGAGCGAGCGGCAGGGGCCGCACCACTCGGCCCAGAAGTCGACGACGACCGGCTCGCGGTGCGAGCGCTCGATCACCTCCGTCTGCCACGTGTCGGAGCCGACGTCCATCGCGGAGAAACGTAGCCGGAAGAAACCGCTTGCCGTCCGCGTCTCGGGAGTGATTGACTTCCACCGCAGCCGGTGGAAAGTTTGTGTTCGCTGTGACGAGGGGGCGATTCGATGGCTAGCACGCAGGCACCAGAGACGACAGGGGCGCTCGCTGCAGAGGCGCTGACCGAGCTGCGCGAAGGGTTCCGCGGCTCGGTGCACGAGCCCGGCTCGCCCGGGTACGACGCCGCGCGCGTCGTCTTCAACGGCATGTTCGAACGGAGGCCTGCAGTCGTGCTGCAGCCGGCCGGGAGCGCAGACGTGATCCGCGCCGTCGGTCTCGCACGTATCTCGGGCCTCCCGCTCGCGATCCGCGGGGCCGGCCATTCGGTCGCCGGATTCTCGTCGTCGGAAGGCGGGATCCTGCTCGACATGAGCGCGATGAAGGGCATCCGCGTCGACCCGAAGAAGCGCACAGCCCGCGCGCAGGCCGGCCTCGACTGGGGCGCGTTCGACCGCGAGACCCAGGCTTTCGGCCTCGCGACGACCGGCGGCCGTGTCACGACGACGGGCGTCGTCGGCTTCACGCTCGGAAGCGGTAGCGGCTGGCTCGAGCGCAGGCTCGGCTTCGCCGGCGACAACCTGATCTCGGCCGACGTCGTCACCGCAGACGGCGAGCTCGTCACGGCAACCGAGGACGAGAACGCCGAGCTTCTCTGGGGGCTGCGCGGCGGCGGCGGAAACTTCGGCGTCGTCACGGAGATGGAGTTCAAGCTCGCGCCGGTCGGCCCGATGGTCACCGGCGGCCTGATGCTCTTCGACCCGAAGCAGTTCGCCGAGGTGATTCGCACGTGGCGCGACATCTCCGAGACCGCGCCGCGCAGCCTCGGGTGGGCGACCGCGTCGGTCAGCGCGCCGCCGTTGCCCTTCGTGCCCGCCGAGTGGCACTTCAAGCGGATGATCGGCGTGATCGGGATGGTCGCCGGCGACGATGACGCCGAGGCGCTCGTCGCGCCGCTCAAGGCGCTCAACCCTGTCGTCGCGGTCTGGCACGAGATGCCGTACACCTTCTTCCAGGGGCTGATCGACGCCGCGAACCCGTACGGCCGCCGGAACTACTGGCGCGC
>Ga0070741_10013256_pt1 | contig 14628 bp, 7 predicted proteins | sample Coa_R1_4_FD_66440 | JGI IMG/M metagenome (GOLD analysis project Ga0070741, IMG submission 66440) | Surface soil microbial communities from Centralia Pennsylvania, which are recovering from an underground coalmine fire - Coalmine... | ecosystem: Environmental > Terrestrial > Soil > Unclassified ...
GTATCCACCCGCGTCAAGTCGAAAGCGGTGTTCGTCTGGGAATATTTCCCCCGCTGCACCCCGCCGACGAGGAATACGCCCACGGCGTCCGTCAGCGCGCCCTGGTACACCAGCCGCCCGCCGTAAAAATGCTTGTCGCCGTCGGCCCGGCCCCCTGTTGCGTTCTCGACGCCGCCGAGCGCCGTGACCCCATAGACGCTGCGACCGTCGCTGCTCCCATGCAGCCACCCGAGTGTCCCCTGATCGAGCCGGAAGTCGTTGCTGATAAACCCTTCGGGTACGAACTTGAACTGCGACCCCGAGACGCCGAGGGTGACCTGGTCGGTCTTGGAAGCAAGATAGCGGTAATCCAGGCTCTCCCCGGTCGTGTCCCGGGTCCTGACGTCGTTGAGCCAGTAAGTGCCGGCGCTGAGCGAGAAGCGCACGTTGTGCGGGCCGGTGGCGTAGCCGATGCCGGTTCGTCCATCGGCGCTGTAGAAGTCCGCCGCGTCGATGTTGTTGTAGACGCGTCCGCGCGTATCGAGCCCGAGAAACGTCGTCCAGCCTTCGGCCAGGGTATGGACCGCCTCGCCGCCCAGGACGAAGGCGTTGTAATGGTCGCTGTGCTTCACCTGGTCCTGCGGCAGAACGAGGATGTTCTCGCCGCTCAGGATCAGAGGATTGAACTTCGTCAGCGACGACGGATTCGAGTCGTACCCGAACCCGTACTCGGCGTACCCGTTGAAAACGGTCTTCTTGCCCGACAGGAACTCGTTCGCCGCCTTGTCGTAGACCTGCGCCTGCTCGCGCAGCCCCGGCGGCAGGTTCTCGAATCGCAGCACCGCCTCGAACTCGAGCTTGGCGCGCGCGTAGTCGCCGAGCGCGAGGTAGGCACGGCCCATCTCCAGCCGCACGCCGACGTAGTTCGGCTCGACCGCGAGGATGCGCTCGTAGATGAAGCTCGCCTTGCTGGGACGCCCGGTCTCCAGCGCCGAGCGCGCGAGCAGGTAGTCGTACTTGATGTCGCCGGCGAGGCGGTCTTCGAGCGGCTCGAGCAGCTGGTAGGCATCGGCGTAGCGGCCGGCCTTGACCAGCGCCTCGCCCTGCGCGACGGACTCTTCGTCGGTGGCGGCAATCGCGGCCGTGCCGAGCGCGAACGCGGCCGCGGCGGCCAGCACCCGGCCGAAGCGCCACAGGCGCGCGCGATACGCGATGTCCTTGTTGTTGCTTATTTTTAGGGCCCTCCCAGGGCCCGTCGGCGGTCCCACCGCCCCGCCGCTCGGGATACAACCGTGCGGCATGCTATTCCAGGCCTCGGCGAAAAGCAATTTCGTGAACTAGTCCTTACGCCATAGCAATCGTGTGCCGCCTCCCACTGGAACGCGAGCATGATTCGTGCACCGAAAACGGCTCGATAAAAGCCAAGGGGGAACGATGGGCCTGAGGCTGAAGTTCAACCTGGCGTTGCTCGCCGTGTTCGTTCCGGGCATCGCCATCTCCGCGTATCTTTCCTACAACCTGCTGCACAAGAACGCGCGCGAGGAAGTGCTGCGCAATGCCGGCGTCATGATGGAGGCGGCGCTGTCGATGCGCGCGTACACGGTCGGACAGGTGCGCGACAAGCTGGCGCAGAAGGACGACGAATTCGTGAAGCAGAGCGTCCCCGCCTTCGCGGCGAGCGAGATGATGAACCTCCTGCGCAAGAAGTACCCCGACTACAGCTACAAGGAGGCCGCGCTCAACCCCACGAATCCCGGCAACAAGGCCGCCGCGTGGGAAGCCGAAATCGTGAAGGCGTTCGACAGCGACGGCGACCGGGGCGAGATCTCGGGCGTGCGCGTCTCGGAGATGGGACCGTCGCTCTACCTGGCCCGGCCGTTTCGCATCAAGGACCCGGCGTGTCTCGCCTGCCATGACAAGCCCGAGATCGCGCCGGTGTCGATGGTGAAGCTCTACGGCACCGACCACGGCTTCGGCTGGCAGCTGAACCAGGTGGTCGGCGCGCAGGTGGTTTCGGTGCCGATGTCGCTGCCGATCCGGAACGCGAACCACGCGTTCTACACGTTCATGGCCTCGCTCGGCGGCGTGTTCGGCGCGCTGTTCGTCATCCTCAACCTGATGCTCTACTTCCTGATCGTGCGGCCGGTGCGCAGGGTCGCCGCGGCGGCCGACCGGCTGAGCGCGGGACGCACCGAGATGTCACAGGGCGAGCCCCTCGAGCTGCCCGAGTCGGGGAACGACGAGATCGGCGTGCTCGCGCGCTCGTTCAACCGCATGCGGCGCGACCTGGAGCAGGTGCTGAAGGTGATGGACCGGCGCTGATTCCCGCGCCCGCGCAGGACAAAAGCGCCCGGCCCCGCCGGGCGTTTTCTTTCCCTCTTATCCGACCTTCTGGCCGCGCGTGACCGGCGCGCCGATGCCGAGCGGCTCTGCATCGACCAGCACGAAGGCGACGCGCGCGGGCGCCGGGCCCGGGTTGATCCAGGCGTGATGGGTGCCGCGCTGGACGACGACGTCGCCGGCTTTCAGGCGCACTGACCCGGCGTCCAGCCGCATCTCGAGCTCGCCCGAGAGCACGATCACGTAATCGACGGTGTCGGTGCGGTGCATCGCTCCCGTGCGACCCGGCGGGATGTCGTTCACGGCGAAGCGCGTGCCGTTGCGAGGCGGCGGCGTTCCGAGGATGCGCGCGCCCATGTCCTCGAACGCCTTGCCCCTCGGGATGCCGGCGGGCGCCCGGTCGGTGCACCAGACGAGCGTCGAGCGGCCGCCCGACTTGGAGCGGCGGACGTTGCCCGCGGGCGCGTCGATCAGGATCCGGGCGACGCCGTCCGCGCCCTCGCCCGTGACGACGCGCCGGACGGCCGGAAATTCGGCCGCGTCGCTCATGCCTGCAGCTCGGCCGGGACGCCGGCGCGCGCCGCGGCCGGCGTGCGGTCGGGCGCGGCGCGCCGGAGCAGGCGCTCCACGAGCGCGACCTGCGCCGGCAGGCAGACGCGCTCGAGGTCGTAGCGCTCGAGCGCGGTGCACCGCGCCGCCTCGCCGAGCGCGCGCGCCCGGTCGCGGTCGCGCAGCACCTCGTCGACGCGCCGGGCGATGTCCTGCGGCGAAAGGAAGTCCGCGAGCAAGCCGTTGCGACCGTCCACGATCACCTCCTCGACCGGCGCGGTGCGCGAAGCGACCAGCGCGCACCCGGCCGACATCGCCTCGAGCAGCGACCACGAAAGCACGAAAGGATAGGTCAAGTATACGTGCGCGGAGGAAACCTGCAGCAGCGACACGTATTGCGCGTACGGAAGCCGCCCGGTGAAATGCACGCGCGAGGCGTCGATCCGGTCCGTCTCGCGCAGCATCCGCGCGCGCCAGGTGTCGCCCCGCGGCAGGCGCGGCGAGTAGCTGACGTCGTCGCCGCCGGCGATGACGACGTGCGCGCGCGGCCGGCGCCGCTGGATCTCGGGCAGCGCGCGCATGAAGACGTGGAACCCGCGATACGGCTCGAGGTTGCGCGCGACGTAGGTGACCACCTCGTCCTCGCGCGACAGGGACTTGCCGCTGCCGGGCAGCGCGAAGCGCGCCTCGGCGCACGGCGCCACCGCGTCGGTGCGGATGCCGTCGTGGACCACGGCGATGCGGGCGGCGTGCGCCGCGGGAAACCGGCTCCGCTGCCAGCGCGTCGGCGCGACGCCCTGGTCGGCGGCGTCGAGCGCCATCAGCAGCGGCGCGTTCATCACCCGCAGCCGCAGCAGCTTCTCCGCGGTGACGGGAAATTCCGGGTCGAAGCCCAGGTCGCCGCCGCGCGCGCGATAGTAATATTCGCAATACAGCACGACGGCCGCGTCGGGGAACACGTCCTTCAGGAACAGCGCCTCGCCCCAGCCGATGTGCGCGAAGACGACGTCCGGACGGAACCCGCCCGCGCGCAGCCGCGCCGCGCCGGCCGCGACCACGCGGCCGCGCGCGATCGCGCGGCGCACCTGGGCGTCGAGCGCGGCGCCGGCCTCGTTCGATCCGGGCATCTCGTAGCCGAGCAGGCGCACGCCCGGGAGCGCGGGCCGCTGCTGCAGCACGTTGCGCTTCTCGCCCACCGCGACCACCTCGTGACCCGGTAGCGCGGCGTAGTGCCGCGCCAGGTGCCGGTACTGGCCCGGGAAGTTCTGGTGGACGAAGAGGACGCGCACGTCTAGAGCGGCTCGCGCATCGAGCGCCGCAGGTACGCCGTCACCGGCGCGAAAAGGTAGTCGAAGGTCGTGCGCTCGTCGGTGCGCACGAAGATCTCCGCCGGCATGCCGGCCTGCATCTTGAGGTCTCCCGCCTGCGTCAGCGCCTCGGGCGGCACCTTCACGTGGATCACGTAGTACGAGTTGCCGGTCTGCGGGTCCGTGAGGCGGTCCGCCGACACGTACGTCACCGTGCCGTGCACGAGCGGCGTGATGCGGTACTTGTACGCGGTGAGGCGCACGTCGGCCGGCGAGCCTTCCTGCACATGGTTGATGTCCTCGGGCCGGATGTGCGCCTCGACGATCAGCACCTTGTCGTCGGGGACGATCTCCATGAGCACGTCGCGCGGACCGACCACGGCGCCCGCCGTGAAGACGCGCAAGCCGACGACGTCGCCGGCGATGGGCGCGACCACGGTCTTGCGCTGCGACTGGTCGCGCGAAGGCCGCAACCGCTCCTCGAGGTCGTAGAGCTTCGCGGTCGAGTCCTTCAGCTCGTCGGTCGCGGTCTGCTTGTACGTGTTCTGCGCCGAGAGAATGCGCAGCGCGAGCTCGGAGCCGCGCTGCTTCGCCTTCGCGAGCTCGGCCCGGTGCTCGCCATAGCGCGCCTCGTACTCGGCGACTGCGCGCTGCAGCGTGAGCACCTTGGTCTTCTGGATATACTTCTGGCGCAGCAGCTCCTCGTTCGCCTTGAGCTCCTCTTTCTGCAGATCGAGCGCGCGCTGCTCGGCGCCCAGCTCCTGGTTGAGCGCGACCGTCTCGTCCTCGACCTCGCGCGCCTGCTTGCGCAGCGCCGCCGTCTGGCTCTCGACCGCCTCGCGGCGCGAGCGGAACAGCGCGCGCTCGCGCTCCAGGATCTCGACGATCTTGGGGTCGCGCTCGCGCTTGCCGAGGTCGGCGGGAAAGACGAGCCGCGGCGCGTATGCCGCCTCCGCGGTCAGCCGCGCCGCCTTGGCGCGCTCGGCGTCGTGCTGCAGCGTCAGCAGGTCGAGGTTGGCGTCGACGCGCACGTCGTCGAGAAGCACGAGCGGCTGCCCCTGGTGCACGTGCTCGCCGTCGCGCACGCGGATCTCGCGCACGATGCCGCCTTCCTGGTGCTGCACCACCTTGCGGTTGAGGTCGACCTTGACGTACCCGGGCGCGATGACGGCGCCCGAGAGCGTCGCGAACGCCGCCCAGGCGCCGAGCAGCGCCACCACGGCGACGATGACCAGCAGCCCGAAGCGCACCGTGCGCCGGATGTGCGGCCGCAGATCGAGCTCGCGGTCGCGTTCGGCCGGGACGAGGGCGCGCTCGGTCATGCCGCCTCCCGGGCCGGCAGCGCCGCGCGCGTGACCCGCGCGAGCACCTCGGCGCGCGGCCCGACGACCTCGACCGCGCCCTCGCGCAGCACCAGCATCTTGTCGACCTCGCGCAGCAGCGACGGCCGGTGCGCGATCACGATGGTCGTCACGCCGTACTGCTTCAGATCGTGGAGCGTGCGCTGAAGCGCCTCGTCCCCGTCGTGATCGAGGTTGGCGTTCGGCTCGTCCAGGACGACCAGGCGCGGATCGCCGTACAGCGCCCGCGCGAGCCCGATGCGCTGCCGCTGGCCCGGCGAAAGCGCCTGGCCCGATTCGCCGATCTCGGTGTCGTATCCCTTGGGCAGCCGCAGGACGAGCTCGTGCACGTGCGCGCGCTGCGCCGCGCGGATCACCTCGTCGGGATCGGGCTCGCCCAGACGCGCGATGTTCTCCGCCACGGTGCCCGCGAACAGCTCGACGTCCTGCGGCAGGTACCCGACGTGCGGCCCGAGGCGCTCGCGCGGCCATGCCGCGACGTCGGCGCCGTCGAGACGCACGGTGCCGGCCTGCGGCTTCCACACGCCGACGATGAGGCGCGCGAGCGTCGACTTGCCCGAGGCGCTCGGGCCGATCAGGCCGAGAGACTCTCCGGGCGCGAGCGCGAACGACACGCCGCGCACGATCGGACGCTCGCCGCTGCGCAGGCCGAAGCTCACGCCTTCCACGCGCACCTCGCCCGCCGGGGCGGGCAGCGCGGTGCCGGGCTCCGCGGGCGGGTGGGCGCGGAGCAGCTCGTCGAGCCGCCGCCACGCCGCGCGCGCCTCGACCAGACTGCGCCATCCCGCGACCAGCGTCTCCACGGGAGCGAGCGCTCGGCTCAGGAGGATCGTGGCCGCGATCATGACGCCGGAAGTGACGTGCTGGTCGACGACCAGCCATGCCCCGGTGCCGAGCATGGCGAGCTGGATCAGCTGGCGCGAGAGCTTGGTCAGGCCGGTGAGCGTGCCGCCGAGCGCGGTCGCGCGCAGCTGCTCGCGCAGCGCGGCGTCGTTCTGCCGCGTCCATCGGCGCGTCACGGCGGGCAGCATGCCGAGCGCGCTCACCACCTCGGCGTTTCGCAGGCTCGCATCGATGAAGCGCCCGGCGCGGCGCGCCTCGGCCTGCGCGCGCTCGAGCGGCTTGCGCGTGAGCCGCTCGTTGAGCCAGGCGAGAACGCCCATGACGAGGGCCCCCGCCAGCGCGACCGCCCCCATGAGCGGATGGAACAGGAAGATGACGAGCAGGAAAAAGAGCAGCCACGGCGCGTCGAAGACCGCCACGATCCCCGCGCCGCCGAGGAAGCCGCGCAGCGCGGCGACGTCGCGCAGCCCGTTGACATGGGCCGAGCCCGAGAGCCGCGCCGTCTGCGCGAGCAGCCCGTCGAGGACGAGCGGCCCGAGCCGGCGGTCGAGCGCCGCGCCCGATATCGCGAGCAGCCGCCCGCGCAGCGCGTCGAGCGCGGCCATGGCGATCACGGCCACGACGGCGGCGGCCGAGAGCGCGAGCAGCGTCTCCTCGCTGCGGCTCGCGAGCACGCGGTCGAAGACCTGCAGCATGTACAGGGGCGGGGCGAGCAGCAGCAGGTTGATCGCGAGGCTGAACAGCCCCGCGCAGAGGAACAACGACCTGAAACGTGAGATCAGCTCGCGCACATTAGCTCCATTCGATCACGCTGTCGGGACGCCCCTCGCCGGCGCGTCCCTGGTCCGAACGGCGGAGCCCGAGCTCAGACCACCGAGAGGTCCGTGGCCGCGAGCGCCGGGTGTCCGGCGAGCGTCGTGATCTGCTGCGCCGCGCCGCTGCCCGAACCGTCGGCGTCGTAGTACAGCGCCCCGGTGGTGGTGTTGTAGATGATGCGGTCGTCGGCGTCGTGACCCGCGCTCGCCCCGGCCCCCGCGAAGAAGCGCGCGTCGCCCGCCGCGAAGTTCCCCGCCGCCCCGACCGCAGTGAACGCCGCATGGTCGAGATCGATCTTGTCGGAGGCGCTCGCGAAGTCGACGATCACCCCGCCGGTGAGCGCCCCCGGCGCGCTCGCGAACACGAAGAAGTCGGCGCCCGTGCCCCCCGACAGCGAATCGTTGCCGTCCCCGTTCAGCACGTCGTTCCCGGCGCCGCCGATCAGCGTATCGCTGCCCCCGCCCCCGGTCAGCGTGTCGTTGCCGCCTCCGGCGTTCAGGTAGTTGTCCGCGCTAGAGCCGGTCAGGCGATCGTTGTAGATGTCGGTCACCAGCCGCTCGATGCTCGTCAGCGTGGCGCTGCCCGAGCCGTCCGAGCTGCCTCCTGTCGCAACACCCGTGCCGAGGTTCGCGAACACCGCGCTCTTCGCGTAGCCGCCGTAGTCGACCGTGTCCACCCCCGCCCCGCCGTCGATGACGCGGTTGCCCACGAACCCGGTGCCGCCGGTCGACATGTCGATCGTGTCGTTGCCGCCCATGCCGAAGATGGTGTCGTCGCCCGCGCGCGCGTTGATGAAGTTCGCCGCGTCGCTGCCGGTCACGACGTTGTTCAGGTTGTTGCCCTGCACGTCGGTGCGCGTGCTGCCCGTGAGCGTGATGTTCTCGAAGTCGGCGCCCAGGTTCCAGCTCACCGAGCTCACCACGGTGTCGACCCCGCCCGTGTCGGAGAGGACGTCCAGGCTGTTATCGACGATGTAGGTGTCGTTGCCGAGGCCGCCCGACATGGTGTCGGCCCCCGCGCCCCCGTCCAGCGTGTCGTTGCCGTCGGTGCCGGTGAGCGAGTCGTTGCCCGTGGTGCCGGTGATCCGCTGCCCCGACGGGTCGGTCGAGGGTGGCGTGGTCGAGGTGCCGTTGGCGACCTGGATATCGGTCGCGGTGATCGCCGGTGCGCCCTGCAGCGTCGCGATCAGCTGCGAGGCCCCGGCGCCGTTGCCGTCCGCGTCGTACCACAGGTTGCCCGTCGTCGTGTCGTACACGACCCGATCGCTCGCGTCGTGGCCCGAGGTGGCGCCGGCGCCCGAGAAGAAGCGCCCGTCGCCCGCAATGAAGCTGCCCGAGGCGCCGATGTTGGCGTCGAACGTTCCGTCGAGCTGGATCTTGTCCGTGCCCGGGGTGAACCCTCTCACGAGGTCGGCATTCGCCGCGCCCGGGGCCGCGGAGAAGGCGTACGTGTCGAAGCCGGGCGTGCTGCTGCCTTTGAAGGCCGAGGCGTCGAGCCCGTCGATCGTATCGTTGCCCGCGCCTCCGTCGAGCGTGTCGGTGTAGAACGTCCCGACGATGGAGTCGTTGCCGCCCAGCCCGCGCGCCACGACACCGTCCAGGCCCTGGTGCGCGTCGATCGTGTTGTTGAGGTCGTTGCCGGTGCCCGAGAACCCACGGAAGCCGTTGTCGTTGGCGAGGTTGTAGAAGGTCAGGTTCTCGAAGCCCGCGCCGAGCGTCCACGACATGCCCTGGACCTCGATGGTGTCGACGCCGCCCGCGTCGACGAGCGTCTGGGTCGTCCCATGCACGAAGTAGATGTCGTCGCCGAGGCCGCCGTCCATGGTGTCGGCGTCGACGCTCTCGTCGTGGCTGTCGCCGAGCGTATCGTTGCCCGCGCCGGCCGCCAGCGAGTCGTTCCCGCCCTGTCCGACGAGCGAGTCGTTGCCCGCCCCGCCGGTCAGCGTATCGTTCCCGTTGCCGCCCTCGAAGACCACGCCCGCGTCGTTGCCGACCATGCGGTCGGCGAACTGGGTGCCGGTCGCCCCCTCGACGTTGACCAACGTCGCGCCGCCGCCGCCGTCCGCGTGACCTCCGGTGACCGTGCCGGCGCGCAGATCGACGACGAGGGCGCTCTGGGCGCTGGACATCTCGAGGAAGTCGTTGCCCGTGCCGCCGTCGATGAGGTCGCTGCCGTAAGAGCTCGCGTTGACCAGGATGAAGTCGTCCCCCGCGCCGCCCAGGATCGTGTCGCTCCCCGCGTTCGACGTGATGATGTCGTTGCCGCCCTTGGCGTCGATCGTGTCGTTGCCGGCGGTGTCCTGGATGTTGTCGTTGCCCTCGGTGCCCTGGATGCTCGAGCCCGCTGCTGTTCCGTTCACCACGAAGACGTCGGTCGCCGCAAGCGCCGGCGCGCCCTGCAGCGTCGCGATCAGCTGCGACGCGCCCGCGCCCGAGCCGTCGGCGTCGTACCAAAGATTGCCGGTCGTGGTGTCGTAGACCACGCGGTCGGTCGCGTCGTGAGCGGAGCTCGCTCCCGGCGCGGCGAAGAACCGAGAGTCGTTCGCGATGAAGTTGCCCGATGCCCCGATGTTCGCGTGGAAGCTTCCATCGAGCTCGATCTTTTCGACGCCCGGCCCGAAGTCGACGATGGAGGACTTCAGCCCCGACGGATCGCCGCCCGGCGTCTTGGCGAAGACGAAGGTGTCAATGCCGGCGCCTCCGGTCATCGCAGCGTTGCCGTTCGCGATCAGCCGGTCGTCGCCCGGGTCGCCGAGCAGCTGGGTCACGTCCGACGACGCACCTCCGCGGAGCGTGTCGTTGCCGTTGCCGCCATGGATCGTATCCGAAGCGGTACCGTTTTCCATGATCAGGTCGTTGCCGTCGACGCCGTCGAGGAGACTCGGGCCGGTCGAACCGACGATGACATTGTCCAGCTCGTTGCCCTGACCGACGGTCCTGCCACCGGTACCGTCGTCGACCATGGTGAGGTTTTCCAGGCCCGCGCCGAGCACCCAGTCACGCGATGCGATGACGCTGTCGATGCCGCCGGCGTCGGTGATCACGTCGCCGAACGTCGCGATGAAGGTGTCGTTCCCCAGGCCGCCGTCGAGCGTATCGCTGAAGCTCGGCAGACCGACGGTGTCGACTCCACTCGTGTCCCCCTGCAGCGTGTCGTCGCCGTCGCCGCCGATCAGCGTGTCGGCGTTGTCTCCGCCGAGCAGGGAGTCGTTGCCCGCGCCGCCGATGAGCGAGTCGTTCCCGGCGAGGCCGTTGATCGTGTCGTCGCCCGCGGCGCCGTCCATCGTGTCGCCGCCCGCCGTCCCGGTGAGCGAGTCGTTGCCCGCGGTGCCCTGGACCAGCGGCGGGTTGGTGCCGTTGTCCACCGCGATGCCCGTCGCCGCGATCGCCGGCGCGCCCTGGAGCGTCGCGATCAGCTGCGCGGCGCCGGCGCCGCTGCCGTCGGCGTCGTAGAAGAGCTGGCCGGTGGTGGTGTTGTAGATGACGCGGTCGTCCGCGTCGTGACCCGACGTCGCGCCGGCCGCCGCGAAGAAGCGCACGTCATCCGTGACGAAATTTCCGTTGAACCCGATATTGGTGTAAACGGTGCCGTCGAGGCGGATCCGGTCGCCCCCGCCGAAGCTCGTGATGGTATCGGCGTTCGCCGCGCCCGGCGTCACCGTGAACATGTACTGGGTGCCGCCGCCGCCCGCGTCCAGCGTGTCGTTGCCGGCGCCGCCGTCGAGCACGCCGCCCCCGCGGCTCCCGTGCTCCTGGATCAAGTCGTTGCCGGCGCCGCCGACGAGCGTGTCGTCTCCCCGGACGCTGCCGATCAGGGTGTCGTTGCCGGCGAGGCCGCGGAGCTCGGCGGAGCCGAAGCTGATCGTCATGCGGTTGTCGAGCTCGTTGCCGGTGCCGATTCCCCCGCCTTCGCTCACGTCGTTCCGGATGTTCAGGTTCTCGAAGCCGGCAGCGAGCGTCCAGCTCATGTCGCGGGCGTCGACGGTGTCGATGCCGCCGCCGTCGGTCAGAACGTCGTTCGGGTTGTCGACCACGAAAAGATCGTTGCCGAGGCCTCCGTCCATCGTGTCGACGCCCTCGCCTCCGTGGCGCATCCCGCCCCAGCCGTCCATGGTGTCGTTGCCGTCGCCGCCGGAGAATCGATCGCCCTGCTCGAAGGCGTCCGAAATGCCGCCCACCAGCGAGTCGTTTCCGGCGCCGCCGATCAGCGTGTCGGCGCCGCTGTTTCCATTGATCGTGTCGTTGCCGAAGCCGCCGTCGAGCAGGTCGTTTCCGGCAGTGCCGGTGATGGAGTCGTTGCCCGCGCTCGGGGCGGCGGCGCTGGTGCCGTTGTCGACCGCGAGGTCCGTGGCGGCGAGCGCGGGCGCGCCCTGCAGCGTCGTGACGAGCTGCGCCGCGCCGGGGCCGTTGCCGTCGGCGTCGTAGAACAACTGCCCCGTGCTCGTGTTGTAGACGATGCGGTCGTCGGCGTCGTGTCCCGAGGTCGCACCCGGCGCGGCGAAGAAGCGCGGATCGCCCGCCGCGAAATTGCCGGCGGAGCCGATCGCCGTGTAGGCATCGGCGCCGAACCAGATCTTGTCCGAGGCCGAGGTGAAGTCCGCGATCGCACCGCCGCTCGGGGCGCCGGGCGCCGTGGTGAAGGCGAAGCTGTCCGCCCCCGCGCCGCCGACGAGAGCGTCGTTGCCGTCGCCGCGCAGCACGTCGTCGCCGGCCCCGCCGATCAGGGTGTCGCTTCCGCCGCCCCCGGTCAGCGTGTCGTTGCCGCCGCGGCCGTCCATGTAGTCGTCGCCGCTCGAGCCGAACAGGCTGTCGTTGAACCCGCCCGTGATCACCCGCTCGATGCTGGCCAGGCTCGCGAACCCGCTGCCGTCCGCGCTGCCCCCGGTGGCGGTTCCATTGGCGAGATTCACGACGATCCCGCTCTGCGCATAGCCGTCGTAGTCGACCGTGTCGATGCCGGCGCCGCCGTCGATCTGGCGGCTGCCCTCGAACCCCGTGCCCCCCGTCGACATGTCGATCGAGTCGTTGCCGGCCCCCGCGCGAATCGTGTCGTTGCCGGCGCGTCCGTTGATGAAGTTCGCGCCGTCGTTGCCGGTGATGACGTTGTCGAGGTTGTTGCCCTGGACGTCGGCGCGCGCGGTGCCGGTGAGCCTGATGTTCTCGAATTCCGCGCCCATGTTCCAGCTGACGTCGCTGACGATGGTGTCGATGCCGCCCGAGTCCGAGATGACGTCGCCCGTGGAAACGATGTAGGTGTCGTTGCCGAGGCCGCCGTTCATGGTGTCGCCGCCGCCGAAGCCCTGCAGCAGGTCGTTGCCGCCCGTGCCGGTGATCGTGTTCGCGAGGTCGTCGCCCGCCGTCCCGGCGGAATTGTCGCCGAAAAGAATCTCGCTCCCGTTCGCGAACGTGACGTTGGACGTCGCGAGCTGCTGCGGCGCGGTGTTCTGCAGCACGACGTTCTTGGTCTGAAAGACGAAGTTCCCGGTGCTGTCGAAGACCGTGTAGGTGATCTGGATGCTCGTACCGACCGCGACGACGCTGATGTCGGCCGCCGAGATGGACGTTTGGTCGAAGTTGAGAACGTCGGTTGCAGGATTGAAGCTGATCGCCTGACCGTTGGTCAGCGCGCTGAAGTTGTAGACCGCCACGTCCGCCTCGCTCGAATGTTGATCGCGAGGCAAAGTGTAGAAACGCGTTTGTGACAATGACACCGCTATGTCAGCGGCGCCCCGTCGTATGGACGGCGCGACTGGCCCGGTCGGACCGCCAAAAGGCCGGTATTGTTGCCGCGGCGTTAAATCAGTCGGTCACATCGGCCGTCGATGGTGCACCGCTTTGGAACCAACGAGCACGGCGGCCCTTGCACCAAACGGACTACCGCGGCTTACGGATCCGCAAGCCGCGGGCCGCGGGGCTCCTTCCGCTTGTCGCCGTTCTTGAAGCCTTCCTTCACCTCGCCCGGCGCGTTCTTCGCGGTGTGTCCGATCTCGCGCCCGAGCTTCGCCGCGCCGTGGCCGATGTCCTTGCCGACCTGTCCCATGCCGCGGCCGAACTCGACGATACCCGACTTCATGTCGTGACCCGCCTGCTTGGCGTCGCGCTTGACGCGGTTGTCCTCCTCGGCCGCCGCCGGCGCGGCGATCGCCGCGAGCAGCGCGGCGCAAGCGCAGGTCGCGATCAGGGCTCTCACACCACGGGTTGGGCGCATGGCTGTCTCCTTCGCTGCAGGGAAATATACGACGCCAGCCAGCGCCATGCCGCCGGCATCACTCGCCGGGCCGGAACTTTGTCTCGGGCTTGACGCCCTTCCGGCGCTGCTTCTCGCTGATCCGGCCGTTCTCCTCCCAGCGCCCGTCGACCGCGCGCTTCGCGGCGTCGTCCCATTGCGACACCCAGTCGCCGAGCGAATAGCCGTGCCACGGCGACTGCGGGCGCAGCTTCGGCAGCCCCAGCTCTTCCCAGATCTCTTTCGCGCGCTCCATGTATTCGCGCTTCGGCAGCGCGAGGGGCGGCATGTCGCTCTTCATCGTCGCGTCGACGAGCAGCGTCGAGTCCTCCTCGTTGCCGTGCTCGCGCTTCGGGCCGTGGCCCTGGCCGCGGTGCGGGAGCGTCTGCACGTCCTCGACCGGGTTCATGCGGTACGCCATCGACCACAGCAGCGCGTCGGCGTTGTCGGGCTCGATGTCGTCGGTCACCGCGATCGTGATCTTGCCCATGTCGCCCTTGAAGAACGCCGCGCCGCGCAGCGCGCGCCACACCTCGGTGCGCGCGACGCCCTTCTCGAAGGAGACGACGGTGACGCGCAGCAGCCCCGTGAGCGGCTCGTGCAGCGACACCCTTTTCACCCCGCGGATCCCGAGCGTGTCGCGCAGGTGCGCGAGGAACAGCGGCTCGTAGGCGACGCGCTTGATGACGCTCGACTCCGACGGCGCGACCTGGCTGATGTACGAGGGGATCACCGGGTCGCGGCGCATCGTGATCGCCGTGACCCGCATCGGCATGTTGAACTCCTCGAGCGCGACGTGCCCGTGCGACTCGCCGAACGGCGCCTCGGGCTCGCACCACTCGGTGTCGATAAGTCCCTCGATGACCACCTCGGCCTCCGCCGGGACCATCAGGTCGACCGTCTTCGCGCGCACGACGTTGATCGGCGCGCCGGCGAGCCCGCCCGCGACCTCGAGCTCGTCCACGCCGACCGGCAGCTTCTGCGGCCCCATGAACGCCACGTACGGCGGGCAGCCGAGGACGATGGCGCACGGCATGGTCTTGTCGCCGCGCTTCTGGTGCTTGACGTAGTGCAGGTAGCCGCCGGCGCCGCCGACGCGCGTCGCCATGCGCACGACCAGCCGGTCGGTCGCCTTGAGCGCCGCGCGGTACGTGCCCATGTTCTGCACGCCGGTCTCGGGATCCTTCGTCACGACGTTGGTCGCCGTC
>Ga0070741_10013257_pt1 | contig 14627 bp, 8 predicted proteins | sample Coa_R1_4_FD_66440 | JGI IMG/M metagenome (GOLD analysis project Ga0070741, IMG submission 66440) | Surface soil microbial communities from Centralia Pennsylvania, which are recovering from an underground coalmine fire - Coalmine... | ecosystem: Environmental > Terrestrial > Soil > Unclassified ...
GACCCCGGCCATCTCGGCGAAGTAGATCGTCCACGCCCGGGGGACGACCCGGGCCCACTGGTAGCCCCCGCCGCCGGTGGCCACCCACCGGCCGCCGGCGGCCCGGTGGGCGAGGTCGTGGAGGACGGCGGCCGTGCGGCGGTAGACGCCGGTGGTGAGGTGGAGCTCGGCCAGCGGGTCGTGATGGTGGGTGTCGCAGCCGAGCTGCGTGACGAGCACGTCCGGCGCCCAGGCCTCGACCAGCGGCGGGACCACCTCGGAGAAGGCCGCCAGCCACAGCTCGTCCCCGGTGTAGGGCGGCAGCGGGACGTTGACCTTGGTGCCCCGGGCGTCACCCGAGCCCAGCTCGTCGACGGCGCCGGTGCCGGGGAACAGCGTGGCGCCGTCCTGGTGGACGGAGATCGTGAGGACCCGGGGATCGGCGAAGAAGATCGCCTGCACACCGTCGCCGTGGTGGACGTCGACGTCGACGTAGGCCACCCGCCGGGCCCCCCGGCGGAGCAGCCACCGGATGGCGATGGCCGGATCGTCGTAGACGCAGAACCCGCTGGCCCGCTCCGGCATGGCGTGGTGCAGGCCGCCGGCGGGGTTGAAGGCGTGCTCGGCCCGGCCCGACCACACGGCGTCGGCCGCTGTGAGGGTGGCGCCGACCACCCGCACGGTCGCTTCGTGCATGAAGGGGAAGATCGGGTTGTCGCCCGGCCCGAACCCGAAGTCGCACCAGGGTCCGTCCTCGCCGTGGCCCGCCCGGCGGACGGCGTCGACGTAGCGCTCGCCGTGCACGAGCAGGATCTCGTCGTCGGTGGCGTCGCGGGCGGGCGTCTCGACGACCCGGGCGCCGTCGACAATGCCGTAGGCGTGGATCAGCGCCCGCGTCAGCGGCACCCGTTCGAAGCGCAGGGGATGGCGGGGCCCGAGGTCGTAGCGGGGAGCGTCGTCGCCGTACCACACCAGCTCCACCCGCTCGCTCACGGCCGCGCCGTCCCCATCAGTCGTCGCCGCCGTCGCCGGCCCGGCCGTGCTTCCAGTAGCCCCGGATCCAGGTCTCCGACCGGGGGACCTGCCGCTCCTCGAGCAGATGGCGGCGGATCCGCTGCATGGCGGCGGCCTCGCCGGCGGCCCAGACCCGGGTGCCGGCCGGGAGTCCGGCGCCGGTGGCGGCGGTCACGGCCGCCACCAGGGCGTCGCCCGGCGGGGCGCCGGCCGGGAGGTCGTGCCACTCGACGGTGGCGCCGGGGTGGGCCGGGAGGTCGAGCCGGGCGGCGGGGTCGGCCACCTCGACGACCACCCGGACGGGCGTGTCGTCCGGCAGCGTCTCGAGGAGCTGGCCGATGGCGGGGATGGCCGACTCGTCGCCGGCGAGGAGGAAGCCGGAGGCGTCGGCGTCGACGGGATAGCCCCGCCCGGGGCCGGAGATCGCCGCCTCGTCGCCCGGTTTCGCCCCGAGGGCCCAGGCCGAGGCGGCGCCACCCTGGTGGACGACGATCTCGAGGTCCAGCCGGGGGGCGGTGGTGTCGAGCCGCAGCGGCGTCAGCGTGCGGATGACAGGCCGGTTCCCATCGGGGAGGAGGAACTCGTTGCCGTTCCAGGCCGGCCTGACGAGCCGGCCGGACCCCGGGGACGGCAGGAGGAGCCGGACGCTGGCCGCCGGCTGATCGATCACGAGGCCGTCGAGCTTCGGGCCCCCGACGGTGACCCGGACGAGACGCGGTGTGAGGGGCGTCACCCGCTCCACCGTGACGGGCCGGAAGGCCGGCGGCTCCCGGCGGAGGCGGACGGCGGGGGTCGACGTCATGGCCCCAGCTTCCCACTCGGCCGGGGGGGCACGGGACGGGCGTCCCGGCCGATTTGGGACACCTGACACTAACGACACCCAGTGCCAATACCGCATCATCTCGGGGCCACCTCCCCCCGAAAGGACCGCCGACCGATGTCGGATGAAGGACCCTCCCCGCTCCTGCCCGAGCCCACGCCGCTCCAGCGCCACCAGCGGTACGACGCCTGGTCGCCGAGCCTGTCGATCGCCCGGCTCAACGCCATCCACCAGGAGACGCCCTTCCTCGTCTGCGACCTCGACACCATCGGACGGCGCTACGAGGAGCTCACCGGCCTGCTGCCCGGCCTGGCCGTCTTCTTCGCCATGAAGTCGAACTCGGCCGCACCGATCCTCCGGACCATCCGGAGCCTCGGCGGCAGCTTCGAGATTGCCTCCGTGGCCGAGCTGCGCATGGCCGAGGCGGCCGGCGCCGCCGCCGCCGACCTGCTCTACAGCAACCCGGTCAAGCCGCCGGCCCACATCGCGGCGGCGGCCGCCGCCGGCCTCACCCGGTTCGCCTTCGACTCCGAGGCCGAGCTGCGGAAGCTGGCCGAACACGCCCCCGGCGCCTCCGTCTACGCCCGCCTCCGGGTCGCCGACGACACCAGCCTCTTCCCTCTCTCGCAGAAGTTCGGCGCCTCGGTCGAGGCGGCCGGCGACCTGCTGCTGCTGGCCCGGGACCTCGGGCTCGTGCCCTACGGCCTCACCTTCCACGTCGGCTCGCAGTGCACCAACGCGATGGCCTGGGAGCGGGCCGTCGAGCAGTGTGCGGTGGTCATGCGGCGCCTGATGCGGGCCGGCGTCCGCCTCGAGATGCTCAACCTCGGCGGGGGGCTGCCGGCCCGGTACACGACGCCGGTGCCCGGGGTGTCGCTGATCGCCGCCGTCATCGGCGCCGCCCTCGACCGCCTGCCCTACCGGCCGCCGGTGCTGGCCGCCGAGCCGGGGCGGTACCTCGTGGCCGAAAGCGGTGTGCTGGCCGCCACGGTCATCGGCATCGACGACCGGCGGGGCGACCGCTGGGTCTACCTCGACGTCGGCGGCTACAACGGCATGATGGAGGCCGTCCAGACCGGTGGACGGTGGCACTTCCCCCTCCTCACCTCCCGGCCCGACCACTACCGGGCCGCCTCGGGGACGGCCACGGTGACCGGGCCCTCCTGCGACTCGAGCGACACCCTGTTCTACGGCGCCGCCCTCCCGACCACCCTGGGCCTCGGCGACCGGGTCTACATCGGGACCGCCGGCGCCTACACCAGCAGCTACGCCTCGTCGTTCAACGGCTTCCCCCCGCCCACGCTGCTCTACGTCGGCGCTGGGCCGGCCCGGCTCCTGCCGCTCCCCGGCGGGCACCGGTCCGACCGGTCCGTCGCCGTGGCGGTCTGAGCGTCGCCGGCATGCTCGCCGCCTTCGTCTTTGCCCTCGGCGCCGCCGTCGCCTTCGGGATCGCCTCGCTGCTCCAGGAGGTGGGCGCCCGCCGCGCGCCGGCCGGGGAGACCGTCGGGCTTCGGCTGCTCGGCGGGTTGGCCCGCCAGCCGGCCTTCGTGTTCGGTGCCGCCCTCGACGCCGCCGGGTTCCTCCTCACGTTCCTGGCGCTGCGCCGACTCCCGCTCTTCGCCGTCGAGGCGGCGGTGTCGTCGGCGATCGCCGTCACGGCCGTCGGCTCGGTCCTGTCCGGCGGGCGCCTCGGCCGCCGGGAGCGCTGGGCCGTCGGGGCCGTCGTCGTCGGCCTCGGCCTCGTCGGCGCCGCGGCCCGGCCCGGATCGCCGCCGGCGCTGTCCGGCCCGGCCCGCCTGGCGCTTCTGATCGGAGTCCCGGCGCTGGCGGCGGCGGGGATGGTGGCCGGCCGCCGGCACCGCCCCGGGCCCCGCCGGACGGCGGCGCCGGTCCTCGGCGGACTGGCGGGGCTGGCCTTCGCCCTCTTCGGCGTGGCCGGCCGGGTGCTCCCCGACGCCGGGCTCGGCCCGGCCCTCGCCCGCCAGCCGCTGGCCTGGGCCGCCCTGGCCTACGCCGGCCTCGGCCTCCTCCTCTACGGCGCCGCCCTCCAGCGCGGCCCGGTCACGGCGGTGGCCGCCGCCACGGCGGCGGTGGAGACGATCGTGCCGGCGGTGGTGGGGCTCTTCCTCGGCGGCGGCGCCCGGGCCGGGATGGTCCCGGTGGCCGTCGTCGGCTTCGCGGTCACGACGGCGGCGACGCTGGTGCTGGTCCGCCCGGCCGAGGCCGTCGGCAACGTCCTGGGATGTCCCGATTCCGTTCCCGAACCGGTCATGTCGGGCGTTTCTCCCTTAAGGCCCCGCCGGCGCGCTCCGTTAACCGCCATGTGAGTGACGGCGCATCGACAGGAGGGCGCACCCGGCGCTACGCCGGGGAGATCGTGGTGGCGCTGGGCGCCGCGCTGTGGACCGGCTGGCTCCTGTTCGGGGCCGGTTACCCGTCGACACAGACCGTCTCGAACATCGGCTTGACCATCGTCCCGTTCGTGGCCGCCGTCGCCTGCTTCCGGCGGGCCTGGCTGCGGTCGTCGGGGTCGATGCGGACCTCCTGGCTGCTGCTCGGCGGGTCCTGCGCCGCCTGGGGCGTCGGCCAGTTCATCTGGACGGTGTACGAGACGGGTTTCGGCCGGGAGGTGCCGTTCCCGTCGTGGGCCGACGCCGGCTATCTCATGGCCGTCCCCCTGGCCGCCGCCGGCCTCATCGTCATGCCCGCCGCCACCCAGACGATGGCCGGGCGGCTGCGGATCGTGCTCGACGGCGTGGTGGTGGCGGTGGCGATGTTGTGCACCAGCTGGATGCTGGTGCTCGGGCCCCTGTTCGCCGCCGGCGGCGACGGGCTGCTGGCCACCGTCCTCAGCCTCGCCTACCCGGTCGGCGACGTCATCACGATCACGATGCTGGTCTTCGCCATCCTCCGGGCCCGGCTCGGCGGCGAGGCGGGCCGGCAGCCGCTGTACCTCATCGCCCTCGGGCTCACGGCCATCGCCCTCTCCGACAGCGCCTTCGTCTACCTCACCAGCCAGACGTCCTACGGCTCGGGCAGCTTCATCGACATCGGCTGGTTCGTGGGCTTCGCCGTCCTCTTCGTGGCCGCCCGGCGGCCGGAACGGGCGGCGGCGACCGCCGACGACGATGGCGGCCTGCGGTCGATCTCCTCGCTGACGTTCGCCTACGCCCCCGTCGTCGTCATGGCCGCCACCGTCCTCGTCCGGCACGTCCTGGGCCACGTGATGGACGTCCCGGCCGAGATGGCGGCCATGGCCGTCCTCCTGCTGATCGTGCTCCGCCAGGTGCTGACGCTGCGGGAGAACTTCGCCCTCGTCCGCAACCTCGAGGAACGGGTCGAGAGCCGCACCAGCGAGCTGCGCCGGGGCGAGGAGCGGTTCCGGTCGCTGGTCCAGAACTCCTCCGACGTCGTCACGATCGCCGACGCCGACGGCACCATCCGCTATCTCAGCCCGTCGGTCCAAAGGGTGTTCGGCTACGACTACCACGACCTCATCGGGTCGCCCCTCAGCGCCCTCATCGCCCCCACGCAGCGCGGGGACTTCTGCCAGGCCCTGTGGCAGAGCGCCGTCGGGCCCGGTGGGCCGACCGTGGGCGAGTTCCTCGTCGTGGACTGCCACGGCCGGTCCCGGCCGGCGGAGATCACCATCACCAACCTGATCGACGACCCCAACGTCGGCGGTCTCGTCCTCAACACGCGCGACATCGGTGACCAGAAGCGCCTCCAGGACGAGCTCAGTCACCAGGCCTTCCACGACTCGCTCACCGGCCTGGCCAACCGGGCGCTGTTCAAGGACCGGGTGGAGCAGGCCCTGCTCCGGACCCGCCGGCGGCGCCGGCCGCTGGCCGTGCTGTTCCTCGACCTCGACCGGTTCAAGGCCATCAACGACAGCTTCGGGCACGCCTCGGGCGACGCCCTGCTCATCGCCGTCAGCCAGCGGCTGTCGGGCTGCGTCCGAGCGGAGGACACCGTCGCCCGGCTCGGCGGGGACGAGTTCGCCGTGCTGGTCGAGAACCTGGCCTCCGACGCCGAACTCGAAGTCGTGGCCGAGCGGATCAAAGAGACGTTCCGGGACCCGCTGGTGATCGAAGGCCGGGAGCTGGTGGTGGCGGCCAGCATCGGGATCGCCCTCTCCCAGACGGGGGAGGAGAGCGCCGACGACCTCCTCCGCAACGCCGACCTGGCCATGTACCGGGCGAAGGCCGGTGGCGGCGGCGCCCGCCGCTACCACCCCGACATGCACACCGGGATCATCGAGCGCCTCGAGCTGGAGAGCGCCCTGCGTCACGCCCTCCAGCGCGAGGAGCTGTACCTCGTCTACCAGCCGATCGTCGATTTGGCCACCGGCCGGGTCTCCGGCGCCGAGGCCCTCCTGCGGTGGCAGCACCCCGTTCGGGGCGTCGTCTCGCCGGCTGAGTTCATCCCGGTGGCGGAGAGCACCGGGCTCATCGTCCCCATCGGGGAGTGGGTGCTCCGCCAGGCCTGCCGCGACGCCCGACGGTGGAGCGACCTTCCCGGTGGCGAAGAGCTGTCGGTGAGCGTGAACCTCTCCGGCCGCCAGCTGCAGACCAGCGAGCTGCCGTCGGTCGTGCCCCAGGCGCTGCTCGACGCCGGCCTGGCGCCGAAGCGGCTCATGCTGGAGATGACCGAGTCGGTCATGATCGACGGGGACGACGAGACCTTGGCCACGCTCCACGAGCTCCGGCGCCTCGGCGTGCGGCTCGGGATCGACGACTTCGGGACGGGCTACTCCTCGCTCAGCTACCTGCACCGCTTCCCGATCGACGTCATCAAGATCGACCGCTCGTTCGTCGAGCGGCTGACGGGCACGGACGACGAGGCGAGCCTGGCCGACTCGATCGTCCGGATCGCCCACGGCCTGCGGGTCATGACGGTGGCCGAGGGCATCGAAGACGGCGCCCAGCTGCTGGCGCTGCAGACGATGGGCTGTGATCACGGCCAGGGTTACCACTTCGCCCGGCCGATGTCGGGCGCCGACTTCGAGCGCTACATCGCCACCAGCGGCTATTGCCCGGTGGCCTGAGGCCGCCCCCGGACGGCCCGGCGGGCGGCGTGCAGGGCCGCCGCTTCGCTACGGCGCTGCACGCCGAGCTTGGCCAGCAGCCCCGAGACGTAGTTCCGGACCGTCTTCTCGGCCAGGTAGAGCCGCTCCCCGATCTCCCGGTTGGTGGCGCCGTCGGCGATGAGCCGGAGAATCTCCTGTTCCCGATCGGTCAGCGGCGGCTGGCCGGCTTCGGCCCCGCCCGGCCCGCACCGCAGCCGCTCCAGCACCTTGGCGGTGACCTCCGGGTCGAGCAGCGAGCGGCCCGCCGCCACCGCCCGGATTGACCGCAGGAGGACGTCGGCCTTGACGCCTTTCAGCAGGAAGCCCGACGCCCCGGCCATGATCGAGCTGAAGAGGCTCTCGTCGTCGCCGTAGGCCGTCAGCATCAGGCAGTGGATCTCCGGCCAGCGGGACCGGATGTCCCGGCAGACCTCGATGCCGTTCGGACCCTGGCCGAGCTCGATGTCGAGGATGACGACCTCGGGCCCGGTGACGGGAATCCGCGCCAGGGCCTCCTCGCCCGTCGCCGCCTGGCCGACCAGGTCCAGGCCGGGGCAGTGTTCGATGATCGTCTGCATGCCGATGCGCAGCAGCTCGTGGTCGTCGAGATGGAACACCCGTATCGACACGCGGGCCAAGCTTACGACGGCCGGAACGAACAAACCCGCCGTTACGCCTTACCCGCAGCAGATTGCGGGTCAGCCCGCCTCCGACCACCAGCGGTCGATCTCCCGCAGGATCCGCTTCTCGCTCACCGGCTGCGCCGTGCCCAGGCCCTGGGCGAAGTAGCTGATCCGCAGTTCCTCGATCATCCACCCGATGGCCTCGACGTCGTCGTCCGCCGCCGGGCCGAGGGCGCCGAGCAGTTCGCCGTAGCGCCGTTCGAGGCGCTGCACCCGCCGGAGGTTGTCGAAGTCGCGCTCCGCGCCGGTGGGCAGCTTGTCGAGGCGGCGCTCGATGCCTTCCAGGTAACGCATGAGGTCGGGCAGCCGGTCGACGCCGGTGGCGGCGATGAACCCGGGCCGGACCAGCCGGTGGAGCTGGCGTTCGATGTCGGTGAGCGACGGCGCCAGCGACGGCGCCCGCAGGCCGGAGAGGCGCAGCTCGATGCCGTTGGCGATGGCCAGGATCCCGGCCACCACGGTCACGACGTAGACCACCGACTCGGTCAGGGCGTGGGCCACGCCAGTGCGCAGGGCGTTGAAGGCGGCCTCGTTCCACACCGGCCCGCCGAGGTCACCGAGGAGCTGGTCGACGGCGCACTCGACGCAGTCGTCGAACAGGTCCGACACCTTGGGATACGGCGATCGGGCCAGCGCCAGCTGCGTGTCGTTGGACAGCCGCCGCTCGGCGGCCCGGGTCGGGTCCGGCAGCGAGAGCAGCAGCAGGCGGCGGGTGCCGGCCCACATCTCCCGGTCCTGCTCGGCCGGGGTGGCCAGGACCCGCACCGCCACCGAGTCCCCCTGGTCGACCAGCGCCGGGTAGGCCCGGCGGCGGAACCCGGCCCAGGTGACATCGACCTGGCGGGGGAGCGTGCCGATCGCCCAGCTGCGGACGCCCTCCCGCTCGAACGTGCTGGCGGCCACGGCCAGGCCGGCCTCGGCCCGCTCGGCCAGCTGCTCCTGCAGCGCTGCGAGGTCCTTGCCCGTGGCCAGTTCCCGGCCGGCCTCGTCCTCGACGAGGTAGCGCATCCGGAGGTGGGGCGGCACCCGGTCCCACCGCCAGCTTCCCGGCGGGACCGGGTCGCCGGTCAGGCGGCCGAGCTCCCGGGCCAGCACGTCGGGCAGCGGCCCGTCCTCCGGCCGGATGCGCTGCAGCGCTTCTTTGGCGTAGTCCGGGACCGGGACGAAGCTGCGCCGGACCTCCTTGGGCAGGGACCGGATCAGCGCCGCCACCACCTCGGCCCGCAGCCCCGGCACCTGCCAGTCGAAGGGCTCCGGCCCGAGCTGATCGAGGACGGGCAGCGGAACGTGGACGGTGACGCCGTCCGCCTCCGAGCCGGGATCGAACTCGTAGGACAGGCGCAGCTCGAGGTTGCGGTAGCACCACACGTCGGGAAAGGCCGAGGCGTCGAGCGGGCCGACGGCGGGGTTGATCAGCCCCTCCCGGGTGAAGCGCAGCAGCCCGGGATGCTGCACCCGTTCCCGTTTCCACCAGTCGTCGAACGAGCGCGACGACGTGACCTCGCGGCCGATGCGCCGGTCGTAGAAGTCGACCAGGACGTCGTCGTCGACGAGGACGTCGTTGCGCCGCACCCGTTTCGCCAGGGACCGGACCTCTTCCACCAGGCGGCGGTTCTCCTCCCAGAACGGGTGGGGAGTGTGCCAGTCGCCCTCGACGAGGGCCAGGCGGATGAACAGGTCCCGGGCGGTGGCGGGGTCGACGCGGCGGTAGCTGACGCGGCGGGCGCTGACCACCGGCAGCCCGTAGAGGGTGACGCGTTCGTAGGCCATGGCCTCGCCCCGCTTGGCGTCCCAGTGCGGTTCGCTGTAGCTGCGCTTGACGAGGTGGGCGCCGAGCCGCTCGGCCCATTCGGGCTCGATGCGGGCCACGACCCGGGCCCACAGCCGGGTGGTCTCCACCAGCTCGGCGGCCATGACCCAGCCGGCCGGCGTCTTGTACAGCGCCGATCCGGGGGCGACGGCGAAGCGGGCGGCCCGGGCGCCCTGGTACTCGTCGCGGGGCCCGCTCTTCATGCCGATGTGGGACAGGAGCCCGGCCAGGAGCGACTGATGGATCGCCGTGCGCCGCTGCTGTTCGTCGTCGATGCGTGACGCCTCCCGGTCGCGCCGCACCTGGCGGAGCTGGCCGTGGATGTCCTGCCACTCCCGGATGCGCAGGAAGTTGAGGAACTCGGCCCGGCAGAGCTTGCGGAACTGGTTGGAGGACAAGGCCTCCTGGCGTTCGGCGAGGTGGTCCCAGAGGTTGAGGTAGGAGAGGAAGTCGGACTCCCGGTCGGCGAAGCGGGCGTGGGCCTCGGCCGCCGCCGCCTGCTTGTCGAGCGGCCGTTCCCGGGGGTCCTGGATCGACAGGGCGGCGGCGATGACCATCACCTCGTCGGCGACGCCGTTGGCCTCGCCCTCCAGCACCATGCGGCCGAGGCGGGGGTCGAGGGGCAGCTGGGCCAGCCGGCGGCCGAGGGGCGTGAGCCGCTTCTTCGGGTTCTTCTCCGCCGGGTCGAGGGCGCCGAGCTCCTCCAGGAGGGCGACGCCGTCTTTCACGGCCCGGGCGTCGGGAGCGTCGACGAACGGGAAGCGGCCGACGTCGCCGAGGCCGAGGGCGGCCATCTGGAGGATGACCGAGGCCAGGTTGGTCCGGACGATCTCCGGTTCGGTGAACTCCGGCCGGGCCCGGAAGTCGCTCTCGGAGTAGAGGCGGATGCATACCCCGGGGGCGACCCGGCCGCAGCGACCGGCCCGCTGGTTGGCCGACGCCTGCGACACCGGTTCGATCGGCAGGCGCTGGACCTTCGTGCGGTGCGAGTAACGGGAGATCCGGGCCGTGCCGGGGTCGACGACGGCCAGGATCCCCGGCACCGTCAACGACGTCTCGGCCACGTTGGTGGCCAGCACGATCCGCCGTCCGGAGTGGGGCTGGAAGACGCGGTGCTGCTCGGCGGCCGAGAGCCGGGCATAGAGCGGCAGCAGCTCGGTGTGGGGCAGCGCCAGGGCGGCCAGGGCCTCGGCGGTGTCGCGGATCTCCCGCTCGCCCGACAGGAACACGAGGATGTCGCCCGGCCCTTCCGCCGCCAGTTCGGTGACGGCGTCGGTGATGCCCTGGATCTGGTCCCGCTCGCCGTCGCCGTCGCCGTCGCCGCCGTCGCCGTCGACCAGGGGCCGGTAGCGGATCTCGACCGGGTAGGTGCGGCCCGACACCTCGACGATCGGTGCTCCGCCGAAGTGGCGGGCGAAGCGCTCGGTGTCGATGGTGGCCGACGTCACGATCACCTTGAGGTCGGGCCGGCGGGGCAGCAGCTGCTTCAGGTAGCCGAGGATGAAATCGATGTTGAGGCTCCGCTCGTGGGCCTCGTCGACGATGATCGTGTCGTAGGCCGTGAGCAGCCGGTCGCGCTGGATCTCGTTGAGGAGGATCCCGTCGGTCATGACCTTGATGAGCGTGTGCCGGCCGACCCGGTCGGTGAAGCGGACGGCGTAACCGACGGCCTGGCCGACCTCGCTGCCGAGCTCCTCGGCCACCCGCTCGGCCACCGCCCGGGCAGCCAGCCGGCGGGGCTGGGTGTGGCCGACCATGCCCCGCACGCCCCGCCCCACCTCGAGGCAGATCTTCGGCAGCTGGGTGCTCTTCCCCGAGCCGGTCTCGCCGGCCACGATCACGACGGGATGGGCGGCGATGGCGGCGGCGATCTCGTCCTTGCGCTCACTGACGGGAAGGCCGGCGGGGTAGCGGGGGACGGGCACCCCGGCCCGGCGGTTGGCGAGGCGCTTCTCCGCCTCCTCGACGGCGGCCGCCAGCTCGTCGAGGAGGGTCTGCCGGGCGGCGCGGTCCGTCTGGCCCCGGGCACGGTCGAGCCGGCGGCGGAGACGGTCCTGGTCCCGAACCATGAGGGCCGGCAGGCGGGCGGAGAGGTCGGAGAGCGTCGCGTCCACTGGTATGCCCACCGTAGGTTACGGTGCGGGCTATGCGGCGGGGGTCCGTGCTCGGGACGGTGGCGGCGGTGCTGGCGCTGACCGTGGTGCCGGCCGTCCCGGCCCGGTCGGCCGGGACGCAGACGCACTGCACGTTCACGTCGACGATCTCGATGGCGCCGGGGCTGTCGGTCGTGCCGTCGTCGGGCACGTTCAGCTCCGGCGGCGAGACGGGGACGGTCTCCTGCGACGGGCCCGTCCGGGGCATCGTCCCCACCGGGCCGGGGACCCTCGGCGTCGAGGGCCGCTACGGGACCAAGGATCCTGACACCTGTTTCGGCGGCGAGGGGGAGGGGCGCTTCTCGTTCACCTTCCCCACCGCCACCGGGGTCGGGAAGCGCTCCAACGTCTTCACGTTCTCGTTCAGCCTGATCGGGCTGTCCCGCAGCGGGTTTCAGGGGGACGGCTACGGCGGGACCTTCGACGACGTCGAGCCGCAGCAGGGGGACTGCCTCCTCCACCCGGTGACGAAGCTGGTCGTGAAGGGCCACGGCACGATCACCCGCCAGTAACGATCGTCTCCTAACGTCGGCGGGCATGACGTCCCCCGGATCGCTGCTGGGCAACGCCGTCCCCCGGGTGGAGGACCCCGACGTGCTCCTCGGCCGGGCGGCCTACCTCGACGACCTCGACGTGCCCGGCGTCCTGCACCTCGGCTTCGTGCGCTCGACCGTGGCCCACGCCCGCCTGGTGTCGGTCGACACGTCCGAGGCGGCGGCGATGCCGGGCGTGGCCGGCGTCTACACGAGCTCCGACCTCGATGTCCCCGTCGCCCCGGGACTGATGGTCGTGAACCCGGACTTCGCCCGTCCGCCGCTGGCGAAGGGGAAGGTCCGCTTCGTGGGCGACATGGTGGCGGCGGTGGTGGCCGAGACCCGGGCGGCGGTGGCCGACGCCCTCGAGCGGGTCGTCGTCGACTACGAGCCGCTCCCGGTGGTCGTCGACCCCGAGGCGGCCACCGAGCCAGGGGCCCCGCTGCAGTTCGAGGCGGCCGGCACCAACGTCGCGGCCGGGAGCCGCCACAGCGGGGAGGACCCGCTGGCGGGCGCCGAGGTCGTCGTCCGGGGCCGGTTCGAGAACCAGCGGATGGCCGTCCTGCCCATGGAGGGCAACGCCATCCTGGTCGTCCCCGGTGACGACGGCGCCGGCCACGACCTCACCGTCCACGTCGCCACCCAGATGCCCCACGGCTGGCGGAACCAGGCGGTCGAGATGTTCGGGCTCGACCCCACCCGGCTACGGGTCGTGGCCCCCCACGTCGGCGGCGCCTTCGGCGGTAAGGCCGGCGTGGCCCCCGAGCACGCGGTGGCGGTCGCCGCCGCCCGGCGGCTCGGCCGGCCGGTCAAGTGGGTCGAGACCCGCTCCGAGAACCTCGTGGCCATGCCGCACGGTCGGGGCCAGGTGCAGTACGTCGAGCTCGGCCTGCGCCGGGACGGCACGATCGTCGGGCTGCGGTGCCGCATCATCGGCGACGGCGGCGCCTACGCCGGCTTCGGCGGCGGCCTGGCCGGCTGGACGACCAAGCTCATGGCCCAGGGCCCCTACCGCATTCCCCGCATCGGCTACGACGTCGCCACCGTGGCCACCAACACCACGCCGATGGGCGCCTTCCGGGGCGCCGGCCGGCCCGAGGCGGCCGCCTTTCTGGAGCGGATCCTCGACATGGCGGCCGCCGAACTCGGCCTCGACCCGGCCGAGATCCGCCGGCGCAACTTCTTGGCCCCCGACGCCTTCCCGGTGCCCTCGGTCATGGGCGCCACCTACGACAGCGGCGACTACGACGCCGCTCTCACCGAGGCGCTGCGGTTGGCCGGCTACGAGGCCCTCCGGGCCGAGCAGGCCGAGCGGCGCCGGCGGGGTGACCGGCGGCTGCTCGGCATCGGGCTGGCGTCCTACGTCGAGGTCACCGCCGGCGGCAACGGCTCGGAGTGGGGCTCGGTCGAGGTCCACACCGACGGCACCGTCACCGTCAAGGCCGGCACCTCGGCCCACGGCCAGGGCCACGCCACCGCCTTCGCCATGCTGGTGGCCGACCGGCTCGGCGTGCCGCTGCCGGCGGTGCGGTTCGTGCAGTCGGACACGGCACTGGTGCCGACCGGCGGCGGCACCGGCGGCTCCCGGTCGCTCCAGCTCGGCGGCACGGCCGTGGCCGGGGCGGCCGAGGCGGTGCTGGCCGCCGGCCGGTCGCTGGCCGCCCAGCTCCTGGAGGCGGCCGAGGGCGACATCGTCGTGGGCGACGGCGGCCGGCTCGGCGTGGCCGGCGTCCCGGCCCGGGCGCTCACGTGGGCCGAGCTGGCGGTGGCGGGTGAGCAGCGGGGCACGCCCCTCGTGGCGGACCAGGACTTCACCCAGCTGGGGGCGACGTTCCCGTTCGGGACGCACGTGGCGGTGGTGGAGGTCGACACCGAGACGGGCCTGGTGCGGCCGCTCCGCCACGTGGCCGTCGACGACTGCGGCCGGGTCCTCAACCCGCTGCTGGTCGCCGGCCAGCAGCACGGCGGGATCGCCCAGGGCGTCGGGCAGGCCCTGTGGGAGGCCGTGGCCTACGACGAGGACGGCAACCCCCTCACCGCCACGCTGGCCGACTACGGCCCGCCCAGTGCCGCCGACGTGCCTTCGTTCGAGGTGTCGGGCACCGAGACGCCGACGCCGCTCAACCCCCTCGGTGCCAAGGGGATCGGCGAGTCGGGGACGGTTGGGTCGATGCCGGCCGTCCAGAACGCCGTGATCGACGCCCTGGCCCATCTCGGACTGCGCCATCTCGATCCTCCGCTCACCCCGGAACGGGTGTGGCGGGCGATCGAAGCGGCCCGGGCCGGGCGGCTCACGTCGCCGTGGCGCGAACCTCCGGCCGTCTTCGACCGGCTGCCGGCGAGGGATGAGGCGGGTCCGTCCGAAACGCAGGAAGCCGACCTCTGAAAGCTGGTCCCGGCATCACCGCAGGTCGCGGCCCCGAGGCCCGGAATCCAAATCCAGCCAAGGTTTCCGAGGCAGGAACGCCATGAGATATGTCGAAATTGTGACAGGCCGAGCACGGCAGCGTGGTATCGGGGGGAATCACGAAGCGAGTGCTCGTCAAAAGAGCCCGGACCCACCTCGG
>Ga0070741_10013258_pt1 | contig 14627 bp, 13 predicted proteins | sample Coa_R1_4_FD_66440 | JGI IMG/M metagenome (GOLD analysis project Ga0070741, IMG submission 66440) | Surface soil microbial communities from Centralia Pennsylvania, which are recovering from an underground coalmine fire - Coalmine... | ecosystem: Environmental > Terrestrial > Soil > Unclassified ...
GCCGCGCGGCTCGACGGCGTCAACCAGCGCACCGCGACGTTGTCGCGTGATGGGCGCAGAACCGCGCGCATGCTGATGGCCGGCGAAGTCGCCCTCGCGCTCGTCGTCGCGATCGGCGCCGCGCTGATGATCAGAAGCTATCGCCACGTCGAACACATCGCGCTCGGGTTCAATCCGGACGGTCTCCTCGGCGCGACCGTCTTCCTGCCGCCCGCGAAGTACTCGACGCCGAAGCGGATCGAGGCGTTCTATCGGGACACGCTCGATCGCATTCGCGCCCTCCCCAACGTCACCGGCGCCGCCGCCGTGTCCGATCTGCCGCTCGCCTACCGCATCGTCGACGTCACGTCGTTCGACTTCACGATCGACGGCCAGCCTGCCGAGAACGGCCGCGCGCCCTACAACGCGAACTGCCGGATTGTGACGGATGACTACTTCCGCGTCGCCGAAACCCCGCTCGTCAGCGGACGTGTGTTCGGTGCAGACGACGATGGGAGCCGGCCGCGTGGCGCCGTCATCAACGAGACGATGGCTCGCGCGTTCTGGGGCGACCGCGATCCGGTCGGGCAACGGCTTCAGCTCGGTACCCGGTATGGCACGCGCGACGCCCTCGCCGATGCCGGCGGCGCAGTCGTGATCATCGGCGTCGTCAAGGACGTGAAGCAGACCCGGGCGATCGACGCGCCCGTTCGTCAGGAAATGTTCCTTTCGGGTTGGCAATTTCCGGGCGAGATGCGCCACGTCGGGCTCGTCGTCCGCAGCCGCACCGATCCGCGCACGCTGGCGACGTCAATCCGGCAGGCGGTCCGCGCCGTGGATCCGGAGCAACCGGTTTTCGACGTCGACACGCTGTCGAACATCGTCGCCGATTCGTTCGGGCCGAAGCGGCTCACGCTCTTCCTGCTGATGTTCTTCGCGGCCGTGGCGTTGTCGCTGGCGGCAATCGGCCTGTACGCGATCGTGAACTGCGCCGTGGTACAGCGGAAGCGCGAGATCGGCATCCGCATGGCGGTCGGGGCGCGGCCGGGCAAGATTCTGGTGCTGATTGTTTCCGACGGTGCGCGGATGGCCGGTGCGGGCGTGATCGCGGGCATGGCTCTCGCCGCGGCGATCACTCGCCTGATGCAAAGCCAGCTGTATGGAGTGAGCGCGACCGACCCGGTCGTGTTCGCCGGCGCGGCGGCGCTTCTCGTCTCAATCGCCGTCGCTGCGTCCGCAGTGCCTGCGTTTCGTGCGACGAAGGTCGATCCGCTGATCGTTCTGAAGGCCGACTGACTCAGATTCCCAACCGCTCCTTGAGGTGGCGAACGCGGTCGCGCGCCACGCTCAGCTCCGTTTTCGTGTCGTCTTTGAGCCTGACCAGTACGCCGCCGTCCACGCCCGGAAACAGCTCCTGCACGAAGGACACATTCACGATCGTCGCGCGATGGATGCGTACGAACCGGCGCGGATCGAGCGAATCCTCGAGCTCGACGAGCGTCCGATCGACGATATGGTCGCGTCCTCCGAGAACCGCGAAGGTGAGCTTGTCCTTCGAGAAGAAATGAGTAATCCGGGCGACATCGAGAATGGTGGTTCGTTCGCCGACGCGCGAGGCGATCCGCTCGATCCGCCGGCCTTGCGACAGGTGCGTCGCCAGCTCCCTGGCGAGCGCGCGGACGTCGGGCCTCGGCGTCGCGTCACTGCGCTGAATCCATCTGTCGACTTTCTCGATCGCGCGGTCGAGCCGATCGGCCTCGATCGGCTTCAACAGGTAATCGATCGAATTCACCTCGAAGGCTTCGATCGCGTACCGGTCGTAGGCGGTCGTGAAGACGACGAGCGGCTCGCGCTCGAGGCGTTCGAGGAGCTCGAAGCCGGTGAGACCGGGCATCTGGATGTCCAAGAACAGCACGTCGATGGGATTGTCCGCGAGAAACGCGAGCGCTTCCTCCGGGTCGGTCGACGTCCCGACGACGTCGACACGCGAGGTCGCCGCCAGCATGCGCACGAGCCGCTGGACGGCGAGCGGTTCGTCGTCGACGACGTAGGCACGCATCGTCATGAGGCGCCCACGGTGGTGTTGCCGGTGCCTGACGGCACGGTCATCGTGATCGTCGTTCTCCCGGGTTTGCTGTCGACGTCCAGTGCCGCCCTGCCGCCGAAGGCCATCTGGAGACGCGATTTCAGCAGGGCAATGCCGTGGCCGTCCGCGATGGCCGACGGCGCGAATCCGGGCCCATCGTCTTCCACGATGACGCGGAGAAGCCCGTCGGTTTGTGCGGCCTGGACCGCGATCGACGCGCCGTCGCGGCGTGGGGAGACCGCGTACTTGACGCTGTTCTCGACGAGCGTCTGGACGGACAGGCGCGGCACGAGGATGCGGCGCGCCTCCGCGTCTGCATCGAAGTCGAACCGCAGCCGGGCGCCGAAGCGCACCTGCTCGATGTCGAGATAGGTCCGCGCGACGCGGAGTTCTTCATCGAGGGTGACGAGCGGCGACTGATGATCGAGCGACGATCGCATCAGCGCGGCGAGCTGCGCGGTCATGCGCTCGGCCGCCGCGGGATTGTCGTGGACGAGCGCGGCGATCGAGTTCAGCGTGTTGAACAGGAAGTGCGGATTGACGCGCGACTCGAGCGACGCGAGCTGCGCTTCCGCCGCGAGCCGCCGCGCGTCGGCTTCGTCGCGTTCCTTGGTCCTCAGCGCCACGGTCGTTTCGTTCAGCCGCGCCACCAGCGTCTCGACGGCGGTCCCGAAGATGCCGAAGAGCAGCGTGACGATGATCGTGATTTTCAGGCCGCCGACGAACCAGACGACGACGAGATCGTTCGTCGGAATGTAGCCGACGACTCTCAGGATCAGGATCGCGACGAGACTTCCGGCGGTGCCGATGACGATCATGGCCGGAATCAGCAGGGCCCACACGATGGCGGCCGACCTGACCCGGCAGCGTGCGGCGTGCGCGATGCGAGGGATGACGATCGCGCAAATCGGCCCGATGGTGCTGGCGAACACGAAGCCGACGGTGAGCACCTCGAGCGTCCGCCGCCACGGCGTCTGCCAGGTGACGCCATTGAACGCGACGGCGACGAACGCCGCCGCCGCGGCGTTCAACGCCGTCATCCGCAGCCAGTAGCGGGCGGTCGGATTCATCGTCCTACTTGTGGCAGCCGACGCAGCTCGGGCCGGCGGACTTCGGGATTGTGCCGGTGGCGATCCATTCCCGGGCTTTCGCGACCTGGCCGGAGGTCGGCGCGTCCTTGATCAATCGATCGAAGTAGGCCCGCGCTTTTTCGGACTGTCCGAGCCGGGACCAGCCGTCAGCGAGGCCGAAGAGCAGCTCGCCCTTCGCGTGATCGCCAAGGGTTCCGAAGTAAGGCGCCTGCAGCTCGAGCGCGCGCTCGTAATTTGCGACGGCGCTTTCGACGAGAGGCCGCGCGGTATCGGGCGGTACGCTGCGGGTCGCTTCGAGCAGCACGGCCGCGCGCGGAATCAGGACGCCGAGCCGATCGGGACCGAGTGCCAGCGCATCGTTCATTTCTTTCAGGCCGCGATCCCAGAGCTGGCCGCCCGCGGCCATGTTGCCGCTCCTGAACGCCGCGCCGCTCTTCACCAGCATCGCGGCGCCGTGCCACACGAGCGCCTCGGCGTGCGCCGGGTTGTCGGCCAGGGTCCATTCGCAGAGATCGATCGCCTTCTGCAGCCGTGCGGGGTCGCCGGCGGCGCCGGCGAAAAAATCACCGCGGACGAGATAGTCGAACCGCTGGGCCGGCGCGGCCGGCGGCTGGCCGGCCAGAGCAAGAGCAAGCGCGAAGATGGTCAGAGGCATCAGAAGCTCCTTTCACGTCGACATTACGGCGACGCGCGCAGCTCCCAGCCGCATTCGGGACGAACGGTCGTCTTTCCATGACGAGCGGCCGACCTGACCAACCCGCCGAGGGCGACTATTATTAGTCGATATGGCTGTTCGCGACCTCATCATCGTCGGCGCGGGCCCCAGCGGATTGTCGGCGGCGATCGCCGCCCGCCAGCATGGCCTCGATTACCAGATCGTCGAGCAGGGAACGCTCGTCAACTCGATCTACAACTTTCCGCCGCAGATGGTCTTCTTCACGACACCCGAGCTCCTCGAAATCGGCGGCCTGCCGTTCGTGTCGCCCTACGAAAAGCCGACGCGCGCGGAAGCGCTCCGCTACTACCGCAAAGTCGTCGACGCCTTCGACCTGAAAATCGCCTTCGACGAGAAGGTCGTCTCCGTTTCACGTGATACGGTCGACGGCGAAGAGGGCTTTGCCGTCGAGACGACGCCCGGCGACGGGGCGTCCGCCGGGAACGGCGCCGGTGACCGCCGGCGCGTCCGTCACGCGCGGAACGTGGTTCTCGCGATCGGTTACTACGACCATCCAAACTATCTCAACGTGCCGGGCGAAGATCTGCCGCACGTGCACCACTATTACGGCGAGCCGCATCCGTACTACCGTCAGCGCGTGGTCGTCGTCGGCGGCGGAAATTCCGCGGCCGAGTCGTCTCTCGATTTGTTTCGCGCGGGGGCGCACGTCACCCTGGTGCACCGGTCGGCGGAGCTGAAATCGACCATCAAGTACTGGGTCAAGCCGGACATCGAGAACCGGATCAAGGAGGGTTCGATTGCCGCGCGGTTCAACGCGTGCGTCAGCGAAATCCGGCCGGGATCGATGGTGATTCGCGCGGCCGGGGGACCGGAGGAGCTGCCGGCGGATGCGGTCTTCCTGCTGACCGGCTACCACCCGGATTGGGATCTGCTTGCGCGCGCCGGCGTCACGCTCGATGCGCGCGGTGTGCCCGCCTACGATCCCGAAACCTTCGAGACCAACGTGCCGGGCATGTTCGTCGCGGGCGGCGCGATCAGCGGCAGGGACACGGCGCCGATTTTCATCGAGAACGGACGGTTCCACGGCGAGCGGATCGTGGAAACGATCGCGAGCCGCGCGCGCGTTTGACGCCGCCTGCCTCCGACTGTCTCAGTGCGTCACGCCGGGCACATGCGGAACGCGCGCCATCATCATCTTCATTTCGAGCAGCTCGACGAGCGACTCCGCTCGCGCGCGAAGACCGTGCTGCTCGAGGAGCGCCTGTTTTTCGAGCGGGTCGAGATCGAGATATTGCGCGAGCGCGTTGACCAGGTCATCGTCCGCCATCGCTGACGGGACTCTGAGGCCGCCGCTCCGGCGATCGTCGAGAAGGTCCGTGCCGGCGCCGGCGCGCCCGGCTGCCCGCGCGAGCATCGCTTCGAGCTTCGCCCGCTGACTCCGGATGGCGGCTCGGTCGTCGGTCTGGAGCGGCTCTTCGACGATCCGATCGATCGCCGCGCGCCGGTAGCTGCGGCTGTGATCCTCGCGGACAATCCTGAACCGCTCGACCCCTCGCAGGACCATGTGGTAGCGGCCGTCCGGCAGCTGCTCGGCGTGCGTGATCAGCCCGCTGCAGCCGATTGGATACACCGGCGGGCGTCCTTCGTAGTCGCGCTCCCAGCCGGGCTTCAGCAGCACCATCCCGATGAACCGATCGCCGGCGAGCGCATCCGCCACCATCTCCCGGTAGCGCGGCTCGAAGACGTGCAGCGGCAGAAAGACGTTCGGGAAGAGGACGACGTTCGGCAGCGGGAAGAGGGGGAGAAGGTCGGACATTGCAGATTGCAGATTTGTGATTGCGGATTGCGGATTGCGGATTGCGGATTGAAGAACTTCTTGAGCCCCGATTGCAGCGTCAATCTGCAATCGCAATCTGCAATCAGTGAATCGTCTTCGTTTTCTTGTCCATGTAATCCATCAGGACATACTGCCCCAGCGTGTAGGGCGTCGTGAAATACGCCTTCCCCTTGCAGATTTCCGCGACGCGCCGCACGAAGCTCACGAGGTCGTAGTCGCGCGCCAGCATGAACGTGTTGATCATGATGCCGCTCTTGCGGCAGGCTGCGACCTCGGCGCACGTCTCCGCGACGATGAACGGATCGAGGCCGAAGGCGTTCTTGTAAATCCGTCCGTCGGGCTGGGTCAGCGCCGAGGGCTTGCCGTCCGTGATCATGATGATCTGCCGCATGTCCTTGCGCTGGCGATCGAGAATGCGCCGCGCGAGCCGCAGACCTTCGCGGGTGTTCGTGTAGTACGGACCGACCCGCACGCGGCCGAGCTCACTGAGTGGAATTTCTTCCGCCGAATCATGAAACAGGACGACTTTCAGCGCGTCGCCCGGATACTGCGTCTTGATCAACTGCGCGAGCGCGAGCGCGACGCGTTTGGCCGGCGTGAAGCGGTCCTCGCCGTACAGAATCATGCTGTGGCTGCAGTCGAGCATCAGGACGGTCGCGCACGAGCTCTGATACTCGCCCTGGATCACCATCAGGTCGTCATAGGTGACGTTGATTCGCCGGCCGCGCGCCGGTCGCGACTCTTCAGCTCCGCCGTCGCGCGCTTCCCGTTCCACCGCATGGAGGAGCGTCGCCGCCGCGTCGAGGTTCAGCGTGTCGCCGAACTCGTATTCTTTCGGCGCGCCGGTCGTTTCGACCCCCGTCGCCTGTTCGCGCGTGTCGTGGCGGCCGAAGCTGCTCTTGCCGAGTGACCCGAGGAGGTCGCGCAGGGCGCGGTAGCCGAGGAAATCGAGCGTCTTGTCGGTGACCTCGAACGTCACCGGCGGCTGATCCTGACCGAACCCGCCGCCACGCCCCTGACGGCGTTCGCGCTCGCGCTCCAGGTCGGGTGGCGTCGTGATGTAGCCGTCCTGCGCCATCCGCTCGATGATCTGCTGGATCAGCTCCTCGAGCTTCGATCGCGCGTCGGACTGATCGGCGTCGGCGGGATCGCCGAGCAGCCGCTCGATCGTTTCTTCCGGCAGCACGCCGCCGTTGAACAGCGCGTCGAGAATCGCGTCGTGCAGCGCCTGCATCGTCCGCTCATCGTCATCCGTCGCGTAGGGATTGCCGAAGCCGCTCGCGAGCAGCAGGTCGGAGAGCTTCGCGACCAGATCCTCGAGATCGACGTCGTCCAGCTCATCGCCGGTAAATTTCGTATAGCGATACTTCATACGGTAGTTGGGAGCTGGGAGCTGGGGAGCTGGACGCTCGGAAAACTCCAGCTCCCAACTCCCAGCTCCCAGTTCCTAGTTGTAGTATTTCTTCTTTCCGCTCGGCATCGGAATCGTGTCGTCCATCGGCGGCTCTTCGCGGCGCGCGCGCTGCCGCGGCGCCGCTTCGGCGGCCGAGTAACGGCGATCGTCGCTCCGGCTGATCTTGCGTTGCGCGCAGAGTCCTTCCAACACGAAGTCGATGGCCGAGGCCACCGCCGGCGCAGGGGCGCCAGGCGCAAGGCCGGCGTGTTCCGCCAGCTCCCGCAAACCTTGCACTCCACGCGTCTGGCTGACGACGTCGTCAGACGACGACTGGTCGCCGAGAACGAGCGATCCGCCGAGATCGAACCACTCGACGACGGTGCGCGTGTCGGTGCCGTCGAACATGCCGGTGAACACCGAGCCGACCGCGGCGCGGATGAGGTCGCGCGCGACCTGCTCGGCCCCGCGCAGCTCACCTTCGTACTCCAGCTCGAACTTTCCCGTGATCGAGGGAAGCGCCGCATACAGATCGGTGACGCGCGGCACGACGACCTTCTCGCCGTTCAGAAGCGCGCGCCGCTCGGCATTGGAGACGACGAGCTCGAGCGTGGTAATCGGCAGACGCTGGCTCACGCCCGATCGCTTGTCGATCTTGCGTTCCGCCCGCGCCTGGAACGCCACCTCTTCGACCACTTCCCGGACGTAGGTCGGAATTTCGATCCGCAGGCTGCCGGCGCGCTCGGTCCACGCTTCCTGCGCCGTGATTGCCATCGCGTTGTGGCGCGTCGACGGGTAGTGCGTGCGGATTTCGGAGCCGATGCGATCCTTGAGCGGCGTGATGATTTTGCCGCGGGCCGTGTAATCCTCGGGGTTCGCCGTGAACACGAGCAGGACGTCGAGCTTCAGACGGATCGGATAGCCCTTAATCTGAACGTCGCCTTCCTGCAGGATGTTGAACAGGCCGACCTGAATCTTGCCGGCGAGGTCCGGCAGTTCGTTGATGGCGAAGATGCCGCGGTTCGCCCGCGGCAGCAGGCCGTAGTGCATCGTCAGCTCGTCGGCGAGATTGAGCCCGGCCTGCGCCGCCTTGATCGGATCGATATCGCCGAGCATGTCGGCGATCGTCACGTCCGGGGTCGCGAGCTTTTCGACGTAGCGGCCCTCGCGCGGGAGCCACGCGATCGGCATGCGGTCGCCTTCCTGCGCGACGCGCGCGCGGCAGGCGGAGCAGAGCGGCGCGAGCGGATCGTCGTGGATCTCGCAGCCGGGGACGATCGGAATCTGCGCGTCGAGCAGATCGATGAGACCGCGCAGGATCCGGCTCTTGGCCTGTCCGCGAAGTCCCAGCAGGATGAAGTTGTGGCGCGACAGAATCGCGTTGACGAGTTGCGGGATGACCGTGTCGTCGTATCCGATGATGCCGGGGAACAGCGGTTCTCCGGCCTGCAGTTTGCGAACCAGGTTGTCGCGAATTTCTTCCTTCACCGGCCGCGTCCGCCGGCCGTCGACGTGCTTCCGCAGTTCTCCAAGAGTCTGATAAGGGGCCGCCATGAATCGATTCTATTACACTGAGCGCGGTGCCCCGACCTTTCTTTCCCGGCCGTCGACTCGTGCTCGCGCATCGCGGCGGCAGCGGACTCGCGCCCGAGAACACGATCGTGGCGTTCGATAACGGACTCGCGCAGGGAGCCGACGGTCTCGAGCTCGACGTCCACCTCTCCCGCGACGGCCGTGTCGTCGTTCACCACGATCGGACACTCGATCGGACGACCAACCTGCGCGGCGCCGTCGCGGAGGCGACCGCCGAGGAGCTCGGACGCGCCGACGCGGGGTATCGTTTCACCCGCGGCGGATCCTTTCCGTATCGAGGTCAGGGATTGGGCGTGCCGCTCCTCGCGGACGTGCTCGCCCGGTATCCACAGGTCCCCATCGTCGTCGAGCTGAAAGTGAATTCGACCGAGCTCGCGTCGGCCGTCGTCGAGGTGCTGCGTCGAGCGGACGCGCTCGACCGCGTGTGCCTCGGGTCCTTCGGGCTTCGCGTGTTGCGCGCGGTGAGGGCGATCGAGTCCGATCTCTCGACGAGCGCGGCGCGCGAAGAGGTGCGGTGGGCGCTCTACCGCTCGTGGTGCCGATGGCCCGTCGCGCGCGCCGCTTACTGCTGTTATCAAGTACCCGAATGGTCGGGCCGGACGCGCGTCGTCTCACCGTATTTCGTCGCCGCCGCGCATCGCGCCGGCCTTCCGGTCCACGTCTGGGTCGTCGACACCGGCGCCGATGCCACGCGGCTGCTCGACTGGGGCGTCGACGCGCTGATCACGGATCGCCCCGACGTCGTCGTCCCGGTCGTGCGCGCCTATGGCGAGCGGAAGCAGGCGATATGAATGCCCCGCGACTGAAAGATGTATTCGAAGCGCGGCCCCGCGTCTACCGCGCGCTCAGGCCGTCACCCCTGATGAAGCATCCGCTCCTCGGCGTCGAAATGGGACTGGACGTCTTCGTCAAGCACGAAAACCACAACCCGACCGGCGCGTTCAAGATTCGGGGCGGCCTGAACCTCGTTGCCAGCCTCGCACCGGATGAACGCCGCGGCGTCATCACAGCGAGCACCGGCAATCATGGCCAGTCGATTGCGCTCGCCTGCCAGCTCGAAGGCGTTCCATGCACGGTCGTCGTGCCGGTGGGCAACAATCCCGAGAAGAACGCCGCGATGCGGAGCTACGGCGCCGAGGTCATCGAGTACGGGCGTGACTTCGACGAATCGCGCGAGCGCGTGGAAGCGATGCAGCGCCAGCGGCCGCTCCGTTACGTCCATTCAGCCAACGAGCCGCTTCTTCTCGCCGGCGTCGGCACCTACGCGCTCGAAATTTTCGAGGAGCTGCCGCGCGTCGACGTCATCCTCGTGCCGATCGGCGGCGGCAGCGGCGCGTGCGGCTGCGCGATCGTCCGGAGCGGACTGGGAACATCGGCGAAAATCATCGGCGTCCAGGCGGAGCGCGCCGACGCGTTCACGAGATCCTGGAAAACCGGGTCGCGCGTCGTCGGCGATCAGGCCGACACGTTCGCCGAAGGCGTCGCCACCCGCGTGACCTTCGACCTCACGTTCGACATCCTCCGGCGCGAGCTCGACGACATCGTCACACTCACGGAGGCGGAACTCGCCAACGGAATTCGCGTCGCGCTTCGGACCACGCACAACCTCGCGGAGGGCGCCGGCGCCTGCACCATCGCGGCGGCGCTGAAGCTTCGTGAGCGCCTGGCCGGGAAGACGGTCGTGTGCGTGATGAGCGGCGGCAACATCGACCGTGCGAAGCTTCGGCGCGTCCTCGACGCGAACGATTGAAGCCCCGCCACCACAACACCGAAACGTTCGCCGTCCCTACTGCTGCTGCAACGAAAACGTCACGGTCACCGTCATGATGACGGGCACCGGCACGCCGCTCAGAAGCGCCGGCGTGTACTTCCACTGCTTCACCGCGTCGAGCGCCGCCTGGTCGAGAAAGGGGAGCGGCCTGAGCACACGGGCGGCCTCGACGTTCCCGTGGCTGTCGATTGTCGCTTCGATGATCACCGTACCCTGAATGCGCGCCGCACGTGCGGCGGCAGGATAGGCAGGTGTCATGTCGCCGATTTTTCTCGGCGGCCTGATCCCCGCGTGCATGCGGACCGGAGTACTTGCCGGCGGCGGCGGCGGCTCGACGTGTCCGATTGTGTCCGCGCCGATTCCCTCGATCGCGCCGACCGCCGGCAGACCGCTCGAGCCGCGATCGCGCGCCGCTCCTTCTGCACCCGTTTCATCCACGATCCCATTCGGCGCTACCGTCGGCGCCGCGGCCTGCACGCCACTCGCTGGCGCCGCGTGGGATTGAGACCCGGACGTCCTCGCGCGCGGCGGTTCCGGAACCGCCGGCAGCGTCGGACGGACGATGATGAATTCCACCGCGCGCTGCGGAAGCGGCAACACGTCGGTCGCGACGAGGGGGACCACGATGAGCGTGAGCAGGAAGAGAGCGTGCGCGGCGATCGAGAAGCCCACGAGAACGGATCGGCGAGAGCGCGGCACGCGCGCCCGCACGAACACTTCACGAAACAGATCCTGCGGCATGAGGAGCCTCCTTGCGAATCAGGAGGAGCGCGCCCTCACTACGTTCGACACCGGAGGAGGCGAAATGTTTCGGCGGGGACGGTCTCGAAGACCGAACAGGATCGTGATCCGGCGATGGACAGGGGAAGCACGAAACCACGAAACAGCGCGGCCCGCGCAGTTCGTGATTTCGTGGTGTCGTCAAGCGGGCTATTCGCGAATGATGGTCGTTCCTCCGCCGCCGCTTCGCGACAACAGGACGATCAGGAGGATCAAGACGATGAACGCGAGCACGCCGATCGCGATCCAGACGGGGCTGCGATACCAGACGCCGCCGCCGTGATCGCCAACCGTGACTTCGATTTTCTTGTCGGGAATCTGCAGCGCGAACGCCGCGGGCGCGGCCGACAGCGCGGGAGCCGAAGACGATGCGTGAACTCGCGGCGCCGAGACGACCAGACAGGCCACCGCGCACGCGAACAACAGGCTGCGCATGAGCTCACCTCCGTCTGGACGGTTGTGCAAAGAGCGGTCCGGCGCTCTCGAGGTGCCGGCGAGCGGCTGCGAACACCTCATCCATCATCACAGCCGTCAGCCGGCCGGTGTTCGTATTCTGGCGGCTCGGATGGTAGCAGCCAATCAGCACTTGATCGGTCGCGAGGCGGTACGCCACTCCGTGCTGAAACGCCGGCCGCGGTTTCACTTCGACGCCCCGCCGGCTGAGCAGCCTGAGATACGCATCGAAGCCGATACGTCCCAGCCCGACGACCACCCGGATCCGCGGCAGCGCCGCGACTTCAGCATCGAGGTGTGGAAGGCAATTGCCGATTTCCTCCGGCGAGGGCTTGTTGTCGGGCGGCGCGCAGCGGACCGCCGCCGCAATGAATGCGTCCCGCAGTTTCAGTCCATCGCCGGCATGACGGGACGTCGGCAGGTTGGAGAAGCCGTTTCGATAAAGCGCGGACATCAGGAAGTCGCCGGATCCACCCACGCCGTCGCCCGTGAACACCCGGCCCGTCCGGTTGGCGCCGTGTGCCGCGGGCGCGAGGCCGATCAGCAGCAGCCGCGCGCGCGGATCGCCGAAGCCGGGAACCGGCCGCGCCCAGTACGTCTCCGTCATGAACGCACGGCGCTTCTCGCGGCCGACGCGCTCGCAGTACGAGCGGAGCCGCGCACAGCGATCGCAGGACACGATCGCGTCGCGGACGGCGCGCAGGGTCACCACACGCGACAGACGTTCTGCCTCACCATCGGATCGCCGGCCTTGCACGAGAAGGCCTTCTGGAACTCCGGCATGTTCGAGACCACGCCGTTGACCCGGTATCGCGGCGGCGCGTGCGGATTGGTCTGGGCGAGGAGCCGCTCACGTTCGGGTCTCGCGTTCTCGCACCAGCTCTGCCCGAAGGCCACGAAGAACCGCTGTTCGGGTGTGAAGCCGTCGAGCGTTTGCGAAGCCTCGGGCTTCGTGGATGCGAGATAGGCCATGAGCGCGATGCGCGTGCCGCCGTTGTCGGCGGCATTCTCACCGAGCGTCAGCTTCCCGTTCACCTTGACGTCGTCGACCGCCGTGAAACTCGAGTACTCGTCGACGAAACATTGGGCGCGTTCGTCGAAGGCCTTCGCGTCCGCCGGCGTCCACCAGTCCTTCAGATTGCCATCGGCATCGAACTGACGCCCTTCATCGTCGAATCCGTGCGTCAGCTCATGGCCGATGACCGTGCCGGCGCCGCCGAAGTTGACGCCTGCATCGGCCTTGGCGCTGTAGAAGGGCGGCTGGAGGATGCCGGCGGGGAAGTTGATCGTGTTCTGGAGCGGGTTGTACTCGGCGTTCACGGTCGGCGGCGTCATCGACCACTCCGCCTTGTCGAGCGGTTTCCCGATGCGGCCCATCTGCCGGTGGAACTCGAACGCCGTCGCACGCTGCGAATTGCCGAGGGCGTCCCCTTTGACGATCCGCAGACCGCTGTAATCGCGCCAGCGATCGGGATAGCCGATTTTGTTGACGACGGCCTTGAGCTTCACGAGAGCCTGCTGCTTGGTCGCATCGGTCATCCACGTGAGCGTGTGGATATCCTGATCGAGAGACGTTTCCAGCTGCCGCACCATCTGGAGCGTGTGTTCCTTCGCCTCGCCGCCGAAGGAGTCGCGGACGAACGCTTTTCCGAGCGCTTCACCGAGATCGCCGTCCGTGTACTCGACGCATCGTTGCCACCGGTCGCGGAGCTGCTTTGCGCCGGTGAGGGTCGTGTTGTAGAACCGGAAATTCTCGTTGACGAAGGGCGACGCGAGCATCGGCGCCGACGCGTGCACGAGATGCCAGCGCAGGTAGGTGCGCAGGTCCGCCGCCGGCGTCGCCGCGACGAGCGCGTCGAAGCCCTTGAAGAAGGCCGGTTCGGTCACGTTCAGCGCGTCCATCGCCGGGGCGCCGACGCCTTCGAAGTACGCGCGCCAATCGAACCGTGGGGTGAGGGCAGCGAGCTCGGCTGGCGTCATGCGGTGATAGAGCTGCTCGGGGTCGCGGCGGGCAACGACGTCGAGCGCGTTCTTCGCCAGTGCGGTCTCGATCCGCATGACCGTTTTCGCCCCGGCCTCCGCCCGCTCTTTGTCGTCGCCGGCGAGGGCGAGCATTTTCGCCACGTGCTCGACGTATTGCCGACGCGTCTCTTCGGCTTTCGGATCGTTCCTGAAGTAGTAGTCGCGATCCGGCAGACCGAGGCCGCCCTGATCCGCAATCGCGCGCACCACGCTGGCGTTCTTGAAGTCGGCCTCGGCGCCGAAGGAGAAGAAGGCGTTGACGCCGACCGTGTGGAGCTCCGCGACGAGCGGCGCGAGGCCACTCACGCTCGAGAGCGCCGCGATACGAGCGAGTCGCGGCTCGAGCGGCGACGCGCCCTTCGATTCGATCGCCGCTTCATCCATGCAGCTCGCGTAGTAGTCGCCGATTTTCCGCGTCTCCGAATCCGATGCGGCGGCCGCGGTCTCGAGGATCCGCTTCAGCCGTGCTTCGTTCTGTTCCTGCAGACGCTGCGCGACGCCCCAGGCCGAGCGATCCGGCGGAATCGGCTCGTTGGCCGTCCAGCCGCCGCAGGCATAGGCATAAAAATCGACGCACGGATTCACCGCGCGGTCGAGCAGCCTGAGATCGAGCCCGGAGGTCGAAGGCGGCGCCGGCGGCTGCGCAGACACGAGCGCTGCCGCGAGCGGCAACGCCACGAACGCGAACGCCGCGAACATCATGATGAGCCGTCGCATCATTTCCCTTCCTTCGCTGCGGGGTTTACAATTGATGGTTGGTCTATAGTCCACGTGCCTGAGAGCCGACATCTCGAGTGACCCTCTGTGTCGTTTCGAGCGATGTCGTGAAGCACTTTCCCGGCGAGCTGAACCTGTATGCGTAACATCTCCCCGAAAGAGGCTGCGGAGCTCGACGCGGCCGAAACGCGCGAGTGGCTCGAGTCGCTCGATTATGTCCTGCAGAGCG
>Ga0070741_10013259_pt1 | contig 14625 bp, 14 predicted proteins | sample Coa_R1_4_FD_66440 | JGI IMG/M metagenome (GOLD analysis project Ga0070741, IMG submission 66440) | Surface soil microbial communities from Centralia Pennsylvania, which are recovering from an underground coalmine fire - Coalmine... | ecosystem: Environmental > Terrestrial > Soil > Unclassified ...
CCGGCGGCCACGTTGATACGAATTTGAAACTCGCGGCCGCTGCATTTTGCTCAGGTGTCTCAGCCTCTGCATACGCTTTAGATGAAGCAAAGGAGGATTGTTATGGTCGAAAAAAGTCTTGCCATCCTGGACCGATGGATCGTTGCCCTGATAGCCATCGCAGCCCTGGTCGTCGGAGCCGTCATCCTCGTCGTGGCGATGGATTGGCGATCGCCGGTGGATATGGCGCCGAGTGGCTGGCTGCGCGACCAGCTGGTGACGATCGATAGCTTCACCGGCCGCGACCAGAAGATCACCGTTATCTGCACGCTCATCGGCGGCGGTATCGCGCTGGCGCTGCTGCTGGCCCAGTTCACGCCTTTGTTCACCAGGCGCCGTGAGCCCATGACCTACAATGCCCACGGTAGCCGCGTCAACCTGGACAAGCGCAGCCTCTCGCGGCTGGTTGAGGACGCTGTCCGCAGTGCGCCAAACGTCCAGGACGTCGACGCTCACGTCAAGCAGACGCCACGGGGCATCATGGTGCGTACGCGGGCCAAGGTGGATCCGGGCAGCAACATCCAGCAGGTCAGCAACGATATCTCGGACAACATTCGCCAGGTCTTGAGCAACCAGGCCGGCGTGGCGGTCGCAGGAGTTGACCTGAATCTTGCGATCGGCAAGGAGAAGCAGACCGGCCGCTGGCACCTGCCGGGAATGGCGCGACGCCACTAGAAATAAGCAACCGCTAAAGCAAGGGAATGGGCCCCGGCTGGTTGCCGGGGCCCATTCCCTTTAGGTTCGCTTTACCGGGAGACCGTGGTGCCGCTACGGCGACCACGACCCAACCAGAACAGCGTGGCTATGCCCAATACCCCAAGTAGCCAAGCCCACGGGGTTGAGCCGCCCTTGCCACCGGCGCCGCCGGCGGGCAGGAGGGCTGCGTTGATGCCCTGTGACAGGGATCGCGCAGCGTTGCCGAGGTCAGGCGTACTGGCCCCGCCAACCTTACCGCTGGACTCACTCATGGGGGTGAAACCGGACACCTGATTTGACCCTGAGAACTCAACTGTCGTGGCGGCGGAGCTGCCAGACGGAGTGTTGAGCGGAGTCAGGGGCTCGCTGGGACTGGGGGACGTGGGCTGCGCAGGCGTACCCGCAGCGAGCTCGTTCCCCGCACCGGCTGCGACGGTGGCTCCGCCGCTAGCCTCGGCGCCGCCGGCGGAACCGGAGACGCTGCCACCCATCATTGCCGAAGTTGCACCGCTGAGCAGCGATGAAACGACGGGCAACGAGGAGAGTCCGGGCAGGCTGGGAAGGGCGGAAAGAATTCCGGTCAGGTCCGTCAGACCTCCGGTGAGGCCTGTCAGATCAGAGACGGCCGGAAGCCCCGAGAGGACGGGGAGTCCTGAGAGGAGCGGGAGTCCGCCCAGGCCAACACCGGCGGACCCTGAGCCGCTGGTGCCGCCGGAAGAGGCTGACCCACCCCCGTTGACTGCGATGTTGCTGCCGCTGCCGCCGCTGCCGGTTGACGAGCCCAGGGTCGGCAGACCACCCAGGCTAATGCCAGCGGACTCTGAGCCGCTGGTGCCGCCCGAAGAGGTTGAGCCGCTCTGACTAATCACCGCACTACCCCCGCTACCGGTCGAGAGTGTCGGGATGCCGCCCAGGTTGACGTTCGCAGCGTCAGTCGCGGTTGTCCCGCCCTGGGTCGCCGAGCCGCTTGTGCCGATGACGATAGAGCCGCCACCGGTCGATGGTGCCACGCTGCCTGTGTCGAGACTCAGGCTGGCGTTGCCTGTGCCGCTGGTAGTGCCGGTCGCTGCAGTGGTGCCCGTGGTGATGTCACCGGTGAGAGCCTCGGCGGAGCCGATGCTTCCGGCCATCATGAACGCCGCGAGCCCTAGCGCTCCCGCTGCCAGCACCCCGGCCAGCCGGGACATTACCCATCCCCCAGCCGGGCATTGCCGAAGCAAACTTGTTGCTTGCATGATAACCCCCTGTATAAAAGTCGATTTCGTTTAGGAATGACTTTTGGCGCGTGGCGCACCACGACGCCCAGAGGGGTCTAATCCGGGGGCTTGAGCAGGCTAAAGGAAAGAGCAGGCGGCAGGGTAAGTATCGAATTGACGTAGCGCCAGACAGCATAAGCCAGTGCTACCAGGAGCGCGGCGACGGCCAGCGCCGTCGCCGGCTCGCCGGGCTGCGACGGGGCCGAAATCAAGCCTGTTGAAACGGCTGCTGGCGCTGCGCCCGGATGCACCGGAGCCGTGCCGTCCTCCGAGCCAGGAAGCGCCGAGGGCGGGACCTCAAGCCAAGCGTCTCCGGGAGCGCGGGAGCCAGCGACGACGCCCCGCACGGCGGCGGGAGCCGCTGCCTCAGCCGTTGCTCCGGCGTCCTGGGTCGGCGGCTGACCCACCGTGGGCGCGGCGCCAACGGCACCGGACGGTGGGTCGGCTGCCGACCGGGAAGGCGGCAACGTTGGCGGCGCGATCGTCACGTCCAGCACTGGCGGGACGGGGTCGAGCGTGGCCGGGTCGACAGGCGCCTCGATGGCGGAAACCAGGCCGGCCGTCTGGTCGACGATGACGGTGACCTGTGTGCCGGCGCTGTTGACAACGCCGTCAGCGATGTCGCGGACGGTGGCTGTGTTGTGGGGAAGACTGCCGAGGTCGTTACTGGGCAGGCTGGGCCCGCCGCTACCGGCCTGAGCGATGATGGCTGCTGTGGCTACTAACGTAGTAAGCATCTGAGGCCTTTTCCTGCTCCCAGAGTAGAAAAAAGCACCGCGCAGCGACTGGCATTCCGGGCAAGGTCAGGTCAAGGCAAGGTTCAGGATCGGTAAGCGGAGGGTCTGAGCCTATCTGAAAGCCCACTGAGCCAGGTTTCGACAGGCCCAGCGCCGGCATGGTACCGTTCGACCTGACCCGTCTCGAAGACCGCCGACTGGAGGCCGCCTTGCTGAAAATCGACCTGCATGCCCACTCCTTCCCGCTGGAGTACCTGGAGCGGTTGCGCCACTACTACCCGGACGAGATCGAGCTGAGGGAGGCCCCGGACGGCAGCCAGATCGGCGCCTGGGTGAAGCGCCGCCTGCCCGGCGTGCCGGTCTGGGACGGCCAGCTGCGGCTGAGCGAGATCGAGCGGGACGAGGTAACGATGGAGGTGCTCTCCAGTCCACTCATGTACACCTTCGTCGATGAGCACAGCCCAGAGCTTTGCCGCCTTATGAACGACACGCTGGCGGCGGAGTGCCGCCGCGCCCCGGAATGCCTGCGCGCCTTCGCTCACCTGCCGTTCAACGACATGTCGGCCGCGCTGGCGGAGCTATCGCGGGCGGTGGATGAGCTGGGCTGCATCGGGGTACTGGTGACGTCGAACCTGGCGGGCCGCTACCTGCACACGCCGGAGTTCGAGCCATTCTGGGCGGAGGTCAACCGGCGGCGCCTGCCCGTCTTCATGCACCCGAGCGACCCGCCCCAGAGCTACGATGACGAGACCTCGACGCTGCTGCTCTTCCCCTACGAGACGACGCTCTCCACGACGAAGCTGCTCTACGCCGGCATCTTCGAGCGCTACCCGGACCTGGTGCTGATCCTCTCGCACCTGGGCGGCGTATTGCCCTTCCTGGCGCGCCGTATCGACCTCGGCTTCGAGTCGGAGACATTCCCGCCGCGCTACAGACAGATCCCGCGCCGGCCCAGCGAGTACATGCCGAAGCTCTACCTGGACACCGCGCTCGGCTGGCACCGCCCCGCCTTCGAGTGCGCACAAGACCTGGTCGGCATCGAGCACATCGTTTACGGCAGCGACCACTTCATGCGCGGCGGCAAGTTCCGGCCCCGGATCGACGAGTTCCTGGCGGGCCTGAACTTACCAGCCGCCGACCTGGAGCGCATCTACGGCCGCAACGCCGAGGGTCTGCTCTTCAGCTAGCCGCTACTTGGTGCCGACGACCATGGACTCCGGCCCGATGAGGTGCTCTACCCGCGTCTCGCTGAACCCGACCTCTCGCATCCAGTTGCAGCAGTCGGCGCCGGTGTAGTCGAAGCCGCCCGGAGTCTCGATGAGCATGTTCAGGCTCATCAGCAGCCCCATCACGTTCTGGCTGCGGTCGTCGTCGATGATCGTGTCGTAGACGATGAGCGAGCCGCCCTTGGGGAGTGTATCGAACGCTTTCTTGAGGAGCAGCTTCTTCTGCTGCAGGTCCCAGTCGTGGATGATGTGGCCCATCAGGAGGACGTCCGCCGAAGGCAGCGGGTCCTCGAAGAAGTTCCCGGCGTAGAAGCGCAGGCGGTCGCTCAGTCCGGCCGCCGCGACGAACTCTTCGAATATCGGCTGGACTACCGGGAGGTCGAAGCCGCCGCCGGTAAGGTGCTGGTTCTGCAAGGCCACCTGCACTGGCAGGCCCCCTTCCGCAGCGCCGATATCCATGAAGGTCTGGTGCTTGTCCCAGGGAAACTTTTGCGCAATCGCCATCGCTGAGCCGGCGCTGATGCTGGTCATGGCGCGCATGAACTGTCGCAGCCGCGCCTTGTCGGCGTAGAGCTCGCCGAAGAAGTCGACTCCGTGCTTGGCCTCGTTCTGAGGTCTGCCCGTCTGCAGGCCTTCGGTCAGGGAGCCCCAGAACGGGTAGAGGCGCGCGTTCGCCATCTCCAGGAAGCCACCGATGTAGCTCGGCTTGTTGCGATCCAGGAAGGCGTCAGCCTCCGGGCTGTTGGCGTATTTGCCGTTGCTGCGCTGCAGGATGCGCAGTGCGACCAGAGCGTCGAAGAAGTCGGCGGCGCTGCGCTCGTGCAGTCCGAAGCGCTGGCGCAGCGTCTCGAGGTCTTGCGGCCCGGCGGCCAATTCAGTGAAGACACCCAGCTCGCAGGCGCTGAGCAGCGTCTTGGAGCCCCAGAATCCGAGGCCTACCATCATTATGTGGTCCGGCGTCACCTGTCCCGCCATGTCCACCTCCTAGGGGGATCTGCGGCCCATTATCGGCAGGCCGGGCGTCGGACGCTAGACGGCGCGCCAGGAAAATGCGCAGGCCGTGCGAAAAACGCACGGCCTGCGCTGGGGGGAGGGATTTCTCTGGCTGACTACTTGCCTTTGGCGTGCCCCTTTTCCTTGTGCTGTTTCATCACGGTACGGGCCGCGACTTCCTCAGCTCGCTTGCCGTAGCGGCCGGACTTCTTGGCGTCTTCCTTGATGTGCTCGTACTGTCGCTGTTCCTTCTCGCTGACGCCTCCCAAGTGCTTGCGTGCAGGCATTGCCATCGCCTCCATTTCAGGGGGCCCTCTGCCCCACGCCGTAAGCATAGGACAGGCAGGGCAGCAACCGCGTAGAAAGGCCGGCGCGCAAGATAACGAAGCGATAACAATCGCACAGGTGTTATTCGAAGAGGAACCAGTGCTTGCGGGGCAACCCTCGATAGGTCAGGCCGAACTTGGGTATGGCGACGTCCCTGATGATCTCGGCGGCCTTGCGCGGCTCATCGACGAGCGTCAGGTAATCGAAGTCGTCCGGGTCTACGGTGCCCAATCCCAGGAACTGGTTGCGCATGTAGTCCAGCAGCGGCATCCAGAAATCCATTCCCATGAGGATGACGGGGAAATCGCGGATCTTCCTGGTCTGGATGAGTGTTAGCGTCTCGAAGATCTCATCCATCGTTCCCAGCCCACCCGGGCAGGCGATGAAGGCGTATGAGTACTTGACCAGCATAACCTTGCGCACGTAGAAGTGGCGGAAGGTCAGCCAGAGATCCAGGTAAGGGTTCGGCGTCTGCTCCTCCGGCAGGTCGATGTTGCAGCCGACGCTGCGACCGCCGTGCTCCCTGGCGCCACGATTGGCCGCCTCCATGATGCCGGGGCCGCCGCCGGTCATCACCGTGAAGCCTTGCTCCGCCAGCAAGCCTCCGGTCTCGCGGGCCATCTGATAGTAGGGGTGCTCCTCCTTGAAGCGCGCAGAGCCAAAGACAGTGACGCAGGGCCCCACGAAATGGAGCTTGCGATAGGCCCTGATGAACTCCAGGGCGATCTTGGCCACGCTGACGAGCTCGGAGCCGCGCCGTTGCGGCCCGGCCAGCAGCTTGCGTTCGTCTTCAGTAGTGGATGCTTTGCCCCAGGTAGTCGCCCTCAAGATGTTCCTCCCGATTATCAGCGGTCTCACCATTGTAGTCCGGCCCGCCCTAAGCTACCCCTTGGCGATTCAGCGACAATCTTGCAGAATAACGGCACTAGCCGCAGAGGAGGATCTGACACATGGCGCTGCCGACATCGACGAAGGGCGACGAACTGCTGACGGAGAAACGTAACGCAATCATCGGGACGATCCGCAAGGACGGCACGCCGCAGCTGACGCCGGTGACGTTCCTCTGGGATGGCGAGGCCCTGCGCTTCTCCACCACCAAGACCCGCGCCAAGTACTACAACCTGTTGCGCGACCCCCGGATCACCATCATCGTCGACGACCACGAGACCACCCGCTACGTCACACTCTACGGTAGCGCCGAGATCGACGACCGCCCCGAGCAGATCATCGACACGATCCGCGAGATTCGCCGCAAGTATCGCGGTCAGGCCGGTGCCGACTCCGTCACCGTTGAAGAGCTGCAGCGCGATACGCGCGTGTTGGTCACGGTGCGTCCTGAACGCATCGTCTAGCCTGCAGAGGAGTTTTCGCGAGTAACCTTACGTTAGCGCCGATTAAATCTCTGTAAAATAAGAGGCCAGTGCATCTCTAGTCGGCTATCCGGCGTTACTTATGTGTCAGAATGGCCCTGGAGGGAGACAAAAGTGCAGGCGGATTACTCCAACGCTGAAAAGATCATCGGCAACATCGAAAAGGTAATCGTCGGCAAGCATTCTGAGGTGGAGCTGGCGGTCATGGCTCTGGTGGCCGGCGGGCACCTCCTAATCGAAGACATCCCCGGTGTCGGCAAGACGATGCTGGCGCGCAGCCTGGCGCACTCCACCGGTTGCACCTTCGGGCGCATCCAGTTCACGCCGGACCTGCTGCCCGGCGACATCACCGGCGTCTCTATCTTCAACCAAAAGACCAGCGAGTTTGAGTTCCGTCCCGGGCCGATCGCCGGCCAGATCGTCCTGGCCGACGAGATCAACCGCGCTACGCCCAAGACCCAGTCCGCGCTGTTGGAGGCCATGGAGGAGCGGCAGTTCACGGTCGATGGGGTTACTCACCGACTGCCGGAGCCGTTCATGGTCATGGCCACGCAGAACCCGATTGAGTACGAGGGCACGTTCCCGCTTCCGGAGGCGCAGCTAGACCGCTTCCTGGTGCGGCTGCACCTGGGCTACCCGGCCGCAGAGGACGAGGTTGTCATCCTGGAGCGCCACCTGGACGGCGGACCGGTCGAGAACCTGGAGCGGGTCTGCGACGCCAACGACGTCCTGGCCCTGCAGTCCGACGTCAACGAGGTCTTTGTGCATGAGCTGGTCAAGCAGTTCATCGTCGCCATTGTGGACGCGACACGTCACCACGAGGGCGTCTATCTGGGCGCATCGCCGCGCGGCTCGCTCGCTTTGCAACGGCTGGGACAGGCCCGCGCCTTCCTGCGCGGCCGCGACTACGTGGAGCCGGAGGATGTGAAAGCGCTGGCTTACCCGGCGCTGGGACATCGCATCATCGTCAGCCCGGCTGCCCGCGTGCGGGGCGTGACCGCTGCTCAAGTGGTTGAGGAATGCGTGGAACGGGTGCCAGTGCCGGGCATCCGCGCCCGCTAAGGGGAGGGGTCGTTGGGCAAGCTCCGCCGGCTGTACCGGTTGGTACGGCGCAACTGGAACCTCATTTGCGCCAGCCTGGCGCTTATTGTCTCCATGACGCTCGGTGTCACCTCCGGGCACTGGATGTTCTATCGCGCCGGCTACGTAATGGCCGGGCTGATCGCCGTCAGCTACGTCTGGGCGCGCACCAATCTGCGCGGCCTTGAGGTCACAGTAGGGCGACTGGGCGATCGTTTCCAGGTGGGCCAACGCGCCGAGGCCCGGGTCCGCCTGATGAGCAGCAGCTTCTTCCCCAAACTTTGGATCGAGATCGAGGATCAAACAGACATGCCGGCGAAGGCGCCGCGGACCGTCGTCTCGATGCGTTCCGGCGGCACCACCTTCTGGGACGCCGCCACGGAGTGCAACCGGCGCGGTCTCTTCCACACCGGCCCTATAACCATCACCACCGGCGACCCGTTCGGGCTGTTCCGCTTTCGCAGGCAGCACGGAGAGCCGCACTCCCTGCTGGTCTACCCATCGCCGGAGGAGTTGCCCTACTTCTCGGTGCCACCGGCCCAGCTCTCGGGCGGCAGCAACATCCGCCAGCAGACCAACAACCTGACCTCGAACGCGGCCGGCGTGCGCGAATACATGCCGGGCGACGAGTTCAACCGCATCCATTGGCGCACGACGGCTCGCGTCGGCCGGCCGATGGTCAAGACCTTCGACATCGATCCTTCCAGCCAGATCTGGCTGGTCCTGGACATGGACGGCACGGTGCACGCCGGCAGCGAAGATGAGAGCACGGAGGAGTACGCCGTTCGCGCCGCCTCTTCCATTGGCTATCACTTCCTGCAGACCGACCGGCCGCTGGGCTTTCTGGCCTCCGGCAAGCAGCTGGCGATCATCCCGCCTGGCCGCGGTGCATTGCAATACGACCAGATCCAGGAGAACCTGGCGCTAGCCAAGTCGGACGGAGCGGCTTCTCTGGCTGGCCTGCTCGCCCACGAGGCGGCCCGTTTCAACAAGCACAGCACGCTCATCGTCATCACGCCCTCGCACAAGGAGGACTGGGTGGGGATGGTGCAGGACCTGGCGCATCGCGGCGCCCGCCTAGTGGTCGTCCTGCTGGATGCTGCCAGCTTCGGCGCTCGCGAAGGCGCCCTGCTGCCCTATAGTGCCCTGACCGCCGGCGATATCATGACCTACCTGGTGCGTCGCGGCGATGACCTCTCGCTGGCCCTGGGCCCGCTCGGCGCCAGCGGCGAGGCCGTGCACGAAGCCGGACCCGCCTGATGGCGCAGAGCAGCGCGATACCCGTCCGCGCCGCGCCGGTAACGGTCGGCCAGTTGCCCCGCGTCTGGGAAGACTGGCTGACCTACTTGATGGCGCTGGGCATGGTAACCGGCGTCACGCTATCCATTGAAAACGCCGGCATCACGGACCAGATGCCCGCGCTCTGGCTCATCGGCGGGCTGGCCTTGCTGGCCGGCATGCTGTTCGCTTGCTCCCGACTGCGGCTATATGTCGCCTGGCCAATCGGCATCGTGCTGGGGGCGGCGGTGTGCTTCTGGCAGACGTTGGAGAAGGTGCCAGGCGCCACGCCGGGAGACCGCATCAACGTCATCTACGACCGCTTTTACGCCTGGTTCTATATCGTCTTTCACGGCGGTGTCAGCAACGACCCTCTACCCTTCGTGGTGTTGCTTGTCGCGCTGACCTGGCTCAGCGTCTTCCTTGTGGCCTGGTCGCTCTTCCGCTGGAACCACGCCTGGTTCGCCGTGGTTGCGGGGGGCACCGTCATCTTCATCAACCTGGCGGCCACTGGCACCGGCATCTCCGCCGCCGCCTTCCTTTACGCCCTGGGCTCGCTGCTGCTACTGATGCGGGTCAACCTGCGCTGGCAGATCCGCGGCTGGCATAAAGACGAGGTTAGCTACCCACCCCTGCTCAGCCTCTCCTACCTCCACCTGACCGGTTGGGTCGTGGGGATCGTGCTGATTTTCTCCTGGCTGCTGCCCGCTGGTGGCCGGCCGGCCATCGGCTTCTGGGGCAACCTCATCGAGGACAGCAGTGGCTTCTTCGTCGGCTTCGTCCGACTGGCCGGCCCGCTGCATGCCAGCAAGGTCACCCCAATCCACGACTATACCTCGGTCTTTCCGTTCTCCGGCTCGGTTAAGCTGACCGAGCGCGAGCTGCTCAACGTCAAGCTGGAGGACCCCAATTACAAAGGCCCCATCCTGCTGCGCGGCACCACCTACGACCGATATTCCGCCGGCGGTTGGGAGGTGGGAGACCGCGTGGACGTCCCTATTAGCGCCTCCCTCAGCAGCAAGCTCAATCAGCGTCTGCAGAATAGCGCTGTCGATGGCGAGCTTCTGCCGCTGACTATCCGCGTCGACGCCAAGAGCGTGGTGGGGACCGTAATCTTCACGCCGGGCCAACCGGTCGGCGCCACCATTCCCGGCCAGCTACGGGTCGCCAGAGACAGTCTGATCACACTGCCGGTAGCGAGCCGATTCAGGGCCAGCGACGACGAAATCCTCTCGCAACTGCCGGCCGACCTGGCCGGCCTGACCGTGGAGCGAGACGCAAGCGGACGGCCACAGAACATTCTGGCGCTCTCCAAGTCAGACCCTGCCCTGCCCGATGCTACAAGCGCACGGCCGCAACAGCCGCTGCTAAAGGGGCAGTCCTATCAGGTGCTGGGCTTCATTCCCAATGTATCGTCTACGGACTTGCGCAATGCGGGCGCTGCCTACCCGGACTGGGTGCAGACGCGCTATACCCAGCTGCCGTCCTCGCTACCTCAGCGGGTGCGCGACCTGGCCCAAGAGATCACGGCGACGGCGTCCGATCCCTACGATGCGACCAAGCAGATCGAGTCCTACCTGCGCGGCTACACGATCAACCTGAAGCCGGGCCAAACCCCGCCAGGACGTGACACAGTCGATTACTTCCTCTTCGACCTTAAGGAAGGCTACTTCAACTACAACGCCTCGGCGATGGTCGTGATGCTGCGCTCGCTGGGCATTCCGGCCCGCATGGCGGTGGGCTTCGTCCTCGACAACCAGACGACGATCAACCCGGACGGCAGCTTCACCATTCGCGACAGGAACGCTTACGCCTGGGCGGAGGTCTACTTCCCACAATACGGCTGGATCGACTTCAACCCTGCACCGGACCGCCTGCCGTTTGAGCTGCTGGGCGATATCGGCGCCACGACACAGAATGGCGGACTGGATTCGCTCTTCAACAACCGCAACCTCGGCGGGCTGGAAGACCTCTTTCCCAACGAAGACGTGCCTATCGACGCAGCGCCCATCGCGCTGCCATCACAATCAGGGCCTGCCCTCCCGCCGCAGCTCATCCTGGCGATTGTTGCCGGAGTTGCGCTGCTTGGCGTGGTGATCGGCGGCTCTCTCTGGTGGCAGGCATCGGTAGCTGGCCTGCCGTACTCGCAACAGGTCTGGGAGAAGACCATGCGCCTGGCCGGCCTGGCGGGCTACCGCGCCCGGCCAGGGCAAACGCCGTCCGAGTTCGCCACGCAGCTGGGAAAGGCTATCGACTACCCGGAGGATACTCGCTTGCTGGCGCGCCTCTACAATCGCTCCCGCTTCGGACGGCGTGAGCCGGGCAGCGAGGAGGCCGATCGCCTGAGCTTCGCCTGGCGCAACATCCGGCGAGCATTGCTCTGGGAGGTGGCGCGCCTCAAGGAGCCGAAGCCGGCCAGCGGCCAGGACTACTTCCCCTGGCGCTAGACTAAGGATCGTCCGGGACCGAAGCAGCGACAACGGGCCGCCCCTGTTGACCGACCCCGTGGGTTACTCGGTCCGGGATCCACAGCGTGAAGACCGTTGTCGCAATGCTGAGGATACCGATGCCCAGGAATGACATCTCCAGACCTTTGGCGGTTGAGCCGGAGCGCGAGGCCACCAGCACCACCGTCTGCACCCCCAGCGTGCCGCCCAACGCCTGGAACATGCCGCGCAAGCCCGTGATCGTAGCGATGCGCGACGGCTCCAGTTCCAACGCCGCTGTGCTGGCCGGCGGGTTGAGCAGCCCGATCCCCACCGCGCCCAGGCCTATGATGAAGGCAAGGAAGACGAAGTTGGATACGCCCACGCCGCCCAGGCCTGGGTTGTGAATGCCCAGAGACAAGACCAGAAAGCTGATTGCCATCGCAACCAGCCCCGCGACTATTGGCCGTCGGTAGCCCAATCGAGGCAACATAGCGGCGCAGGCGATGGTCGTGAGCATTGTGGCGATCCCTCGCGGCGTGACGAGCGCGCCCGCCTCGCCGGATGACATGCCGTAAGCCGTCTGCGCGTAGAGGGGCGTCAGCGCCAGCAGGCCGTAGAGCGGGACACCGTAACAGAAGTTCATCGCGTTGGTAATCGCGAACACCGGCCGCCTGAGCAGCTGCAAGTCGACGATCGGGTAATCGACCGACGACTCGCGGCGGATGAACAGCACGAAGCCCACCATCGATACGATAAACCCGCCAGCGACAAGAATGGGGTCCGGATGATGGCCTCTGATGGAGAGCTCCGTCAGGGAATAAATGACGCCGGAAACGGCGGCCGCCAGCAGCAGCGAGCCCTTGTAGTCGATCGGCTGCGGCTTCCGCTCTGACTGGCCGGGGTAGATCAGGAAGATCGCCAGCAGGACCAGCACCAGCACGGGGATCGCGAAGACGAAGACGGCGCGCCAGGTGAAGTTATCGACGAGGACGCCGCCGATGCTGGGACCGATGCTGCCGCCAATCGGGAAGATGGCTGTGACCATGCCTAGCGCTTGAGTCCGCTGCTGGGCTGGGAAGTTGTCCGCGATGATGCCGTAAGCGGAGGGGATGAGGCTACCGCCCGCCGCACCCTGGATCAGCCGACCCAGGATGAGGACATAGACGTTCGGCGCGGTGGCACAGACGACGCACGCCACGATGAACAGGACGATGCCGCCTGCGAATACGGTGCGCCGCCCCAGTTCATCCGAGAGTTTGCCAGTGATTGGTGTGGCGATCGCCTGCATCAGTGTGTAGATGGTGACGATCCAGCTGACCCAGCGCAGCGGCGCATTGAGGTCCACGATGACGTTCCGCAGGCCGACGGAGATCATCGACGATTGCATGGCGGAGACAAGCAACGCGGGAACAACCAGGGCAAAGAGGACGTAGTGTCGGCTTGTCATCAGAGAGTAGGCGCGGCCTAAACTACACGGATCGTCCGTATTATCCGCTGGCAGCAGCCGCGGCGCGGTCTACCGGCTGCCACTGCTAGTTCGCGAGGTCGATCAGGTGCGGGATGCCGCCCGGGTTAGTGAGGATTATGGCGATGTCCGCCGCGATGAAGACGGCAAAGGCGTCCAGCTCCCGCCGGAAGCCCAGGAACGCTGCCATGTTCAGCACCAGGAAGATCCCACAAGCCGCCGCCACTACCGAGAGAATTCCAGTGAGGAACGAGATGCCGAGCAGGAGCATTGAGCCGGGGATAAGCAATGCCATGACCTGCGCTGTCGGCACGACGAACATCTGGAGGTACTTCTTGACGATGGGGATGGGGTGATTGGCCGTGGCGCCGCGGATCAGCATCGGCAGGCGGCGGTGCAGGCCGGTCGCGAAGTCGTTGTAGCCGACATAGAGCCAGAGCAGGCCGAACGTGATCGCTAGCACCTCCGGCCAAGCGTCCACAATGAGGTCGTGATTATCGCCGACAAGGCCGACCAACCAAACCACCAACGCTACAATGCCGCCAACTATCGGCAGGCGGACGATGTGGTGCGATACGGGCCATGGCCCGATGCGGAAAGCCGGCGGTGGCGGTCCGGCGCCCGGTGGCGGTCCGCCCCCCAGAGGGCCGCCCGCCGCGCCCGGCAATCGGCCCTCTACCGGCGCAGCGGCAGGCCTACCCTGCCCCGCGGGCGGCGAGCCGGCCGGCGTGGCGTCGGCTGCGGCTGTCGGACTTTCCTCCTGCATCTGACCCTCCCCGGAAAAAGGTTTCCCCTAATCTACGCCGTGGCTCATCCTGCGGTCAAGAAATTTCGCCATCGCGAAATTGCGGCTCGGAGGGACTCGATGCGAGCTCGAAGTCTAGAGCCAGGGCCAGGGGACGCCGCCCTCGTGCGTTTCCAGGAAGTGGCGACGCTGCAGGATCCCGTCCAGGCGGGCGCGCAAGGCGGACAGCTCCTCCGGGTCCACGAGTTCCGCCAGCTCGGCCAGCTCGTCTCCTTCCAGGCGGTCGAGGCGGCCGGCGAAATCCTGGAGATCAGCCAGGATGGCCGCCGGCATCGGTTGGCCGGCGTAGTCCCAGATGACAGTGCGCAGCTTGTGGCGGGGATGGAAAGTCAAACCGTTATCAATGCCCCAGATGCGCGCGCTGGGCGAGCGAAGGCAGTGGCCGGCCTTGCGGTCGGCATTGTTGGCCAGCCAATCGAAGGCGCAGATCTGCTGGCACTGCAGCTCATGCTCGTCCTTGAAGGTGAAGTAGTGCTGCCGGGGGTCGTGCGGCACAAATACCTGCACAGACCCGGGTCCGTGGGGACCGTCGCGCAGGACGGTCGTCGGCACGAAACCCCAGCCAAGCGCCTCGGAGAGCAGGAAGGCTCCCCGCTCGCGGGCGCCCAGGCTACCGTGCGGGAAATCCCAGAGCGGCCGCTCGCCGCTGGCCGGCTTGTAGACGCCCAACGAGGTCTCGCTGCTGCCGTTGCGCAGCTCCACCAGGAAGGTGTAGTTGGAACCGCGGGGAATCAGCTCGCAGGATGTGATCTCGGTCTCCAGCAGGAATTCCGGGCGGTTCCAGCTCTCGGGTTCGGCGGACCGCGCAGCAGGGCGGTCAGAGTTCATGCGCTAAGTGTCAGTAAACTCTGACCGCCCTGTCAAGCAGCGCCTTCAGGCTACTGGCGCCTTAGAACCAGCGATGTCGCGGTCCGCCGATAGCGC
>Ga0070741_10013260_pt1 | contig 14625 bp, 10 predicted proteins | sample Coa_R1_4_FD_66440 | JGI IMG/M metagenome (GOLD analysis project Ga0070741, IMG submission 66440) | Surface soil microbial communities from Centralia Pennsylvania, which are recovering from an underground coalmine fire - Coalmine... | ecosystem: Environmental > Terrestrial > Soil > Unclassified ...
TGGATAAGCCGCTTAGTAAAGAGGCTCAGAAACAGCGTCTTGCGGACTTTTTCACGGCTATGCCCGACCTGGCCTTTACCGTCGATGACCTGTTTGCCGAAGGGGACAGGGTGGTTTTCCGGGTCACGATACAGGGTACGCACGAGGGAACATTCCTGGGCGTTGCTCCCACCGGCAAACGGTTGATCGTGACGGCCATCGATATTGCTCGTTTAGAAAATGGGAAGATTGTGGATCACTGGGGGCAGATGGACATGGCGGGATTGATGCGACAACTTGGCCTGATTGCATAAACTTGAGCCGGACATGTGCTAAATGAGAGATAAATGGCAATGAAACAACCGGACAGGCTCTGCTCAATGGGGAAACCTGGAATATATGGAGTTGTTTTGTGCTGCCTGATGCTCTTTCTCAGTGGCTGCGTCTCTGTATTTTCAGGTACGGGCGGCAACAGCAACCATACAACTTCGCCGCCCGTAACCGTCACTCATCCTACTACGGTGGTCGCTCCCTCTCCAACCGCGCTTTCTGAGAGCCAGCTTGCCGCCGCGCTGGTGCAAAACATGTCGCTGGATGAAAAGCTGGGGCAGATGGTAATCGTGGAGTTCTACGGCCCGGCGCTCAATGCCGATCTGATGCACATGATTCAGGTCAGCGATATTAGCGGCGTGCTGATCGAGAACAAGAACGGCAACGCGGTAACGCGCCAACAACTGGTCTCGCTCAATCAATCCATGCAGGGCGCGGCGCATATTCCCCTTTTTATCAGTACCGATTACGAGGGCGGCCTGGTCAACGAACTGCGTCGCATCACCGGCGAACGCCCGTCAGAAGCGACTATTGGCGCTACACATGATCCCAACGTTGCCTATAACGCGGGCCTGAACGCGGCCAAAGACCTGACCGGGCTGGGCTTGAACGTCAACTTCATGCCCATTGTGGACGTACTGACCAATCCTAACAACCCCGGCCTGCCCGATCGCACCTTCGGCTCCGACCCACAACTGGTGACGCAGATGGGGCAGGCGTATCTCAAAGGTTTGACCACAGGCGGCGTGATTGGTTGTCTCAAGCACTTTCCGGGATTGGGCAGCGCTAATCTTGACCCGCACTTTTCGCTGCCTCCCATGAACCGCAGCCTGGCAACCCTCAACGCCGTTGATTTTGTGCCGTACCGCACTATGATTGACGAAGGCATCGTGCCGATGGTGATGGTAACGCACATCCTCAACCCGCAGCTTGACCCCAAACTGCCCACCTCGCTCTCGCCCAACGTGGTAACGGGCATATTGCGCGATCAACTGCACTTCAACGGCGTGATTATCAGCGATACGCTCTGGATGGGTGGCATCAGCAACACCTACAGCCTCTCTCAGGCCGCTATCCTGGCGGTGAAGGCGGGCATCGATCTGATACTCGGCCCGCGCGGCCTGCAAGATACCGTGACCATGCTTGCCAGCATGAAACAGGCCGTCACGAGCGGCCAACTGTCGATGGACAGCATCAACGCCTCCGTGCAGCGCATCATCCAGATGAAACTGCACTACAACATCTTGACGCGCGCGCAGGCACAACAAATGCTCGCCCATAGCGGAGCATTGAACTACAACCAGGGTGGCAATAGCTCGTACTCTGTGCAAATCACGACGCTGGTAAGTGTAATCAAGGTAATCAAAGATGCAGATGTGAGGAGACAGTGATAAATGGATGCTCATAGACAGTACTGGAACCAGCAACAACAACTCTTCCGCCAGTCTTTGAAGAGCAAAAACGATCATCAGGCAACGATACGCCTGTTCCTCAACCAGCACGCCATGCTGCACTCGGCTGAAATGTCGCACAGTGGATTATGGTCGTTTGAAGACGAGGTATTTGAAGGACTCACTGAGGCTCAAATGCGTAGCCGTCCTGCCGGTGACACAAACTCCATCGCCTGGCTCATCTGGCATATAGCGCGTATCGAAGACGTTACCATGAATCTGCTTGTCGCCGCCCACCCACAGGTTCTCGACGAAGACGATTGGATACAACAACTCCACCTGGGCAGGCGCGATGTAGGCACCTCCATGAGCGATAGCGAGGTCGCAGATTTCAGCAATCAGGTGGATTGCTGCGCCCTGCGCGCCTACCGTGCTGCCGTTGGGCGCAGAACCCGCGCAATCGTCTCGTCCCTCCAACCGGCAGAGCTATGGGAACGCATCGATTCTACCAACATTCACCGCCTCACAAAAGAAGGCGCGCTGGCCGAAGCCGCCTACGAGCTTGCGCAGGTCTGGAGTGGCTGGAAAAAAGCAGGCATGTTGACCATGCCCGCCACGCGCCATAGCTTTACGCACCTGAATGCAGCGTATGGCGTGCGGCGGAAGCTTGTGAAGTAAAGAGTTATTTTATCTGCCGTTTTGTTTCAGCAGCTTCTTGTTCACCTTGAAGAACGGCCCGGCGTGGTATAGCTCGTCGTAGTTCCAGGCGGCCTGGAACGTGCCAGCCGTAAGCGCGATGAGCAGCCAGAGGAACAGGGTTGCCAGCGAGAGAGCGACCCATGTATCGCGCAATCGAAAAATCGCTACCATTCCGCTCAAGATAGTCAGCACAAACATGCTTAATGTCAGTACGAAGGCGTTGATGGGAGAGCGCAGGCTGAAGTAGGCGGCGTTGAAGAGGATGTAGTTAATCCATGACGCGCCTTGCAGAGCCAGGAACGTATCGCGGCCTGGCGCGTTTTTCGGCATGTTCAACACGCGCCATGTGCCAATAATCACCGAGATATTGTTGATGGTCCAGGCTGGCGCGAATACCCACGAGGGCGGCGAGAAGATCGATTGCTTCAACTGGTGGAAGTAATCTACATTCCCGAAGAGGTCTTCGCGCAGGTTTTTCCCGCGATTGCCGCTTACAACGCTGGTCAGTCCCGACAGTCCAAATGTCAGTGCCTGGACAACGGCGTAGAACGCGACAGCGTGATACCAGCGCCAGCGTGGAGATGGAGCGACCTGGTTTTCAATGTTTTCTTTGATGCGTGTTGCGATTGACATGCTCTTTCCTCTTGTCTTCTCTAGTTCCACTATCATGCTTCGTATTATCTCAATACAGCACGTTCTGGATTGCGGGAAGGTGACAACCTTTAGATGCTCACAAGATGGAATATGGGTATGCCATCGGGAGCAGATAAGCGACTTGTAGCTACTCACTGCATGATGTTTTGCACAAAGGTGGTGATAATCGCCTGCACCTCTTCGAGCCGCCCCTGAAAGAAATGATCCGCGCCCTCTACGGCGACGAGACTTTTGGGGGCTGGCACCTGCTCGAACCATTGCACGGCAAGGTCGTAGGGAGCCAGTTCGTCATTCGTTCCCTGGATGATGAGCTTGGGCTTGTGACTGTCTTTGAGATAGTCGCCTTCAAACATGCGAGCTGGCACGCCCAGGCCGATCATGGCCTGTACGCGATCATCAGAGGCGGCCACGCGCAGGCCGATCCACGCGCCGAACGAGAAACCGGCGATAATGACGGGCAGGCCAGGATAGCGGCGGCTCAAATATTCCAGCGCGTAACGGGTATCGTCCATCTCGCCGCGTCCCTCGTCGTAGGCTCCGGTGCTGTGACCAACGCCCCGGAAGTTGAAACGCAGCGTAGGCATCCCCAGCGTCTGCAAGGTTTGCGCCACCTTAAACACCACCTTATTATGCATGGTTCCACCGCCCAGCGGGTGCGGATGGCACACCAGCGCGGCATACTCCGGCTCGACATCCTCCTCTTCCGGCTTGAGTATGCCCTCCAGATAACCGGTAGGCGTTGGGATATTGATCTGTAATATTTGGCCGATAGGACACCTGCACTTTCTGACTTATATGTTTATTACCGTCTCAGATAATGTGCCATATTAGAATTTTACTGTCAACTTTGAATGTTTCTATCTAACGTGCGTGCAGGTTTTCCTGATCCCTCACCACTTCGCGGTTCGCAAGAATCATTCAGAGACGGCAAGAAAACTCGTACATCGAAAAAAAGTGATACGCGGATTGTATATACTTATATTATGAGCTACGTGTTTAGAGTAAAGAGGTGAAAATGTTGCTTATAACCTTGACAACAGCGCATAAGTTCATGATAATCGATATATTACATCTTTCCTGATTCCTTGTGTCTGGATGGAAGGAATTTTCTATGGAAACCTATGGCTCGCATAGTTATCCGGGGCGGCTCTTTGTTGTTGAAGGAGTTGATGGCTCCGGGAAAAGTACGCAAATCGCGCTGTTACGCCAGTGGCTTATCAGCGAGGGGTACACCGTTTTCTTTAGCGAATGGAACTCGTCTCCCCTGGTCAAGAAGACGACCAGCAAGGGGAAAAAGAAACAACTGCTCACGCCCACCACGTTTAGCTTGATACACGCGACCGATTTTGCTGATCGCACCGAGCATGATATTATTGCGCCGCTCAAGGCCGGTGCGATAGTGCTGGCTGATCGCTACATTTATACCGCCTTTGCCCGCGATGTGGCGCGGAACGTTGATCGCCAGTGGGTGCGCGAACTGTACCAGTTTGCCGTCAAACCTACCGTCGCCTTCTATTATCGTGTGCCGCTCGAAGTATCGCTCAGTCGCATTTTGACGGGCCGCAACGAACTCAAGTACTACGAAGCTGGCATGGACTTAGGTTTAAGCAGCGACCCGTATGAAAGCTTCAAGCTTTTTCAAGAGCGCATTGTCGGCGAATACGAGAAGATGATTGACGAGTTCGGGCTGACGGTGATGAACGCCACGCAGCCCATACCGGAGCAGCAGCGTCGAATGCGTAAGATCATACGCCCCTATCTGCACGGCGTGCGCCGCACACGCGGATCGGCTAAAGAAACCGCGTGGGCGGGACTGGCGCGTGAGATGCGCCCATCGCTGGCCGATTTATCCGAAAAAAGCGCCCGTTGACGCTCATGATAAAGACGGAAACATGGATGATGCGTTCCGTCAATCAATTTGTTAGAGGGAGAACCCATGACCAGGCTGGCATTTTATGGCATTGACGCCATTCACCTGCAAGAACGCGACGAATTGCTGCCCGGTCGCCTGGTAGTGATCGAAGGCACCGATGGAGTGGGCCGTTCGACCCAGTTGAGCCTGCTGCGTCCCTGGTTGGAGAGTAGCGGCTATGCCGTTATGGATACGGAAATGACCCGTTCCGTGCTGGCAGGCCCCGGTCTCAAGCAGGCCAAAGAAGGGCATACGCTCGGCCCTATCACCCTGAACCTGTACTACGCCACTGACTTCGTAGACCGCTTTGAAAGTCAGATTTTGCCCGCGTTACGCGCCGGTTTTATCGTCCTCACCGACCGCTACATCTATTCGTTGATAGCGCGTGCCGTCGTGCGCGGCGCGGACCCGCAGTGGATTCGCTCGATTTATGGCCTCGCACTCAAACCGGACGCCGTGTTTTACCTGAAAATTGGTATAGACGATCTGATCCCGCGTGTCTTACAACGCGGCGGTTTCGACTACTGGGAATCGGGCATGGATATGCGCCTGGGTGGAGACCTCTTTGAGAGCTTCGTCAACTACCAGACGCTCCTGCTCGAACAATTCGAGATGATGACCCGCGAATATGGCTTTCAGGTCATTGATGCCAGTCTGCCCGTAGAACAGCTTTCCGAGCAACTCAAGTACCGCATCCTGCCCCTTTTACCGCAAGGATAGGTATGGATGTTGCCAGAGGAATCCAGCACCGATACAAAACGACCACCCCGTCCTGATGAATTTTGACATCCAAATTGGGTAATAAGCGTGCCTCCGTTCTGTAGGGACAAGGGGTGGATGTGGAGAAGGGTGGGGGCCTTGTGCTTGTCCTCGTGGCAACATGATTCCGTTGGAGTTTGTTGATGTTGCCAGGATTACGCACCCGCACGAGGACAAGCACAAGGCCCCCTCATCCCTACCCTTCATCCCCTTGTCCCTACAGAACGGGGACGCTCTGCTCTCTATTACTATACATGCAGCGCGTCGATTAGCCACAGCGCGACCATTAAAAAGATGGTCAGGCTGATAGCCGCTATGATCGGGTCGAGCAGGGGCGCGCTGAGCAGGCTGCCGCGCAGGCGCAGGCGTTGCAGGATGGTGGGCAGCACAAGGCCACAAATGGCGGCGATTAGCAGGCTGACGCCGAGGCCGAGGCCGACGGCGATGCCCAGTAGCCACGAATGAAACAACAGCCATGCCAGCACGCCCACGACGATGCTGGAGAGTATGCCGCCGATGGTTCCCAGGCGCAATTCGCGGTAGATGCCGCGCCAGAAATCCGAGCCGCCTGTCGAGCGCAATTGCCATCCTGCCACGCCTAACGCCTGTGTGCCGACGCTGCCACTGGTGAGCAGCAACATGGGCATCAGGCAAACAAGACCGTTGAGGGCGACGCCGGAACGCAGACCCGCCATAAAGCCCGATGCCGCAATACGCGGGGCGCTGGCGACAATAGCAGTGCCAAACACGCGGTAGAGCAGCAGCGCCAGCGCGAAACCCGCCACAATATTAACCCCCAGCCAGCTTACGCGACTGAGCGCGGAACGCAGCGAGAAATGTTCCTCTTCCTCAAACTCCTCGACGCTGGCCCCTGCTATTTCGGAAAAATCTTCCGCCTGCTCCTCGTGAATTACGTCGATCACGTCATCGACGGTGACAAGGCCGACCAGGTGGTTTTGCTCATCGACGACCGGCACGCCCAGCAGGTCATATCTGGCGATTAAACGCGCTACCTCTTCCTGGTCGGCGTCTGTCTTGACCGAAATCACATCCTCGTCCATGAGCGACTTCAATTGTGCGGTTGGTTCGGCTACCACCAGTTGGCGCAGCGAGACGACGCCTGCCAGCCTCTTTTCGTCATCGACGATGTACAGGTAGTAGATCATTTCCAGGTGGTCGGAGTTGCGTCGCAGGTAGGCCAGCGCTTCCTCGACGGTTAAATCCTGGGCCAGCGACAATACCTCGGTGGTCATGATGCCGCCGGCGGTCTCCGCGCCGTAGCGCAGCAGATCACGGATGGGCCGCGCTTCGTCGGCAGGCATCAGGTTTAGCAGGCGTTCAGCCTCTTCTTGAGGGAGGTCCGCCAGGATATCGGCAGCGTCATCCGGGGCGAGCAGTTCCAGCATATCGGAGGCGCGCTCCGGGTCAAGTTCGCTCAAAATCTCGTACTGGCGTTTCGACTCGACCTCGTTCAAAATGTCGGCAGCCGTTTCGGTATCCATTCGTCCAAGCACCGCGCCAGCCTCTTCGACATCGAGCTGTTCGAGGATGTCGGCAATATCAGCCGGGTGCAGATCGGCCAGTTTGGTGTGGCTGACGTTCAGTTGCACCTGTGGCACCACGCCGCCGCTGGTGGTTCCAGCGGCTCCGGCCAGGGCTGGCGCGAGGCGGCTCGTCGCTACCGTGACGACCTGGATTGGCTCGATATAATTCCAGGTGATGGTGCGTTCCGCGAGGTGAAAAGGGAAAATCCTGCTCGCCCACTCTATGGGGGTAAGCACTCCCAGGCGGCGCAGCAGGCCGCTAAAGCTGATGTCCGCGCCGATCAGGCGGGCGGTTCCCTTGATCTGCGCCAGTTTCAAATCGTTGACTTTGACGACGCGAAAGCCCTGCGTATCGACAATCTGCTTATCCAGCAAATCGCGCCCCAACAGTAGCTCATCCTGCTCAGGTGTGTAGGGAGCGATGCGCGCCTGCCCAATAGTCAGGTGAATGCGCTCGGCTTCCAGGTTCTCGACCTGAGACCAGGGAATAATCATATCATTATTGCCAATAGTGAGGCTGGACGGCGCGATAACCAGCGCTGTTACCGTCGGAAACGTTTCGCGCAATGAGACAGAAACATCTTTTAGCACGCCCAGCCGGTGTCCCTCAATATCAAAAATGCTCTTATGAAAGAGTGCGCTTAAAAAAATCAATGGAATCACCGCCTCTCTTAATCAGAATAGAAAAATCCGCACACATATCCACAGGACTGTGGATATGTGGAAAAACCCCTCACCTGTGTAACAAAAGCTACACGGCAATTTCGCCACACAGGTATGCTTGCTGAGCTTTTCAGGTAACAACTGATAAGCCAGCATATGCATTCCATGCAAAATGCGTTTTTATGAATTGGGGCGGACACCATACGTCGTGTCCTGACGCACGGGGATGCTGAGAAAAATCCCCTGTAAGTTAAGCTGGCAGGTGAGAAAATTCTGGCTCGACATCGACTCCACGAATGAGGATTGATGCGGACTCATCGAGATCGAGCAGGCGGAAGAGGGTAGAGGCCGGGTCAGATGAGATCAACCGGTAAGATCAATCAAACAATATGATACCCATTTCCTTTGACGACACTCGATGAGGAGAAGAACGTTCCCACGAGCAGGCACGCGAAAAACACACGCCTACTATGACTGGGGCCAGCGTCCATGACCCTCACCTCCTTTGCCCGTTCAGTTGCCGCTTTCGCCGCCGGCGACGTTCATAGAGAACATCTACAACCTTATGCGACGCGCCATGCCAACTGCGGGTAAAGCAAAAATCTTTTCTGTTTGTAGTATAGCACCTGGCAAGCGCTTTGAGCAAGTTTTATAGTACCAGGGCGGCTCTGCATCCTTTCACCTGATGAACTTTGACGACCGAATGGGGGAATGCATGTGGCTCCGTTCTGATGATTTTTGACGACCAAAACGGGGAATGGCGTCCCCCATTCTGTAGGGACAAGGGGCGGATGTGGGGATGGGTGGGGGCCTTGTGCTTGTCCTGGTGCGGATACGATCGCGTCGGTCTGGCGTCGGAGGCAAGGGCCAGCCCACCCCACCCCGGACAAGCACAAGGTCCCCCTTGTCCCTAATGAACTTTGACGACCGAATCGGGGAATGGAGGGTGGGACCTCGTATCCTGTAGGGACAAGGGGTGGACGTGGGGATGGGTGGGGGCCTTGTGCTTGTCCTCATGGCAGCATGATTCCGTTGGAATGACATGATACTCGCGCAGGATAATGTGAAGGCGACGAGGACAAGCACAAGGCCCCCACATCCTCTCCCCTCACCCCCTTGTCCCTACAGAACGAGGACGCCCCCGCCTTTCATTGCCCGATTCGGTCGGCAACATTCATCAGAACATTCATTAGCAGCGCCCCTCAATGTAATCGGAATGCCAGGATGCCAACGACGTAATAGGGGAATGTCAGCACATAGATCTGAGAGGCCCACAGGATGGCCTTATTGCGGGTGTACAAACCATAGAAAAGCATCGCCAGCACGAGGCCGGTAGAGAGGCGACCGGCGGAGACGAGTTCTACATAGGACAGGGGCGACATACAAATGACCAGGCCGAGATTGAACAGCCAGATGAGCCAGGGAACATTCAGCCAGCGATGTTGCACAGCTTCTTTAACAAGCAGGAACAGGCTCAATAAAGTGGGGATCAGCATCAGAATGATGAGATTGTGGAAACGAAATGCATCGTGAGCGAAGTAAAAGAGACCTCCAAACGGGATAAGTTGAAAGGCGGGAGCGGTGGTGAGGCCGGTTGCCTTGAATAATAACGCTATGATAGCATACCAGACGACGGTGGGAGCGATAGACAGCAGAAAGAGGCACAGCGCGTCCCGCCAGCGTTTCTGGTAAAGATAGATCAGCAAGTAGCCCATTGGAAAAAGGATGGCTGTTTCGCGCGAGAGAACCGCCAGACCCATCATGAGCGCGGCGACAGTGGGGCGCTTGCGCAGCATGAGGAACAGCCCCAGGCAGAGCAGGAAATAGGTCAACGGTTCGGTCGTATCAAAAATAAAGGCGGTCGCCTGCCCGAAATAGAGACCGAAGGCGAGGCTGAACCAGGGAGATAGCTTCTGCTGTACGAGCATCCGCGCTAGCAGTTCAGTACCCAGGACGATAGCAAGGAAATTGACCAGCAAAAGCATGAACGGTATGAGGTTGGCCTGCCCCAGACTCAAGATTGCTACCAGTATGGAATAGACGATACGCTGGTAGCGATAGGCTGGATGATCGAGAAACTGAGAGGCATGGAATGGGTCGCGTGCGATCTGGTAATAGAACTGACCATCGTAGCCAGGGGTGGCCTTTGGCATATGCAAAGCGAATCTTGGCCCAATATGCACATAATAGAGCAAATCATGCCCGTGAATGAGCATGTCCAGGCCAATAAAAAGGATATAGAGGCAGCCGACCACCAGCGCTGGCCGCACAAATAGAGAGATGGGATGCCGGGCGTGAGCTTTGCCGGCAGGAATATCAGGGGCCAGCGCAGTGGCACTCTTGTTATTCATCAACTTTATACTATCCTATAAGCCTTTGCGCGCCAGAAAACTGCTATCCGGCGAAGCTGGAATGGCCTTGCGCCTGGGAACTCTGGTGGCGTTTCTGCGCTGCGCCTGGCGCATCAGGCGAGCCGGAAGATAGGGTTCCAGGGCGTTGAGGGCATTGAAATATACCTGGCGCTGCTCCTCGATGATGCGCTGCGCTCCCAACAGCCACCACTCTTCAGGAGTGAAGTACCTGGACACGTCGGCTTCCGGGCCGCTGCGTCCGAACCACTGGATCAGGTGCAGGTTGTCGGATTGCGTGAGCCAGATTGCCAGATCGAGCAGATCGGGGTTTTCCGTTAGCTTCGCCATGCTGTAGACATACCCCATTAGCTGGAAGATATGCTGCTGCGCGTCATTGCCCATGAAGAATTCCATGCCGCCGCTGCCCGCCCACGTACTCGGATAGACGGGCAAGGGCAGGTGATGTAGATGCCCCGGCACACTATAGCGCTCAATCAAGGTGGAGGGCGTGTGCGTGGTGATATTGCGCCGGGCCAGCGCGTCTGGCAATGCTTTCATGAATTCAAATATGCCGCTATCCTGGCGATGGTGTTCTCCAAAAGTCTCGAAATCCCAGCCCAGGAAGACGAAATCGCCTCGCGTCTGCGCGATCCAGTCGGCGTAGGTTTCGACGTAGAGCGGGAAGTATGACCAGTCGCGGTTGGTGAAGCGATAGCCAACATCATCGCTTAATTCCAGGTGACGCGCCAGCAAATAGGGCGCGCTCTCGCGTTCGTTGCCGGCGAGCAGGCGGCGCGGGAGACGGCGGCCAACAGGAGCAGGCACGGTGCTTTTGATGGTTGGAGGAAAAGGCTCCTCATCGCTGTAACGATACAAATGCGTGCTTTCGCGCCAATCCATCACCCAGGCGCGGCCATCCAGCAGCGCGCCACGAAAACCGGCGGTGTCCAGCGCGTTGTAAAGCAGGGATGACATGCTCATCTCGGTGGTATCAGTAATGGAGGGGCGTTTGCCGAAGATGCGCTCCATCTCGTCCGCCATCCAGCGCATACGCATGACAAAGGTGGAGATGTCCAGTAGAAATAGGAAGCTATGGTATGGCTCGACGCCGATCAACTCCACATTTTCCCCGGCTACCAGTTCACGAAAGAGGTCGAGCAGCGCCGGGTCCCATTGCTCGGCCTGCCGCACAAAGGAGAGCGAGAAGCCAAGCGAGAGGCGCATCCCCTGCCGCGCCAGTTCCAAAAACATACGCGCCGCAGGATAATAGCATGTGCGCGCCACCTTATGGAAATAGCGCTCATTCATGCGGTCATCAAACAGACAGCGATATATATCCTCTATCGAAGCGCGGCGTGGTACAGGCTGCGCCGGAAGCTTCAACCGGCGCGGCTGGTGAACCACCATATATATAGCCAGGTCTGCAACCATGTGATGGGTCCTTTATAGGCACACCCGTGCATCAATTTGTAGGGGCGGGGGTGGATGCGGATGGGTGGAGGGGACGCTTGCGTCGCCCTTCGTCGGCATTACCTCGTTCGCCCAGGGCGACGCAAGCGTCCCCTCCCATCCACATCACCACCCCCGCCCCTACAAACAAATAAATCAGGCGAAAACAATGTCCTGTTTGCGCGCCAGAAATTCTAATTTGCTGACAAGGTTTTCGATCACCTGGTCCCACAGGAATTGTTCGGCGGTGTGACAACCGGCCTTGCGGATGCGCTCCTGCTCTTCCGGGTGGCGGCGCAGGTAGATCAGGTAGCCGACGATCTCGTCGGGATCATCGGTTTCGGTAACAATGGCGTTTTCAAGCGAAATGGCGTAGTCTTCGCCGGTCGAGCCGGTGACGGCGATACCCTCGGCGGCCATGACTTCCAGAGCTACCAGCCCAAAGGGTTCGTGACCGCTGTTGGCAAGGGTGGCATCGGCAGCGTGATAGGTGGTGCGCACGAACTCTTCGGGCAGGAAGAAACGCAGGTTATAAATGTCAGCCGGGCCAGCATTCGCCATCGCGTCGAGGCACTGCTCCAGGTTGGGTCGCTGCGCCACTACGTCCCTGATGCTCAGGCCGATGTTATAGGCGTGGCGCAGCACGTCCGCGCCGTGCGGCTCGATGCCGCCGCGCACAAATAACGTCACCGGATGCCCGCTGTGCTTGAGACGTGCCACGGCCTCAATCGCCATCATCCAGCGCTTATCAGGGTCGAAACGCCCGATCTTGAAGAGGAACATACGGCGCGGATCGCCCTGGCGCGCGATTTCACGCAGGCGCTCGACAGCATCTTTATTGATAGGATCAAGGTGACGCCTGGGAATGCCGTTGGGAATCACCAGGGGATTAACGCCGTAGGCCCACATGCGATGCTTCATATACTTGCTGACGGTGCAAATGGTAGTGACGTAGTTCAGACGGCCCCAGTTAATGCGGTGCAGCGACATCAGGCTGTTGAGGTTCCACAGCATGAGCGCCTTCTGGCGCACGCCATACCAGTTCAACAGGTCGGACGTGCGGCACATCACCTCGGCGGTATGCCAGTCCTCGCCCATAATAACCACCGTTTTCCCACTGGCGACTGCGGGGCGCACGATTTCATTGTAAATATGGTACGGCACGCTTTCGTTGTAATCGTAAAGCTTCTGCTCTTCGCCATCGTAGACGCCGTTCAAATAGTACTTGCTGACCCACTGCGACCAGCGTTTGAGGATGAGACGCCCATCGACGCGCGTCTCAATCGAAGGTTTGGAAGGATCGCCAATAAAAATAAGGTGCGTTGTATAGCCCTGCGTCGCCAGAGCCTCACTCAGTTCCGTCACGCGCGTTCCCAGGCCGCCCGCTGTTGAATAAATATCGGGGCCTTCAAAACACAGCAAGACAAACTGTGTATTTTCTGGCGAAATGGCACCATCACGTTCAATCATTGTAATTATCCTTGTGGAGTTGATAAGGGGAGGGCGCGGTATCGAATCCCATCCCTGGTCTGCTGCTGCCTCCATGCTTTCATCCTGAAATAAGCTTTGTTGATCTTGTAAGGGGCAGCACGCGCTATGTATTTAGTATATCACACGAGATGATGTGTATCTTTCACCATGAAAAGAGATAGAGCAGGAGGGCCGCGCGCGGCCCTCCTGCTCTATCTCTTTTCATGGTGAATTACTGCACCGTAATCGTCACATCATCCACGAAGAAGTCGGTGGGCTGATACTGGTTGTTGACGTTGGTTCCCTGGAAGAAGATCACCACCTGCTTGCCTCTGGAGGAGAGCAGCGCGCGTGACACATCGAAGGTTTCCACTACCCAGTTATTGGTCACGCCGGTGTTGCAACTCTGTTGCATGTTGGTTATCAATGCGCCCGAAGTTGTTTGCAGGCGGCTGTTGAAGTTATCCAGGCATTGTCGCGCATTCTTGTTCGTATCTGAATACCACCAGTAGCTGACGGTCAGCTTCGTGTAGTTGGCAGGCATGGTAAAGGTCTGGGAGATGCGGTCAACGCAGCCAGGATAGCCGCACAGGTAGGCGCTGTTCATGCCGGAATGCGCGTTCAGGTTCTGGATGATCTGGTAGCCGCCCGATGATGATTCTTGCCAGGGCGACTGGCCGTTCTCGAAGCCGCCATTCTGGATGATGATCGGGGGTGGCGCAGGCGTCGGGCTGGGCGTGTTGGTTGGCGAGGGAGAAGGCGTCAACGTCACGGTCGGCGATGGTACAGGTGTAATGGTTGGCGACGGAGTGGGCGTTGGGTTGCCAGTGTCGGCCAGGTCTTGTGCCAGGTTGTTGATGTCGGGCGAACCGATGCCGCTCGCCATGTCGTAGCCAGCCGTCGCCGGGTAAAACAGGTTGTTGCCGCTCGTTATATCGTGAAAGGCGGGTTGTGATTGCTGTGTATTGAAGATGCCATAGAGCGCGGGATTGGCGTAGCCGACGACTGCCTTGCCTTTCGACTGCAAATACTGGTTGATGAGAGCCATGCTGCCCGCCCACAGGGGCGCGGCGGCGCTGGTACCACCCACATTTATCCAGCCAGTCGAAGAGCAGCCAGCATTGTTGACGGTGCAATAGACGGCGTAGCCGCTGGCGGGATCAGCATTTGCCGCGACATCCGGCACCTCGCGGCAAAATTTCCCGTTGGGCGCGTTGCACGGCGCGCCACTACTATTATTATTGATTACGCCCTGACCCGTTTGCCACGCTGGCAGAGTGAACGTATCGCTGACGCCGCCGCCACCGCCCGCGCCTTTGGGGCTGCGCTGCGTATCGGAGGGATTCGACCAGACCGCCTCGCTGCCATAGGCTCCGTTATTCAGTTGCAGGTTGGTACCGCCCACGCCCGTGACGTAGGGATCA
>Ga0070741_10013261_pt1 | contig 14622 bp, 9 predicted proteins | sample Coa_R1_4_FD_66440 | JGI IMG/M metagenome (GOLD analysis project Ga0070741, IMG submission 66440) | Surface soil microbial communities from Centralia Pennsylvania, which are recovering from an underground coalmine fire - Coalmine... | ecosystem: Environmental > Terrestrial > Soil > Unclassified ...
AGCCGCTCGGAAACCGGTAGCCCACCAAGCACCAGACCAATCGTTGACTTACGCGAGTTCCCCAGCAAAATAGGGCGGTTCAGCGCCCGCAGTTCACCCAACCGGCGCAACAACGTCAAATTCTCCTGGGGAGTTGTGCCAAAGCCAATGCCAGGGTCGATGATAATATGCTCCCAGGCAACGCCTGCGGCCAATGCATGATCGATACAACCGGCGAGATAGCGCATCACATCGCTCACAATTTCGCGTTTCTGATATCCTCGCATGTTTGCCATTAATACGACTGGCACGCAGCGTTCGGCTGCCAGCTTCGCCATCGCGGGATCGCGTCGCAACGCCCAGATATCGTTGATCATACTGGCTCCGGCATCAAGCGCAGCCGCCGCTACTTCGGCTTTATACGTATCAATTGATAGTATAACTTCTTGAGGCAGCTTCTCGCGCAATGAGCGGAGCACAGGAATAACCCGCGCCATTTCGTGTTCCGCGGAGATAGGCGCTGCGTTGGGCCTGGTTGACTCGCCGCCCACGTCAATCAGCGTGGCGCCCTCAGCCACAAACTTCTGGGCTAATAAAATCGCACGCTGAACCAGATTCTCCTCTGAGCTCGTATCTATAACCAGACCGTCGCCCGAGAAGGAGTCCGGCGTCACATTGACAATACCCATTACATGAGTACGTTCGCCCCACTCAAGGCGATGGTCAGCCCAAATGGTCGGCAGTAGTAATGCAGACATAGATGCTTACCTTTAACACAAAGCTTATCAGGAATAAAGGGTGGTTACTAAACATAATACCCTTTTCCTTGCGTCAGAGCAATAAACAATGTATAGTTACAATAAATAAGGCGGAAAGCCCTGTCCTTTCGTGGAAGGGGAGTATGACAGTACTACCTATTGACACGTTTTAGAGCATCTTATATGTAAGCTATCAGTTGCCTACCTAAAAATAACTACAGGGGAAAAAGAGTTTATGAGCACTGCTGAGATCGATAACATCATGCAGAAGCCGCGTCTCACCCACAAGGCACGTCGTTGTCATGAATGCACCGAAGAGGCTTTAGGGCGCTGTCCCGATTGTCACTTTGGCCTTTGTCAGGAACATTTTCCCAAACAACAACATTCGCCCTGCGCTGAAAAGCAAATGAAACTGGCGCAGACACAGGCTTGCTATGTCTGCGGAACACAGGTCTATCCCGATCAGTGGTCTCAATCCAAAACATCTCACTTCGTTGATCAGTTTACCTGCCGTGGCTGTGGGCGCTACGTCTGCGATGAACTTCATACGCAACGCAAGACCGAGAACGTGGTTATCGCGCGCGAAGGCTTACGCGGGCACCGTTACCAGTATACCAACCGCTATTGCGACCTCTGCACTCCTCTCTACCGTATTGGAGGCATTAAGGGGCTGGCGCGCATTCTTGTCGTCGCTGGGACGGTCGCGGCAACCGTTTTCTTTTACCTGCATCCATAGTGCATTCCCGCTTGACACCTTCGGATGAGATGTCTATACTTTTCCTCAAGGGAGGCGACGTGAGTTGATGGCTACCTTGAAACCTTCCGCGTTCCAATGCTGCTGACGCGCTCCCACGATGAATCGGGGAGCTACTGCTCAGGAACGCAGAATCGAGGTATCTCGACTCCGCTTGAGGGTACTGAAATGGAACTGAATGCATGGTTATATCATCAATTGTACAGTCAACCTTACTCCGTCATCAACGCGCCATTGATTCGGCTCTGCGCGCCACCGTGGATGAGCTAACAACGCCAGAACTGGCGCCATTTTACGGTCAAATGCGATACCATCTGGGGTGGGTTGATGCTCAGCTCACCCCAACCGCCAACAATCCAGGGAAGTTACTGCGCCCCACGCTCCTCTTGCTGGCATTCGAGGCAGCGGGCGCATGGGAGCTCGCGAACACAGCCACTGATGATACCGCCTATTTGCAGCGCGCGCTTCCCGCTGCTGTTGCTATCGAACTTACCCATAATTTCACGCTGATTCACGACGATATTGAAGACGGAGACGCAGAACGCCGCCATCGCGCTACGCTATGGAAGCTCTGGGGCGTGCCACAGGCGATTAATACCGGCGACGGGATGTTCGCGCTGGCTCGCCTGGCGTTGTGGAAGGTGGTGGAGCAGGGAGTTGATGCCACCATCGCCGTTCGCCTGGGCGAGGCGCTCGACCGCGCCAGCCTGGTGCTGGCCGAGGGGCAATACCTCGATATTAGCTTTGAAACGCGCCTGGATATTTTTGTTGCGATGTACCTGAATATGATTGGGCGTAAGACAGGGGCGTTAATGAGCTGCGCGGCTGAGATGGGCGCGCGGCTGGGTACGCGCAACCAGGAGACAATCGCTCGCCTGCGCGATTTTGGCAAAGCAATGGGCATCGCCTTCCAGATACGCGACGACCTCCTGGGCGTATGGGCGACCACAGCCGAGCTGGGCAAGACGCCCGTGGGCGATATCTATCGCCGCAAAAAAAGCCTGCCGGTGCTTCATGCGCTAGAACACGCCAGTGAGCGCGATCAGCAGATTTTGCGCGCAATCTATCAGCAAACGACTCCCGTTGCTCCAGAACAGGTGGCGCAGGTGCTGGCGATCTTTGAACGCACCCAAACGAAGACGTATTGCCGCGAGTTCCTGGCGCAATATTGCCGACAGGCGCACAATGCCCTGGCAGGCGTGCCACACCATAGCAGCCCGGTTGCTGCGCGCGCGCTCGAAGATATGAAGACTCTGGTGCATTTTGTGGAGGCGGAAACGAGGGAATAGGCGGATTGTAGAAGTACGCTATGTCTGGTCGTGCTCCTACATCAATGCCCAGATAATGGCGACGTTGCCCGATGCTGAGGCCAGTCGTTTGCCATCCGGGGACCAAGTCGCACCATGCACAATACCATTGTGCTGAATGGTGAATAGCGGCTTCTGGAGCTGCGCCGTATTCCAGATCGAAAGCTTGCCATCCTCTGCGCCAACCGCCAGGTAGCGAGCATCCGGCGACCAGGCAACGGTACGAATAGCCATCTGCGAAGCCTGGAACTTCTGCGGAACATCCAGGCACCTGCCAGCCGTCTGCATCTGACAGGTCAGCGCACTCCAGATTCGTACAATCCCATCATCTCCTCCTACCGCGAGTTGCGCGCCGGTGGGAGCAAAAGCCATCGCCCGCATTGGAGCCTGCGCGTCTTGATAGTAGCCATGCAGGTCCTGCCCATTGGCCGCCTGCCAGATGCGGATAAAGCCGCCCTGCGACGAGGTAGCAACTGTCTGACCGTCCGCCGCGATAGAAACGACATCAATCGGTGCCGTATGCCGGGCATAGGTAAACTGCGGACGATAATTGACCGTATTCCAGACAACCGCCCGCAGATCTGCTCCGCCTGAAACCGCCTGCATCTGTCCCTGAGCTGCCCAGGCTACGCTCGTCACCATCTGATTGTGACGACGCACAGGGCGAGCCAGCATGCGACCTGCGGCCACGCTGAAGAAGGCCACCTGCGTACCGGCTCCCGTCACCAGGCGCTGGCTATCGGTAGCCCACGCTACGGCATGCACCGCAGCAGGATGCTTGAAAGTCTGCCTGACCACACCATCCGTCCCCCAGACCAATAATAGCGCATCGTCAGCGCCGCTCGCGAGCATTGTTCCATCAGGCGACCAGGCAAGAGCGCGCACAGGTTGCTGATGTCCCATAAACACAACCTGCTGTTTAGCCATTGTGAACGTTGTGGGTCTGGCTGGCGCTTGTGTCTGCTTCGCCGCTGGTTGCTGTTGGACCGCTACATGATTAAGACCGTTGAATGCACCATTGAGAAACTGCTGGTAGGCAGCATAGCCGATGCCGACGCCTCCTGCGCCTAACACGGCCCCTCCAAGCAACAGGAATGCGCGGCGGCCCCACTTACGCTCAGGTCTGGCAACCGGCAATTGGGTAGACGAAACACCGCTCTGTCCCACAGGACCCATAGCGGCAAACATACTCGCATCAGCTATCGTTGGCGACGAGTGCAGTGTGGAATCAGCCGCGAAATGCTGCTTGACCGAGGCGCCAACCATCACAGCCTCATCGAGCACGTATGAATCCAGGACCAGCTTATCCCCTGCCTCAACACCAGATTCCAGCAGCGTCGCATGCTCCGATAAAATATGTCCTCCGGCAGACTGGCGCAGGACGTAAACCAGCTTTTTCCCAAACAGATCCGTCTGGGGAAGCTTCAGTTCCTCGACCAGGGCAGTCACCAGAGCAGAAATGGGCGCATCCGCAACAACTTCCACCGGGCGGACTGCACCCAGCGCGTTTTCTTCTATGAATACTTCAAGCTTTCGCATTTTCATACCCTATCCCTTTTTCTCATACCTGTAGTGTATCACGATGATTTTTCCTGTTCACACACATGAGTAAAATAGGCTATAGTATTTATTATTTTTTACCGAATTTCGTCAGATCACCCCTAAATGCGAACGTATATTTATCATGATGGTATAATTTGCCCTAATAGTACACGAGGAGAAATTGGATGCGCTTGTCAATGATACGCACAATAACAGGATATGCCCTTGTTTTCCTGGCATTTGTTTTCTTTCTACCGGCAATCAGCTATGCCAACACTATAGCCTCTTATCCCGCCTCCCACCCAATCACTACCCCGACCGCTTCGCCAACTTCCATATCGAAGCTGGCTGATTTCCCCACGGTTGATCCCAATTATATTTATGATCAGCTTTTCACCATAGCCACTCAATTCCAGCGTCGAGAAGCCGGGTACGACGCCAATTTGCCGGTAAGTGTGAATGGGCATGATGAGTTCGCTGATTACTGGGCAAAAGAAATCAGTCACGATTTGCAGGGCTTCGGGCCACAGATCAAGCGCGACGAGTTTCCGGTCGTAGGCTGGTTGGGTCGCCCGGCAAAAGTGCCAGCCTTTAATGTGGAGGTGAGCGTCCCTGGAGTAACTCATGCTGAGCAGGTGGTTGTGATTGGCTGCCATTACGATGGAGAAGCCAGCTCAACTCAATCGGCCAATGATGATGCCAGCGGTTGCGCGATTGAACTCGGCGTAGCGAAGGCTATGGGCGATTTCTGGCGCGCGCACCATACCTATCCCGCCCGCACGCTCCGTTTTGTGATTTTCGACGCGGAAGAACAGGGGCTCTTCGGCTCATTCCACTATCTGAACAGCACAGTTAACGGCGATGTTAACAACATTGTCGCGATGTTTAACGAAGAGCAGAATGGGATCGCGTATCCCTTACGCTACCTGGGGCAACTGCAAAATCCGCTGCTGCCGTTCTATATCGAGATGTCGCCGCTAACAGACAGCGGACTCTATCCCGCGCAGGATAAGCTCACGCCCGCCCAGCGTAACGCGATCACGCGTTTTCGCACATTGATGGCACAGGCTGTTCCGGCGGTATTCAAGCAATTTCAAGCCCTGGGATACCTGGGGCTGACCTATCACGCAGACAACGGTCAGGATGTCGCTCAACCTATTTTCTCTCCTGACCAGCTCAGCAACATCCGCCAGGAAGATGATACGCTGGGAGGAAGCGACCAGATCCCCTTCACCCTGGCCGGGATACCGTGCGCGACTTTCGTGGGCAACTCGACCTACTATGATAATAACCCACCTCCCTGGTCCTACCCCTATGACCAGAAGGAAGATACCATCCAGTTAATGAACACTTTTGCCAATGGCAGCTCGCACAAAGCGAATGCGCTGACGCTTTCACTCGCGCTGCCGGGGATGCTCACCACCTGGATGCTCAATCAGCCGGATATTCTGGGGCAAACTCCTCTTATCGATCAGGCACCAACCGCGTCAATCAGCGATATTGGGCAGGCACAGGTTGGTACGAACCTCACAGTGGATGCTACCGCTTCGTATGATCCACGGGGAAATAGTCCCTTAACCTACACCTGGGACTTCGGCGACGGCGCTACAGCCAGCGGAGTAAGCGCGACCCATCGCTACGCTTCAGCAGGCAGCTACACCCTGACCCTCACAGCGAGCTCTGCAACCGGCAAGCGCCAGGTCAGCAAAACGGTCATCGTCGTTGCTCAAACAGCGGTCTATCAAAATCCCTATAGTAGGCACCAGGAAGACGGCATTCCCCCCTCAAACCCGCAGGTTACGCTGCCGACGCCTAATGACTCTTTGTCAGATAAAGTCATCAATAATCTGACAGTAGCAACCAGCCATCAAGCGGTAGGGAAAACTGGCTCGGGAGTGCCCCTGTCACTCACGGCACAGCTTCTAATTGCTGCCATAGTGCTGATTTTAATTGGTGTGGGAACGTTCCTGATAGTGCGTATGCACAGGAGGAATCAAGGGAGCCCGTAAGAGCAAACGGAGCGCCCTTTGCTTTTCCCGCTCACATAGTGTCCCGCCTGCTAGACCCCAGAAGAGTTCTGTTCACTGCTTTGCGAGAGCCTTGTGAGGGGGCTTGCAAAGTTCATCTTCTCATCGAGACTTGAAGAGGATGACCAGGATATGTTTGAGCGTGTGCTGACGAGACAGGCATTTCTGGCATCCTCCCATTCTTTCGCTCTGTATGCACAGATCACGCGTTCGGCGTGACCGTGACTTCATTCGAGTCGGGTGAGACGCCCACGCTATTGTTCGCGGCGACGACATAGAAGTACGTCGTGCCGTTGTGCAGACCAGTGTCCGAGAAGGTGATCGTCGTGCTGGTGGTTGTGGCGACAGGGGAGGGAAGTTCACCGTCTGAAGCGGTGCCGCGGTAGATGGTATAAGCGGTTGGATTTCCGCTCGCACTCGCCGTCCAGGTGAGCTTCACGGTCGCGTTGCCAGCAGTTGCGACCAGATTGGTCGGGCCGCTGGCAACAGAGGCGGTGGCCTCTGTCACGCTCATCTGGTCGATACGGGCAACGCCGTGGTTCGAGACCGCGAACAAGGTGATCGTATTGACTCCCGCGCTGAGCTGGACCTGCAGGGACGAGTGTTGATAGACATCGAAGCTTCCGGTGGTTGGGAAACGCTCAGTGGTGGTGATGATCTTGCCGTTGACCATCAACCCCATCTGCCGGTTCTTCACGAGGGGGAAGAGTCCGCTCCCGAAGGCATAGCGCCAATCGATGGTGTAGAGGCCGCTCTTAGGCACTACGACGTTGTTGAACGTCATCGTTCCTTTAGTCGAGTAGGCCATGTCCACGACACGTTTTCCCGGCGAGATCGAGCCAGGGGAGCCCAGCACCTGGGGGAACCAGCCGCTCAGCCTTTGGAACCAGTCGAAGCCACCGAGCAGAGCATCCTGGCAGGAGAAGATCAGCGCATTGCCGGAACGCTGACCTGCGATAAGACTGCCGGTGCTGACTGGCGGGGGCGTCTTGGAGGCGTCTTCATCCGTCCGCGCGGATTCGCCAGCAGCGTTGACTGCGGTGAGCTGGTAGAAGTAGATCGGCGTGTTGCTCAGGTTCGAATCTTGATAGCTCGTAGCACCAGTCTCCGCGATGGCGATCTTTCCCTCACCGCCTGGCCTGGTTCCCCGGTAGATGCGGTAACTCGTCGCGCCCGCAGCAGCCTGCCAGCTAATTGTGATCGACGAATCGTTGTTGGCGTGCAACTCGACCTCAGTCGGTGGAACAGGAGCCCTTTGCGCCTTTTGGCTCTGGGCTCCTCCGCACGCTGCCAGGATCAGGGAGATTATGAGTAGCGTCATGCAATAGACACCAGGCGCACGATGAAGAGTTTTATTCACAAGTACCTCCTATGGACTCCTCCCTTGCCGCAGTGAGACACATTCTTACCCCTGAGTATACCGAATTTCATTGTCAATTTCCATAGAATGGACAACATTCTCGGGGTCTTGACCACACCCGTCATAATTACCTTAGTAGGAGGGCGACTCCCACGATGAATCGGGGAGCTACAGGTCGCCCTTATTTTAATGGTATAGAGATACATCAGGCCCACGATGACCCGGGAGGCCATCCTATGACACAACCCATCTACGTGATTGGACATAAAAGCTCTGACCTGGACTCCGTTGCTTCCGCTTACGCTTTTGCACGCCTGCTACAGATGCACGAGGGAAAAGAGGCCATTGCAGCCCGTAATGGCGAACTAAAACCAGAGGTGCGCTTTGCGCTTGAACGCTTCCAGGTGGAAGCGCCGGAGGCCCTGGATGACGTTTACTTACAGGTACGCGATGTGATGCGTCGCGGCATCATTTCTGCCCATCTTGACCAGTCGCTATTGGAAGCAGGGCAATTGATGCAAGAGCACAACCGGCGCTCTATGCCGGTGGTAGATTCAGAGAATAAGGTTCATGGTATTATTGCCAACGAAGATTTCGCCAAACTTTTCTTCAAAGACCTCGACCCTCAATCGGTCAACCGCATCCCTTTGCAGCGCGATAACCTGGTGCGCGTTCTCAGGGGGCGCGTGCTGGTAGAAGGACATCGCCCGCTCGGCAACCGGGTGCTCGTCGGCGCGATGGAAGCGGAGTCAATGGCAGATTATGTCGAGCCTGGCTGCCTCGTCGTGCTCGGTGACCGCGAAGATGCCCAGTTGACCGCTATTGAGCGAGGAGCGGCTGCTCTTGTTATCACCGGCGATCTGCTGATCTCCACCCGCACCCTGGAGACCGCCCGCAAACAGGGGGTGATGGTGATTAGCACCGGCCATCACACCTTCACTACCGTACGGCTCATCAATCTGAGCATGAGCGTGAAGGATATCATGAACAAGGAGTTCAGCTTCTGCCATCCAGAGGACTATATGAGCGATATCCAGCCTACATTAGCCAGCCGCCGCTCTATGCCGGTGGTTGATAATGATGGTAAACTAATCGGCTATCTCTCGCGTACTGATCTGATCAAAGCACGCCCCAAGCGTGTGATCCTGGTGGACCACAACGAAAGCTCGCAGGCGGTAGATGGCATCGAAGAAGCCGAGCTCTTAGGCATTATCGATCACCATCGTATCGCCGACGTTCATACGAGCAAGCCCATCATGTTTCGCGCCGAGCCGGTCGGCTGCACCGGCACGATTATCGTCAGCCTCTATCACGAGGCCGAGCTTCCCATCCCGCGCGAAGTAGCTGGCTTATTGCTCTCAGGGCTGCTTTACGATACACTCATTCTGCGCTCACCTACCAGCACCACACGCGACGAACGTACTGCGCAGGAGCTTGCCGCTATCGTTGGAGAAGATATCGAGCAGCTAGGACGGGCAATCTTTGCCGCTGCCGCCTCAGACCTGGAAAACAAGACGGCGGAAGCGTTGTTGACCTCCGATTTCAAGGAATTTACCATTCGTGATGCGAAATTCGCCATCGGCACTGTTGAAACGGCCAGCCCAGCAGCAGTCGAAAAACGCTCGGCTGAACTGCTTTCGGCCATGCAACGCATCGCGCAAAGTCGCAATTACAGCGTTTTCCTTTTTATGATCGTTGATATCATTAATATGCGCTGCACCCTGCTCATTTATGGAGGCGAGCAGGCTGTAGCAGAGGCATTAGGAGTCCCGCTCGAAGCCGATAAGCACACAGCAATAGTGGAGGGCCTGGTTTCACGGAAGAAACAATTGGTGCCCCTCTTGCCGCGCATCCAGCAGCCCCTATCGAGTAAAACAGGTGTACTGTAACATATGGAAGAAAAAGGGTACTCAATTGCCGCTATCCTTTTCCATCTTTGCTCGTGAAAGGGTGACAAGAGACTTGTCACGGAAGACGCTCTATGTTACACTAAGGTGCGACTTAAAGGCTCCTTGTTAAGAGGAGGTAACTCTTGCCTCCGCAACGTTTCACGATGTACCTGGCGGTCAATGCTGACCTGCTCATATTTTCTTGTGCCTTGAAGGAGGGCGTTTTCTATCGTGAGCAACTATATCTGGGTTCCCATTGGAGTAGGACTCCTGGCAGTGCTATTTGCGGCCTATCTCGCGAACTATGTCCTGCGCAAAGATACCGGCACGCCTGCCATGCAAAAGGTTGCCGACGCCATATTTAAAGGGGCTATGGCATTCCTCAATCGACAGTACCGTACCATTGCAATTCTCTCAATTTTCGCCGCCGTTCTCGTGGCCGCCGTGCTGTACTTCCTGAGTCAGGGCGATTCCGCAGCCAGATTTGACCTGGCCTGGCATACCGCTCTAGCCTTCATGATCGGCGCATTGTGCTCCGGCGTTTCCGGCTATATCGGAATGTATGTGGCTGTACGCTCTAACAGTCGAACGGCCAGCGCAGCAACACGCAGCCTGGGAGAAGCCCTGATGGTTTCTCTGCGTGGAGGAGCGGTTTCTGGATTCCTGGTGGTCGCGCTCTCTCTACTTGGCGTCTCGCTGATTTTCCTTTTCTACAGCATTGGGCACACTCTTCAAAATGTTCCCTCGCTGATCGTTGGTTTCGGCTTTGGCGCTAGCTTCGTGGCCCTCTTTGCTCAGCTTGGCGGCGGTATCTACACCAAAGCAGCGGACGTGGGCGCCGACCTGGTCGGTAAAGTTGAAGCGAATATCCCCGAAGATGATCCACGCAACCCCGCGGTTATCGCCGACCTTGTAGGCGACAATGTGGGCGACTGCGCCGGTCGTGGTGCCGACCTCTTCGAGTCTACTGCCGCTGAAAACATTGGCGCGATGATCCTCGGTGTCGCGCTCTTCCTGGCGACCAACAATCCAGGCTGGATTCTCTTCCCGCTAGTAGTACGCGCCTTTGGCCTGGTCGCCTCGGCGCTTGGCCTGCTCTATGTTCGACCTTCGGTTGTTGTTGAGCCTGACAAAGCCGCCGGTCGCGACCCTGGCGAAATCGCGATGACCCAGCTCAACATTGGCTACTTCATCACCTGCGCCATCTCTATTATCGGTATTTTCGCCGGTAGCTATCTCTTGCTAGGTGGCAACAACATTACAGGCAGCATGGGCATTGCCCCCTGGGTCTGGTTTGGTCTGGCCGGTACTGTTGGCATCCTGCTAAGTATCGCCTTCGTCTATATCACACAGTACTACACAGCCGGGACATGGCGTCCCGTGCGCGAGATTGCGGCGGCCACTTTGACCGGACCCGCGACAACGATTATTACGGGTGTCGCTATCGCATTCGAGTGCGTGGCCCTTCCAGTGCTGGCAATCTGTCTGGCGCTGGGTCTCTCCTTCTTCCTGGGTAGCCAGGTCACTATTCAAAACCTCAACCCAAGTATTAACCCCGGTGTCATCAGCGTAGGTGGTATCTTCGGCACCGCAGTCGCCACGATGGGCATGCTGATGAGCTGCGCTTACATCTTGGCAATGGATACCTTCGGCCCCATCACCGATAACGCTGGTGGTATCACCGAAATGGGCGGCCAGGCGGAATCGGTACGCGATATCACCGACGCACTCGACGGCGTGGGCAACACGACCAAAGCTCTGACAAAGGGCTATGGTATTGGTTCGGCGGCTCTGGCAGCCTTCCTGCTCTTTAGCGCCTACCTGGACGTACTCTTCTCTTACAAGCACAATGTGGCGGTCTATCGCGTTGATCTGGCCGATATTTCGGTCTTTATCGCGGCTCTGATCGGCCTCACGCTGATCTTCTTCTTCAGCGCCCTGGCGATCCGCGCCGTTGGTGCCGCCGCCAAGCGTATGATTGAAGAGGTACGCCGTCAGTTCCGCGAGAATCCGAAGATTATGGCGGAACGCGTCGAAGATCGCGTCGATCCCGATTATGCCCGCTGCGTTGATATCAGCACTCGTGGCGCCCTGCGCGCTATGATCCTCCCTGGCATCGTCGCCGTTCTGACTCCCATCGCTATCGGCGTTATTCTCGGCCCCCAGGCTGAGGCGGGTCTGCTGATGGTCGGAACGATGGGCGGTATCGTGCTGGCCCTGTTCCTCAATAACGGTGGGGGCGCATGGGACAACGCTAAAAAGTACATCGAAGCTGGCTACCTGCGCGTGAATAAAGAGGGTGAGATGGTTGACCGTCTCGATCCTAGCGGCACTGTTCTCGGTAAGAAGAGCGAGCCGCACAAAGCTGGCGTGGTTGGCGATACCGTTGGTGATCCCTTCAAGGATACCGCCGGCCCTTCGCTGCACGTTCTTATCAAGCTGCTCAGCACCATCACGCTGGTGCTCGCTCCCCTGTACGTGTTCTTGCACCCATAACGCTCTCTGGTCACAACGATCCAGAAAAGTTCAATCGGCTCCCAGTTTATTAGCTGGGAGCCGATTTTTTCGTGCGCATAAAACTCCCTCAAATAAGTAGAAATATTCCAAATAATCAGTATATCGATCTACTCGCCGTTCTGTTAGAATGTGTCTGGTTCTGAGTGTCTTCACCCTTGCATAGCGGATCTTGCGCGGCTTCGCCGCGCAAGGAGTTGTGGAGGGGGTGTGGGAGCATGCGTGTCGCGCATGTTCCCACACCCCCTCCACAACTCGGCGAGCGTCTGCGACGTGAGCGTGCGCTCGTGCTGAGAATCAGACACACACTTATGCTTAACGCATCTACACATGCAAAGGAGCAAGAATTGGCAAAGAAGAGGCAGTATCACCCCTCATATCAACATAAAATACGCTACAGTCTTATCACCATGGTACTCTGTATTTTATTAACAGCATGTACCGCAAATATCAGCAATAATGGTCCTGGAAGCGCTTCCGCACAATGCGCGAGCAATTGCACCATCGGTACGGGCGTACAGGGCGTCAAAGTCTTTGTCGAACCGGATACCGGCAATCAATTGATCGTTAACACCATCGCGGAGGCCCAGCAATCCGTCTGGGTCGAGATGTACCTGCTCACGGATCGCACCATTATCAATGCTCTGGAGGCTGCCGCACAGCGGGGCCTCGATGTTCGCGTGATGCTCGAAGGTCATCCCTATGGGAGTAGCGGCACTATCTCGCCAACTCAAACGCTAGACCGTTTGCGAGCTGCTGGCGTGAAAGCTCAAGTGACCAGCCCCGATTTTGCTTTGACTCACGAAAAATGCATGCTTCTCGACGGCAGTGTCGTGTACATCATGACTGCGAACTTCACACGCTCGGCCCTCGGTGGCACAAGCAGCGTGACCAATCGCGAGTACGGCGTCATCGATACAAAGCAGCAGGATATCCAGGCTGTTCAGAACATTTTCAATGCCGATTGGAGCCGCACAAGCGCACAATTTGACGACCCTGATCTCGTCGTCAGCCCGATCAACTCGCGCAACGACTTTACGGCGCTGATCAACAACGCGCACAACACACTGCTGATCGAAGCGGAGGAGATGCAGGATAGCAGTATTGAACAAACGCTGGTCAATGCCGCTCAACGAGGGGTCAGGGTCCAGGTGATTCTTCCCGCCCCCGGTAACGCTTCAAGCGATAGCAATAGTAGTGGGATCAGCGTCATCAAGCAGGGAGGGGTCGTGGTCAGAGAAGATGCCCGCCTCTATATGCATGCAAAGATTATTGTGGTTGATGGACATATAGCTTTTGTAGGTTCAGAAAATATTTCCACGGCATCACTCGAACGCAACCGCGAGCTGGGTATTATCGTTGCCGATCCCACTGTGCTCAATACGCTGCAACAGACGTTCCAGCAAGACTGGAACGACTCACAGAACACGTAGAGCTTGAGCAGGGCACATCCAGGCTTAACAAGAGCCTTATGATGTTTGCGATCCGCCAGGAAGGCCAGTATTTGAACGCTTCTTTCCGGTCTTTGACTTCCAGAGCGGATATGGAATCCCTGCAAGACGATTAATAACGATTGCCTGTAGCGTCAGGAGCACGACGGCAACCATAACCTCCGCCAGTTCCAGCGGCTTGCTGATGATGCTTAAAGAGACGATCAATGTTGTTGCTGCTGCCGGAGGATGGGATGCATCAAACAGTACCATCAACGCATTGGTTAATGCCAGCGAAAGGGCGACTGCGATGATACGCGGCCCGGTGATACCAATTGCAAGAGCTGGCCCGGACAACGTCAGACCAGTCACAACCAGGCTGAGATAGCCCATAAGTATGCCGATCAGATGACCAAGTATGGCGTTGCGCGGAGAGGCGCTGGGGGCGGTCGGGCTGTAGAAGAAAAGGAAGGCCGTCGGTCCAAGTGAAGGGAAGATAAGATCGGTACTGGTCAATCCCGCCAGCGCAGTCATGATGGCAATGCTGATCAGACCATTGATAAAGCTAAACAGCGTCAGTGTCAGCCTACGATTATGATAGCGCATCAGCCAGGGAAGGCGCATACGAGTAATCAAGCCCTGCACAATGGTCGCCATGTCGTCAAGAGCCGTCACAACCTCCTCTCCAATATCAGAGAGCTTCTGGTCAATCGGCTCATGCTCATCTTTGTTCTGGTTCACTTCACACCGCTTTCTTCAACTAGCAACTGTTCTCCTGAGAAGGAAACACAGCAGTGTCGCACTCCATCTTCCTATTTTAAGGGATAGCGCAGGCTTGCGCGTAATGATAGGATGGATGATGGACAACGATACGGACAACAAAGCTTTGGAGGCTTCTTTCATGGTCACAGAAGTTGCGGTAATTACCGCTATTCCAGGCAAAGAGGACGAGCTGGGTCAGGCAATCATCCAGGGCCTGGATATTATTCGCCAGCATCCACAGTGTATCTCGTCCCACGCGATACGCTGCATTGAAAAGCCCGGACGCTATCTGATCACCAA
>Ga0070741_10013262_pt1 | contig 14621 bp, 14 predicted proteins | sample Coa_R1_4_FD_66440 | JGI IMG/M metagenome (GOLD analysis project Ga0070741, IMG submission 66440) | Surface soil microbial communities from Centralia Pennsylvania, which are recovering from an underground coalmine fire - Coalmine... | ecosystem: Environmental > Terrestrial > Soil > Unclassified ...
CCGCTCTGCAGCGCGAGGTGGAAGTGACGGCAGAGCCGGGGGTCGTCCCAGAGCCCGAGCAGGCGCGGCGTGATGTCCTGCGGCTGCAGCGAGGAGAAGCGGATGCGCGGCACGCTCGTGCCGGCCAGCACGGCCGCGATGACGTCCGCCGGCGTCGCGCCCGAGTCGCGGCCGTAGGCGCCGAGCTGGGTGCCGGTCAGCACCACTTCCTGCACGCCTTCGGCCTCGCGCGCGCGCACCGCGCGCACGACGTCCTCCGGCTGCGCGCTGCGCTCGCGGCCGCGGGTGCGCGGGACGATGCAGAAGGCGCAGACGTCGTTGCAGCCTTCCTGCACCTTCACGAACGCGCGCGTCCGCAGTCCTGCCGCGACGCGGTCGACTGGCGCCGGCTCGCGACCCGCGAGGCCCATGATGTGCGCCGCGATCGCGGGCTTGTCAGCGTTCGCGAGCGCCAGGTCGGCGCCTGCCAGGCGTGCCGTCTCTGCGCCCGCCGTCTCGACATAACAGCCGGTGAGTACGACGGGCGCGCCGGGGGCCAGGCGTCGCGCGAGCCGGACGAGATGGCGCGCCTTGCGGTCGGCGACGTGCGTCACGGAGCAGGTGTTGATGACGTAGGCGTCGGCGACCGACGGCCGGTCCACCACCTCGGCGCCGGCGGCCACGAGCTGGCGGGCGATCGCCTCGGAGTCCGCCTGGTTCAGCTTGCAGCCGAGCGTGAGGACCGCCACGCGCCGCCGTCTCGGGGCTCGCGCTCCGGCCGGTGCCGTTGCCGTGAGAGGCTCGATGATCGCCCTCCGTGCGAATTCGAGGGCATCATACAGCAGCCTTCGCGGCGCTCCGGCGCCGTCAGCCGCAGGCCGAGTAGCCGCAGAGCGGGCAGGTGTGGCAGCCTTCGGCGTGGATCAGCGGCCCGCCGCACTCCGGGCAGCTCGTCAGGCGGGGCAGGGTGATCGTGCGGATGCGGATTCTGCGGGCCATGCCCGGGCCTCCTTCGAACAAGCGTTCTGTGAGGCGGAGCATAGTAGAACATATGTCCTCTGTCAACCCTTCCCGCGAGATGCGCATCCTCGTCGCCCCACAGGAGTTCAAGGGCAGCCTCACGGCCTCGGCCGCCGCCTCGGCGATCGCGGCGGGCCTCCGCGACGCGCTCCCGGGCGCCGAAGTGACCGAGGCGCCGATGTCCGACGGCGGCCCGGGGCTCGTCGATGCGCTCCTCGCGTCGCGTCCCGGCCGCCGCATCGAGAGCGATGTCACGGATCCGCTCGGGCGCCGCGTGCGCGCGGCCTGGGCCATGCTCGTGGATCGCACCGCCATCATCGAAATGGCCGCCGCGTCCGGGCTCGTGCTGCTCGCGCCGGCGGAGCGCGATCCCCTGCGCGCGAGCACGTACGGCACCGGCGAGCTACTCCGCGCGGCGCTCGATGCCGGTGCGCGCGAGGTCGTGGTCGGCGCCGGCGGCAGCGCGACGGTCGATGCCGGCGCCGGCGCCATGCAGGCGCTCGGCGCGCGCCTGCTCGACGCGCGTGGCGATGATCTCCCGCGCGGCGGCGGCGCGCTCGCGCGCCTCGCCCGCATCGACGTCGCCGGGGTCGATGCGCGCCTGCGCGAGGTGCGCGTGCGCGTCGCGGTCGATGTGCTGAGCACGCTGTGCGGGCCGCAGGGCGCGGCCCGCATGTTCGGCCCGCAGAAGGGCGCCTCGCCGGACGCCGTCGAGACGCTCGAGGCGGCGCTCGCGCGCTTCGCGCAGATCGCCCTGCGCGATACCGGCGTCGACGTGCTGCGCCTCCCCGGCGCCGGCGCCGCCGGCGGGCTCGCCGCGGGGCTTGCGGTCTGCGCCGGCGCCACGATCGAGCGCGGGTTCGACCTCGTCGCGCGCGCGGTCGGGCTCGAGGGTCTGATCGCGCGGGCGGACGCCGTCATCACCGGCGAGGGGAAGCTCGACGCGCAGTCCGGGCTCGGCAAGACCTCAGCCGGTGTCGCCGCCGTCGCGCGCGCCCGCGGGAAGCCCGTCGTCGCCATCGCCGGCACGGTCGAGCCGGGCGCCGAAGCGGCGTTCGACGCGACGATCAGCTCGACGCCCCCGGGGATGCCGGTCGATCAGGCGATGCGCGGGGGCGCAGTGCTGCTGCGTGCCGCCGGTGCGCGCGCGGCGGAGGAAGTCAGGCGCCTGGTCTCATGAGCGCGGGCGGCGCCCCGGCGGCGGTCCGTCGTCGGGTTCGTCGCCCTCCTCTTCGTCTTCCTCGTCTTCCGGCAGCTCGTCTTCGTCCTCGTACGCCTCTTCGTCCTCCGGCGCCCCGTCCGCGAACTCTTCCTCGTCCTCGCCCGCGAGCGCGAAGTGCTCCAGCGGGTGGCTGCTCCACCAGAAGTACACGAGGAGCACTTCGAAGATGAGCGAGACGATGAGCATCAGCGCCCCGTCCTGGAAGTCCACGTCGCCGGTCACGACGAGGTCCCAGAGCAGCGGCAGGATCACCGCCAGCTGCGCGGCGTACGGGATCCAGAGCAGCAGGCGGTACTCGTCGCGCCGCCAGGCGATGAGGCCGTACACCGGCACCAGCACCAGCATCTGCGCGCCGACGATGCGCTCGGCCGGCGCCCCGCCGTTCCCCAGTGACAGCGCCCCGACGCCCTGCGTCAGCAGCGAGAACCCGGCGAAGAAGCTCCACACGGCGAGGAGCACCAGCAGCAGCCGGAACGCGCCGTAGGCGCTGATCACCGCGACGGCATCGTCGCGGCGTCCGGCGCCGGCCGGCGCGGTGCGCTGCGGGGCCGGCGGCTGCGGGGAAGGTCGCTGCGGGGCCGGCGGCATCTCAGAGCGCGTCGGTCTGGCGCGGCAGGTTGGTCATCAGCAGGACCAGGAACGCCGCCGACGCCAGGATCGGCACGATCGCCTGGCTGCCGCCGACATCGCCGCGCGCCCAGTGAAACGTCGCCGCGAAGAGCGCGATGAACTGCTCGAGCGATGCCAGCCACAGGACGAACCGGTAGCGCACGGGGTTCCGCGCGGCGTAGACGTAGGCGATCGCCAGCACCGCCGTCGCGCCGCTGAACGAGCGCGCGCCCAGCACGCCGCTGACGTCGCCCACTTTCAGAAAGCGGTTGTTCGCCAGCTCGAGCAGGAACGTCGCGAGGTCCCAGGCGGCGAGCAGGACGAGGATGAGCTGGAGACGCGCCTGAGACGTGGGATTCGGCCTGCCGATCTGACGAGCCTGCATCGCGCCTCCGTACGCCGCGCGGATTCTAGCACGGCGGGCGGCGGCCCGGCGACAAACGGATCAGGCGGCTGCGCGGTTCGCTACTCGTCCTCGTCGAAGACGTCGTCGTCCTCGTCGTCGTCCTCGTCAGCGCCCTCGGCGAGCGCCTCGGCCTCACGGACGCCGGGCTTCCCCCAGATCGTCTCGTAGTTCTCGCCCGTGATCGCGTTGCGCATTTCGTCGGCCTCGAAGCGCGCGAGCTGATTGAAGCACCGCTCGCAGTCGCGGACCGCCTGCGGGTAGCCGAGCTCCACGTATCGCTTGACGATATGATCCCACACGCCGAGGTCGGCCAGACTGTGCACGAACTTGGGCCACGGGATGATCGTGATGCTGTCCGGCTTTCCGAAGCGCGGCCGCATCTTCAGCAGCGACTGGAAGCGCTCCTCGGGCGTCTTCGCCATGGGCACGACGCGGATCATCGGCCCGTCCACCTCGTTCGTGCGCACGTCCATCAGCAGGGTCTTGCGGAGCATTGGAAAGTAGAGCGCCACCACTTCGGCGACGTCGAGGTTGCGGGTGACTTCGGACACGTCGATGCGATAGTCGGCGTCCAGGCGTTCCTCCTCGCGCTGCGTCGTCGCGATCAGCATAGCACGGTGCGCGCGCGCTGTGCCCGATCGTTCCGTCGACGTTTCGCGAACTTCACGCGCAATGTCAATGTTCGCTACCATGCCGCGTCCCCGGCTGTTGGAAGCGAACCGGCTACCAGTGTCAACGTCGTTACCCACGTCCACGGCCACCGCCGAGCCGCTGGCGCCGCGCGGCATCCGCGCGCTCGGCTCGCGCACCTTCTACGCCCTCGGCAAGTACCCGGACTTTCGCGTGCTCTGGGCCGGCAACGTCGGGACCATGCTCGGCCAGTGGGTGCAGTTCGTCGCCCAGGGCTGGCTCATCTTCGAGCTGACGCATTCGCCGTTCCAGATCGGCGCCATCTCGTTCATCCGCGGCGTCACGACGGTCACCGTCTCGCCCTTCGCGGGCGCGATCACGGACCGCTTCAGCCGCCGCTCCGTGCTGGTCGTCATGACCGCCGTCAGCTCCTGCGTCGCCGTCGTGCTGGCGGCGCTCGTCATCACCCACGTGATCAGCGTCTGGATGCTGTACTGCACGGCGACGCTCGATGGTCTCGCCGAGAGCGTCAACCAGCCGGCGCGCCAGGTGATGGTGTACGACGTGGTCGGCGCCGACGACCTGGCGAACGCGGTCGCCGTCAACTCGCTCGGCTCGAACACCATGCGCATCGTCGGGCCGGCGCTCGGCGGCGCGCTGATCGGCATCGGCGGCGTCGGCGCCGCGCTCGTGCTCCAGGCGGGCGCGTACCTCTTCTCATCGTTCGCCACCTCGCGCATCCGGACGGCCGGCGCCCCGCGCGCGCAGACCGCGTCCGTGCTCCAGAGCATGGGCGAGGGCATCGCCTACGCCCGCAACCATCCGGACGTGCGCCTGCTGGTCGTCATGGCCGGCCTCCCGAGCCTGCTCGTCTACCCGTACGTGTCGTACATCCCCGTCTTCGCGAAGGACGTCCTGCACGTCGGCTCCACGGGCTACGGATTCCTCGCGTCCGCCGTCGGCTACGGCTCGATCATCGGCGCCGTGCTCGCGGCGAACCTCACGGGCCTGCAGAAGCGCGGCCGGATCCTCGTCTGGACGACCTTCGTCTACATGTCGCTCGTGACGTGCTTCGCCCTGTCGCACGTCTACCTGCTCTCCTTCGGCCTGCTCGTCGTCGCCGGCATCGCGAACTCCACGTACCTCATGTTCAACCAGGTCATGGTGCAGCTCGTCGTCGACGACGAGTACCGCGGCCGCGTGATGTCGCTCTACGTGATGGTCAGCGGCGTCACGCCCTTCAGCGCCCTGCTCATGGGGACGCTGATCGACGTCTTCGGGCCCGAGCTCACGGTCGCGAGCTTCACCGGCCTCGCCGCCGCCATCGTCCTCGCCATCGGCATCACGAGCCAGCGCCTGCGCGAGATCTGATGCGCCTCCCCCAACCGGCGTAATCCTTCCGTCCGCTCGCGGGTGTACGGTGAAGGCGACGGACGACAACGGGAGGAGAAACATGGTTACGTCCACCGACACCCGCCTCATGGCCGCGCTCAAGCAGTCGCAGGCGAACGCCATCACGCTGTACCTGAACAACAAGCGCTACCACTGGTTCACCTTCGGCCCGCTCTTCCGCGACCTGCACTTGTTCTTCGACGAGATGGCAGCCGGCGCCCTGGCCGAGATCGACCCCTTCGGCGAGCGCCTCCGCATGCTCGGCGGCGACCCGATCTCGACCCCCGACGAGATCCGCCAGTGCTGCAGCATCCGCATCGCCGATGGCAAGCCGGCGCCCCGTCAGATGCTCGAAGAGGCGCTCGAGAACGAGCGCCAGGTGATCCGCGAGATGCGCGACGCGGCGCGCCAGGCCGAGGAGGACAACGACTACGGCACGAACGACCTCTTTGCGACGCTCGTCCAGAACCACGAGAAGAATGCCTGGTTCATCGAGGAGTTCCTTCGCCGCGGCGACGCCATGGTTTCATAGCCCACACGCGCGCGGACAACGCGAGAGGCCGCCGGTGCTCCGGCGGCCTCTCGGCATGTACTCCTGTCCGCGCGTTAGCCCGCGACGCGCACGTTGACCGCGCGGCTGCGCTTCGGGTCGCGCGGGTCGGCCTGCTTGTCGAACTCCACCTGCTGCCCCTCGTTCAGCGAGTCGAACATGTGGCCTTCGACCGACGTGCTGTGGAAGAAGATGTCTTCGCTCGCACCATCCGGCCGGATGAAGCCGAAGCCCCGATCCCGCACGAGCCGCTTGATCTGTCCTGACGTTGCCATTGCGTTCCTTCCTGCCTCGCGGCGGTCTGCGTTCCGGCGTGCGCATGCCGGGCGCCGCGAATGCGCACCGTTCCCTGCTGATGCCGCCGAAGCGGGCAACCCCTGGACCGTTGGACTCGTCGTGCCGGCTGGAAACCGTACTCCGTGAGGCTGCGGCGAAGAGGCTTACAGCAGTCACCCTAGCAACCGCGCCGCACGCCCGCAACCGGGCGTTGGCGCGCGCTCACGTTCGCGACGTAACCACGGGGCGCGCGCGCATCCGCCGTTCGGGTGATCCCTGAGCGCCCGTCCGCCCTAGCGCGTCAGCCAGCCGAACTGCTGCGGTTTCCGCTGCGCGCTCGGGCTGATCATGACGTTGACGATCGCCGGGCCGCCGGAGCCCATCGCCGCGTCGAGCGCCGGCCGCAGCTCCTCCGGGCGCTCGACGAACCAGCCCTTCCCGCCGAAGGCTTCGATGATCTTCTCGTAGCGCGCCTGCGGGATGTACGCGTTCGGCATGATCGGCCGGCTGCGGTCGAGCGTGCTCGGCCCGCCGCTGATGCCGTTGTTGTTGAGGATGACGAACGTGATCGGCATGCCGTAGCGGCACGCCACCTCCACCTCCATCCCGCTGAACCCGAACGCCGAGTCGCCCTCGACCGCCACGACGCGCTTCTCCGGGTGCACCGCCTGCGCGGCGATCGCGAACGCCAGCCCCACCCCCATCGTCCCGAAGCTCCCGGCGTCCAGCCGGTGCCGCGGCAGGAAGTTCGGCAGCACCGTCCGGCCGATGTCCATGGTGTTCGCGCCCTCGCTGCAGATGATCGCGTCCGCCGGCAGCGCGTCGCGGATGTCGCGCAGCGCGCGGTAGTAGTTCATCGGCACGCTGTCGTCGTCGAACAGCGCCTCGGTGACCGCCCGGTTCTCTTCGATCTTCTTCGCGATCCCGGTGCGCCAGGTGTTCTCCGCGCCGAACTGCCACGGCTGCTCGCGGAGCTTCGCGTTGAGCTGCGCCGTGACCGCGCGCGCGTCGCCGACGAGCGCCACCTCGGCGGGCACGTTCGTGCCGATCTCCTCCGCCGCGATGTCCATCTGCACGATCCGCACGTCCGGGTTGAAACGCGGCGGCAGGCCGAAGTGCAGGATCCAGTTGAGCCGCCCCCCCATCAGGAACACCAGGTTCGCGTTCTGCAGCACGAACGAGCGCGCCGCCCCCACCGACAGCGGGTGGTCGTCCGGCAGCACGCCCTTGCCCATCGGCGTCGCCAGGTACGGAAGCTGGGTCGCCTCGATGAACGCCCGCACCTCGTCCTCGGCCCGCGCGTACGCTGTCCCCTTGCCGACGATCACCAGCGGCCGCTCGGCGCTCCGCAGCGCCGCCAGCGCGGCTTCGACGGCGTCCGGGTCCGCGAACGGGCGCGGCGGGTCGGGCACCGGCGGCCGCTGCGCCGTCGCCTCATCCTCTACCCTCGCGCCGATGATGTCGCCCGGCAGGTCGAGGTACACCGGCCCCGGCCGCCCGTAGATCGAGGTCCGCACCGCCTGCTCGACGAAGTACGGGATGCGCTCGACGCGGTCCACCTGCGCGGCGTACTTGCACCACGGCCGCGCCGCCTCGACCTGCGGCGCCTCCTGGAACGCGCCCATGCCGTGCTGGGAGATGTCCGACGCGCCGCCGATCAGGATCATCGGCCAGCGGTTGGACCACGCGTTCGCCAGGCCCGAGATCGCGTTCGTCATCCCCGGCCCGGAGACGACCAGGCAGGCGCCTGGCCGCCCCGTCAGGTAGCCGACCGCCTGCGCCGCGTACGACGCTGACTGCTCGTGGCGCATCCCGATGTACGTGATCCCCTCGCGCTGCGCCGCGAACGCGACCGGCACGACCGGCACGCCGACGATGCCGAACATGTACTGCACGCCGTGCTGCTTCAGGCTCCGCGCGATCAGCGTCGCGCCGTCGATCTCCGCCATCTCACGTCCTCCTGTGCGATGCCGCGCCATTGTACGGATGCCCGTGCGAAGGGCACAGACACGGCCCGGCGCGGCCGCCGGCGCTCGCGGGCGTCGCGCGCAGCCGATGGACGCCCGTCGCCCGCCGCGGAAGCGATGGCGTGGCGCGGCCGGCGGATCCGCCCGGGGCGGCGTCTGCGCCGCGCGCGGGCGACGGCGCGCATCGATACACTTCCCGGCATACGCGGTCGGGCGCTCACGGGAGGAATCGTGCTCAAGACGGACTACTGCGGTGACCTTCGCGCGACGGACGAGGGCCGCGAGGTGGTGCTGGCGGGCTGGGTGCATCGCCGGCGCGACCACGGCGGGCTCATCTTCATCGATCTGCGCGATAGCCGCGGGCTGGTGCAGGCCGTCTTCCACCCGCAGGAGGCGCCGGAAGCCCACGCCGTTGCGAGCGACGCCCGGAATGAGTACGTGCTGCAGGTCCGCGGCACCGTCGCGCGCCGCCGCCCCGGCACGGAGAACGAGAAGCTCGCGACCGGCGCGATCGAGGTGCGGGCCGCGGCTGCCACGGTCCTCAACCCCGCCAAGACGCCGCCGTTCTACATCAACGAGGACGTCGAGGTCGATGAGATGCTGCGGCTCCGCTACCGCTACCTCGACCTGCGCCGCGAGCGCATGCACGCGAACATCGTCCTGCGTTCGCGCATCACGAAGGTCATGCGCGACTACCTGTTCGCGCGCGGCTTCACCGAGATCGAGACGCCCGCGCTGGCGAACCCCACGCCGGAGGGATCGCGCGACTATCTGGTGCCGAGCCGCATCAACCCCGGCAACTTCTATGCCCTCCCGCAGTCGCCGCAGCAGTTCAAGCAGCTCCTCATGGTCGCCGGCTTCGAACGCTACTTCCAGATCGCGAAGTGCTACCGCGACGAGGACCTGCGCGCCGACCGCCAGCCCGAGTTCACGCAGCTCGACCTCGAGATGTCGTTCGTGGAGCAGGAAGACATCCTCCGCCTCATCGAGGAGCTGTACGTCACGATCGCGCGCGAGCTGCGGCCCGACCTCACCGTGCCGGTGCCGTTCACGCGCATGCCGTACGAGGAGGCGATGCGCCGCTTCGGCAGCGACAAGCCCGACCTGCGCTACGGGCTCGAGCTGGTGGACCTCACCAACGTCGTCCGCGGGACGCAGTTCATGGTGTTCAAGTCCGCCACCGACAGCAACGGCCGCGTCGAAGGGATCGTCGTCCCCGGCGGCGCGGGCTTCACGCGGAAGGAGATCGATGAGCTCACCGAGACGGTGAAGACTTATGGCGCGAAGGGCCTCGTCTCGCTCGCGTACGGCGCCGACCCGGCGACGGCGACGGACGAGGAGATCCGCTCGCCCGTGCTGAAGTTCATCGGCGGCGACCTCGCGCGGTCGATGGGCAAGGTCGCCGGCGCGAAGGCAGGCGACCTGCTGCTCGCCGTCGCCGGCGTCGGCGGCGTCCCCGCGAAGGAGCCGGGTTCGGCGGGACGCGTGAAGCCCGCGCTGGACGCGCTGCGCCGCGCGCTGGCGGCGAAGCTCGACCTCGCCGACCCGAACACGCTCAAGTTCTGCTGGATCCTCGAGTTCCCGCTGTTCGAGTGGAGCGACGAGGACGAGCGCTACTACAGCGTGACGCATCCCTTCACCGCGCCGGTCGATGCCGACGCGGACTTCCTTCGCGACCCCGCAGCCGCGCACTCCAAGTCGCACGACCTGACGTGCAACGGGCAGGAGATCGGCGGGGGCAGCGTCCGCATCCACAGCCGGGAGATGCAGCAGGCCGTCTTCCGCGCGCTCAACCTCAGCGATGAGGAGACGCGCGAGCGGTTCGCGCACATGCTCGAGGCGTTCGAATACGGGGCGCCGCCGCACGGCGGCATCGCCATGGGGCTCGAGCGCACGGTCGCGCTCTTCGCGCAGGACCCGGATATCCGCGAGGTGATGGCGTTCCCCAAGACCAAGACCGCCTCGGACCCGATGACGGGCGCGCCGCTCCCGGTCACCGCGGAGCAGCTCGCGGAGCTGGGCCTCCAGCTCCGGCCGTCGAGCTAGGCGGCGTCGGTCTGTTCCCGGTCCTCGCGCGGGTCCTCGATGCCCGCCCATTGCGGCTCCCCGACGAGCGCGGCGAGCGTCTCGCCGTCGTCCGGGTAGCGCGAGCCGGTGATCTTCAGCTCGGGCGCGCCGGCGAGCAGGCGGTCCGCGACCGCCTTCGCCCCCTCCGGCGAGGTGTTCGGCAGCAGGATCGCGACGAAGTCGCCGCAGACGCCGGGCAGGTCCACCGCGCGGATCGCGTTGCGCACCGCGGGGGCGATGTCGTCCGGTGCGCCATCGATGCGCAGCACCGTCAGCGGCTGCTCGTAGCGCGTTGCGCGCGCGATCTCCTCCTCCGCGCGGAGGCGGAAGTACCAGTCGGCGAGCAGGCCGGTGGCGCGGTCGAAGATCGGGCGGCGGTGGTCGCCGCGGATCGCCGAGATCACCGTTGGGACCGCGGGCGGGATCTGCGGCTCCGGCGCCGCCTCGGTCATCACGCGCACGCTGACGCCGATCATCGCCGCCGCCGCCAGCGCGTCGACCACGATGCGCAGTGGCGTCGAGCCGAGCGCGGCCGCGACGGCCGTCGCGATCACGCCCAGGACGAACGCGGCGGCCAGGTATGCCAGCATGCGGGGTGTGAACCGTTCCATCTCTCTGCCCTCCTGCCGAGGCGGGGCGCATGCACGCGCCCGGATCGATCGTCGGCGGCTCGCGCATCGAGGTCGTAGGGGATTCGCCCGAGGCGGCCGGCGGGGAACCCGGATTATGCGCGCGGCTCGGTGAGGTGCGCCGGGTCGAAGAGCGTCGCGATCTGCGCGTCGTCGAGCAACTTCAGCCGCCGTACCACCTCGACGATGGTCTCGCCGGTGCGCGCGGACTCCTGCGCGACCTTCGCTGCCGCCGCGTAGCCGATGAGCGGATTGAGCACGGTCGCCATCCCGACGCTCGACTCGAAGTAGCGGCGCGCCCGCTCCGCATCGGCCGTGATGCCGCGCACGCAGCGTTCGCAGAGCGCCTGCACCGCATGCGCCAGGATCTGCATCGACTGCAGGAGGTTGTGCGCGATGACGGGCATCATGACGTTCAGCTCGAGCTGGCCCGCCTGCACGGCGAGCGCGATCGCGGTGTCGTTGCCAGCGACCTGGAAGCAGACCATGTCGGCCATCTCGGCCATCACCGGGTTCACCTTGCCCGGCATGATCGAGGAGCCCGGCTGCACCGGCGGCAGCGCGATCTCCGCGAGCCCCGTCCGCGGGCCGGAGCTGAGCAGGCGCAGGTCGTTCGCGATCTGCGTCAGGTCCAGCGCGCATGTGCGGAGCGCTGCCGACACGTGCGCGAAGTCCGACATCGACTGCATGACGCCGAACAGGCTCGCCGCGGGCCGCAGGTCGAAGCCGGTGACCGCCGACAGCTCTTCGGCGACGACGCGCGCGTAGTCCGGGTGCGTGTTCAGCCCCGTGCCCGCGGCTGAGCCGCCGAGGTTGATCTCGTGCAGCGACTGCGCCGCCGCCGCGACGCGCGCCTCGTCCCGGCGCACGGTGAACGCCCAGCCGCCGAACTCCTGCCCAAGCCGCACCGGCACCGCGTCCTGGAGATGCGTGCGGCCCGACTTGAGCACGCCGTCGAACTCGCGCGCCTTGTCCTCGAGCGCGCCGGCCAGCGCATCCAGCGCGGCGCGGAGCGGCGGCTCGAGCGAGAGCGCGGCGACCCGGATCGCCGTCGGGATGACGTCGTTCGTCGACTGGCTCATGTTCACGTGGTCGTTCGGGTGCACCGGGGCGTAGGCCCCGCGCGCGCCCCCCAGCGCCGCGTTCGCCCGGTTGGCGATCACCTCGTTCGCGTTCATGTTGTGCGACGTGCCCGCGCCCGCCTGGAACACATCGACCACGAACTCGTCGCGCAAGCCCCCGTCGATGACCTCCTGCGCGGCGCGCGCGATCGCCTCCGCGATCGCCCGGTCGAGCTTCCCGAGGCGCGCGTTGGCGCGCGCGGCGGCGAGCTTCACCTGCGCCGTCGCGCGCACGAACTCGGGATGGGCGCGCATGCCGGAGATCGGGAAGTTCTCGATGGCGCGTTGCGTCTGCGCGCCGTACCAGGCGTCGCGCGGCACCCGCACCTCGCCCAGGGAGTCGGTCTCGACGCGGTAGTCCACGGCGGCAGCGTACCGCCCGGCGCCGGTGCGCGCGCTACCCCGCCTCAGGGTCCCGTGCGGGTGCGCACGTACCAGTCCTGCACGTTCGAGAAGCGCGATGCCGGCGTGAAGAGCAGCGATTCGGCGAACCCCTGCACCCGCGTCTCCTGCGCGTACGTCCACTGCGGCGCGAACAGCGGGATCGCCGGCGCGTCGGCGATGAAATATCCCGCGAACAGCGCGTACAGCTCTTGCCGCCGGTGCGTGTCCGTCGTCTGCCGTGCGCGTTCGAGCACGTCGTCGATCCGCGCGTCCGAGTAGTTCGACAGGTTCCGCCCCGGCTCGGCGATCTGCGAGCTGTGCCAGAACGGATAGGGGTCCGGGTCCCCGCCGGGGTCGATCAGCGCGAGCGCTGCTTCGAACTTGCGCGGCAGCAGGTATTGCTCGATGAACACCGCCGCATCGAGCGGCTGCACGGTCACCTCCGCCCCGACCGCCTCCCACTGGCGCTCGAGCTCGTTGGCGAGCGCCACGCGGTCCGCGTCGTTCGCCGTCGAGAGCGTGAACGCGAGCCGCTGGTCGCCCTTGCGGCGGATCCCGTCGCTGCCGCGCGACCACCCCGCCCGCTCGAGCGCGCTTGCCGCCGCGCCGGGGTCGAAGTCCGGCGCTTCGGGTGGTGTGGCATGCGCCCAGAGACCGGGCGCGATGCTGTCGGTGACGCGCACGCCGCCGCCTGCCGCCGCGGCGAGCGCCTCCACGTCGGTCGCCTGCCAGAGCGCCTGCCGCACGGCCTGGTCGGAGAACAGCGGCGACCGCGTATCGAAGTAGACGATGTTGAACGCCGTGCCGGTCATCGCGTGGAGCGCGAAGCGGCGGTCCCCTCGCAGGAAGTCGATGTCCGACGGCGCCGCGCCCGGCCCCAGCAGGGCGCCATCGATCTCGCGCTGCCGCAGCGCCGCGGCGAGCGCCGCTTCGTCCGGGTACACCCGCAGCTCGAGCGTGGCGATGTGCGGTGGGCCCAGGTAGTACGTGGGGTTGCTCGCGAGCGTCACCCCGGAGTCGCTGACGCGCTTCAGCACCCACGGACCGGTGCCCACCGGGCGCGCGTTGAACCCGGCGCTGTAGAGCTGTCCCGGGTCGAGCCCTTCGAGCAGGTGACGGGGGAGGATGCCGATGGTCAGGTATGAGAGGAACGGCGCGTACGCCTGCTCCAGGCGAAACTCGACGGTCTGCGCATCGCGCGCGCTGACGACGACGCCCTCCATGAGCTGCGCGAGCGCCGGGTCGCCGCGGAACCCCGGCGACGCGATCGCCCGGTACGTGAAGACGACGTCATCGGCGCTGAACGGCTCGCTATCCTGCCAGGCGACGCCGTGCCGCAGGTGGAACACATAGCTTTGCCCGTTTCCGGTGATCTCCCACCGCTCCGCGAGGTCCGGCTGCGGCGTCCCGTCCGGCCCCAGGCGGACGAGCCCGCTGAAGACCAGCGCCGCCAGGTCCGCGTCGGTCTGGTTGGCCGAGGCGAAGAGCGGGTTGATGCGCTCCGGCGCGCGCGTCACCCCCTCGACGTAGCGACCGCCCGACGCCGGCACTGCCTCGCCGCGCGGATGAGAGAGCGCGAAGTACCAGATGCTCGCGACGGCGGCGACGCCGAGCACGAGCGCGGCGAACAGCGGCCAGCGCGTCTTCGTGAACGGCACGTCAGCTCACGGACGAAGGGCGATCAGTGGAGGGAGTTCCGGACGCCCCACGCGGAGATCAGGAGGAACGCGATCGCGAGCACGATCGTGAGCTGGAACAGGGTCTTCTCCACCCCGCGTCGCGTCCGGAACGAGCTGCTCGTGCCGCCGCCGAACGCCGCGCCGATGCCCGATCCCTTCGCCTGCGCGAGGATGACGAGCGTGAGCGCGATCGCGATGATGATCTGCGCCAGGTTCAGGTAGTCGCCGAAGCTCAACGCGCACCTCTTCGGGCCGGTAGGGCCGGCCACACGGTATCACAACCCGCCCGGCAACCCCAACCGCCATTCCGAGGACGCCTCCCCCGGGTCGTCGCGCGCCCGGCGCCATGCATGCGGCTCTCGAGCCGCCGCGCTACATCGCCCGCAGCAGGCGGATCCGCTCTTCGACCGGCGGGTGGGTGCTGAAGAGGTCGTTGAGGAACGACCGGTGGTCGTGGAGCGGATTGCTGAAGTACAGGTGCGCCGTCGCCTTGTTCGCCTCCTCGAGCGGGTCCGGGTCGGCGCTGATCTTCTCGAGCGCGCGGGCGAGCGCGTCCGGGTTGCGGCAGAGCAGCGCGCCGGATGCGTCGGCGAGGTACTCGCGCTGGCGGGAGATCGCGAGCTGGATGAGCTGGGCGGCGATCGGCGCCAGGATGGCGAACAGGATCGCCAGCGCGAACAGGATCGCGTA
>Ga0070741_10013263_pt1 | contig 14621 bp, 15 predicted proteins | sample Coa_R1_4_FD_66440 | JGI IMG/M metagenome (GOLD analysis project Ga0070741, IMG submission 66440) | Surface soil microbial communities from Centralia Pennsylvania, which are recovering from an underground coalmine fire - Coalmine... | ecosystem: Environmental > Terrestrial > Soil > Unclassified ...
GGAAGAGGCGAAGGATCGGGGTGGAGCTCAGGAGACCCAGTAGAGAACGCTGGAATAACCCATCCGCGCTGGAGCGGGTCGGGCTAAACAGTGGCCCCAACGGTCTCCTGGGCTCCCGTTTTTTCTGGGGAGTTTGGCACGCTTTCAGCGCCCCGTCGCCGTCGCTCCGGCCGGGCAAGCGCGTTCTTCCCGGCGATTCGGCTTATACTCCGGCACCCTTCGAGGAGGGATTGCGGGGATGGTCGACGACGACGAATTCGAAGAAGAAGAAGAACCCTCCGAGCCGGAGGATCTCGACGATGTCGAGCTCGACGAAGACGAGTTCGGTTCCGACATCGACGTCGACGACGTCGTCGACGTCGACGACGAGGACGTGCTCGTCGAGGACAGCGACGACGTCGGCACCCTCGACGAAGAGGCGGAGGACGACGAGGACGAGGTCGACCTCGAAGAGGAGCTCCACCCCGACGACGTGGAGGAGCCGCTCGACGTCCTGCTGCTCGAGCGCACCTCGAGCGGGCTGCTCGACGAGGACGACTACGAGGAAGAGGAGGACGACGGCGAGGCCGACGACCGGGCCGACCCCGGCTCGCGGATCCCGCCGAAGCGTCCGGGCGAGTTCGTCTGCCGTTCCTGCTTCCTGGTGAAGCACCCGAGCCAGTTGGCCGACGCCGAACGGATGCTCTGCGCCGACTGCGTGTAGCCGCTCCCGGCCGGGATGCGCCCGTCATGACCGGCGGCCGGCGGCACCGGACCCGGCTGGCGGCCGCCGTCCTGTCGGGGCTGCTGCTGTCGGCCGCCTTCCCGCCGCTCGACCTCGGGCCGCTGGTCCTCGTGGCCCTCGTCCCGCTGCTGTGGGCCTGGCGCGGGGCGGGACCCGTGGCCGGCGCCGCCTACGGCGGGGTGGCGGGTATCGCCTTCTACGCCGTCCTCGTCGAGTGGACCCGCTACTTCGGCCTGGTGGCGGTGGCGCCCTTCGTCCTGTTCCTCTCGACGTGGTGGGCGCTGGCCGGGGCCGGGATCGGCTGGCTCGACCGCCGGGGCGTCGCCGCCGCGCCGGTGGTGGCGTCGATCTGGGTGGTGATGGAGGCGGCGCAGGGCCGCGTGCCGTTCGGCGGGTTCCCCTGGGGCGACCTCGGTTACGCCTTCCACGACTGGGGCGCGGCCCGGGCGCTGGCGGCCTGGGGCGGCGTGCCGCTGCTGTCGTGGTTGGCCGTGGCGGCCAACGGATGGCTGCTCGGTGCCGGCCGGGCGGGGCTGGCCGTGCGGCGCCGGCGGGCGGCCACCGGCGGCTGGGAGGGGAGCGGGGCGATCGTCCGCCCCCTCGCCTGGTTGCTGGCCGGAGGGCTGGTCGCCGGAGCGCTCGCCGCCGCCCGGCCGACGCTCACGCCGACCGGCCGGCTCCGGGTGGCCCTGGTGCAGGGCAACGACCGCAACCGCAACCTGACGCTCGACGAGGTCCGCGACCGGTACCTGGTGCGCAACCACCTCCGGCTGGCCGGCGCCGTGACCGCGCCCGTCGACCTCATCGTGCTGCCCGAGTCGAGCCTCGACGCCGATCCCCGGGAGGACGCCTCGCTCGACGTCGCCCTCAGCGCTCTGGCCGCCGCCCACCACGCCGACGTGCTGGCCGGCGGGAACATCGCCGCGCCCCACGGCCGGTTGTACAACGCCGTCTTCCACTACGGGCCGACCCCGACGGATCCCGTCGCCGACCCCACGGCCACCGGCCGGCGCCCGGAGATCTACCGCAAGCGGCACCTGGTGCCGTTCGGCGAGTACGTGCCATGGCGCTCGGAGCTGTCGTTCATCGACGCCCTGCAGGCGGTGCCGACCGACTACGAACCGGGCCACGGCCCGACGGTGTTCGCCGTCGACGGCCATCGCCTCGGCGCCCTGATCTGCTTCGAGTCGGCCTTCGCCCCACTGGCCCGCCAGTACGCCCGCCTCGGAGCCGACGCCATCGTCGTGGCGACCAACAACCGGTCGTACCGGCGTTCGGCCAACTCGGCCCAGCACCTGGCCATCGGCCAGCTGCGGGCGGCGGAGACGGGCCGGCCGCTCCTCCAGGCGGCGATCTCGGGGATCAGCGCCGTCGTCGACCACACCGGCCGGGTCCGCTCCCGCACCAAGCTGTTCGAGCCCACCGTCCTCGTCGGCGAGGTCGCCACCTACCGGGGGCGCACCCCCTACACCGTGCTGGGGGACTGGATGGTGGTGGTCTCGGCGCTGGTGCTGGCCGGGGCGGCGGTCCTGGCCGGCCGCCGGGGCCGCCCGATCCGCCCGGCTGGGAACGGCGCCGGCCCGGAGCCCTAGACTGCTCGGCCGATGATGAACGGCGGCGGGCCGGCCCAGGGCCGAGGCAAGGAACCGGTCGATCGGGTACTGGACCTGTTCGTCCACACACCGATCGGGCTGGCGGTCATGGCCTGGAAGCGGGTCCCGACCTTCATCGGGTCGATGCCCGACCTGGTCGGTCAGGCGCTGGCCAAGGGCTGCTCGCAGCTGGCCGAAGCGGAGACGAAGATCTCCGAGGAGGTCCGCAAGGCCCGCATGATCGGTCAGGTGGCCGTGACCTACGGCGGCCGCCAGCTCCGCAAGGAGGTCGACGCCCGCCTGGCCGACGTCGTGCGGACGGCCGGCGACGTGGCCAGCTTCATGTCCGGCACCACGGCCGAGGGCCGGGCCAACGGCGCGGCCGCTCCGGCGTCGACCGTGACCGCCGCCTCCACGCCGGCCGCGCCCCGTTCGCCGGAGGCCGCCCGTTCGCCGGAGGCCGCCCGTTCGCCGGAGGCTGCCCGTTCGCCGGAGCCCGGGTCCGCACCGGCGGCGGCCGCACCGGTGGCGCCTGAGCGGCCGTCCGCCAGCGGGCGGGGGTCCGGCGCCGCGAAGGCCCCGGTGACACGGCCCCCGGCCGCCAAGGCCCCCGCCGGCAAGGCGGCCCCGAAGGCCCCGGCCGCCAAGGCTCCGGCGGCCAGAGCGCCGCGAGCCGCCAAGGCCGCGGCTCCGGGCGGGGCCGCCGGTCCGGCGGCGTCGGCGGCCGACCTGCCCATCCGGGAGTACGACGGGCTCTCCGCCTCGCAGGTGGTGTCCCGCCTCACCGGTTTGTCGCCCGACGAGCTGCGGGCCGTGCGGGCCTACGAGGAGAGCAGCCGGGGGCGGCGTACCATCCTTTTGGCCATCGACCGGCTGCTCGGCTAGCGCCGGGCCGGCTGGCGTCAGTGGAAGCCGTCCGAGCGGCCACGCCCGAGGACCTGCCGGTCATCGAGGCCCTGGCCGGTGCGCTGCGGGCCGAGCTCACCCCCATGCGGGGCGGGCGGATCTGGGCGGTGCGGGAGGCCCGGCGGGGGCCGCCCGGCGAGGCCTACGCCGCGCTGCTGCGCGACCCGGCGGCCTGCGTCGTCGTCGGCACCATCGACGACGTCGTCGTCGGGTTCGCCGTTGCCACGGTCGAGCCGCTGGCCGACGGGACCCGGCTCGGCGTGGTGGGGGAGCTGTTCGTCGACGAGGAGGCCCGGGCCGTTGGGGTGGGGGAGGGCATGCTCGACAGCCTGGTGGCCTTCTGCGTCCGGGAGGGCTGCGTCGGGGTCGACGCCTTCGCCCTTCCGGGGCACCGGGCGGCCAAGAACTTCTTCGAGGAGGCCGGCTTCACCGCCCGGGCCATCGTGATGCACCATGTCCTCGACTCCTGAGGGGCCGTCGAACCCCGAGGTGGCGGTGGGCGCCGTCGTCCGCCGGGGCGACGAGATCCTGCTCGTCCGGCGGGGCCGGGGGACGGCGGTGGGGCAGTGGGCCATCCCCGGCGGGCGGGTCGAGTTCGGCGAAGGGCTGAAGGCGGCGGTGGCCCGCGAGGTGCGGGAGGAGACCGGCCTCGACGTCAAGGTCGGCCGCTTTCTCGGCTGGGCCGAACGGATGGGCGACGACCCCGGCCCGTACCACTACGTGATCCTCGACTTCGAGGCCGTTCCGCTCGACCCGGCGGCCGCCGCCCGGGCCGGCGACGACGCCGACGACGTCGCCTGGGTCCCGACAAATGCGATCGAACGTTATCCATTGGTCGCCGGATTGGCGGAGTTCCTGCGCCGGGTGGGTTGCTGACGGTATCGTCCAAAGGGTGACTCCGGCGACCGACCCCTCCCCGCCGCCGGGTGAGCCGCCGGCGCGGTTCGATCCCTGGCAGGCCGAGATCGAGCGGCTCGAGGAGGCGGCGAAGCTCGTGGGCCTGGAGGACGCCGTCCTCAAGGTGCTCTCCCGGCCCAAACGGATCCTCGAAGTGTCGGTGCCCGTCCGCATGGACGACGGCCGGGTCGAGGTGTTCGTCGGCTGGCGGATCCACCACGACACCGCCCGGGGCCCGGCCAAGGGGGGCCTGCGTTTCCACCCGGCGCTGACCAAGGAGGACGTGGCCGCCCTGGCCATCGCCATGACCTGGAAGTGCGCCGTGGTCGACCTGCCCTTCGGCGGCGGGAAGGGCGGCGTCCGCTGCGCCCCCCAGGCGCTCAGCACCGCCGAGCTGGAGCGGGTGACCCGGCGCTTCACCTGGGAGATCCTTCCCATGCTGGGGCCCGACCGTGACGTGCCCGCCCCCGACGTCAACACCGACGAGCGGGTGATGGCCTGGCTGATGGACACGGTGGCCATGGCCCGGGGCGAGGCCGCCCCCGGCGTCGTCACCGGGAAGCCGCTCGAGGTGGGCGGCGTCCACGGCCACCAGGGCGGTACGGCCGAAGGCGTGACGATCATGGTGCGGGAGGCCTTCGCCAAGCTCGGCCTCCCGGTGGCCGGGGCCCGGGTCGTGCTGCAGGGCTTCGGCAAGGTCGGCAGCCCGCTGGCCTACCTGCTGTCGAGCCTCGGCGTTCGGGTCGTGGCCGTGGGCGACGTGATGGGGGCGGTGGCCAACTCCGCCGGCCTCGACGTGGCCGCCCTGGCCGCCCACGTCCGGACCACCGGCACGGTGGCCGGCTTCCCCGTCGGCGACGCGCTGTCGTCCGAGGAGCTGTTCTCCGTGCCCTGCGAGGCCTTCGTCCCCGCCGCCCTGGCCGGGGCCATCGGGGCCACCCAGGCCAAGGCCCTCACCGCCGCCGTGGTGGTCGAGGGGGCCAACGGCCCGACGACCGTGGAGGGCGACGCCGTCCTGGCCGAGAAGGGGACGCTGGTCGTCCCCGACATCCTGGCCAACGCCGGTGGGGTGACGTCGTCCTACTTCGAGTGGGTCCAGGCCCGGGAGGGCTACCCCTGGGACCCGGCGCTGACGGCCGAGCGGCTGCGCGACCGGATGGTGACCGCCTTCAACGCCGTGTGGGACCGCTCCGAGGCCCTCGGCGTCGACCTCCGCCGGGGCGCCCACTGCGTGGCGCTGGAGCGCGTCGCCGCCGCCATCCGCTTCCGCGGCATCTTCCCCTGAGCCCGGGGGCCGCCCCCCGCCGAAGGGACCACTCCCGGCCCGGACGGGCTAGTCCGGACGCGTCAGAGGTTCGGGGCCCGATGTCCCGGTACGGGCACGGTAACTAGTCCTTTCGAACCATGGAATTAGTCATCCTGGGCTATGGCCCGTAGCCCGGACCGGCCTCATCCTCTGGCCTGCGGGACGAAGAAGCCGGGCGGCCACCTCCCACCTCTGCCTCCGGTCGACGTCCAACCTCGAACCAGATCAGGAGGCAAACCCCAGTGCGTTTCAAGGTTCCGATCGCATCCGTTGTTGCGGCGACCACCATCGCCGGTGTCGCCGGTGCCTACGCCGTCGTCGGCACCTCGATCTCCACCGCGCCGAGCAGCGCCACGGTGACGGCGTCGGCCGCCGGGCTGCGGGCGTCGGCGGCGGGGGCCTCGGCCGCCCTCGACACCGCCGGGGCGATCCCCTCGGCCAGCGTCGAGCTGCCGATCCCGCAGGCCCCGCTGTCGCTGCCGGTGTCGCCGGCCACGCTGCCGTCGCTCTCCGCCGCCCTCCCCGGGGGCGCCTCGGTGGCGGTCACCCCCGGCAAGGTGTCGGTGACGACGCCGAACAGCGTTCCGTCGGCCTCGTCGAGCGGCCCGCTGGCCTCCGCGGCGGTGACGATCCCCGGGATGAACGTCCCCGGCCTGAGCGACGCTCTCAAGCTCGTCCCGGCCGCCCAGCTGCCCAACGTGGCCGGCCTCCTCAACGGCCTGCCGACGCAGTCGCTGCCGATCATCGGTTCCCTGCTCCAGAACGTGCCGGCCGCCAACCTCGGCTCGGTCACCAACCTGCTCGGCTCCCTGCAGGGTCAGGGCGTGGCCAACGTGTCCAACGTGCTGCGCTCGCTCGACGGCGGTGACCTTCCGCTGGTGGGAACGCTGCTCAAGTCGGTCCCGGTGCAGAACCTGCCCGTCCTCGGCAATGTCCTGCAGAGCATGCCGGCCGGCAGCATCCCCGACGTCGCCCACCTGCTGTCGGTGGTCGGCCCCGACAAGGTCGGCGCCGTCAGCCAGCTGCTCAGCACGCTCCCGGCCGGTGACCTCCCGATCCTCGGCGGGATCCTCCAGGACCTGCCGGTCAACGGCCTCCTCGGCGGCCTGCTCGGCGGCGTCCTCACCGACGTCACCAGCCTGCTGAACCTGGGTGGCCTGTCGCAGGCCGGCCTGCCCATCGTGCAGAACATCCTGCCGATGCTGCCGACCTCCAGCCTGCCGATCATCGGCAATCTGGTGCAGAGCCTGTCCGGCGCCCAGGCGTCGATGCTCGGCAACCTCCTCGGCGGCCTCCCCGTCGCCGGCCTGCCCTCGGTGACCAACCTGATCCAGGGCCTGCCGGTGGCCCAGCTGCCGATGGTCGGCTCGCTGTTCACCTCGGTCAGCTCTTCGGCCATGCCGGCGGTCAGCGGCCTGTTCTCCTCGGTCTCGCCCTCCGGCCTGCCGATCGTGGGCAACCTGCTCAACGCCGTTCCGGTCAACAGCCTCCCGGCCGTCGGCACCCTGCTGACGATGCTCCCGAGGATCTGACCGGCGCAGTCCATCGCCACCGCCGTACCGTTGAGGCCCGCCCACAAGGCGGGCCTCAACGTTTGCGGGCTCCCGGCGCCGGAGGTGGATAGCGTTTCGCCGATGGACATCGTCATCGGCAACCGGCGTTCTCCAGCCCGGATATGGCGGCGGATGCACGCCGGAATGGCGGGCCGGGCCGGGCGCGACCGCGAGGATTGGCTGAAGGCGCGCTCAACAGGACGTGACGCACACACGGATCTATGGGCGAAGGCCCCGGAGGGGCCGCCGCCTATAATCCGGGTTATGTCAACTGGCGGTTCTCCTTGACGTCCCAGCCCACCGTCGTGGTCTCGCCCGCCGCGCCCTTGGCGTCCTGGCGGGTGTAGGAGATCTCCAGCTTGGCGAAGTTGAACGTGACATGGTCGAGCGGTACGCCGTCGGTGGCGGCCGTGCCGGCCTCGGCGTAGCTCGAGATGAGGATGTCGCTGAACTTGAGCCGGTAGAACTCGACGTCCTTCTGGCCGCTGCGGCGGACGGTGAGGACGGCGTCGGGAAAATGCTTCCCGGAGGCGCAGGCCAGGAACAGCTGGGGCCCGGCCGACGTCAGCCCGCCGGCGAAGGAGAAGTCCTGGGTGGTGGTCTTGCCGGCTCCTCCGCCGCCCCCGGCCGCCGACCCGGTGTTCGACACGCCGAAGCCGAACGTCTCGACCTGGATCTCGTTGGTGTGCTTGGCGTCGGTGCTCTCACCCTTGACGCCGGTGATCTTGAGGAAGGCGTCGAAGGCCATCGTCACACCTCTTCCGTGATGAACGTCAGGGTCAGTTCGGCGGTGCCGTCGCCGCCGGACTCCCGGTGGCCCTGACGGGCGACGCAGGTGCCCCGCGCCCCGGCGTAGCGGCCGGTGCCGCCCACGATGGCGAACGTGTCGGCCCGGTCGGTATCGGGCGAGCCGGTGCCGGCGGCGACGATCGAGCCGTCGGCGAGGTTCAGGGTGTGCAGCTCGAGGCTTCCGGCTCCGGCCGGGCCGACCTGCCCGGGGGGCCCGAGCGTGAACAGGGCGGCGTGGAACTCGCCGACCTTCTCGCCGTCGGGGGCGCGGTGCAGGTCGCCGGAGGCCAGCCGGCGCTCGCCCCGGGCGGGAAGCACCCCCCGGGGCCGGTCCGGGGAGAAGCTGTGCCAGTCACGGCCCCAGAGGGTGAGCCGGTGCGGCGGGAGTGGCGCGACGGTGGCCGGTGCGAGCCTGGCGCCGGCCTCGACGCCGGCCAGGCGCCCGGCCATTCCGAGGCCGACCAGACCCCCCAGTGCGGTCAGGCCCTGCTTGATCGCCGACCGTCGAGATGTCCTCATGGGGACCTCCCAGTCCGGGCCGATGAGCCGACGGTACACCGCCCTCGGAGTCCGAACGGGAGAACTGGGGATTGCTCGACTCGGACCCTGATCGGCTGATGGCCGGGCGACAGATGCCGGTCAGTGGCCGGTGGCCTCCCGGACCAGGGCGTCGAAGATGGCCTGCTGGCTCGGGTCGGAGGCGGCGGTGGCCTCGGCGTGCCACTGGATGCCGAGGATCCAGCCGTCGTCGAGCTCGACGGCTTCGAGCAGGCCGTCCTCGGCCCAGCCGACCGGGACCAGCCCGCCGCCGAGCCGGTCGAGCGCCTGGTGGTGATGCGAGAACGTCCGGGCGACCTCGACGCCCATGGCCTTCATGACCCGGGAACCGGGCTGGGCCCGGACGTCGTGGAGGACGCCGTCGCTCCCGTCCTCGTTGCGGTGGGCCACGAGGTCCTCCCGGTCGGTGATGTGCTGGTGCAGCGTGCCGCCGAGGGCCACGTTGAGCACCTGCACGCCCCGGCAGATGCACAGGGTCGGCAGGCCGGCCTCGATGGCCGCCCGCACCAGCGGGATCTCGAACTCGTCGCGGGCCGGGTTGACGTGGGCGACCTCCGGCCGGGTCTCCTGGCCGTAGCACGCCGGGTCGATGTCGCCGCCGCCGGTGAGGAGCACGCCGTCGAAGCGGCGCAACCGCGCCCCGGCCGCCGCCTCGTCGAGCGCGACGGGCGGCACGATGACCGGGTCACCGCCGGCCCGTTGCACCGCTTCGAGGTAGGCGGTCGTCGACGCCACCGAGCCCTGCCGCCAGCCCAGCACTCCCCCGGCCACGATCGGGACTCCGGTGACGGCGATGAGAGGGCGCATCCCGCGAGGGTAGCGGCGGGCTCAGCCCGTCCAGGTCAGGCGGAGGTGGCGGGCGGCGGCGGCTTCGTCGATCCGGCCGACGGGGGTGGTGCGGGGGGCGGCGGCGGCCGCCGCTCCCCCGTCGCCTTCGGCCTCGGCGGCCACGGCCAGCAGCGCTCGGGCCAGGGCTTCGACCGTCTGGGGCGATTCGGTCTCCGTCGGTTCGACCATGAGGGCCTCGTCGACGATCAGCGGGAAATACATCGTCGGGGGGTGGAAGCCCTCCTCGATGAGCCGCTTGGCGAGGTCGAGGGCCTTGGCCCCCGAGGCCTTCTTGATCGGCGCCGACGAGGCCACGAACTCGTGCATGCACGGCCCGTCGTAAGGGAAGTCGTAGACGCCCCGCAGCCGCTCCTTCAGGTAGCGGGCGTTGAGGACGGCGGTGCGGCCGATCTCCGTCAGCCCGTCACCGCCGTGGAAGAGGATGTAGGCGTAGGCCCGGGCCAGCACCAGCGCGTTGCCGTGCCAGCCGTGGATCCGGCCGATCGACCGTTCCGGCATCTCCCACCGGTAGCGGCCCTCGTCGCCGGGGACGGGCCGGGGCACCGGGCCGGGGAGGAACGGTGCCAGCCGCTCCGCCACCGCCACGGGCCCGGCCCCGGGGCCGCCGCCGCCGTGGGGCGTGGCGAAGGTCTTGTGGAGGTTCAGGTGGACGATGTCGAAGCCCATGTCGCCGGGGCGGACGACGCCGAGGATGGCGTTGAGGTTGGCGCCGTCGTAGTACAGCAGGGCGTCGGCGCCGTGGAGCTCGGCGGCGATGGCCTGGATGTCCTCCTCGAACAGGCCGAGAGTGTTGGGGTTCGTCAGCATGAGCCCGGCCACGTCGTCGCTGACCAGGCGGCGCAGGGCCTCGAGATCGACGAGGCCCCGGGCGTCGGAGGGGACCTCCACCGCCTCGTAGCCGGCCATCGTCACCGACGCCGGGTTGGTGCCATGGGCCGAGTCGGGGATGAGCACCTTGGTCGGCGTGCGGCCCCGGGAGTCGTGCCAGGCCCGCATCAGCAGCAGCCCGGTCAGCTCCCCGGCCGCCCCGGCGGCCGGCTGCAGCGTGGCCGCCGCCGTGCCGGTGACGGTGCAGAGGATCCGCTCCAGGTCGGCCAGGAGGGCCAGCCAGCCCTGGACCTGGTCGTCGGGCTGGGCGGGATGGCAGCCGGCCAGGCCGGGCATCGCCGCCACGGCGTCGCACAGCTTGGGGTTGTACTTCATGGTGCACGAGCCGAGCGGGTAGGCGCCGTGGTCGACCGAGTAGTTGCGGGACGACAGCCGGGAGAAGTGGGCCACGAGGTCGCGCTCCGACACCTCGGGCAGCGCCGGCGCGGCGGCGGCGAGGTGCTCGGCCGGCACGAGGTCGGCCGCCGCCCACTCGGGGAGCCCGGTGTGGCGGAACGACCACGCCCGCCGTCCCGGCGAGGCCAGCTCGAACAGCGTCGGTTCGGCGTCGCGCCCCATGAGCGGCATCGACGCCGCCCGGCCGGCGCTCGGGCGGGTCAGCAGCTCCGGCGGCGCCGGCGCGCCGTTGCCCGCCCCGGCCATCACGCCACCGCCTTCTCGAACGCCGTGACGTAGGCGTCGATGTCGGCCCGGGTGCGGGTCTCGGTCACGGTCACCAGCAGTGCCTCCCCCAGCTCGGGATAGTCGGCGGTCAGGGCGAGCCCGCCCAGGAAGCCGGCTTCGGCCAGCTTCTCGAGCACCTCGGCGGCCGGCCGGGGCGTCCGCACGGCGAACTCGTAGAGCGACGGAGCGGCGACGGCGGGCTCGACGCCGGGGATGCGCAGCAGCGCCTCCCGGGTGTAGCGGGCGCCGCGGGCGCAGCGCAGCGCCAGCTCCCGCAGCCCGTCGGGCCCCAGCCAGGCCAGGTGGATGGCGGTGGTCACGGCGATCAGCGTCTGATTGGTGCAGACGTTGGACGACGCCCCGGCCCGGCGGATGTGCTGCTCCCGGGTCGACAGCGTCAGCACGTAGGCCTTGCGCCCCTCGCCGTCGTGGCCCTCCCCCACCAGCCGGCCGGGCAGCCAGCGCCGCACGTAGGGCGCCTGCTTCACGGCGAACAACCCGACGTAGGGGCCGCCGAAGGCCAGCGGCGTGCCGAGCGGCTGGCCCTCCCCCACCATCACGTCGGCGCCGAGCTCGCCGACCGGCCGCAGCAGCCCGGCGGCCACGGGATCGGCGCCGGCCACCAGCAGGGCGCCGGCGGCGTGGGCCCGCCCGGCGGCCCCGGCCACGTCGTCGAGGACGCCGAGGTGGTTGGGGTAGGCCATCAGCAGGGCGGCCGGCTCGCCGAGGTGGTCGGGCCAGGCGGTCAGCCCGTCCCGCAGCGGCGCTTCCCGCACGTCGAGCCGGGGCCCGCACAGCGTGCGGATCACCTGGCGGATGGCGGGCCGTACGCCGGCCGAGACCCACACCGTCCTACGGCCGGTGGCGGCGGCGGCCAGGTTGAGGCCCTCCACGGCGGCGGAGGCGGCGTCGTAGAGCGAGGCGTTGGCCACGTCCATCGCCGTGATGCGGCACAGCATCGTCTGGTACTCGAACAGGGCCTGCAGCACACCCTGGGCCAGCTCCGGCTGGTAGGGCGTGTAGGAGGTGACGAACTCGCTGCGCCCGGCCAGGGCCCGCACCGCGGTGGGGACGTCGTGCTCGTAGGCGCCGCCGCCGGCGAAGCAGATCAGCTGCCCCGCGCCCCCTCCCCCGCCGGCCGGCCGGTTGCGGGCGGCCAGGCCGCCGAGGGCGTCGAGGACGTCGGCCTCGGACCGCCCCGGATCGATGGCCAGGCCGCCGGCCAGGCGGACGGCGGCCGGAATGTGGGCGAACAGGTCGTCGAGGCTGCCGAGCCCGAGGAACCCGAGCATCGCCTCGATCTCCGCCTCGGTGTGGGGGACGAACGAACCCATGCCTCGGAGGGTAACGCCGCCCGCCACCTTCGTCGGACTTCTTGCGCGGAGCGGGCTTTCAGCCTCACGCCCCGCTTCCGCCGCTCCTCATTCCGGCGTTCTTCTGCCCGGATATGGCGGCGGATGCACGCCGGTTGCCGGGGCGGCGGCGGGGCGGCGTCAGGAGGCCGTCTTGACGAACGGGGGCTTGACGACCTCGCCGGGGGCCCTGCGGCCGCGGATGTCGATCTCGACGGGGGTGCCCGGCTTCGTGCCCGGCGGGAGGAAGGCCAGGGCGATGCCGCGCTCGAGCACCGGGGAGACGTTGCCGCTGGTGACCTCGCCGGCCGCCGAGCCGTCGACCAGTGCCGGGCAGCCGGCCCGGGGGACCTGGCGGTCGGCCAGCAGGATCCCGGCCAGCCGGCGGGCCGGACCCCGCTCCTTCTCGGCCAGCAGGGCGTCGCGGCCGGTGAAGGCGGGCTTGTCCCAGCCGACGACCCAGCCGAGCCCGGCCTGGAGCGGCGTGATGCCGGGGCCGAGCTCGTGGCCGTGGAGGGGGTAGCCCATCTCCAGCCGCAGCGTGTCCCGGGCGCCGAGCCCGGCCGGCACGACGCCGGCGTCGAGCAGCGCCCGCCACACGCCGACCGCCGCCTCGACGGGGACGAACAGCTCCACGCCGTCCTCGCCGGTGTAGCCCGTCCCCCCGACGTAGCCCGACACGCCGCCCGGCAGCGACGTCGGGACGGCCCCGAAGTGGGCCACCTCCGCCGCCTCGGGGGCGAGGGCGGCCAGCCGGCGCCGGGCCTCCGGCCCCTGGACGGCCAGCAGCGCCCGCCGTTCCGTCACCGGCTCCACGTCGGCCCCGCCCGGGGCACCGGCCGCCGCCGCCTCCACCGCCGCCAGGGCCGGGGCGGTGTTGGCGGCGTTGGGGATCACGAGGAGCTCCTCGGGCCCGATCCACCAGACGATGAGGTCGTCGACCACCGAGGCGCCGTCGTCGAGGAGGTGCGTGTACTGGGCCCGGCCCGGCCCGATGCGGCCGAGGTCGTTGGTGAACAGGCCCTGCAGGGCGGCCACCGCGCCGGGCCCGCGCACCCACAGCGAGCCCATGTGCGACACGTCGAACACCACGGCTCCCGTCCGGCAGGCCCGGTGCTCGTCGAGGACGCTGCCGTAGCGGATCGGCATGTCCCAGCCGGCGAAGTCGACCATGCGACCGCCGAGGGCGCGGTGCTCGGCGGCGAGGGGAGTCTCCATGACTCCGAGCCTACCGAGGGCTCAGGCGGACTTCGGGCGGCGGGAGGGGGACTCGGCCTTCGGGGCCGGCGGGGCGGGCGGCTCGGCCAGCCAGAAGGGCGGGGCCTCGCCGTTCTCCCCCACCATCTGCGACGGCGGCTCCAGCCCGTACTTCATCAGCAGGCTCAGGTAGTCCCGCTGGTAGAAGACCCGGATCTTCACCCCGGGGTACAGCTCGGTGAGGCGGCGGGCCTTGCGGTTCTTCTTGGTCACCAGCTTCTGGTTGAGCGTGGTGATCTCGATGTAGAGGTCGTAGGCCGGGAGGTAGAAATCAGGGGTGAAGGCCTGGACGGGGTTGCCGGCCTTGTCGCGCTCGAGCGTGAAGGTCGTCGGCTCGTACTGCCACTCGATCCCGTAGAAGTCGAGGAGCCGGGCGAACTGGCGCTCGGAGTTGTGGGCGAACCGAACCTGCTCGTGGGGCAGGGGCGGATCCAAGGACTACCCCCCTTCGGCGGCCGCCGCCGGCACGGTGGTGATGCCATGGCCGGGGACCACCACGGCGCTCGGGGCCAGTTCGAGGATCTGGCTGTCGAGCTCCTGGATCATCCCCGAGAGCGGCAGGATGTTGAGGACGCCCTGACCCTGGCGGACGAGGTCGATCACCTCGTCGCCGGTGCGGGCCAGGAGGGACCGGGAACCGTTGATGACCAGGCTGGCCGACGCCAGTTCCTCCCCGAGGTGCTCGCGCAGGTACTCGATGGCCGTGCGGGCCGTCTTGAGCGAGATCCCGGCGTCGAGCAGGTGCTTGATCACCTTGAGCTCGACGAGGTCCCGGTAGGAGTACAGGCGTTGGGTCCCGCTCCCCCGCGCGTCCGCGATGGAGGGGCGGATCAGGTCCGTCCGGGCCCAGTAGTCGAGCTGACGGTACGAGATCCCCACGATCTTGCAGACCTGTGGACCTCGAAAGCCGGTCATCACCATCGGAGTCGGGCCTCCTCTGGCCCCCTGGTTTCCGGCCGGTCCGGAACCACAGAGGCGTAGTTACACCGGCGTCAAGCATACCCTCGGGGCGCGCCGTGTCAACGGAGGCTGTGGACGACCATGTGGACGACTCTGTGGACGGCGGAGGCCGCCCCGGCTCAGGGGGCGAAGTCCTCCGGGCGGACCCGTTCCAGGAATTCCCGGAACTGCTCGACCTGCTCCTCTTCGTCGTCGCTCTCGAAGACCACACCGGCCTCTTCCAGCACCGAGTCGGCGGCGAAGATCGGGACGGGCTCCTCGTAGCGCACGGCCAGGGCGATGGCGTCGGACGGGCGGGAGCTGATCCGGTGCCGGTTCCCGGCCAGG
>Ga0070741_10013264_pt1 | contig 14621 bp, 12 predicted proteins | sample Coa_R1_4_FD_66440 | JGI IMG/M metagenome (GOLD analysis project Ga0070741, IMG submission 66440) | Surface soil microbial communities from Centralia Pennsylvania, which are recovering from an underground coalmine fire - Coalmine... | ecosystem: Environmental > Terrestrial > Soil > Unclassified ...
CACGACGCCGACCGCAACGCCGGCGACCTCATCGACATCTACGACGCGATCCGGGAACGCGAGCCGGCGCCTGCGCCCGCCGCCCGCAGGCGACCCCGGCGGGAGGCGCCCGCCGCCCGCTTGCCGATCTTCGACCAGATCAGGCGGCTCGCGACGCAGTCGGCCATCTACGGCCTGGGCGGGCTCGTGTCGCGCATCCTCGCCGTGCTCCTCCTGCCCCTCTACACCTCGTACCTGTCCACGTCCGACTACGGGAAGATCGAGACGCTCGTCGCCGCCAGCTCGGTGCTGACCATCATCCTCCGGGCCGGGATCACGAGCGCGTTCTTCCGCTTCTACTTCGACACGACCGACCGGGAGGAGCGCATCCTCATCGTCCGGACGAGCTTCTGGTTCACGATGGCGAGCGCGACCTTCGGGCTCGTGGCCGCGAACGTCTTCGCCGACCAGATCGCCCACCTGCTCCAGATGGGGAGCTCGCCGGGGCTGGTGCGCGCCTCGGCCGTCGGCTTCTGGGCGCAGATGAACTACGAGCAGCTCACCTCGCTCTTCCGCGTCGAGGAGCGGGCGGTCGCGTTCGTCTTCGCCAGCCTGGCGAACATCCTGATCACGGTCGGCGCCACCGTCGGCCTGGTCGCCGCCGCGCACAAGGGGCCGCTCGGGGTGCTGGTCGGCAACTTCATCGGCACGCTGTGCGTCTACGCCGCCCTCCTCGCCTACCGGCGCTACCAGCTCGGCCTCCAGTTCAGCCGCGCCCTGCTGCGAGGCATGAATCGTTTCGGCATGCCGCTCGTCCCGGCGGCGCTCGCGCTGTGGGCGATCAACTTCATCGACCGGCTGTTCCTCGCGCACTACAAAGGCCAGGCGGAGGTCGGCGTCTACTCGGTCGCCGTGCGCATCTCGTCGGCGGTCGTGTTCCTGCTCGTCGCGTTCCGCGCCGCCTGGCCCGCGTTCGCATACTCGATCGAGGACGACCGCGAGGCGCGCCGCACCTACTCGTACGTGCTCACGTACGTCGTGCTCGTCACCTCCTGGGTGGCCGTCGGGCTCGGCCTGCTCGCGCCGTGGCTCGTCCACCTGCTCGCGCGCAACGCTGGCTTCTACCGGGCGGCGGACGCGGTGGCGCTCCTCGCCTTCGGCACCGCCGCCTACGCCGCCTACACGGTGATGGCGATCGGCTCCGGGCGCGCCCGCAAGACGCAGTGGAACTGGGTGATCGCCGGCTTCGCCGCCGCCGTCAACATCGGGCTGAACGTGGCGCTGATCCCGCCCTACGGCATGATCGGCGCCGCCATCGCGACCGTCGCCGCCTACGTGGCGCTGTTCCTCGGCATGATCGTCTACTCCCAGCGCGTGTACTACGTCGCCTACCAGTGGCGCCGCGTGCTGCTCGCGGCGCTGGCGGCGGTCGGGCTGAACGTGGCCGGGAGCGCGCTGCACGTGCCGCTTCCGGTGGCGGTGCTGCTCGTCCTCCTGTACCCGGCCGTGCTCGTCCCGCTCGGCTTCTACCTGCCCGCCGAGCTCGAGCGCCTGCGCCGGCTCGTGCCCGTGGCGCGGTAGCCCGGCATCCGCCGCGCGCAGCCGACCGAACGGCCGCACCTCCTGCAGACGGCCGAGTCCCCATCTGTCAGGCGGTCCGGAACGAGCGCACGATCGCGGTCGCGCCGACGACGGCGGCGGCGGCAAGGACGAGCCTGAGCAAGACGACGCCGGGGAGGAGCCGCACACGGCGCAAACGGGTGGCCACGAGCGCGGCGCAGGCCGTGACGATGACTCCTGCCCCGAGCAGGAGCTGCCACCAGACGAACGCGGGCCCCGGCGCGAGGTCGACGCCGCGCACCGCTGGCAGGACCGCGCCCGAGCGCAGGCGCAACGGCCGCGCAAGCACGCTCGCTGCCCGGCTGACCGTAAGCCTGCCGGTGCGAACGAGCGAACGCAGCACCTCCGCCTGGCGACTCCGCGCCAGTGCCGGATGCCGGTACGGGTCGTAGCGAGACGGAGCCTGGATCAGGCCGGCGAGCAGGCTCGCTTGCGCGGCGGTGAGCCGTCGCGGCGGAAGCCCGAAGTAGCGCTCGCTCGCCGCGTCGATCCCGTACGCGTGCTCGCCGAAGTAGGCGCTGTTCAGGTAGGCGGCGAGGATCTGCGACTTCGTGTAGCGGTTCTCCAGCTTCCAGGCGACCGCAGCATCCTCCAGCTTGCGCCACGGGCTGTGGTCGTTCCCGCCCAGATACAGGACCTTCGCGACCTGCTCGGTGATGGTGCTCGCGCCCTGCCCGAAGGTGAGGTGCGTGATGTCGTACGGGAGCGCCCTCACGATTCCGATCAGGTCGATGCCGTGGTGGTGGTAGAAGCGCTCGTCCTCGGTCGCTACCACCGCCTCGCGCAGGACAGCCGGGACGGCGCCGAGCCCGACTCGCGTACCCGCGGCCTTGCCGAGCCACGTCTCGACGCGTGCCTGGAGGGCCGACGGGGTCGGGCTGGTAGCCCACGCGGCTGCGCCCGCGGTGACCGCGCAGAGCAGCAGCAGGGCAAGCGCCGAGGCGAGCCGGCGCATCCCGGTCGAGCGCAGGGGACCGTGCGGCATCGTCAGCGGTGTCGCCTCGCCGCGGCGGCGTCGACGTAGGCGGCGACCGCGGCTTCCTCGGCGCGTGTCAGGTGGACGGGCATGACGTGGACGAAGCTCTCGACCGCGCCAGCGCTCAGCTCGGCGATCGCCAGGTCGCCGCCCGCAGCCCGGCTGTCGTGGCCGGTGAGCGTGTGGCAGCGTGCGCAGGCGGCGACGAACACCGCCGCGCCACGCTGCGCCAGCGTTGCCTGTCGCCCGCTCGTTTCCCCCCGCTCGTTCCCGCCGCAGCCGGCCGGAAGCACGGTCAGCGCCGCTGCGGCTAGGAGCAGGCACAGGCGGTCAGCGCATGTTGTCGGTGTGACCGAGCGAGTAGCGGCCCGGCTGCGGCCAGACACACAGGCCGTGGGGGCCGGCGCCGACATGGATGCGGGCGAGCATCCGCCCGGTGCGCGTGGAGATCGCATACACCTCGCTGTTGTAGCGGCCGGAGAGCCAGAGCGCCCGGCCGTCGGCGGAGACGCCGCCCATGTCGGGACTGCCGCCGCCGGGAATCCGCCACTTCTCCGTCACCTTCTGCGTGCGGAAGCTGATCACCGACACGGAGCCCTCACCGCGGTTGCTGACGTACAGATACCTGCGGTCGCGGCTGGGATAGAGACCGTGTGCCCCCCTACCGGTGCGGATGAACCCGGTCACCTCGAGACGTTCGCCGTCGACCTTCCAGACGCCGCCGGCCGTCAGATCCGCGACGAAGAACGTCTTCCCGTCGGGTGAGATGCGGACGTCCTGCGGCATGCCCCGGCGAGCGTCGGGGAGGTCGAGCACGCCGAGGACGCGCTTCTGCCGCACGTCGACCTTGACGAGCCGGCCGGAGAACTCGCAGCTCGCGATCAGGTAGCGCCCGCCGGCGGAGAAGTCCATGTGGTCGACGCCCGAGCACGGAACCGTGAGCGACCGGTGGAGCGCGAAGGTGTGCGGGTTACGGAAGTCGAGCCGGCGCAGCCGCTCGGCGACGACGATCGCGTCGCGGCCGTCGGGCGTGAAGTACAGGTTGTAGGGGTCCTCGACCGGGATCGTGCGGCCGGGCCTGCCGGTGCGCGGGTCGATGGCGGTGAGGCTGTTGCCGACGTCGTTGGTGACGTACAAGGTCTTCAGGTCGTAGCTGGGGACGACGTGCTGCGGCAGCAGGCCGACGGCGAAGTGCTCGACGATCGTGTTCGTCCGCGGGTCGATCACGTCGACAGTCGCGCTGTCGCTGTTCGGAACGTAGACGAGCGGGCGGGCGTATCGTGCGGCGCCGCCGAGCCGGTCGGCGCCATCGAACGCATACACGCCACCCGCCGCCGAGGCGGATCCGGACGGCCGCGCGCTCGCCGGGACGAGCTCGCTCAGGTCGGCGAGCGCTCCGCTCTCGTCGCGGCCGCCGGCGAGCAGGATCCTGTCGTCGAATGAGACGGCGACGAGATCGGAGCGGGCGAAGGCGAGCGTCCCCGCGCGGCGGATCGATCTCCGGCGTGGATCGACGGCGACGATCGCGTCGACGACGCTGCCCGGACGCGCGCCGCGGCCGCCGATCACGAACGCGACTCCGCCGAGGGCGGCGGCGGCGGCGTGCGTCGTCGGCGCGGGCAGGTGTCCGATCAGGCGCACCGCACCGCCGGGCGTATACGCGAGGACGGCGGAGCTCGCCTTCCCGTGCTCCAGCGAGCCGCCTGCGATGACGAGCGTCCTGCCGACGGCGGTCACCGCCGCGTAGCGGAGCGCGAACGGCAAGCGCGCAACGACGCGGGCGTTCGAGCCGGGCTTCCAGGAGACGATCGTGCTCAGCCGGCGCGAGCCGGTGTAGCCGCCGACGACGTAGGCGGTGCCGCCGATGACGGCGGCAGACTGGTCGGAGCTCGGCGCCGGAAGCCGGCCGATCGTCGTCGCGGCGCCGGTGCCCAGCGGGACGCGAACGATGGCGTCGCTCTGCGCCCTCGCGCTCGCGCCGCCGCCGAACAGATAGACGGACGAGCCGATGCGCACGGCCGCTGCGTCGTGCACGGCGGCGGGCAGCGCGCCGTGCCTGCGGTCACCCCGCGGCGTGAGGATGCGGACGTCGGCGCGCGAGGCGCCGGCCGCCGTCAGTCCGCCCAGGAGCAGCGCGCGCTCGCCGCCGACCGCGGCGGCGGCGGCATCCCGCACCGGCGCGGTCAGCGCGCCAAGGCGCTGCTCGACCAGCGTGCGCGGCGGACGTGGTCGAGGCGCGTCGCGGCGCTGCGGCGCAGTCGCCGGCGTGTGAGCCGGCGTCGGCGCCACGGGCCCCGAGCCGCGCGAGAGGAGCAGCCCCCCGACAAGCGCCGCCACCGCTGCGAGGAGCAGGACCGCACGGAGCTCGGACCGCCGCCCGCCTGCACGCTGCCTCGCCGCCGCTGTGAACGGCAGCCGTGTCACCCGCCGAGTCGAGTCGTCGCCTGCACGGTCTCACCGGCCGGGATCGTCGCGCGCGATGTGCCCGCTGCCGCGGCTGCCGGCGACGCGGCCGTCCTGGCCGGGGTCGGGGACGGCCGAGCGCGCGAGCAGGATCGCGTGTCCGGGGTGCGGCGGCGGAGGCACCCACGAAGGGTGGCCGCCTCGACCTGAACGCGGCCTGACCGGCGGCCCCGCAAGCTCAGCCGCGGGGGAGCGTGACGACGAAGCGACCGCCGCTCGTGCCGGCGCGAGCCTCGATGTCGCCGCCGACGCTGCGGGCGAGGCGGCGCGCGAGCGCGAGGCCGAGGCCGGCCCCGGGCGACCCGGTCGCCGAGCCTTGGCGGCCGCGAACGCCGGGTTCGAAGATACGCTCCCGCTCGTCGGCGGCGACGCCAGGGCCGTCGTCGTCGATCGTGTAGCGGACGGCGCCGTCGGCGCGGTCGATCGCGACCGTGACCGTCGCGGCGCCGTAGCGGCAGGCGTTGTCGAGCAGCGGCTGCAGGATCCGCTCGGCCAGCTCGGGCTCGACACCGAGCCGGATCGGCTGCGGCGGCGGAGTGATCTCGAGCCGGCGCTGCGCGGCAAGCTCGCCGCAGCCGTCGGCTGCGCGGGCGCAGGCGGTGTAGGCGTCTGCGCTGCCACGCTCGGAGCCCGCCGCATGGCGGGCGGCGGCGAGGAGCGCGTCGACGGTCCGTGTCAGCTGGGCGGCGTTTCGGTTGACGAGCTCGAGCGCCTGCCGGTACTCGCTCGCCGGTCGGGCACGGCGCAGGGCGAGCTCCGACTCGGCGAGCACGCGGGCGAGGGGGGTGCGGAGCTCGTGGGAGAGCTCGGCCGAGAAGCGCTGCTCGCGGCGCAGGCCGGCGGCGAGACGGTCGAGCAGCCCATCGAGCGTCGCTGCCAGCTCCGTGAGCTCGTCGTGCGGGAAACCGAGGTCGAAGCGCTGGTCGAGGTCGTGCTCGCTCCAGGCCGCCGCCTGCCGCGTCATGCGCCGCACGGGTCGCAGCGAGGAGGCAAGCAGCCAGCGGGCGGCCGCCGCGACGAGCGCGAGCACGATGACGCCGAAGGCGAGCGAGGCGATGAGCGCGAGCCGGCGGGTCTGCTCGTAGGGCGCGAGCGAGACGCCGGCGACGACGGTGCCGAGGCGGCGCCCCCCGATCAGCACCGGAGCGGCAGACAGGCGGATGTCGGCGGCGGGGACGTCGGCGAAGCGAGCAGGACCGCGCGCGAGCGGCGGCCGACACGGCGGGGCCCGCGCGGGGCTGCTCGAGGACGCGGCCGTGCGCGAACACCCACACCGCGGCGTCGGCGGCTCCGTCGTCGGGGGCCTCGCGGACGAGCAGCCGTCCTCGCTCGACGGTGAGCAGGGCGAGCTGCGCGGACGCGCGGGCGCGAGCGAGGTCGCTCGCGTCGCGCGTCAAGGTGCGAGCGAGGATGAGGTTGAAGGCGAGCACGAGCGCGGCGATCGCGCCCGCGACCGGGACGAGCACGCTGAGCAGGAGGCGGCGGCGAATGCCGAGCCGGCTCATTCGATCCGGTAGCCGATCCCGTGCACCGTGGCGATGGCAGGCGCCTGCGCGAGCATCCGCAGCTTGCGGCGCAGCCGGGCGACGTAGGCGTCGAGCGTGTTGTCGCGCACGATCGCTCCGTGCGGCCAGCCGGCGCGGACGAGGTCGCGGCGGCGTACTGCCTCGCCCGGACGGGCGAGCAGCCGGGCGAGCAGGCGGAACTCGGTCGGCGTCAGGGCGACCGTGCCGGCGCCGTCTCCGACCGTGTGCGTGACCGGGTCGAGCCGGACGCCCGCGGCCTCGAGCGCGCCGTCGCCGCCGCTGCGGCGAAGCAGCGCCTGCAACCGGGCAACGAGCTCGACGAAGGCGAACGGCTTGGCGAGGTAGTCGTCCCCGCCGGCGTCGAAGCCGGCGAGACGGTCGACGAGGGCGTCGCGGGCGGTCAGGAAGAGGATGGGCGCGCCGACGCCGCGCGCGCGCAGCGCCTGACACAGGTCGCGACCGTCGCTGTCGGGAAGGCCGATGTCGATCACGAGCGCGTCGGGTGCCGATCGTTCCACCCGCTCGAGCAGCTCGCGGCCGGTGCTGACGGCCTCGGCGGCGAAGCCCTCCTCGCGCAGCCCACGCACCAGCACGCCCCGCAGCTCGTCGTCGTCCTCGACGATCACGATCGCCTGGCCGCACGTCACCGCGACATTGTCACTCCTCGCGCAGGATCGCACCGATCGGCAGCCGCCGGATACGCAGGGCGGCGAGCGCTGCCGCGACGAGCGCGCCGGCGGCGGCGGCCGCGCCCAGCCCGGCGAGGAACGTCCACGGGACGGCGAGGCGATCGGGCGGCGGGTCGAACACGTGCTGCAGCATCGCCACCAGCATCTCGGCGAGCAGCCAGCCGAGCAGCGCGGCCAGCGCGAGCGCAGCGGCGAGCACGAGGGCGGCCTCGCTCCACAGGAAGGCACTCGCGCGGCGGAGCGAGGCGCCGAGCGCGGCCATCGTCGCCAGCTCGTGCCGCCGCTCTGCAAGCCCGACGGCGACGAACAGGGCCATCGCTGCGGGCGCGAGCACGAGCACGAACGCCTCCTCGATCCTGCTGATGCCGCGCAGGTCGACGGTGGTGATCGAGCTCACCGTTTGCGCCGTCTGCTGGCGGATGTTCTCCACCCTGACGCCGCTCGTCCGCGTGGCGACGGCGACGCTGCGGGCAAGCGCGACCGGGTCGCCGCTCGCGCGGACGAAGACGACGTTCGGGCCGGGATCGTGGGTCACGCGCCGGAGGTAGCCGAGGTTGGCAACCATGAACGAGTCCTTGGGCGCCGAGGGGAACTCCTGGACGACGCCGACGACGTGGAAGGACGCGACGCGGAAGCGGCCGCTCCGGCGGTCGAGCACGCGCAGGCGCAGCAGGTCGCCGAGCCGCAGCGAGTAGTCGCCGATCGTCTCCTTGGAGACGAGGATCCCGTCCGATCGCATGCGCAGCCGCGCGAGCAGCTGCGCGGCGGAGCCGCCGAGGAAGTAGGAGTCGCGCAGCGTCGTTCCCCGCGAGAGCGTCGCCGGGTCGACGCCGAACGTGTCCTGCAGGTCGGGGCCGACGTAGGCGTAGGAGTGGTCGACGGCGGAGACGCCGGCGACGCCCGGCAGCTGCGCGAGCCGCTGCACGAGCCGGTCGCGTGCGACGGCGCCCGCAGGCGCGGTTGCGACCACGTCGGCGCCGAGCGTCAGCTGCGCGTCGACGCGCGCCTGCTGGTCGTAGGTGGCGGCGAAGATGCCGAGGTTGACACCGAAGGCGAGCAGCAACCCGAGTACGAGCAATCCTCGGTTGATCGCGGCTCCGCGCCGGCTCGCGCTCGCGAGCAGGAAGCCGACGGGCGTCGTCGCTCGACGCCCGGCGACGCGCGCCGCGATCCACGCGAGCAGGCGGCCGCGGAGCCGGACGATGAGCAGCGCGGCACCGAGCCACAGCAGCGCCGGGGCGGAGAACATGTACACCGACAGCGACAACGTGGGGTTCGAGTCGGGGTTGACGACGGCCGAGAAGCCGGTGCGCGCCGTCAGCCAGAAGACGAGCCCGGACACGGCCAGCGCGGCAAGGTCGAGGTACAGCCGCTCCCACAGCGGGCGTGTGGCCCGGCGGACGCTGCGCCGCGCCTCTCCCACGCTGCCGCGGAAGCTGACGAGTCCGGCGCCGATGCGTGCCGCCGCCGCACCGACCGTCGCGAGTGCGGCGCAGACCCCGAACGCGGCGACGAGTCGGCCGCCGCCGACGCCGCCGGCCGTGCCGGCGAGCCGCAGCGCGGCGAGCGCCGCGAGCGTGCCCAGGGAGCCCGCGGCGAGGCCGAGCGGGAGGCTCTCGAGCAGCGCGAGCGCGACGAGGTCCAGCCGGCGGGCGCCGCGCGCCCGCAGCAGCGCCAGGTTGCGCCGGTCGCGCTCGGCGGTGCCGAGTGCGGCGAGGTAGGCGAGTCCGAGCGCAACAAGCGCCCCCGGCACCGCCAGCATGATGTACAAGGTCTCCGCGTACAGCGCGTCGCCGGCGGCGCCGCTCAGGGTATCGGCGAGGTTGTCGACGAACACGACCTGGCCGGGCAGCGAGCGCTCCACCCGGTTGCGGAGCCGAGTCGCCTGGCGAAGAGCGTGGGCGGGACTGCCGCCGAGAGCCGTCCCGTCGACCTGCACCTGCACCTGCCACTGCGTGCCGCTCTGAGCGCCGGGGACGGCGGAGGCGCCGGCTGCCGAGCTGATCGTCGCGAGCGCCGGCGCGATCCTCGCTGCGAAGGTGGCGAGCGGCACGATCGCGACGTTCGCCGGCGGCTGCGCAGGGGCGGGACCGAGCAGCGGGTTGAGCGGCTGGAAGAGCTGGTCGGAGGCGGTGACGAGGGCGATGCCGCTCACCCGCAGCCGCACCGGCCGTGCGCCCGGCCGCGGCGTCAACGCGATCGTGTCGCCCGGTTGCGCCCGCAGGGTCGCCGCGAGCTGCTGGTCGAGCACCACCTGGCCGCGACGGAGCGAGCCGCGCAGGTAGCGGAAGCTCGCGATGTGCGAGCGGTAGCCCGGCGGCACGGCCAGGATCGCCCCCGAGCCGGCACGGATGATGCCGGCCGTGCCGGAGACGTGCTCGATGCCGGCGAACGGCGCGGTGGCGGTGGCGGCCGCCTCGGCGATGCCCGGCTGCCGGGCAACGCGAGCGGCGGCGACGGTCGCGACGCGGTAGCTTGCGACCGGACCCTGCCAGTCGATCGGGACGCTGCGGGCCGCGCTGGCAGTCATCGTCCGCAGCGAGTGGCCGACGAACAGGACCATCGAGGCGAGCAGCCCGACCGCGGCGGCGAGCGTGAGCACGCGCAGCAGCGTCCGACCGGGCGCGCGGACGAGCGCGGCGAGAGCGAGCGGGGCGACGATCCTCGCTCTCATTCGCCGCTCTCCTCTTCGCGCACGACGATCCCGTCTTCCAGCTCGATCTCGCGCCGGTAGCGAGCGGCGACGTCGGCGTCGTGGGTTGCGACGACGAGCGTGAAGCCGAACTCAGCCTGGAGGGCGTCGATCAGGTCGAGCACGCGCTCGCCGGTGTCGGAGTCGAGATGGCCGGTCGGCTCGTCGCAGAGCAGGAGCTCCGGCTGCTGGGCGAGCGCGCGTGCGACGGCGACCCGCTGCTGCTCGCCGCCCGAGAGCTCAGCCGGCAGATGGTCGAGCTTGCCGGCGAGTCCGACCAGCTCCAGCATTGCGGCCGCCGCCAGCGCCGGCTCCGCTTCGCCGGGATGGAGCTGCGCGGCGAAGGTGACGTTCTCGAAGGCGGTGAAGTGCGGGAGCAGGTTCGCGCCCTGGAAGACGTAGGCGATGCCGGCGGCCCGGCCGGCGGCACGGGCGGCACGGTCGATCGACGCGAGCGGCCGGCCGTGCCACTCGACGCTGCCCGCACTCGGCTCGACCAGGCCGCCGAGCACGTGCAGGAGCGTCGTCTTGCCCGAGCCGGAGCGACCGAGCAGCGCCATGCGCTCGCCGCGGCGGAGCCCGAGGTCGATGCCGTCGAGCGCTCGCACCGCCCCCTCCCCCTCGCCGAACACGACCGTGACGCCGCGACACGCCGCGATCGCCTCCCCCAACGCCGGCCGCGTCCTCATGCCACCCGCCCGTCCCGCAGCTCGATCACCCGGTCGACCGCGTCCGCGACACGCGGCGAGTGCGTGACGACGACCACGGTGCTCGCGAGCTCCTCGCGCAGCCGGCGCAGCGCGCCGAGCACCGCCTGCTCGCTGCGCACATCGAGCTCCGCCGTCGGCTCGTCGGCGAGGACGAGCGGCGCCTCCCGCGCCGCCGCCGCCGCGATCGCCACACGCTGCTGCTCGCCGCCAGAGAGCGAGCCGGCACGCTGCCCTTCCCGTCGCTGCAAGTCGAACGTGTCGAGCGCCCGGTCGACTGCCGCACGCAGGTTCCGGCGGCGGCCTGCAAGGCGGAGCGCGAGCGCGACGTTCTCACGCGCGCTCAGCTCCGCCCACAGATTCCCGCTCTGGAAGACGACGGCAACCTCCCGGGCGCGGACGTCGGCAAGCTCCGTCTCGGTGAGCCGGGCGAGCGACCGCCCGCCGACGCGCACCTCCCCGGCCGAGGGCTCGTCCAGGCCGGCGGCAAGGTGCAAGGCGGTGCTCTTCCCCGAGCCGGAGGGACCGAACAGCGCGACCAGCTCGTGCGGTTCGACGCGCAGGTCGAGCCCGCGCAGCGCGACGGTCTCCGCCGGTCCGGAGCGGAAGATCTTGAACACGTCGTGGAACTCGAGCGCCCCGAAGGAGACCTCCTCCCGCCGCTCCGGCTCGCGGTAGAGGCTTCTCACCTCCACCGGAAGCTGTCGATCATCAGCCGATAGGCGTCGACGTTGTCGACGCCGACCGGCGTGCCGAGATCGACCACGGCGCGCCGGCCGCCGCTCCACAGGTAGTAGCGGTCGACGAGCAGCTTGACGCGCTTGCCGGTGACGGCGTTCGGGGCGCTCTCGCTGCTGTAGCTGACCTCGAAGGCGGGCCTGCCGGCGAGGGTCAGCCGTTGCGGCGCGCGCCTGACGGTCGCTCCCGCGAGCGCACCGACGTCGGCGCGCACGCCCGTCGCGGTCGGCGCCGGCCCACGAGCGACCACGATCCGGACGATGTTGTTCTTGTCGCGGAAGGTGACCCGGTCGCCGGAGCCCTGCTGCGCCCACCCCTCCGGGTACTCGATCGAGTAGCCGGCGGCGGCGTTGCGGAAGGTGAGGAACACCTGGTTGTCGGGGATGTCGCCCGCGGCGGTCGCGTTCGCCTCCGCCTGCAGAGCGCCGGGGCCGATCGCCGGCGCCGTGCTCGTGCCGAGCGGCGCCGCCGTCCCCGTCGGTGCAAGCGGCGCGTGCGTCGACGTGTTCGGGGACGCCTGCCTGGAGCTGCCGCAGCCGGCTGCGGCGATGGCCAGCGCGGCGATCACGATCGGTGCGCGACGAGTCACGCACTCAGTCTCCGCCGCCGAACCTGACGGGCGCCTGAACGGTGACGGGCGCCCGAGGCGCCCGTCACCGTCAGGCCGCCGGGTTACGGGCCCGTGCTACCGCCGTTGTCCAGCGAGCAGACGCCGGTCTGGTCGTCGTACTGGACGTTAGTGGCGTTCGGGTCGATCCCCGCCTTCTGACAGGCGGCGGCCTGCGCGTCCGCGTCGTTGTCGGACTCCGCAGCCGATCCGCTCTCGCCCTCTCGCCCGGACGCGCCCGGATCCTCCTTGCCTGCACGCTGCGACACGCGGACATGGCCTACCCGCGCTGCAGCGTGCGCGCGTGCCGGATGCGAACGGGACGCGTGCGCGGTTCCGGCGTTCGCCCCACCCGCCGCCGAGGCGAGCGTCGCGCCGCCGAAGGCGAGCGCGGCGAGCGCGAGGGTCCCAGCGGCGAGCTTGCTCAGACGTGTGCGCATGTCTGTGACCTCCTTGCTGTGGCTTCGACTGGACATGCGCAGACGACGGTAGTCGGGGGCTGGTGAAGTTTCGGTGACGATCGCCGTTCACGTTCGTTTCACCTCCGCTCGGGCATCCTGGTGGGAGGGTGCGCACGCTCGTCGTCGAGGACGACCGCAAGCTCGGGTCCCTGCTGCGGCGGGCACTCGCCGAGCGCGGCGGGGCCGCCGACCTCGCGCACACGGGCGAGGATGCCCTGTGGATGGCGCAGGCCCGCAGCTACGACGCAATCGTGCTCGACGTGATGCTCCCCGGTCTGGACGGGTTCGCGACCTGCGCGCGGCTGCGCGAGGAGGGCGTGTGGACGCCGGTCTTGCTGCTCACGGCGCGCGACGCGGTCGAGGATCGTGTCCACGGGCTCGACTGCGGCGCCGACGACTACCTGACCAAGCCGTTCGCGCTCGCCGAGCTGCGCGCCCGGCTGCGCGCGCTCGTCCGCCGCGGCCGCCCGGAACGTCCGGTGGTGCTCGAGGCCGGCGACCTGAAGCTCGACCCGGCAGCGCAGCGAGTCTGGCGCGGTCGCACCGAGATCCGGCTCTCGCCCAAGGAGATCGCGCTGCTCGAGCTGTTCCTGCGCCGGCCGGGTGAAGTGATCAGCCGCTACGAGCTGCTCGACCACGCCTGGGACATGAGCTACGACAACCGCTCGAACGTGGTCACCGTCCACGTGCGCCACCTGCGCGAGAAGATCGACCGCCCCTTCGGCCGCTGCGCGATCGAGACCGTGCGCGGCGTCGGCTACCGGCTTCGCCCCGACGGCGGATGAGCCGGCTGCCGATCCGTCTGCGCCTCACGCTCGCCTTCGCCGCCGCGATGGCCGTGCTCCTCGCCGGCCTCGCCTTCCTGCTCCTCCACCATCTGGCCGCGTCGCTCGACCGCACCCTCGACCAGGGGCTGCGCGCCCGCGCCGCCGACGTGTCGGCGATCGTCCAGCAGTCCGACACCGGCCTCCGCGAAGCGGCCACCTCCCCGGTGGCGAGCAGCAAGAGCTTCGCGCAGATCCTCGACCGCCGGGGCAGGATCGTGGACGAGACGCGCGGACTCGGCAGCCGGCCGCTCCTCGACGCCCGCCAGCTTGCGCGCGCTCGCAGCGCGCCGCTCCTCGTCGAGCGCACCCGGCGCCTCGGCATCGACGTCCGCCTCCTGGCCGTGGCCGTCACCGCCCAGGATCAGCACCTCGTCGCCGTCGTCGGCGCGCCGCTCGCTGCTCGCGACGACGCGATCGTCAACCTCCGCCGGGAGCTGCTCCTCGGCGGACCGCCGGCGCTGCTCGCCACCGCCGTGATCGCCTACCTGCTCGCAGCCGCCGCCCTCCGGCCCGTCGAGCGGATGCGGGCCCGCGCCGACACGATCTCCGAGCGGCACCTGTCGGAGCGGCTGCCGCTGCCGAGGGCCCGGGACGAGCTCGCTCGGCTCGGCCAGACGCTGAACGCGATGCTCGCCCGCATCGAAGCCGGCGTCGCGCGCGAGCGCCGCTTCGTCGCCGACGCCAGCCACGAGCTGCGCGCACCGCTCGCGCTCCTGCGCGCCGAGGTGGAGCTCGCCCTGGAGCAGCGGCGCCCAGAGCCCGAGCTGCGTGCAGCGCTGCGATCGGTCGGCGAGGAGGCCGACCGTCTCGCCCAGCTCGCCGACGACCTGCTCCTGCTCGCCCGGCTCGACGAGGGCCGGCTGCCGCTGCACCACGAGCGGATCGACGTCGTCGCGCTGCTCGACGCCGTCGTCACGCGCTTCGAGCGGCGCAGCGCCGAGGCGCACCGCCCGATCACGGTCGTTCCCGTGCCGGTACGGCTCGAGGGAGACCGGCTCCGGCTCGAGCAAGCGCTCGCCAACCTGCTCGAGAACGCACTTCGCCACGGCGGCGGCGCGATCGACCTCTACGTCCGCGAGACGGACGAGGCAGTCGAGCTCCACGTCGCCGACCACGGCCCCGGCTTCCCCGACGGCTTCCTCCCCGACGCGTTCGCCCGCTTCAGCCGCGCCGACCAGGCGCGCACCGAAGCCGGAGCCGGCCTCGGCCTCGCGATCGTCGCCGAGATCGCCGCCGCCCACGGCGGTACCGTCGGAGCAGTCAACCGGCCCGGCGGCGGCGCGGACGTCTGGCTCGCGCTCCCGCAGGCCGTGACGACCTCCACGCCGCCGGAGCA
>Ga0070741_10013265_pt1 | contig 14621 bp, 6 predicted proteins | sample Coa_R1_4_FD_66440 | JGI IMG/M metagenome (GOLD analysis project Ga0070741, IMG submission 66440) | Surface soil microbial communities from Centralia Pennsylvania, which are recovering from an underground coalmine fire - Coalmine... | ecosystem: Environmental > Terrestrial > Soil > Unclassified ...
CCATGATGCTGAAGCCGATAATATGTCCCTGCGCATCCACGCGCTCCATCAGGGCATCGTGTTTCGCAAGCGCTGGCGCTGTCCCACGCAAGCGAGCAGAACGCAGAGGGATGCTGCTCACCATCGCGGAACCTGGATCACGCAAATTTCATTTGGGTTTCTGCGATCAGCGTCAACGTGCGCACTATCGCCGAGCAATTCCAAAAATATCCGGGTGTTCCGAGAGTTGGAGCGGAATATCTTTATCGTGACGGATGACGATTACGCGATAGCCGCGGTTGCGGAGTTCGTCGCGCAATGTGCGGTCGCGGGCAACCTGGGCGGCTTCGTCGTGAACGGCGCCGTCGCAGAAAACGCAAACATTTGGTGCGTAATAAAAGTCGGGAATGCACCTGAGTTCAGGAATCGGCCTTTGCGCTTCGTCCGGCAGCCGGTGGAACCCGGCTGCGAGGGCATCAACGAAGCGGCGCTCGATTTCCGAACGGGAATCGGTGAGCGAACGCAACCAGGCAAGATGCGCATTCCAATCACGGCCGGCATGACGGGGCAGGGTTCGGCTGGTCGTTAGGTCGAGCAAATGCTGTCGCAAGAGATGGCGATTCAGCTTCAGTGATTCGTATTGATTGCCATAGCTCATCAGACATTCGTAGCAGGCTGCTAGGCAGGTGGGCTTTTGGTCTGTACCGTCTGCGGCAAAGTGACAACGCATGAGAGCTTCGGCGGAAATTCGCGCAACAGCGTCTGCTTCGTGGATCAGCCGCCGTAACGCGCCGACACCGCCTTCTCCGGCTTCGAAAAATAGAAGCGAGCGATGTTCATTTCGACCAAGACGCACGCCTGCCAGTTCCGATTCCTCCAGCTGAAACAACTGCTCGATCCCTCTTTGCAACGCATATTGAAGTGTTACTTCGAGAGCCTCATTTGAGCGTAGCTCTGGTCTAACGAGTCGAACCAGGAGCACGTTGTGGGTCGATTGAACCGCCAGATGCAGTTGCTCCAAACGTCGCCGCCGCAGAGGTTGACCTGCCGCCGTTGTTCCGCTGGGCACAACCTCGCCGTTTTCGAGGTCCACCAGAAAACCCGGCGTGTTCGCAGTACGCCATCCGCGGTTAACGCGAAGGATTGTGGCAGCCGGCCCGTAGATCAGCCGGAGGACGGCTGTCTCGTTCACCATGACGTCGGCCTCCTGGACGCGACGGATGCCGGCGTCAGCCGCAAATTGGTACGCTATGCCGATGTCAAATCCGCGACGGCGCCGTTCTTCTTCATCACATGTGATTCGTTCGCGGCGACGACAGCGAACGTTAGGTTGATCGAGTAGGTCGAGTAACTCGCTATTGGTCGGATCGAATCGGCTGTCGCAATCGGGACACCGATCAAGCGTCGGATCGCTATAGGATCCGCAGATGTGGCAGAATCGTTTTTGGCTGCGCCGTTCTTCTAGTCCGCCAGGCGGCGATTGGAAGCTAACGATCTCCCATCTCGCTCCTTCGTGGTAGAGAAAATTGTTTGGACCGAATTCGCGCAGCGCGAGCGCCCGCGGTCGCGAAATAAATTCGCCTTCGTCCCTTGGCACCCATGCGCGAACGGGTAACGCGGGAAAATTGTAGCCCGGCAAAAAGCCTTCGCTAGCGAGGTAACGGTAGGGGTAAAAATCGCTCTCTTCGCGAGAGACTTGGAGTTGCAGCAACAAGTTGCGTTGCCGCAGTGCCTCCTCTTGCCGTCGTTGCGCTTGTTCCTGCTCGTCTCGCTGGCGCGCGCGGCGCAACATGTTCTGGGCGTCGATTAATTGACGATCGGCGGCGCGGAACAACTCCCGCCAGCGGTCAAAAGCTCGGTCGAAATTTGTCGGTGCATCAGCGATAACGGCGTCCAGCCAGGAATCGGTAAACCAGCCCGCATTTCTAAGGTCTGCAGCGTCGAATTCGAGAATTCGACGGCACCGGTCGCGGACTTCGTTCCGCGCAGCTTCAGACAACTGGAGGGCATCCGACACTTTCGTTCGAAGCGGCAGATCGGGATTATCCGTATCGATTATTTGTTCGATGCTCTCCCCCAACGGCAATCGCACTTGAGCGAGCCAGACGGCATGCAGATGTGCTCGGACTAACGATTCGTTAGCCAGATCCAAACGTGGCGGCCGGACGTTCCCGGAGACCATCTCAGACAGCCGACGAAAATAATATTGGTCGTGGCTGTTGATCGCTCCGCAATAAGTGAAGATCAAGCCTGGCTGCCCCTGACGACCTGCGCGTCCGCTTCGCTGAGAATAATTAGCTGGCGTGGGCGGCACGTTGCGCATGTGCACGAGATCGAGGTCGGCGATATCGACGCCAAGCTCCATCGTCGGCGAGCAAATGAGATACGGCAGGCGACGTAATCCATCACCTTCCTTTGTCGTATCGCTCTCCTCCCACCGGAAGCGACGTTCTCGCCGTTCGCGCTCATTCGGTGTGACAACCTGGGCTGTATGCTCCCGCGCTTCCAATGCAGCGAGAGTGGCCGGTGATTCTCGATAGAAACTCTGAAAAAATTGGTTGACGGGCGGTGGAGTATCGACGTAGCCGTCGCCTCCACCGCGTCTCCGGGTATAAAGAGGATCCAGCGCCGGCGGACTTCCGTCACTTAACCGCCAAATGAGAGCCGAGGCATCGAGCTGGTAAAACTGATGATCATCCAATGACTGCAGTTGGCGCAATAGTCCCTGACGAACCAACAAATCTAATAGCGCGTCGATGAAGCTATCATAATCTGTTTGGTCGAGCTGGAGTTCCTTCGCCAAGAAGGCCCCGAGTTTACTTCGTGGACCCAAACGGAATCCTTCGACGATGCGTTGAGAATGGCCTTCGCGCACATAACGATTTGCCGGGCGCAAAGCGCGCTCGTCACTGTCATCGAGGCCCCAGAATTCGTTGAGATGTTGCCCGGCACGTCGTCGGATTTGCTGTTGTGTCGTCTCATCAAGACAGCGACAAGCGATGGCCAGCTTGCGACGGAATTCATCGAGGAGCGCACGAATGATTCTCTGGCGCTGCTCTGGATTGAGCATGGCAATCGACCTATGGAATTGCCAGCGTGAGTTGTCGGCGCATAACTGTTCGAGACCCCGATATCCGATGCGCAGAAGTCCGACGTTTTCCAGATTGGGCTGAATAACGCGCCAACCGCGCCGCAGATCCTCGTATAGTCTGTATTCGGTTAGCTCCTTAAACGCGCGCCACACGTCTTCAGCAGCGGGCGAATGCGGCTCCAGCTCGGGGTTTTTTGCAATGTCGCGAATCGTTAGCCCGCAGGATTGGACTACCGCGTCGGCCACCCGATCGAATGTCAGCTCATTCTCCTTTACAAGTGCCGCGTGCAGCGCAGACCGTAAAACCGAAACTTGGATGAAGTCGTTGAAGTGCCCCGCCTGCAGTGAAGCATCCTGACGATTATCAGTGAACGAAAGCAGCTTGTCGCGGGCTAGCCCAGTATCGCGACATCGACGCAGAACGGAAGTGGCGAGCACGGTCGTCGCGCTTGTTCGCGCTTCACTCGATAGACTTGCGAGCTTGGAGAATTCGAGCTCGCGACGTGTGTAAAACTCGCCGCAACTAAGACACAACGCAAAGGGCGACGGCTGCCACCACATTTTCAATGCGCCTTCCCTCGGCGTCGTAGTGCGTTCGCCCTCTGGGCTCACCCAGACCGCGCTGGGTACGCGACCGCGCCAAGTCTGTTTGAGCCGTCCCCGCGCGTCGCGCCATTCCTCAGGTATCAATGCATCGCTCCAGTCGTTTTCGAGTCGTGCGAGCATTAAATAGCCTGCATCAAAGTCGTCTTCGAGGTTTATGCCAACGGGATGTGCCTCAAACCGCGATGCGCCTTGAGGTAGCCGGACATGAAAATAATCCTGCCCACACTGGCGACAAAATTTCAGCGGCACAAACAGCCGACCGCCTGTGGCAGTCGCCTGGCCTTCCAGGGAAAATTGACGAACCGGCGCAGCCTCTAACGTCGAATAGACCGCCCGGCCCTGGCCGATGAATTGATGAAGCTTAAACGCAAACGCGCCGCCAGTCTCCGCGCGTTGCAATTGACTGCCGCGCGTTAGCAATTCTCGGAGCCGCTCGCTGCATTGGTCCGCCGGTGCACCGGTCTGCTCGACAAGCGTCGTGACGGCGTCAGTAACTGTGCGAGGGACGCGGCGTCGCAATCGGCCCCCTTCTTCAGGTTCAATTCCGAATTCCCGCTCAATCCAACGTGCCAAAGGATGCCGACGGAATTCTTCCAATGTATTGGGCATCGGCGCCGTTAACGATGCCGCGAGTTCGTCGCGCGTGGGCATTCCGCCTTCGGTGAAGGCCTCCAGCGTTTCTTCGATGATCTGGTTTTCGGTTATTTCGTGACCGAAAATGTCGGAGGCAAAGTCAGCCACCGCTTCCCTTCGCTGTCGCGGGGTCGCTTCACGGCTTGCCACCATTGTGGCGCTGGTCCCGACGCAAATCAGACTCGGCGCCGCCCACCTTTCTTTCAGCCTGCGAATGAGCATGGCAACGTCTGCTCCCTGGCGGCCGCGGTAGGTGTGCAACTCGTCGAAAACGAGAAAACGCAGGCCGTCGGGCCCGGCTGGCGCAAACATCCCCTGATCGTCTGGACGGACGAGCATCAGTTCCGCCATCACATAGTTGGTGAGCACGATCTGAGGTGGATGCGTTTGCAGTGCTCGCCGATCCTCGCCTTTTGTGTCGCCAGTGTATCTGGCGAACGTCACAGGAAAGCGTTGCCCGGTCCGGCGTTCATAGCTCGCTTTCAGCTTGTTCAAAGCCTGAAGCTGCGAGTTAACGAGCGCGTTCATCGGGTAAACGACGAGTGCACCAACGCGATGGTTTGTCGGTGGACGCCGGAGGAGAGCATCCACAATCGGTAAAAAATAAGTCAGACTCTTTCCTGAACCGGTTCCGCTGGTTACGACATAGCTCTGCTCATCACGCGCTCGCTCGAATGCTTCGAGCTGATGCTGGTAAAGCACGAATGGGCTACCGTTCTCATCGCGAAACACGTTGGCCGTTTGCGGCAACAACCATCCGCGATTGACCAATTCATCGACTGAGGCAGCCCGTGCATATGACGGGCTGACCTGAAGCAATGGCTCGGGCCAAAGTCGCGCCTCCTGCACAAGCTCGCGCTCGATGAACTCGCGTGCGCGATCATCTGCAACTTTAAAAAACGAACGAACGAAATCTCGGTAATCCCCGATAACGTCCGAGTGCAGTTTGAAGATACTCATGAGTTGTTACCTGCGCGTTGCCATGATGACGCGAGTGGCTGCAGTCGCAATGATAGTAGGAGTGGTGGCGGCGGCGGTGCTGGCGCTGATGATGATGTTGTTGTTGTTGTTGTTGTTGCTTGTAAGCGTTCACTGATTTCTTGATAACGCCGCTCGTCGATTACGGCGAACTTGAGACCGAGGTCCAGGTCCATTGTGCCGACGTGTGGGGCCACGCCTTCAGCGAGGTTATCTTGCGGTATCAAGAGCGACGGAACGAATCCGCCGATAACAACCACGTCGTCCATCAAGTCGCCGAGCTTCGTGGCCACATACAGACACGTCGCCCGTACCCGCTCAAGTTGCTCGGGCGGATAATCACTAGCTCTCGTCGGTTTATCGGCCATGGCTCCGCTTCAATAATTTCTCTCGCAACTGCTGTGCCGCGTCGGCAGAGCGCTCCGGATGATCTTTGAGATCTAAATAAACTTGGACCGGATGGACGCACTGAATTCCATGATGTTCGGCAGCACCATCGAACACACCTTCATCATTCGGCACGACCAGCCAGACATTTTCGCCGCGCTCTTCTTCATGAAAGCCAAACTCTCGCTGCATATCGGAAGAGAGTAGCTGCGCGATATAAAACACTGCGAGGCGAAATCCCGCGAATTGAATCAACAGCCAGGCTCCCGCCAACCCGGTAGCCGCGTACTGTATTTTGTTCTGCTTAAACTGCGCAGCCAATTGTCGCAGCAATTGATCGCTCGATCGCGCTGCGACGTGACCACGAACGATATGATGCTTTGAAAAATCGTACGCCTCGCGCCAGGCCTCTAATAGCGCGTCAGAATTTGCGACTCGCACCGCACCGCTTTTTTCGCGGACCACCAGCTCCTGCTGCTCCAGTCCACGGACGATTCGACTGATGAAGCCTTCACCGAGCTTCGTTGCTTCCGCCAGTTCGCGCTGAGAGAATGCGCGCGCGCGATGAATGAGCAGATGACGCGCGACGCGCGAACTTTTCGGCGCAAACAAGTTCGCCGGCCGGCCGGGACGGACGAAGCGATTCGGTTTCCCTTCCACGTGCACGTGCAACCCCGGCGCTTCCAAGCGCGCGTTGCCCGAAAGGTCCAGCCACGACACGCCATGTTCTGCACATAAGCGTTTGCCCACTTCGCCCATGAAGGGCACCACGACCAATGGAATGACGTGTCGTCCGCTGCGCTCGGCGTATTTTTCAGCCTGACGAGCGGCTGCTGCGACTGGCGCGGCCGACCCGTCCGCTTTGTACTCCACGGCAAGCTGGTGCGGACCAACCTGGATAAGAAGATCGGGTATGTTGCCATTCCCGGGTCGATGGAGATGTTCTGCCTGCACGCGTACACGGCTGGGCGCAACGGCGGCCAGTTCGGCCAGACGTCGCGGCAGGTCGCGCAGGACCTGCTGTTCCATGGATCGGCTCATCTTCGCTTAATAGCACTACTTTACCGACCGGTAAAGTCCAATAATTTAGTAAAGTTAACTCTGCGAAGCTACAGTTTCCGGGTTGCCTCTCCCAGTCTCGGCGTCTCCCCGCTCCGCATGTTTCTCCAATCGCTCCCACGCTTCAAGAACGAGGCGACGCGTGCGATGTTCGCCGAATTTTGCGATCTCTTTCTCTTTGAGCACGCGGAAGGTTTCGCCGGGGAAATCGCTGGCCCGGCAGCGCTTTTCGTAGCCGGCGGCGTCCAGCGCGTCGGCCACTTCTTCCCACGGATCGAGGATGTTCTCCAATTCGCGCGGGGTGAGGTCGGCCGGATCGAGAATGTAGCGGAGTTGTTTGCGATTGAGGCCGTAGGCGCGGGCAAACCAGGCGTCCAGCTCGGCGCGCAGAACGGCACGGCGCTCCTCGTCCCACGGGAAGGGCGAATGGCGAGTGGCCAGTGGCGAATGGTCCGGCCCTACTGGCCATTCGCCATGTGCCATCCGCACAACGTCGAACAGAGGCCGCAGATCCTCCGCCGTATAGACCAACTCCAACACCCGCGCCGCCACATACGCCACGTCCTCGGGCCGGTAAAATGTCGGCGGAAGAACGGGAAGTTGCTGAACGATGAAGAAGTTGAGGTTCACTCCACCGACCTTCTGCTTTGCCACGTAGTCATAGACAAGCGCGTTGAGGTTACCCAGCAGGCAACAGCAAAGGGCCGCGGGTTGGTCCTGAGTCACGATCAACGGCATTGAGTTTGCCACGCCGCAAAACGGCAGCAGCGCCGCAATAAATGTCCGTTCGTTCGTCGGGCTGGTGACACTCTTGAACCCCAAGAACCACCGGTTGCGATACGTCGAAGGCAGCAGGCGCTCCACGTCGTGCGCCGCGACCCAATACTGCGGTTGGGGCGAGAACGTTCTGTCCTGATGTTGGGCCAACGAAACGTCAACGGGTTGGCCGGGCCGCTTGATGTTGGCGGTGGTGACGACGCTTGCCGCTCGGTGATCGAACGCCTGAACCATTTTCCCCTCGTAGAGCGGCAGGTAACGCTCCGGGCTGGCTGAGCCGGGGTCGGGCTTGAGGAACACGTTGCCTTCGAGCCGGCAACCCTCGGCCAGCAACTGCTCGCGCGTCCGAAACAGATGGCTGTCTTTGGACATGTCCAACATGCGCAGGAACGAAATGCCCCACGGGTTGCCGCCGGGCGCGCCTTCGCGGAGGAGCACGGGCACGCGCTCGTAGATGGCGCGCGTCAGGTCGGCATCGGCGCGGGTGCGGAAGACCGGGCAGGTGCGGGTGTTGGGGTTGAACAGGGCGAGGTCGGCGGCGGAGAGGGTGAAGCGGCGGCGCGGATCGCGCAGGTGCTCGGCGCGGGTGAGGAAGAAGGCGAATTGGCTGCTCGATACGGGTTTGCCGCTCAGCGTCAGCAGGCAGAACTTCATGCGGCTGTCCACTGCGGGGAACAGGCCGTCGCGGTTTTCGAAGTCGAACAGGGTGGCGAGCTGGCCGCGCTGGTTGAGGTCGGCGAAGAAGTCCTGGCAGGTGGCGTCGGTGGCGATGCCTGTGGGCACGATGAGGCCGGCGCGGCCCTCGGGGGCGAGCAGGCGGCGGATGGTCTCGGCGAAGACGGCGTAGGTGTTGATGTCGCCCGTGCCAGTAAGCGGGTAGCGGCCGCTGTGGCGGAGGAACTTGCTGGCGGCGTCGGCGGCGTGGACCGCGGCGACAAACTCCGCGTGAAGCGTGGGATTCTTTTCGGTGAGTTCCTCGATGAGGTTCGAGCGCGCGGCCTTGTTCGGCGCCGTGGCAATGCGCGGGTCGCGCGCGGCGAAAAATTCCTGCTCCTGGAGCTTGATGCGTTCCCAAGGCGGGTTGCTCAACACGACGTCGAAGCCGGGCGAATCGGCTACAAAAACTTCGGGAAATTCCAGTGGCCAGTGGAAGAAAAACAGGCGATGCGCGAGGGTGTCGGCGGTGGCGTGCAGCCGTGCGTCGATCGGTCTGCCACTGAGGTAGTCGGCGAGCGCGGCGGAGGTAATTACAACGGAATCGGCAGCCAGCGTTTGCAAGAAGGCTGCCGTCCAGAGATCGCAAAGCTGTTTGTGGCGCAACCAGCCCGGATCGCGGTGTGCCTGATCGTAGAGCTGTTTTTTGCGTCGGATGAGTTCAGGTGAGTCGTCCGCGATCGCGTCAAGTTCCCGGCTGTGACGTACAAGATCGACAGTATCAAGCGCACTGTGTCGCGGCAGCAGATCCTGAACCCCCTGTTTCTCTTCGCGATTCCGTTTCGCTGCGGCGCGCGCGACCTGTTTGTCATCCCCTTCAACTGGTTTGAAGGCCTCGTCCGGAATCCCATTTTGGAGTACCGAAAGGTTGAAGACGCCGACCAGCGAATCGCCGCAGCGAATGCGGTGATCGAGAAAGGTCAATGGTTTCGTTCCCGTGTGACTTTCCAGCCAAAGCGCAACGCGACAAAGATCTACGGCGAGCGGATTTCGATCGACCCCGTAGATGCAATGTGCGATAACATCGCGCACGGCCTCGCGCGTCCTTTCCGGGGCTGGTTCTTCTTCGCCAGTGCGAACACGCGCGAGTTCTTTTGCGATGCGCCGGGCTGCGGCAAGGAGAAAGTGGCCCGAACCGCAGGCTGGATCGCACACACGAATCGAGAGCAATGCTTTCTCAGCGGCTGCGCCGTTTTGCCTGGCCGCGGCAAGGCGTTGCTCGATGACAGGTTCGAGCGCGGATTTGATCAGTTCGCCGACTAATTCCGGTGGCGTGTAGTAGGAACCGGTGGTCTTGCGTTCTGAACCGAAGACAAGGTCGAACTGCAATCGTCCGTCCGAATCGCGAGTGACGGCAGGATGAAATTCGAGCAGGCTTTCGTAAATGGAACCAAGTTCTTCAACGTCGAGCGCCGCGTAGTTGACGCGCCGCGGCGGAGCCGCCGGTTTCTCCCGGTAATACGACAGGTTCCAAAACGCCGTGAGGAGATCACGGTTTGTGATCGAACACGAGTCGAGCAACTGCGGGTCGAAGAGATCGCCGTTGAGGGGTGCGAGCTGAAGCAGCTCCGCATGTTTTGGATTTCGGAAGACCTCCCAGAGAACACCTAACGAATGCGCGAGGTCTTCGTAATCGGAGAAGGCGCTTCGCTGATCGAGGAGTGTTCGCAATCGGACGATGCCGTAATTTTCCCGATAAACCGGATCGGGGCTCAACAGGCCGCGTTCCTCTGATACGAGCAGGAACAGGAACCGGTAAACCAGCCGGAGCAGTTGGCGGAATAACTCTTCTGGAGATAAACGTTCATTGCCGGTGCATTCCGGCGAGGCTCTCCGCCGCAGTTCCTCGTTCGCGGGGTGTCGAAGAAATCCGTTCGCAAGATTGAGGATGCATCTCTCCACTCCATCGCGAAGGTGATCGCGAACGCGGCCGCCTTGTTCCTCCGAATGCTGATAGTATTGCTCGATCAGACACTGCGGCGCGTCCGCGATGCGCTTCGGTAAGCGCGTTCGATGGATGAGCCGGTACAGCGCGGTGAAATCAGTGAATCGTTGTTCCTCGATGACGCTTTGCAGATCGAATTCGATATAGGATTGGCGCCTAACGAATGTCGAATCGCGCAACACGCGCAGCACATTGCCATTGCTGACCAGACCCCACACGTGGTCTGTCCGGTTAAGGTATTCCTGGAGTAGCGAGTGCGGCGAGAGTCGCGGTCGGCCGCTTGCCGCAACGCGGCCGAGTTCTTGTCGATTGCCAACCAGGTGAATCGGCGGTGCGTCTTCGGCGTGACCGGCGCGATGCGAAATCGCGAATGACTGACCGTCAGCTTCGTACGCCCTGGCATTGAATTGGAGTTCGTATCCGAGCAGACCGAGAAACGGAATCAGCCAGGCATCGCGTGTGACGCTTGTCGCCGGATCATCCCGGGGAATTTTGGCGAGCCGATTTTGAAACACGCCCCAGAGAGCGCGCGCATCGGCAAAGACGCCGGCAATCTCGTCGGTGAGATTCCGTTTCGGATCTAACCCGAAGTCTGCTGGTTTCTGCCCGTTGAGCTCTCCGGCGCAAAGCTCGTCCAAAAGATCAGAGCTTAACAGACCACCTTCGATGCGGATGGACGGAAACGACGCCATAGCTTAGACCACGGGCTGCAACACAAGGATACCGAGTAAGTCCGCAGGAAACTGCGGTGTCACAGTCAGGTTGCGCACCTTCAGCCGGACCGCCTGGCGGATCCGCCGGTGCGATTTGGTCAGTTCCTCAGCTCTTTCCCGCAGTCTTGTCTCTACGGCCGTTTGAACAGAGTCCCATTCCTTTAGCGCACGCGTGACGAGCTCACGCTTTTCTGGCATCGGGAGGTTTGCGTCGGGCGCGGCCTCCGCAAGCAGCGTTTGCGCTTCCGATTCGTTCAGCCATTCAGTGCCGCCGTTTCGGTAGGCAAAAACGCGGACTTCCTCCGCAAGAAGAGGCGCACGCTCCGACTGCTCAACTAAATAGCGCACCCGCAGAAGCGAGAGAGTTGTCAGGCGAGATACTTTGCGCGTGCGGATGGCGCCACAACGCGCAGCGTGTGCCTTAGCTCCACGCGTCAACGCTTCCTCCATCAGATACTGCGCGAGCGCCGAAACGAACCTGTGATTGCGGCCGATGTACTCTGCACCTTCAGGTGTTGGCGATTTGAAGCTGATCGTCCATTTCCCGGATTTTGTGACTGGCAGGGCAGCAGCTATTGCCTCGGGCAATCCGGCTTGCGCACTTGCCTCGGTGATTACAGTCAAAAGATCCGGCTTATTGCGGTCGCGCGCGATGTTCAATCCGAGACGTTGCGCTGCACTGAGCACGAAACTTTCGACTGCTGCTGGATCGCCCAAAACCGCGTCGGTGGCTTCGATCTCCCGCTGGACTTCATCCGGTTTTAGTGCGCGCTGTGCGAATCGGGTACGATTCAATTTTTCGCGCGCTGCTTCTTGATCCCATTGTTGATGCAACTTGGCGACGGCAGGAACTTCCATCTCGAATTCGAGCTGGCCGACACCTTGCGCTGATTGACCGCGGAGAAACAGGGCGTTGAGAACCGCTTCGGTAACGCTCTCGCTCTCCTCGGGAACAGGAACGTGGGTGCCGAGAATTCGGTGAATCTCGCGGGCTTTATCGAGGAGAACGCGGAGCACGACACCATCGACAGCGCTGTCTGGACTGAAATATCGAATCGTTTTCACGACCGGCGCGGTCTGGCCGTAGCGGTCGATGCGGCCTTCACGTTGTTCGAGGCGATTGGGATTCCACGGAAGATCGTAATGGATGGCCGAATTGAATGCTTCCTGGAGGTTGATGCCTTCGCTCAAGCAATCGGTCGCAACGAGCACGCGGAATTTTTCGGTGACGATTCCGTCGATCTTGGCGCGTCGTTCTTCGTCGCTGAGCAGGCCGGTTAGTGCGACGACACGAATGCCGTTGAACTTGCCCGCTAGTTTTTTGTCGAGCTGCTCCGCGACATAGTCGGCGGTCGCGATGTAACGGCACCAAACAATCGGGTGAAACCCATCTTTCAGCAGCCGACTTACCAGAGTGGTAACTCCCGTGAGCTTCGAGTCATCGTCCGATCCGCGCAGCGCAGCAGCGCGGCGCGCCAAATCGTGGAGCTGCTTGCGCTCAGTCTCTTTGATCTCCGCTTCGGCGGCGTCGATGGGCGGGATGGGTTGGCTGTCGTCTGTGCGGTCGTCGCCAGATTCAAAGACAAATGGTCGGAAGTCAGCCTCGGCTTCTTCGGCTGGCAATCTTTCTTGCCTGCCTTCCAATGCGGCGATCGCGGCGGCCGGGCTGGACATTACGCAGCGGAGAAGCGCGAGCGCGCCCCAATAGCGCACGCGCTGCTGTCGCTTCTGGAGTTGCTGACCGCCGCGAACCAGTTTTGAACAGAATGTGTATGTGCGGTTGAACAAGTCGCTGTAAGCGGCAGAGAGGCGGTAGGTCTGGTCGGTTGCGTCGCGTTTTGGAAAACATTTTTCTTGTTCCCAATCCGTCTCGATGTCCTTGCGTGTGCGCTGTACAAAGTGTTTCGCGAGTTCGATTCGCTGGTGGTCTGTCAAGGCCGCCATGTCCCATTGGTCAAAGTCGGGGCGCACCAAGCTTAGTAACGAACGAAAGGCTGCGTCGATGCCGCTGTGCGGCGTAGCCGTCAGAAGCAGAATGTGGCGATCAGGATCGGCAGCGAGTTGGCTAACCAGCTCGTGGCGCTGATGCTGGTTACTGTTGCGACGATCGGCAGCAGCTGCAGCATGTGCCTCGTCAACAATGACGAATTTCGGGCAATCCAAAAGAAACAGCGCTTTATTGCGTTCGCTCTTTACGAAGTCGATGCTGACAACCTGGATCGGGTAATACTTGTAGATGCTGTCGTTTGAGGTTTTTCGGCGTTCGAGCCGACTAACTGTTCCGGAGCGAATGATTTCGGCCTCAAGATTGAATTTCTCGTTCAGCTCCTTATGCCATTGCTCACACAAGTAAGGCGGACACAGCACACACAGCCGTTTAATTTCGCCGCGGTCGAACATCTCACGCGCAATCAGCAGCGCTTCGATCGTCTTGCCGACACCGACGTCATCGGCAATGAGCATACGGATCGGATCGAGCCGCAGCGCCATGAGCAGCGGCACAAATTGGTATGTGCGCGGGCGAATGGAGATCCGACCCAAACCGCGGAATGGAGTGGCGCCTTCGCGCAGATTGAGCCGCGCCGCCTGCCAGAGAAGATGCGAGGCTGTGGCGTCCGCCAAATCAGCGACAGTCGGTTTCGGGAAATTCGCCGATCGAATGCGCTCCTCTGGCAGCGAATACGCAACCAAGTCCTCCAGCCGCTTGTGTATGGAGATGGTGGAATCAGTCGCGCCGGTTAACGGCCGCAAGGAGATTAGCTCCGGCCGATCACTCGGCAGGACAATCCATTCGCGTTTCCGAAAGGCGACAATCGAACCGGGCTGCATCAAAATGAAAGCGCAGAAGCTATCAGAAAATCAGCTCTGCGGGGAGAGGAAAAGTAGATCCGCCTTGTATCTCAGCCGCTCCCGTCGCCCCCAAAATCGGACACCCTGGCGGCTGAACCCGCCATAGCGTCCACGCAGTCGCTCGGTTCGCGCGAGGCTACGGTGCTAATGATCGATTGTTATGAACGCAAAGACCTCCATCCACGGCCTGGAAAACGCAAAAGCTCCGTCAGAGCCGCGTCCGCCTTAGGACAGACTCGCCGTCGCGAGCTTCCTTACAGAGAAGTCCGCTTTGTAGCGTGCGGCGGTCGAATTGGCGATGCAGCGGAACAGGAAAGGACCAATCGCCGCGCTGGATGATGGAGGGAGTATATTTGACGAGGTTCTCCGCCCATCGTTTCCATATCTGGTGTGGGAGCGAATTTCTTTAAAGCAGGGGGAGTATCAAATGCCAGTATCAAAAAGCTGCTCTTGGGCGAGAGCAAGATTGCCTCTTTCCCTCGTAAATTGGGCCTGTAGCTCAGCGGCAGAGCAGGGGACTCATAATCCCTTGGTCCCAGGTTCGAATCCTGGCGGGCCCAGACTTTTTTGGAGATTGGGAATTTGTTTTTCTCCCAGACTCCAATGTGCAGCGGGAAAGAAAGATAATGCCAGGCCGGCCGGGAAAGCGTTTGGGATTTGGTGATGCATGATGTTTACCGCGTCCATAAGTTCGCCATCCGATTGCACGGAAGAAGCGCTGGCCGAATTCGAGAGGCTGGTTGTTCAGGGTGATGCGGTCGATCCTCACGGTTTGGCGCAGCGTATTCGCAACGCGCATCGCCTGCTGTTTCTCCGCGCGCCGGACGGCGCCCTTGTCGGGGTGGGAGCGTTAAAACGGCCGAGACCTGGTTACCGGCGAAAGGTGTTC